>Ga0209726_10000014_pt1 | contig 386852 bp, 466 predicted proteins | sample Subgrocontami54m_FD_187453 | JGI IMG/M metagenome (GOLD analysis project Ga0209726, IMG submission 187453) | Subsurface groundwater microbial communities from S. Glens Falls, New York, USA - GMW46 contaminated, 5.4 m (SPAdes) (version 3) | ecosystem: Environmental > Aquatic > Deep subsurface...
TGTACTCAGAGCCAGAAGCTTTAGAACACAGAAAGTTGAAGTGATATGCAAGCTAGTCGCCTATAACATTGACCGCACGGTCAATTACCTTCTAGTGCTTGTTAGAGGATTGCACCAGAGCCTGGTAGCCAAGGGTTTTCTGGGCCCAGAGCAGGTGCTTTGATATGCGAGATACTTGGCAGACGGATTGTACTTAAGGTTGCTATGCCTGGTCTGGGAGTGATAGGTTTATGTGATCTTGATGGGCGTCAAACAAATTATTAAAGATGTTTATATCTTCTTTTCCCCCTATTCTCATTTTCAGGATATTTTCAATTCCTACAGATAGAAAGATTTATATAATACTATCATTATAGTGATAGTATGGATATTGAGACTTTGAATCCTTATGTAGTTAGAATTTTGATTTCTGCCAGAGATCAGGACAGCATTAGCTCTATTGCAAAGAGAATAGGCTTGTCTTATGGTTGGACTCATAAGTGGGCTAATGTATTAATCCAAGAAGGAGTATTCAAGGAAAAATGGAAAGGGATAGTTTTACAGAAAGATAATCCTGTCTATAAACAAATAATACATTTCATTGTGAATGCTGTAAATCCTGTTAATTTTTATTATTCTGTATTGTCTTTAATGGGAATATCTTACTCTTTAACAAAAACTGATGCAGTTTATGTTTGGACTAAAGGAAGATATAATATTGCAAGATACAAAGAGTTTTACCCAGTATTTATAAAAATAGAAAAAAAAGATTACTTGACGTTCTTGTATTACTGCGATAAGTTGGGTTTGAAAATTAAGTCTAAAAGGGGTGTATTTTTTGAACCAATCATCGTTGAAAAATTGGAGTCTGTTAAAAATGGGACCTATAATGTTGACTCTTTAGAAGAAACTATCAATTTTATGAAAGAGAATATCTATAACTTTGAACCTGCCTTAGAAATGGTGGATGAAATGTATCATAAAAAGTTAGGATATAAATACAAAGAGGTTAGTTCATTATAATGAAAGAACTAATAGTTAAGGAAAACAATATTTTTGATATCTTACAAAAATTTATTGATGCGAAACTGGACTTTGTGATTGTTGGCGGATATGCAGTTTCATCTTACAAACACCGTTTCTCAGTAGATGCGGGCATAGTTATCCAATCAAAAGACTTAGAAAATTTTGAATCAATACTAAAAAAAGAAAAATTCAAGAAAGGTTTTGAAAAAGACCTTGACAATCCATACGCATCAAGATTTATGAGATACGAAAAAGATTCTGCAAGCATAGACTTACTAATTGATGGTATAGCCTCAAGGACAACAAATGCTTCTTTTGGTTACAACCTCCTCCTTGAGAATTCATCAAAGAGAAAGATTATGGGCATAGAAAAGGAGATTGCAGCCAGGGTTCCAAGCAAAGAGTTATTAATAATAATGAAAGTTCATTCTGGAAGACTAACTGATTTTAGAGACATTGCAGCCATAGCAAAAGAGATTAATTTTGAGACAGTAAGAAAACTGATATTTATCGGAGACCTAAAAGTATTGCAGGAGAATTTAGATAAACTAAATAAAGTAGTTCATGACAAAAATTTTATTGATTCTTTTAAAGGAGTATTTATTGAGAAAAAGTTTGATGTAGACTTGAAACAAGTAGAAAAAATAAGCAAGTTAAAGAAAAATTGAACAGTCCAATCACCAAATCTTTATAATTCTTGACTTCTATATCACTTTCTGCGAAGCCAAGCTCCCTCAGCAAGGTTCATAACTCTTTTTTTGTATTCTCCACATCGTTGCTCATTTTCTCTATCTACATAAAGCAACAAAATCCCTTCACTTGATCTATGGTTGCATGAATATCTCTATTTCTAAATAACTTAACAATCTCTCTATATGCATTTAGCTGGAGAGTTGCTCCTCATACAATCTAAAGCTACTGTTATTAATTGTTTTTATAAAGGCGATTCTTTGTGCATTTCCTTCTTGATCAAAGGCAACCTTACCAGCAATGCCCTCATACTCTCGAATTTGTGCTAAGGCTTCTTTGAGACTTGTAGAAGTGACTTTTTTATTCGACGGTATGCTAGAAATTCCTTGATTAATGATCATGAGACCATCATATGCCTCCATAGACCATCTAATGGGAGTATGATTATATCTTTGTTGTATTTTCTCTGTAAATAATGGTGAAGGAATGCCATTAAAAGTAAAAAAGATTACTCCTTCTGCATGTTTTTGCGCTGTTGCCAAAACTTGATTATCCTCTATAGCACTATTGCCAAAAAGTTGTTGATTGAGGTTTAGTTCTCCAATTTGTTCAAGAATGCGACCGTTGTCAGATGCGAGACCGTTGATAAGAAGTATATTTGCTCCTTTATTGTTTAATTTTGTTAGAATCGTTCGAAAATCTGTTTCATCTTTGTTAAATGATTCTACATAAACTTGACTGCCGAAAGATTCTGCTTCTTTTTGAAATGCTATCGTTAAGTCTTTTGTAGCATCACTATATCCTGCGGAAATAATACCTATCTTATCATCTTCTTGTAAATTCATAAATTTAGCTATATCATCACCTAAGGCAGAGGAGTCTGCATCGTTCTTGAAAATGTAGTCTCCTGCTGTATTCAAGGCAGATGCTTGTGCAGCCATAGTATAAAGAACAACTCTTTGCTCTTGTGCCAAAGGTGCTACAGCGACAGCATGCTGAGAGAGACCTACAATGAGGAGTGTTGCTTTATCTATTTCTATTAATTTTTTTGCTGCTGCTACAGATGATTTTACATCACCATGATTATCTTCATAGAGAAGCTCTATTTTTTTAGATGTTTTTGCATTAATTTCTTCTACTGCTAGAGTAAGACCCTCTTGTATTCCTTGGCCATAAACTGCTTGTGAACCAGTTAAAGGTAAAACAACGCCTATCCTCACACCAGCATCATTTTCTGTAGTCAATATGCTGTATAAAAATCCAATGATAAATACAAGCATGAATCCTAGGCATCCCAAGAAAATCTTATTATGAGTATTCATGTTTTTCCTCTCTTGTTGGCCTTCTCTTTGGTAAATAATCATTAATATTTCTTAAAACTTCTTTAAGATTAGCCATATTTTCTCTAGGAAGTGCTCGTATTCTTCGTTCAAATTCGTCGGCTGCAATTCTCTGAAGCCCTGAATAAATATGTGCGTCTGGTCCTTGAATAAACCCTTGCTCGTAAATTTTACCCTGTTCGTCCATAGTAAAATAACTGCCCTGGCTCCCATCACGAGCCATCATTTCATATGTTGCATTTAGACCCAATGTTACACATACTCGATGATCAGAATGATGTGCTTCTCGGTGAACTGCAGATGCGAATTCTGGAAATTGAGATCGTGCTACTAATTCTCGCAATGTCCCTAATTTTTCAGTTAAACTTTCTGGTTGTTTTTTAGTCATTGTTGTCGTCTCCTTAACTTTTAACTACTACAGAGTAATAATTATAATGAACTATATAAAATATTGTAATAACATATATTACGACAAATTTAAATAGTTAAGAAGAGTATTCAGTTTATGCATAAAGAAGCACTCTTAGAGGTAGGATTAACTGAGAAAGAATCTGAAGTGTATTTAGCCTTGATAGAGTTAGGTTCATCCTCAGCAGGACAAATTATACAAAAAACAGGAATGCATAGGGCTGTAGTCTATGATTTGTTAGAAAGGCTTATTGAAAAGGGTCTTGTAGGGCATGGTATTAAAGGAAGGAAAAAATACTTTGAAGCAACCAATCCTCAAAAGCTATTAGATATTGTTAAAGAAAAAGAAATGAAGATTAGAGGGATTCTACCAAATTTACTGGAGTTATCACAATTCAAAGATCCCCTGGATGTAAAAATCTACAAAGGAAAAGAAGGCATAAAAACTGTTTTTGAAGATATTTTAAGAGTAAAGCCGGTAGAATGGCTTTCTTTAGGATCTGGAGGAGAAACTTATAACTTGCTTCCTGCATTTTTAGAAGAGTTCCATAAAAATCGTGTGAAATCAAAAATTAAAGCCAGAGGTCTGCTGATAAATAATGCCTTGGCGACAAAAAGAGGAGAAATCCTTTCAAAACTAAAATATACAGAAATAAAGTATCTTCCAAAAACTATTGTAACTCCGACAGTCATCAACATATATAATAATAGAGTTACATTATATGCAGTAACCAAAAATAAAATTCCCTTCATCATTCTTATAGAAAATCAACAATTGGCGCATTCTTTTAAGGAATACTTTGAGTCTCTATGGAAAATCTCAAGAAATAAGTAACTAGATAAAATCAATGCCTAAGTCTTTCTCCATAGTGTCACGGTTCTTCTTCATAGAGACACGTTTAGATCCAAAGATTTGCGGGCTGGTGACTCCTGTAATAATGACCATAGTTCTAATGACATCATGCAGGTCTTCAGAGATCTGTGCTCCCCAAATGACACGCGCATCATCATTCAGTTTTTGAGAGACAGTTTCCACAACAGTTTTTGCTTCTTCCAAAGTCATGCTTGGTCCGCCAGCGACATTGATTAAAGCACCGCTTGCTCCGCTGACATCAACATCAAGTAAAGGATTATTCAATGCTTTCTGCACACTTTCCACTGCTCGATTCTGGCTGTCACTTTCACCAACACCAATCATACTGACTCCGCCATTACTCATCACAGTTCTGATATCAGCAAAGTCCAGATTGACCAGTCCAGCTTTTGTAATCAATTCAGAGATGCCTTTGACAGCATTGGTTAAAATCTCATCAGCAATCTTGAAGGCAGTATGCAATGGAAGATCTGGTGCTAACTCTAAGAGCTTGTCATTAGGGACAACAATTAAAGTGTCAACAACTTCTTGTAATTTGTCTAGTCCATACATGGCATTTTCATAACGTCTACTGCCTTCCATAGCAAAAGGGAGTGTGACAATAGCAATCACCAGAGCATTCCCTTTCTTGGCAGCTTCAGCAACGACATGAGAGCTTCCAGAACCTGTTCCGCCGCCTAGACCGCAGGTAATGAACACTAAATCTGCTCCTTGTAATCGATTCTTGATTTCATGCTCAGTTTCTCGTGCAGCTTCTTCGCCGACTTGAGGAATCGAGCCAGCTCCTAGTCCTTTGGTGACCTCTCTACCGATCAAAATCTTATGATCTGCAGTCGTATACAACAAATCCTGGGCGTCTGTATTGATAGCAACAGTTTCGCAGCCGAGAACACCAACTTCTGTAATGCGGTTGATAGTATTATTACCAGCACCGCCACAACCAATAACCTTGATCTTTGCTTTCTGTTTGGACAGAATCTCTTCAAGCTCTTCATCGATAGAGTGGTACCTTTGAGATTGGTCACCATCTCTTCGTTCAGAAGTTTGTTTAATCAGGGTTTGCATCACCATTTTTGTTATCTCTCTCGAGTGGGAGAAGCGTCAACTGATATATAAATTTACTGCTTCTTCACCACAGGTTTCGCTGGCTGGCTGAAAGTAATGTCCTTGATGCCAGGAATCAATCGTTTGATATGTTGAGAAACATGCTGTTGCATTTGGTCTTGTAATGGCAGGTCGACATGCGCTTTGCCTTCTTTGACAGAACAGGTCACGTCTCGTTGGAATAAAACATGAAGAACACCATAAAGCTTCTCTTGGTCTTGGATGACAGTGCGTTTGACCATGACTTCATAAGTGATATTTTTCCCTGCTAAGGGATGGTTGAAGTCAACAATCACTCGTCCGCCAGAGACTGTTCTGACAGTGCCGAGCATGCCATTCAGATTTAATTGTAATCCGGGGAAAGGATTAATTTTCTGGTTGTGAAAAGTTTGTAAAGGAACTAACTGTAAGAGTTTTGGGTCTTTCTTGCCGAATGCTTCTTCTGGTGCTAACTCAACAGTGAATGATTTTTTCTCTTCTTTGTTGACGAGAGCAGCATCTAGTCCGAGAACAACTTGTTTTTCACCGACACAAATGATTTGGCTATGATAATGTGATTTTGGATTGAAAATCTTATGCTGTTTAGCGATGTCAGCGCTGGTGACGTCAAAGACTTCTTGCGTCTCTTTGATCTTGCCGATGTAATCCATCTCAATAAAGTCGCCTTTTTTGATTGTCATAAAATTTTTGAAAGAAAAGCGATATTTAAATCTTTGGTCACTAAAGAAGCACGAAGAAGCAGGAGAAACGCTTAAAAAATAGCTGCGAAAAAAGTATAGGATGAAGCAAATAAAAAGAGTTGCCTGTAACACGATAGCCTCATTGGCTGTGTTTGTCGCTGGCTGTAAAATCCCAGAATCAACTGAAGTAAAACCAGAGATGGGTACGATTAATGCTTCGACGCAAGCCCATGAAAATATGTATGTCGTCGAAGTGATACCTTTTGCAGAATATGATCCAAAGACAACACAAGAATTAATCAATCTCGAAGAAAATGTACGAAACCATCTGGAATATGGTTTGGGTGTTGACAATTTATTGCAAGAACACAAACTGCTTTCTGTGAAATCTAGAAAAATTTCAAAGATATTCTAGGCATTGTGTAAAGCCAACAAGATAAACACAATCTTTATAAATCAACTAACGCCCAAGCACAATCATGACTGATACCAAACAGATGCCTATGGCAGATGCAGTAAAAGTAGGCAGATACATTATTGTTGATGGCATTCCCTGTGTGGTAAAGTCAATCCAGATCTCAAAAACTGGAAAACATGGTCACTCCAAAGCACGTGTAGAAGCGCAAGGACTAATCGATGAAAATGTGAAGAAGATATTTATAAGACCTATGTCTGACAATATTGATGTTCCTGTAGTTGAAAAAGAAAATGCGCAGGTCTTGTCTGTCAAGGACAACAAGGCAAATGTTATGGATATGACTACATTTGAGACATTCGATTTGGATATTCCGGAAGAGTTCAAGGATCAATTGAAAGAAGGAGTTCAGATTATATATTGGAAACTGATGGGTAAAAAAGTCATCAAGCAGGTCAAGTAACATGGTAAAGTTCGCAGAAGCATCACAGCGCATGTTCAAGAATGTCTTTGTCTGTAGAAGATGCAAGACCAAGCAGCGTGCAACTTCGCAAAAAGTCATCAAGCGAATAGTCACTTGTAAAAAATGTAACTGTCGTGCATTGCGTCCAATGAGAAAGGGGAAGAAAGTAGCAAAGTAAGATGAATCTGGATCTGCTTTTCGCCATTATTTTTTATTCCTTAATTCTTATTCTGTTTTTTAAGTATCGCTCTCGTTTTGAAGTGCAGGGAAAAATCGTTGCTCTGTTCAAGACTCAGTTAGGCATCAAATGGATGGAGTCTATTTCTAAAAAAGATGATTATAGATGGCTTGTTGGTATTGGTTATGTGCTGCTTCTTGCTGGCATAGTGCTTGGTGTTTTTGGACTTGTATTAAATCATCATGTGATGTTAATCATAGGAAGCTTTTCCTTGTTCTTTGGTTTATTATTGGCAATTCCATTAAAGTGGTGGGGGCATATTGGAACGACCATAGGATTTATTGGCATGGCCATGATTCTCTTCTTGTTAGTCAAGGGAACTATAACTATGTTATTTGTGGCGGATGCGCCTCCAGCTGTCGCTCCAGTCTTGCCTGGTGTGAGTGTTCCCGGTCTCCCTAATCTCTCATTTTGGCATTGGATCGTAGCTATTTTTCTGGTTGCTACAGTGCATGAATTTTCTCATGGTATCTGGGCTCGTCTGTACAAAATCAAGATCAAGTCCTCAGGATTTTTATTCTTCGGTCCTATCTTAGGTGCTTTCGTAGAGCCTGAAGAAAAAGAATTGGCAAAAAAATCTAAGCCAGCACAGCTTGCAGTGTTTGCAGCAGGTCCATTTTCTAATATTGTCTTTGGTATATTCTTCTTGTTGATCATGAATTTTATTACAGGTCCTCTCTACGGCAATGTCTATGAAGGTTCAGGCATTAACATCAAAACTATTATTGAAAATCAGCCAGCTGCGCAAGCAGGTTTAATCGCACCCATTACTATTTATGAGATCAATGGTCAAAAAACAACCAGCGCTGATACTTTCTTGAATGCTACTGCATCTTTGAAGCCGACAGATAAGGTAAAAATAAGTACAGACAAGGGAGCTTATGAGCTCATCGCAGCTAAAAATCCGGGCAACGAATCAAGAGGATTTATTGGTGTTGCTGACTTCAGTTTGAAAGCAGAGCCAAAAGCATCAATCATAGAAAAATATGGATCTTTCTTGCCTGTATCTGTGGAATGGATCAACATGTTAGTCTTCTGGCTGGTAGTCATGAACTTCGGTATTGGATTATTCAATCTCTTGCCATTAGGTCCTATCGATGGTGGCCGCATGTTCTTGGCTGCAATGTTAGGCATCTTCAAGAATGAGAACACTGCAAAGAAAGTCTGGGGCTTTGTCAGTTTCTTCTGTTTATTGCTGATCTTTGTGAACTTGGCGCCGTACTTATGGAAATTAGTGCTCTTTATTTTTAAACCATTTACCTTGTTATTGACATTGATTTAAGAAAGCTTTTTATACGATAAATCGTAAATAGAATATATGCATAAACAACAATTAGTCAATAAATTCTTTGACATTAATAAACTGCCACCTACAGAAGGAATCTTAATGTTTCCAATTTCTATGAGTAGAATCTCCAACACCCAATCAGCAGAAAAATGCTGGGAATATTTGAAAATTTTTAGTCCAGACAAGATAATAAAGCCTTTAGTGGGAGTGAATTTTATTTACGCCGATCTTCTCTATTTTAATTCAAGCGAAGAAGCAGCAAAGCTGAAGAGTAAGTTTACACAGCTTATGCTTGCCCACAAACATGAATTTCTTAAGATTGTGAGTAAAAATCCTTTTTATATAGCAAAAGCATTCACCTTTACGACTTGGAGTCAAATGATTCTAGAATGTAAAGAATATACAACTTACTTAGGGTTGCTAAAGAAATTTTATAAAAAAGATAGACAATTTCAAAAATATGTTGAAGAAGACGCAAAATCTATGGGGAGAAAACTAGATGAAAATCAGATAAATTTTATTTTAGAGGAGATTTTTCTTGTTTATATGTTGTCAAAAGGAAAGATAGCTTTACAGAATGAGTATATCCAAGGTCATCAAAAATGGATTTTGTGGTGCTATCCAGGTAAGCCATTAAAATCACAGATTTATCTTATGCAGAAAAATATCTTTAAGCTTAGTCATCCTAAGAATACTTATAAGGATGCATTTTATGATCTTGAAGCAAGAAAGCTCTATGACTTCACAAGAGTCGATTTAGAAAACCTCAATGAAGATTAGAATGAAAGTAATCCTATACATGGCCATCAGTCTCAATGGTATGATAGCTAAAAGTAATGATAACACTAGCTGGATCTCAAAAGAAGAATGGGATAGTTATAGTCTTGCAGTAAGAACAGCAAAGCATTTGATTGTCGGTCGGAGAACTTATAATATTCTCACCAAGCAGCCAGAATTTGCAGAATTCAAAGATGTTAAGCTGATTGTAGTATCAAAGAGTAATTTTAAAACGTTAAGCACTAACCATCTCATTGCTCATGCGCCTCAAGAAGCACTAAAGCTATGCAAAGATGCTAAAGAGGTTATTGTTGCTGGCGGAGGAATTCTAAATGCTAGTTTTCTAAGAGAGAATTTAGTTGATGAGTTATACATCGATATTGAGCCTATCATTTTTGGAGAAGGAATTCCTTTGTTTAAGAGAGAAGATTTTGAAAGAAATTTAGACTTGATTGGTCAGAAAAATATTAGTAAACATGAAGTGCAGTTACATTATAGAGTTCTGAAATAAACCACAAAGCATTATGTCTAATTCAGTATTCTGGCTAAACGAACGAAATGGAAGGGCAAGAAAACCTTAGAATGCTTCACACTCTTCTTAGTGCAACCCTGACTGGTGCAATATCTTGTCCCATGTGATAGGCGCCAATTGTGAAAGCTATTGCTGGTCTACCTTTGTGCGGTTTACAATAAACGCCTCTTAATTCATAATCAGCAGTTGGATCTGGTCTAAGCAATTGAAAGTCAAAGAAACTGTCTCCGCTAAGTGCAATAGTGATCAAATGATCTCCTACTTTCGGAACATCAACTCTTCGATCGCCATCTCCCAGTAAAACTTCGCCACCTTCGGAAGTTCTAATGAAGTATTTACCTACTCTTTCATCACCATAACTACCAAAGCTACGGAAGTCTTGTTCTCGAAGAGTATGTAATCTACCTATTGCATTACCGCCTCCCCAAGGCATTTGGTGACCGGAGCCTGTTGTCCAAGTTTGGACTCCGTGAGCAATTCTTTCAATATCATTAATGAGATAACCAGTACGTGGATCTAGTAATACTCGAGCTTCTGCAATAGCATCAAAATTTCCATCATAATCTTCCCTTCTAAACCAATTTCCTTCCTGAACATATTTCACTTGAGAGTCAGCTGCTCTAAGTTTAACGTCCCCCTTTCTAATTCTATAGAAGCGATCAAAATGAAAAATTCTTATTCCTGCTGCAAATGGCGGAACTAAAACATCCGAAAGTTCTCTCTCGGGAGTCTCTAAAGACTGCCTAAGCGCCTTTGCAATTTCATGTAGCCTATCTCTTTCAAACATGAGTTATAGAATTTGTTTGTACTATTTAAATATTTCGTTATTTTTACTACTTTAAAGTTAATGTAAGTACGTCAGAATTTCGAACTCAAAATACTTCGGATTTTTGGGACGTTGCACTAAATTTTAATCCTTGCAAGTATTCAGGCGAGATTAACACAGATTAGGTTCAATATTAATCTGGCAGACTTTTAGAACTTGCTCGGCTAAAAAGGTAGACTCTCTAATTCTTCTGCTTCCGCTTTCAAAATCGCAGTTGATAAACTATCATAGAAACTTTTTACTTCGTCTCCCCCGAATCTTGCAACTTCAATGCCATAATTGCCTCTAAGAACCAATTCTTGTCTATTAACAATAACAGCATAGTGACCTTGGCACAGAAGAAAGTCCAAGCTTTGACCATCTTTAAACTTTCGTTGCGTAAATGTCCATGTATCAAGCTTAATTTCTCTCGTCACATCTGCCAATTCCAAATTTTTAGCCTTGCTACTAACTGCTCTTTCAAATTCGCTTCTCTTCGAATCCATAAATCTAGCAAGTTGATTTAAATCCATAACAATATAGGTAGGATCTTATTAGATTTATAAATATTACTAAAAGTTCGCCCTGCGTCATACTCAAGATCTTTTGGATTCACCGAACATTGCATTAAAATTTATGAAATATTGTGTTGTGTAACTAAGACTTAGATTTAGGAAGACATAAAAACCATCACTCTCTCTTAGATACATGCTCGTGGATGTGCATGCACACTTAGACCATCAATTTCTGTTTTCGCAACTAGACGCAGTCATCGATAGAGCGAAAAAGGCAGGCGTGAAATATATTTTGACTAGCGGCGTTAACGTCACCAGCAACCGAAATGCTTTGGAAATTAGCAGAAAATATCCAGACATCGTCAAGTTCTCAGCAGGTCTCTACCCTATTGATTTATTAGGAAATGTAAATGTAGAAGGTCTTCCACGTCAAGCAGAGCCCATAGATATGGAAGAAGAGTTCAAGTTCATCACGAAACATAAGGACGAAGTGTTCTCTATTGGAGAAGTTGGGTTAGACGGGAAATATTGCGCTGATCAGATGCAAAAACAGAAGGAAAATCTTCAGAAAATCCTTGCATTTGTGGAAAAAATAAAGAAACCAGTCATCCTCCACACCAGAAAAGCAGAGAAAGATGTCTTGGACATGCTGGAATCAACGACGTTGAAGAAAGTGAATATGCATTGCTTCATGGGCAATAAGAAGCTCATCCAGAGAGCAGCAGACCTCGGTTATCATTTTTCCATTCCTCCAGTCATTGTCAAGCTCCAGCACTTCCAAATGCTCGTTGAAATGGTCGACATCAAGCAAATCTTGACAGAAACAGACGCTCCTTACTTAAGTCCACACAGTGACCGGCAGAATGAGCCTGCATTTATTCGAGAAACAATAAAAATGATCGCAAAAATAAAAAAAATCGACGAGCAAGAAACAGAAAAAAATATTTTCAAGAATTTTGAGCAGATGTTTCTCTAGATAGCTTACAACGGAAAAAGTGCTCAAAAGAGAAAAGTATTTAAGAAAGTTCGACATAGCAATTATATAATTTTCAAAGAGGTGAACGGAACAATGGCAGCAAAAAGACGCGCAGCAGCTTCAAGAAGAACAGCAACTAAACGAAGAAGACGATAAGTTTTCTTTCTTTCATGGTTATTTTTTCTTTTTTCTTTCTTTTACGATGTTTTTTTCTGAAAAGCCAACATTGAGAAGCTCTCGATGCGGTTCAGAGTCTTCATAAACAATGCACGCAAGCGGTAAGCCTTTCATCTGAGAAATAGCCAATAATGTTTGGTAGAATCGTGGATCGCAGGAATCAATTGATTGAAGATTTACAAGCACTCTTCGGCGATGATAGTCAGGATTGTCAAGTTCAAGTACTCTTTTTGTGATTTCTGTCAGAAGTATAGTTCCATCTAAAGGTGCATCTTTTTCTACTGGTTTATCTCTCACTGATAAACGGTTATGTTGGGCATACTTATGTGCATCTAGTTCATCGTCATATTTAGATGTGCCTCCTAAATAGCGGCGTAAATGTTTTCTTGTTTTTTGAAAGAGTGTTCTTCCTTCTTTGGGTTTTAAAGCAAGTCTGACGCCATGATAAGCTCTAAGGGGTGTCAAGAAGTTGATTTCTGCAGAGCTGAGTAATTGTTCTCCTTGTGGAGTTACTAGTGTGATAGGAACATAAGCAAGTGCAGATAAGTCTTCGACCTGCATGAGTAAAGGATGTAGGCGAATTTGATCAAGAAATTCAACGCCTAGGAAAATGTTGGCGAGAGGTTTATTAAGGATATCAGAAAGGCTGCGGCGTGAAGCATCTAACATTTTGTCATTAACAAACTGGATAGTGTTGTCTGGACGTGTGAGGATTGTTGGATTGGAGACAAGATCTAGTGCCGTAGCATATCTTGTTATTTCTTGGAGTTCAGCGACAAGTGCTTGAAGACCAACAATTGTATCATCTTTCTCTGTCAGTTTTCTTTGTAGTGCCGCTATTTTTTCGTTGCGCTGACAAATCTCCAGACTATAAATTTGTGCAATGGCTGCTAAGTGAGTTTTTATTCGATCTTCTTCTGGCATGTCTTCTCTGAAGATGCTTGAGTTTAAGACCTTTACTCACTACCAGTCTACAACGAAAGTTTTAAGAGAGGAAAAGTTGACCTAAAAATATGCTCGAATTTTTAACCTCTTTTATGGACATTGTTCTTCATTTAGACAAGTATCTAACAGTCATAGTCGATCAATATGGCGCTTGGATCTATGTTTTGCTTTTTCTTGTCATCTTTTGTGAAACTGGGTTTGTTTTTACGCCTTTCCTGCCTGGTGACTCTCTGTTGTTCGCAGTTGGAGCTCTCGCTTCTCTAGGCTCTATGAACATTGTTCTTCTGTACGGACTGCTGGTGCTGGCTGCGGTTTTTGGGGATACAGTGAACTATTGGGTGGGTATGTATGTTGGCCCAAAGATATTTGAAAAAAACATTCCTTTTCTAAAAAAAGAATATCTCATGCGAACAGAACAGTTCTATGAGGTGCATGGAAACAAAACTATTATGCTTGCTCGTTTCATCCCTATTATTCGGACCTTCGCGCCTTTCGTTGCCGGCGTAGGAAAAATGAAGTATCCTAGATTCTTATTTTATAATATTATAGGAGGGTTTGCATGGATTACTCTCTTTCTCTGGGGAGGATTCTTTTTTGGAAATATTAGCTTTATTCAGAAAAACTTTTCCCTCATGATTTTGATTATTATCTTACTTTCATTTATTCCTATAATTGCAGAATTTATTAAGCACAAAAAGAGAAAAATTACAGTTCAATAAGTGTTCCCAAAGGTCCTGGGTTCAGCATAAATGTCTGGCCTAGCTTCTGGTGGACCGTAAAGTTCTCATGAAGATGGCCACATAAAAATAAGTGAGGTTTTAACTCTTTGATTGCTTTAGTGATGCTTCGGCAGCCTACAGATCCATACAAGGGCAGATAATCTAGTTCAGTATTAAAAGGAGGTCCATGAGTGACCAAGATGATCTTGTCGCCAGGCTGTATTTTTTCTTTGAACTGCGGTAATCGTTGCTCTAGTTTGCGATCAACCATGGAAAAACCTCCTCCACCATGGCCTAAAAAAAGATAGTTGCCAATTCTATGGGGTTTTCTATGGAAAGGAATAATGTTCTTCAACTGGAGATGGCTTACTGATCGTTCTTCCTCATGATTGCCATGAATGATTAACAAAGGTTTGTTTGCTTTCATCAAGATGTTTAACGCTTGTTTAAATCCGCGGCCAAAAAGAGAAATATCGCCGCAGCAGATCATAATGTCTGCTTGTTGTGCTTTCTTCACTATACCTAAGAGTGCTTTCTTGATAGTTTTCTGGTCTGTCCTATGCACATCAGTGAAAGCCAGAATTTTCATAAGAAATGAGTGAAAAACAAGGTTTTTATACTTTATTCCTCGTAAAAAGTATGAAGTTGTACAAGGAACTCTTGATTGTAGGCATAGATCCAGGAATAACAACAGCTTATGCGCTCTTGGATGGGAAAGGCAATCTTCTCAAGATGAGAAGTTCGAAAGAGCTTAGCCTTAATAGGTTGCTTGCTGAAGTAACTGCAGAAGGAAAAGTGCTGGTGATTGGGACAGACGTGAAGCACATTCCTGGGTTGATTGAGAAATTTTCTGCTCGTGTAGGTGCTAAAATAATAGTGCCTGAAGAAGACATGAAAGTAGGTTTCAAAGACAGAATAACAAAGCCCTATAATCCTCATGATGATCATCAGCGTGATGCTCTGGCAGCAGCGTTGCATGCTTTTAAGGAAATGAATCCTACCTTGCAAAAAGTCGATGAAGCCATGAAAAGACTAGGCAAAGAGCATCTTGCTGCAGAAGTCAAACTACTAGTGCTGAAAGGATTTACCATTACCAATGCTCTTGAGTCACTGGAAAAGCCAGAAGATGCAGCAGTCATAAAAAAGAGACGTCTGAAGACAGCATTCAAAAAATCGTCTCGTCTAGTAGAAGAGAATTTTTCCCTGAAAAAGCAGAATAGACAATTGACAGCAAAAGTAGAGTATTTCGATCAGAAGATTCATGATCTCTTGAAAAAAACAGCAGTCCTGTCAGAACAAAAAGCACAGAATATCATCCAATTCAAAGATAAGAAGATAATGTTCCTCAATAAGGAAGTGGAGAAGTATAAGAAAGAAATAGCAAACCTGCGTCAAGAGGCAAAAGTCATAGCGCCTTTATTGCTGGAAGCGCGTGGTAAGATTATAGCAAAAAAATTGAAGACTCTAGGCTGGGAGGAAGTCAGTAGAATGGTGGAAGAGGGAGATGTTCTAGTAGTGGATGATGTGAATGTTTTCAGTGATCGTTCCTTGGATCTGCTCAAGAAGACAGTCAGCACGATTATCTATAGAAAACAGCCGGCAAAAGAGCTGTTGAAGCAAGGATTCTCTTTGCTAAATGCAGTGCATATTCCTATGAGAGAAATAGAGACATTGGCGATCATAGACAAGGAAGCTATTGAGAAGGAAAGAAAAAAGAAAGATGTGCTTTCCATCATTGTGAAGGAATATCGGAAAGAGCGAGAGTCAATACTCTGAGTCTCCCAAATAACCCATCATAAAACCGCTTTCTTCAGGGCTGATAGCATCTTGCTCTTCCAGTTCTAGAACCATTTCCTCGAAGTAGATATCCTCCTCTTCTTCAAGTTCTTTACGTTGTTTTCCTAGATCTAGTCTTCTGAGCTGTTGCCCTGTTATGTCCTCAATCGTTGGCATCGACAAATCCATGGTAAACCACCTCTCTTGTTGATAGAGATGATAGGAGACAGTTCTTTATATAGCTCGGGTGGCTCTTTGAGAAGTAAACAAATAGTAGAATATACATATCAAAAGATAGAATATCTTTACTACTAATATTTATATAGCTGGCTGCAGAAAAAAAGAAGATGTTGCCAGAATCATCACCCGATCGTTTTAAAGAACAAGAATTAGAGAGTTGGCAGGTACCAGCAAATTTAGAGGGCAGAGTTCTAGAGACTTTGCAAGAGCTAAGAGCACTCCTTCCTGCAGACAAAGAGCATAAAAAAGTAGAAGAGCTGAGAGGAGTAAGAAGTTTTAGAGTATATATACAAAAAGAAACTAGGACAGGCAAGTATAATAAAGTAGCTTATGGTTGTCCAGCTTGTAAAAAAATAATGACTAATCCGCCAGAGATTCATATTGAAGACTCTGTCTCCCCTCTTCACCCTCTTTCCGGAAGAAAAGGCTTAGATTTCTACTGCACAAATTGTTCTACACAAATGGATCAAATAACAATGGAGCGTAGTTAACGATTAGAAAGCATTCATGAATCAGAGATATATATTCTATAGGTTATACTCTTATATAAAACAAAAGACTAAGAAAGAACTATGGAGCCTTTAGAAAGGATAAGAGACGATGTAGAGCTTGGTGACTTAGTATTATTATATCTGGGAGAAGGAGACAAGCAGTATGTCGGTTTTCTCTGGCACAAAGAGATAGGAGAAATTAGAAGAAAATTCAGGTCTTCTGCTGGAAGAAAACGTCGTCATCCTTATCAAGAAAGATTTATGCATAGTGCAGATATGGTCTTTTGCTCAGTATCGCCCGACGGTTACAGTGTACCAACAGACAATCAAGCGGGAAATATCTCTTTGGAATATCAGATGCAGTTCATCGGTGTCAACCTGAAAGATGCAACCATGGGCCCAGTTCAGGTTATTGGGTATGAAGTATTGAGAAGAGTGCAACAGATTACAGAAACTGCTTGATAGATGACGTTCAAAGAGAATTAACGATTGGAAAGCACTCGTCGATCATAAAGAATAATCATGTCGCGGTAAAGTGCAGCCTCCTCATAGCGCATTTATTTTGCAGCTTTTTCTCTGAATCGAACAAGATGAGCTTGACAGTGAGACGTTTCTTCGATGTCTCGAGAAGCGAGCTCTGTAACTATCAATTCTAATTTTTGTGATGCATCTTCATTGCCAGAGCGAGCAAGAAGAAAAGTAACTCTGAAGTGATCAACTAATCGATTGGTGCCATACGCTGCTAGAGAACTTTCATGCAGCCATGTCATCTCACGTGAAATCCTGCAGCGTCTTCATCCCATAGCGAATGACAGTTGCTTTGCCAGATCCCTCATTCCGTTCTTCTAGAGAGATGAATCTGCCTTGCTCAAGAGACTTGACTTTTTTGTGGAAGTTCGAATAGCTTTGTTCTCCGCCTTTTTTTTGGTAGAGCTCATAGACTTCTTTCGTTGTTGAGCCGCTTTTGGCTTTGATCAAGTCTAAGATCATCTGTTCTTGCGCATCCAAAGTAGTAGTGCTCTTCAGTTTGAAGTCGCGTAGTTTAGCAATTGCTTTTTCAGCATGATTCGCACTGATTTTTCGTTGGGCGTTCTGTTCTGCAATTTCTCCAGCTTCTTTGAGTAAGTATAATCCAGCGCGGATGTCCTTGGCTTCGTATGCTTTCTGCACAATGTTGTCAAAGGCTATTTGGTCAACCACGCCAGGAGCAAAAGCAAACTCAACGCGTTTTTTCAGGATCATCTTAGTTTCTTCAAAAGTATACGGTTTGAACACAAGAAGGTCTGGCGTCAAGCGTGATCTGACTCTCGCATCCAAAGTAGTCAGCCATTGTTCGTTATTGGTGATCAAGACTAATGTTCTTCTATTAATTTCTTCCAGCAAGTGATAGAATATCTGTTCATCAGTAATCTTGTCCACTTCATCCAAGACAATGACTGCGCTTTTTTTATTTAGGATTCTCGCTATTTCCTTGAACAAGTCATTCGTGTCTCTGTTTTGGACAAATTTGAAGTCAATCTGGTCGCAAATCTCAAGGGCGATTTTATGCGGGGTGTCTTTTTTCCAGCAGTTGATGTAAATAGTATGAATATCATCAGTTTTCTTGTTGACCTCGCTGAGGACATATTTAGTGGCTACTGTCTTGCCAATACCAGGTGCGCCCATGACGAGTAAATTTTTACCATTGCGTTTGCTGAAGAGGGGTTGGATGCACGTCGCGATATACTGTTGTTCATTCTCTCTGCCTTCGAGGATAGGAGGGATAAAGTCAATGTCTAAGGGCAACGTATCTAGAAATAAGGATTCATTATCTTTCAGGACATTATCGAATAAACCCATAGACAAATACAGAAAGACTAGCAGATATAAAGATTATGGTGGTGGATGAGAAATGAATTAAGCAGGCGTAAAGGCGACATGAGGAAGGTGTTTAAACTCTTTATCACCAGTAAGGAAAAGTAATTTATTCTTTTTAGCGTAGATATAACCAATACAGTCAGCATAAGATAAATCTTGTTGTTTATGTTCTTTGCGAAATTGGACAGCCTCTTTCAAAGTCAGATCATCAATATAAACGACGCAATCTCGAAATTTTGTATAGTTTTCTTCTGCTTTGTGTTTATCAAAATTGTTTAAAATACTCCAATAAACTTCAATTAAATGAAAAATGCTCGTAACAACTATTTCCTGGCTATATTTTGCATATTGTGGATTTCCTTTAATAAGTTCTATAATAGCATAACTATCAAAAAAATAATTTACCATCCTTTTTTCATCTCATCCTTGAGCTGTTGAGTTGATTTCTTCCATCCTGGCAATGTTCCAAAGAATTCTTGGGCAAGATGACGTTTTTTAATGTCTACTATAATGTCCTCATTTTCTTTAATATGCTTATTTTTGACTAGAGTTTCTGGTAGAATAATGGCTAATGAATTGCCCCATCTTCGAGCTTTAGTTTTGATCTCCATGATACATAATGATACATAATGATATTTAAACTTTTTGGTAGGTTTTAGGGAGATCATGCACACGATAAAAACAGCGTTTGCCGATAACATCAAAGAATATTTTTCGCTTATAATTTATGATATTCAGAAATTTGATTTTGTACCTATGTATGAATTTTAAAATTCCTTGGACTTCTTTTGCTGGTGTTTTAGCACTTGGCTCTGTAGAAAACTTTATATACTAGAAGTTGATAATTATCAACTGATGGTGTATATATGCTAACGGTCAATGAACAGCAAGTCCTGCGCTTCTTAGCGGTAAATATAAGGAATGATTATTCTATTAATGATATTGCCAAGCAATGTAAACTTACTCCAAACGGCGGTTATAAACTCCTCTCTAGATTGCAGAAAGAAGGTATTCTAAAGGTAAAAGCAGTTGCCAATATTAGGTCATACAAACTCAATTTTGAAAATGAAAAAACACGCAGCATACTCAATCTTGCTTTCATACCAAGCAATATACAAGGAAGGATAGAATTACGCGCTGAAGACCTTAGATCGATCAAACCAATAACACAAGCCTGTATCCTCTTTGGATCATATATAACAAAAAAACAAAATCCTACAGATTTGGATATATTATTTATTCTTGAAAGAAAGAAGTTTAAAGAATATAGACAGATGTTGATGAAAATACAAGACATTATACCCATTAAAATACAAGATGTTGTACAAACAACAGATGATTTAGAAGAGAATCTTAAGAAAAAAGATCCTGTCATTGCAGAAATCATAAAGATGGGTATTGTACTTTGGGGATCCGATGTTCTGGTGAAGGTGATAAGAAATGTCAGTAAATAAAAAACTCAAGAGCTGTTTCGATGAAGGCCAGCACGACGGTGAAAGACACCAAGGACTGAGAAAAATTAGACCAAATGGAGAACTTTCTAAAAACTATCTGCTGAAAGCACAGCATAATTTAACAGCAATGACAAGTTTTCACGATTCTGGATATAGTGACTGGTCAGCAAGTGCTGCATTTTATGCTCTTTATCATGGGCTGCTTGCGATATTGGCGATAAAAGGATATGAGTCTCGTAATCAGTCTTGCACTTTCGCACTGATAGAAGACTGGATAGTAAAAGGTGAAATAAAAACTATAACGCTGGCTGATGTAAAAGAGATATTTGATAAGAGTGTAAAAGATGATATTGAGCACAGCGAGAAAATATTGGACATCAGAGAAAGAATGCAATATAGTGCAAAAACAACGCTTGCAGAGGAGGAATTTCAAACGCTTAAGAAAAGAACAAAAGAACTCTTTGACAAAATTAAGCTTGAGTTGGAAAAATTTATGCTAGCAACCAACAAGACGAATCAAAATAGTTCTTCGCAAGGGGAATAGATAAGATATACTATGGAAAACGAAAATTAGATTTCCTCAGCGCCTTCTTTGGTCAATGCCATTAATCTGACACCAACGCCTAATCGTAAAGCTGCACTCATGAGAGCCATATGTTCTCTTCCAGTTCCAGATATGAAATTGACTGCGATCTCTGTGCTCTTGACTCGTGCCTTGAGTTCATTATGCATGATGTCTCTCAGTTCTTTCAGTCCCTGTTCAGGATCAATAACAACGACTTCAGTCTTGGCATTGGCGGTGAAATTTTCCTTGCCATAGGCATTGGTGAAAAGAATGATTTTATCCCATTGAATATCATCAATAAGCCTGTTGACATGTCCCCACGTCCCCTTTCCTGTGCTTAAGCAAGCGACTAAGTCTGTCATAAGACAAAAACACTGATTAAGCTATTTAAGGATTATGGTGTCGAATGAGAAATGCGTGATTGTTGAAGAAATTGTGCAATGCAGAGGAAATCTTTTTAAATGCTTGGAGAAAACATTCACACTCATGAATAGTCTCAAGGAGCTTCTTACACAGCAGAAGGTGACAGTCGCAAGACTTCCTCAGAAGAATGCTATTACTATACCAGAGATAGAGAGTTTAGAAGGCTATACAGTCCCGCTTATAGGACATGACTATGCGGCAAAGACACCAGTGATGTGGAACACCCTCTATGAGCGTATGAGAGTACCTCTGCGCAATATTATGGTTGTTGCCGATCCAAATAACGCTGAAGAAATTCTCAATGCGCTACGACAAGATCCGAAATATATGGGGGGTGGTGCTGGTGTTGGTTTCAAAGAAGCAGTTCTTCCTTTTTTAGATGAAGTGCGGCCAGCAAATCTCAAAGCAGTGAATATTGTGGTGAATGAGCGAGGAAGACTGATTGGCTATAACACTGATGCTGAAGGGCTTGTCAGAAGTCTGGAAGAGAAATATGCTGCTCTTGGTAAAACGATTGAAGGATCAATGATTGTAGTGCTTGGTGCTGGTGGTGTTGCTAAGGAAGTCGTGCGTCATTTGGTAGGAAAAAAGGCAAGAAGAATTGCTATTGTTAATAGGACGCTGGACAAGGCTGTTGCACTTGCACATGAATTCCAGCAGGTTGCTTATGGAGCGCCAGAAAGTATGATCCGGGGAATAGTCTTGAATTCATGGGACAAACCTGATGCAATAGTCAATGTGACAGATAAAGGTGCGGATGGAAAATTAGAAGCTTACAGCGCGTTTGCTCATGTGACAGAACACCCAGGAGATAATGAATCACTTTCAAGAACCATCATGCGTGAATTGCGATCCTATAACCCACAGGTTATTATTGCAGACATCGTCTTGCCGAAGAGTGGACGTTCAGTGACCTTGCGTCATGCAGATGCTGCGGATATAAAGAACACGATCGATGGAAAGCCCATGGTAGTCTATCAGGCTGTACCAGCATTCGATCTCGTAGCAAAAGCACATGCAAGCAAGCATCAAAACCTGCCTTCTTTGGAAGAGATATTGGCTGTCTTCAAACAAGCAACAGAAATTTAAGCAAAAGTATAAATAGCAACGAGAAAAGAAAAGAGACAATGGCAGCACCAAAAGAATATTGTGGTTCACTGATCGCCAAGAAGAAACTGGCACAAAATATTGGGGTATACACACTGAAGATTGACAATCCAGAGTTTACCTTTACACCAGGTCAGTTTATGATGTTGTCCATGACACAGGATAAAGGTCTTGCTCGTGCATTCTCCATTTGCTCAGGTCCTGAAAAAAAACATGAGATAGAATTCTGTATTAAAATCAACAATCCGTCTGTGCTGTCAGAGAAATTAGAGCAATCAACACTTAACACGAAAGTATATCTTCGCGGTCCTTTTGGGGCGTTCACTCTCAAACCAGTAACGAGGGATGTTGTATTTCTTGCGGGCGGTACAGGTATAGCTCCATTAAGAAGCATGCTCCATGAATTGATCAGACAAAAAACAAAAGTAACTATCTGGTTTTTTTACAGGTTTAAGACAGAAGAAGAATATTTGTTTCGAGAAGAATTAGAGAACTTTGCGAAGACACAGAAAAATTTCAAGCTTATTCCGTCAGTGTCCAATCCTACACCAGCATGGAAGCAGGAGACAGAGCGCATCCAAAGCATCATCGCAAAGTATATTAAGACTCCAAGTGCAGTAGATTGTTATATCTGTGGACCTCCTCCTATGGTGAAGGATCTCATGGAAGAACTTCCGAAGCTTGGATTTCCTTTGGAGTCTCTGCATAAAGAAGCTTGGTAATTCTTATATTCTTTAAGTCCAACCAAAAGCTTTTAAACACTGATGAAGCTAAATAAGCTATGCCTAAAACAATTTCGCGGGATTTTCCCATCAGCGAATTGACGTTGCGTCGGTATGAGAAGCCTTCATCCAACAACAAGCGTGAAATTGTGCGCAAGTTCTGTTTGTCTTTAGGATTGTTGCAGCCTGGTGATTCTCGTGACGTTGTTGTGGATATTCTACAAGTCATGTTGGATGCGAGAGACAAGAAAATGATGATGAATTCTGAGGACATCAAGAAAAACACAGTGGAATATAGGAAAAAAGCAAAACTTCCATTGAAGGGCATCGCATCATCAAATGTGCGCCGCCAGTTAAAACGTTTGCGCGATATTCATCTGGCAGAGAAAGTGAAAAATGATTATCGTATTACTGAGTTCGAAGACATTTCAGCATTAGTCGATGAAAAAATTGAGAAGTTTCTGTTGCAAAACATCTTAAAGCGTGTCAAAGAGTATTCTAAGCTATTATGATCTACGAACCCCGTGAAGATTCTTATCTCTTGCAGAAGCAGGTAAGGAAGTATGTCAAGAAAGGAGATAAAGTGCTTGATATGGGTACTGGTTCTGGAATACAGGCTGCAACTGCATTCGAGATTACCAAAGATGTGACTGCTGCAGACATCAACAAAGAAGCTCTCGCCAGAGTAAAAAAAGAGCATCCAGAGATAAAAACAATCCAGTCAGATCTTTTTCAGAAGATACCAAAAGAGAAATTTGATGTCATCATTTTCAATCCCCCGTATTTACCAGAAGAGAAGAGAGAATCTTTCGAAGACAGGCTTGTATTGTCGGGAGGGAAATATGGTCATGAGATTCTGGAAAGGTTCTTCAGGCAGGCAAGAGAGTATTTGAAAGCTGGTGGAAATATAATAGTAGTCTTCTCCTCGCTCACAGGAGACATCAAGGACATCATCAAGAAGCTCGGGTATTCCATGCAAGAGCTTGCAGAAGAATCCTATTTCTTCGAAAAGATAGGTGTCTATCTGATTACATAGGATAAGCCAGCATCAAAAGTGCGTATCGGAGTGTTCACATGACTTCTTCATGACTGACAATGGTTTCAAGCCCTTGAGTAACCCTATCTTGTATTTCTTGAAGACTTGTTTTTAGTTGTTCATACAACACCCTTCTTCGATCTACTTCTTTTGATGAAATGTCTCGATTGTTATCATCAAAGTGATGTCTATAGGCGGCTAGATCTTGTTGAAGTGCGGAAGCCAATCGCATGATGGTTAGTAATGCACTTGGTCTAGATGGTGATGTAGTATTATCATTGATTTCAAGAACAGGACTATACTCTCCTCTTCCCAAAGATGCTAAGCTTAGTTGTAATAAGGTGTCTTTCCTGACTAACGCTCCATAAGCTGTGACCTCAAAAGACAACGCTGCCTGAAGGTCGCGTTCAAAAGGAGAAAGATCTTCTTCTGTTGAGTACCGATGTATACTTCCATTAGATCGTACAATCGCACCAGTTCTTCGGCGAGTAACCATAGTAAAATTAAATTTTTGCTCTTTAAATGCTTTCATATCTTCAAAGCATAATATTCTAGACTATGTTCTAGGGCTTGATAAAAGTAGAGAAAAGGTATATTTGGATCATTTTATTTGGAAAGCCTTAAAAATACCTGCAGTTTGGCAAAGCTATGGTTGGTTTTTACAAAAGTATATCTCAATTATATCATAATTTGGGAAGAAAATTAGAGGATGCTAGACTAGAAGGGATTGGTGTTGCAATAAGAGAAGGAAGAATACAATCTATGAACTCCTTAGAATCTGATAGCCTCGGATTCGATACTCTAGAAAGCTTAGCTGCATATCAAGAAGATGCTGAAGAGCGTATAAGGAGATTTACACTTCTACAAAGAATAGCCTTTATAATTAGTTATGAAAGAGAGATGAGCGAAATGCGTCTCGACAGGAAATTTCGCTCAGTAAGACATTCTACTTAATAAAGGGCTCTATAAAAAGTTCTTGCTAACATTAACTAGAGCCTATACAGATCCTTACAAAAGACAAAGATTTTTATAACCTTGAATAGTCATTGTCCTGCCCGGTTGTGTATACAGTACGAAAAAGCTTCGTGCTTTACATGACTATTGTTGTTAAAACCGGGCTAAACTTTTTCCCCAATAAAATTAGAGATTATTGTGCTTGATAAGTCTGAAGATCAACTCTAGTAAATTCAATAAGCTTCTTGTCTATAGCTCGTAAGAAGTTTTAAATAGAGGTTTACCTATATAAAAATCATGACAACATGGAGAGAACGTATAGAGACCAATACTCAGATTCTCGTAGGAAAACCTATCATTAAAGGAACACGCATTGCTGTTGATTTTATTCTAGATCTATTAGCACAGGGATGGACAAGAGAAAAAATATTGAAGAACTACCCTCAACTAAAAGATAATGATACTACAGCAGCCTTGGAATACTCTGCACATGCTCTTAAATTAGAAGCAGTCTATCCATTATAATAATGAAATTTCTCGCGGATGAAAACATTCGAATAAAGCGAGAAAAAAGATAAAAGAAGTCAAGAAAGCGAGAAAAAAGTATTGTCTAGTCTAAAACTCTTCGAAATCTGCGTGGACATTTCAGATTTTTCTGGTAAAGGCATTTTAGAGAGAGTATGTTGTTCTAGTAATGGTCAGAAACATTTATAAAATGATAGCAATTGATAGGTGTTAATAGCATGGATATTGGAAGATATGTTATTGAGATTACACACCATGCCTATCTGCAAGCATTGGAAAGAGGCATACATCCTGATCTTATTGAAGAAGCACTCCTCAAGGGAGAAAAAAGGCGATACGCAAAACATGGCATCAAAATTATCAACAAGGGCGCGAAGAGAACCATTATCTGTGTCGGGCAAATCATCGGCACAACCATCAAAATATTTACCATCAAGGAAGGCAACTAACATGAGGCAATGCAGTTTGTGTTCTAGTCCAATGGAGGAGCATCAGGGAAAAACCCAGGAAAATATAGCTTATCAGTATTATAAATGCACTAACTGCGGAGAGGAAATTGTTGATATGCAGCAGTTGCATGCTGTGGCAGATACTTACAGAATGCTGAAGAAGTATCATGTAAAATTGACTAAATGGGGTCTAAGTCTTGGTCTTCGTATTCCCAAGGAGCTTGTTGAGCACTATAAATTAAGTGAAGAGCAGGAGATTATTATCATCCCAGAGAAAAAAGGATTGAGAATACTAAAACTATAAAGAAGTCTGAGGCTTATCAATTGATCTATTTTGTGTCCTACATGAAGCTAAAATTAAATCAATAACTCTTCTTCTTGCAAATCTGGAAGAGCAGGAGTTAATTTAAATTTAGGAGAGAATAGATGGTTAGATTTGATAAAGCTAAGTGCTAAATAAAAATTCAATCATTCAGAATAACTGGGGGGACATAAGTTAGAGCTAATTCCTCAAATACTAACATAGATTCATAAAGAAGAATTACATCCTCATAAGAATTTTTGATATCAAAAAGAAATTTTCTAAATTCTTCTGTGTCCTTCACATGGATATCTAACATTACATTATATATTCCAACTGTATTAGTAACATAATAAACGTGTTCGTGTCTTTTGCAATATTCTATAAAATTTTTAATTCTCTCTTCAGAAACAGAATTGAATTTTATTAAAAGAAGATGCCACTGCATTCCTAATTTATGAATATTTACTTTTGGTCTAAATCCTTGAATTAGTTTTTCTTTTTTTAATTTTTTTATTCTATGATGAACCGTATGTAATGGCAATTTTGTTTGTTCTGAAAGGTCAGTTATGGCTATCCGCCCATTTTGGTTTATTATTTGAAGAATTTTTTTATCAGTTTTATCAAGAGAATAACTTTTACCTTTTGGTGTTGTTTTTAATGATTCACTAGCGGAAGGCCTTAGAAACTTATAGCTTATATGTTCTGCCTGAATAAGTGTTGTAAAAGTGTATTCGTGAAGGTGTGAACCAAGAAGTCTTTTTAAATCTTCTAATTGCCCATTAAAATCCGCTATAGTTTTAGCACAAAACAAGAGTACTGCATCCCATCTCCCAACACCTGTAACCAACCAAGCAATCTGAGGAAGTTTTAGTATTTTTTGATAAATCTTATTCTCTTCTTCTGAATTTAGCCCAGTTAATTGAACAAAAACATAGTAGGAGTCAAATCCCAATTTTCCTACATCTAACATTGTATAATAATTATCAATTATTTTTCTTTCCTTAAATCTGTTTAATCTGTATCTTATTACTTGTTTACTTGTTCCAACTTTTTTACCAATAGTAGCCTCTGGCAACCTTGCATCTTCATCCAGAACAGCTAAAATCTTTGAATCCAGCTTGTCTATATCCATAATTTTACATAATAACTTATAATATATAAATCTTGTCATTTAGTTAAAAAATTGAATAATAAGTTTTATCATTATAATAATTAACTAATTTCGTATGGAAAATCAAAAAGTAAGAATGAGCAATTTAGTTACAGCTCAAAAATTAAATGCAATAGGAGGCAAATAAAATGAAACCTGAAAAAACAAGTCTTGGAGATTTAGCGGAGATTGTACGTAATGCACCAGAGTTTAAACACAGGGAAGTGTATTTTGATGGTATGGTTGCATACAGAGAACCAATGGGAGAAACTTCAAGTGAAGCTTTAGAAGCGGAGTATGAAGGCAATAGGGTATCTATTGAGTGGATCTGGTTTTGGAAATTAGAAGATGGAAAAGGTTTCCGAGATGAATTTCTAAGATCTATTTGGGGTTTTAAGAGAGGGAAACTTGAGTGGGGTTACACTTTGTATCATCCTATGTTTCGTAATTTCATGGAAAATCCAGAACTTATAGAGATAGCATCAATCGCTCGTGAAAAATATCTATCACAGAAGAAAACTTAGATAAAAAACTAAATTTTTGAATAAAATGGGATTAGAAGACAAACTAAACATAGATGAAAATGGCATTGAACTACCAGTTGAGAAGAAATCGGTAGTTGGAAGAACAGTAGATTCAGTTTTACATAGTTACGAAAGAATACACTCAGCATATCCTCTTATCACCAACTATCTATCGTCTGCAGTTGGAACAGTCGGAGGTGACGCAATAGCTAAACAATTTACTGATAATCCAGATGTAACACCGAGAGATGTGGCATTTACAGCTACTGCAGCAATAGCCTATAGTTACCTAGCTCCAAAAATGATTGAATGGTCAACTAAAGCAACAAACAAGATTAGTGAGTCATGGAAAGCATTAAAGAGTAATGAAACAGCCCATACTTTATTCAATACTGCTTTATTAACAGCCATGTATTTCCCAGTTAATATAGCTTATTGGAATTATCTGACAGTTAAAAATCAGGCTCCCATTACCTTAGAGGATAATCTAGCAGGAGCTATTGCCATTGGAATTGCCACTATTCCTTACCTTGTAGCCGATTATGTAGCAATTAAGAAATTTAGTCAACCCAAGACACAAAAGTGGTTACGACCATTTTATAGCGCTGTTGAAATAGCATGGAACACCCTTTTTGCGGGCGGGAATTATTTAGCCAAAAAACATTAAATTTTTAGAAGAAAAAGTGACGCTAACTTAACTGCTCACAAATTCGTTAGTTTTATAAACCCTCAATCCACGTCTTAAGCTACTCGTCTACTACGTACCTTCGGTGTCGTAGGAGAGATCAACTATGGATAAAAAACATTTTGCTCAGGCAATGCAAGTATTACGTCAAAATACTGAGAAGAAGGAATTTACACAATCAGTTGATATTATCATGAATTTCAAGGGTTTGGATCCTAAGCGTGAAGACCACAAGATCAACACCTTTATCGTTCTCCCATTCTCTCGTGGTAAACCTATTAGAACGACAGCATTGGTCGGTCATGAATTATCCACAAAGGCAAAAGCAGTATGTAATGAAGTCGTGCAGGTAGAGCAGTTCAAGACTTTAGAGAAAAACAAAATCAAGAAGCTAGCAGAGACAACTACATTCTTCATAGCGCAATCCACCATAATGCCGCAGATCGCTCAAGTGTTCGGTAAAATATTAGGTCCGAGAAGCTTGATGCCGAATCCAAAGGCTGGCGCAGTTATCCCTCCAACTGGTGAAGTAAAAAATGTAGTAGAACGTTTGCAGAAAACTGTCAAGGTCGAAACCAGAAACGAGCCAGTAGTCAAGGCAGTCATTGGTATAGAATCCATGAAAGATGATGAATTAGTGGAAAATGCTTTCGCAGTCTACAATACTATTCTCCATGCCTTGCCGCAAGAAAAGCACAACATCAAAAGCGTTCTGATAAAATTGACGATGGGTAAGCCAGTCGTAGTCACTGAAGAAGGTGCTCATGTCAAGATTCCAGTCGTTAAAATCAGAAAGCCAACGCCAAAGAAAGCAACAGCAGAACAAGCTCCTCTTCCAGAAGCTCCACAAGCATCTTCAAAAGAAGAGTCTGCAGCAAAAGCAGAAAAGCCAAAGAAAGCAGCGGCAAAGAAAGAGAAGAAAGCTCCAAAAGCCAAGAAAGAGGCTAAGCAATGAGTGATCATAAACCACACGTCAATCAACGAAAGAAACAGAAAGTAGAGATACTGAAGAAGTTATTCCAGGAGTATCCTGTTGTGGCGATTGCCGATTTAGAACACTTGCCAGCGGCAAACTTGCAAAAAATCAAGAAGCAATTGCGTGGGAAAACAGAGTTTATTATTACTAAACGACGAAGAATTGTCATCGCTATCAATGAGGTTAAGGCAAAATTACCAAATGCAGATGAATTATTAGGCAAGATCAAAGGTATGGTTGCTTTATTGTTCTCCAAGGAAGATCCATTCAAATTATATAAGATAGTGCAAAAGAATGTTGCTCCTGCTCCAGCGCGTGCAGGTCAAGAATCTCCTGAAGATATTACTATTCCAGCAGGCCCAACACAATTCATGGCAGGCCCTATGATTGGTGAACTTGGCCAGCTCGGTTTGAAGACTGAAGTCAAGGAAGGTAAGATTGCCATCAAGGAAGACAAAGTCATTGTCAAGCAAGGTCAAGTGATTAGTGCTAAAGTTGCTGAATTATTGACTAAGTTTGGTATTGAGCCTATGAAAATTGGATTGAATGTTCTTTGTACATATCAAAAAGGAGAAATCTTAGACAAGGAAATTTTAGGTGTTTCAGAAGAGGAATACATTGGATTCATTCAAACTGCTCATCAAGAAGCGCTCAACTTGGCAGTCTTCGTTGCTTATCCATCGAAGGAAACGATTGATCTCTTGATCCAGAAAGCTGCACGTGAAGGAAAAGGTTTGGCAGATACTATCAAACTGGACGAGAACAAGCCAGCAGAGCAGCAAGAAGAGGCTCCAAAGAAAGTAGAAGTCCCTCAGCAAGTTGAAACACCAGCTCCAAAAGAGGAGAGACAACAACCAAAAGAAGCTCCCCAAGAAGAACGCAACCCAATACAGCAACAACCAGCGGTAAAAACAATGACTGAAGAACCACAGCAACAGCATACTCCTCAGCAAGCTCCAGCAGAAAAGAAGACAGATGAGCAAGTCGCACAGGAAGTTTTAAAAAGGTTGCAAGACGAGAAAATGCAGAAGGCTGCGCAAGAAGCTCATAAGCAAAAACAGCCAAGTCCATCCATGCAGCAACAGGAAAAGGACCTTAATAAAATCATCAACAAGCTCAAGGATAAACAAAATCCAGGAAGAAAATAATACTCACGGAGGAAATAAACAATGGAACTCATCTACGCTGCAATGTTATTGCACCGCGCAAAGAAAGACATCAATGAAGACAATGTCAAGAAAGTGATACAAGCCGTCGGCATACAGAAAACTGATGCTGAAGTCAAAGCTTTAGTAGCTGCCTTGAATGGTGTAGATATCGACAAGGCAATTAAGGAAGCAGCAACAGTCGCGATAGCAGCAGCTCCAGCAGCAGGTGCGCCTGCAGCAAAAGAAGCTGACAAGAAGAAAGAAGCAGACGAAGCTAAGAAAGCCGAGGAAAGTATGGCCAGTGGCTTGTCAAGTTTATTCGGGTAACTAATTTTTCTTTTTATTTTTTATTTTCAAAGACTCGAGCAGCAATAACGAGTCTTGTATATTTCTTTCATGTTTTAATATCAATGCGAGAAATCTACTTACTTTAGTCTGTAGATGAATCGCATTCTATTTGAATTTAAAAAAAGAATTAACAGAAATGGCATAACCTTGATATGTTGTTTCAGGGATACAATAAAGAAGATCTATGGTATTTCCAGAAAATAGAGTACTTGTTCTCGGGAGAGATTGAACCTTCACTATATGAATCTCTACTTCATCATCAACCTGTAAATGTAATTGTTGTGCAAATGCTTTCCTTATAACAATATTATAATTGTATTTAGCTAAAAAAGTCACTTCTTGAGCTTCTTTTCTAAGAACTATGGACAACAAATCTCCCCTTTGATAAATTTGTTGAAGCTTAGGAAAATAAATTCCAACTTTGTTTCCCATCTTATAGATTTTAGTAAACATATCGCCTATAGAAAAAGAATTTGATTTATAAGGCTCTGGAGGGTCTTTGAGAAGTAAGCAGAAACTCAAGTAACTAAAAATTTAAAAAGCGTCGAAAACTTTCCGGAAAATACAGCATATCTTTATAAAACCCCTAATAGCCCAATAAAAGATGATACTAGAGAGTAACAAAGAGACTAAGGAAGCCAAAGACATAAAGGAGACGCTGACGCAGAAGCATCAGGAAAAAGAAGCTTGGTTCCAGAAGAAAGACGCACTCAAAAAGGAAATTCTAGCAGCTATTCAAGAGATCAAGGAAGTCAAGAAGCAGTTAGACACTGCTCGTCCTGCGCAAAACCAATGGAAGATAGAGCGCGACAAATACAACAAGGTGACCAAAGACTTGATTGCGCAGATAAAGCCGTTGCAGAATGATCTTCCCGCAAAGCCCGTCGGTCCTCGAGTAGATGTCAGCGGCATCAAAAGAATCATTGAGCGCTTGGAGATGAAGATCGAGACAGAAGTCATGAAGTTCGAGAAGGAAAAAGAGCTCATGACTAAAATCAAGAAGCTCAGGAAGCAGTTGGACGAAGGGTTGTCTTTGGTGGAAGGTCGTAATCAATACTTTGAGTTGTCCAAAGAAATTCGTGAAGTGAAGAGAAAAGCAGACGAGGCGCACAGGAAATTCATCGAGGAGCGAGAGAAGAGCAAAGAGCAGATAGAAAAGTTCTCAGTGCTCAACAAGAAGATCAACAGTCTCAAGAAGCAGCAGGAAGAAGTCCTGCAGAAATGCATGGAGTTCAAGCAGGAGTATGCAGCAATAGCTGAGCATGCTCGTGAGGAATTCGAGGAGAAAAGAAAGGAATATCGTAAGCACACAGAGAAGAGAAAGCACGATCAACTGGAAAAGCAGCATCGCCGTCAAGAGCAGGACAAGAAGCTTTTGGAAGAGCGCACAAAGTCTGTTGAAGAAAAGCTCAAGACTAGAAAAAAATTAACAACAGAAGATCTCATCGCGTTCCAGGGCGCAAACAAAGATTAGGGCTTTTTAATGAGCTTAAAAAGAGCTTGAAAATCACTGACCACAGGAGTTTCTTTGATCTTGCATTTCCAGGTCAGATAGATCCATACACCAGCGACATAAACACTCGATAATGCTTTCCAGATGAGAAGATGCAGCGTGTCAAAATAGTTCTTTCCCACATTGAACAACAAGTAGAACAAAACTTGAATTCTGATGATGTTCGCTACAAAGATGAGTCCGCTGCCGAGAAGAAACAGAAGCATGCCTTGTCTCCAGGAGATGCCTTTTGTCAAGAGGATGAGCAAAGCCAGCAGCAGATACGCGGAAGCAGCAGTGCATGCAGGAACGAAGACCAAAATTTTGTCACCGGCAAGAATAGTAGTTCCTTGCAAGGTTGCAGAGGTAAACAAGCGGAGTATGCCATACGAAACCCAGAGTGTTAAAGGAGAAAAGACGAGGTAAAAAACTGGATAAAAGAGAGCCAACAGTAGCGCACTCAGCCATCGTACTCCCAACACCCATAAGGAACGCATCTCTGGTAAAGAACTGTTTCTTTATAAAAGGTTTATGTAAAGCCCATATAACTTTATAAATTACAAGAGAACTGGACTGCTCCATGAAGCTCACACATCAACTGGTCGCTGGTTTTGGCATCTTGACTATTTTTGTATTGATTAGTGGAGTTACAGGTATTCTCGCAACAGGTGTTATCAATGCTAAAGTAGAAACGTTGACCAGGGTCACAGGCCCCACAGTGCAGATTATTGACGACATGATGATCAATATCGCGCAGATGAACCGTGTGCTTCAGGAATTTGCCGCAGAAGATGATGAAAACAGCCTGGAAGATCTGCGAAGTGAATTTGACGGTCTCAACCAGCAGATGGTTGCTCTGCAGGCAGAAGCGATTAAGCTCATCGATGAAGAGAACCTGTTGGAGAATCTCCAGACTGCAGAAAAGAAATATGAAAGTGTTAAGGAAAAAGCAACCAAATTGATGGCAGCGAGAAAGAATGAATTATCAACGCAAGACAAGGAAGAGCAGCAGAGATATAAAACACTGAAAGAAGCACTTACCAAGCAAATCAATGATGAATCCAAAGAGCTCATAACACTCTTTAATGAGGTCTCAACCAGAGTCAGTACTCTCAACAAGAGAGCAGATGAAGAGTCCTTGACTGCGTTGCGGACAACCTACACAGTTCTAATCTTTATGACCATATTAAGCATTTCTTGCGCATTGGCTCTGGCTATAGTGCTGGGAAGGGCAATATTGATGCCTATCAATGAGCTGGCAGCTGCGGCAAATAAGATAACCACAGGTAATTTTGATGTGACAGTGAAAGAGACAAAAATAAACAAAGAGCTCTATAATCTCACCAATACATTCAATAAAATGATTACCAGCTTGAGAGGGATGTTGGAAGAAAGCCCAAGATTAAAGCAATTTATGGATATTGTTCCAACTGCAGAAAAAGCATCAACGAAGCCAGAAAAGTTTACGATTGCCGCTGGAGCAAGTTATCTGCTCAAAGAGTCGCCGACAAAGAAAGCATTCGAAATCTTCGTGGACAAAGTGACGCATAATTATCAGGGTTTATGTATCACGCGCACCAATCCAGATCTGCTCAAGAAGCAATATGACTTGCAAAAGACACCTGTGCTCTGGTTGTCTGATGTCAAGGATTCTAAAATGTTTTCCTCTTCAGACCTGCTCTTAATCAGCAAGCTTATTGTTGATTTCATAACGAAGGCAGATAAAAGTATTATTATTCTAGATAGGATAGATTATCTCATTGCCAAGCATGGTTTCCAGGAAGTATTGAAGTTGCTCATCAAGTTGAATGACAGGGTGATGGTCAGTAACACGATGCTGCTAGTTCCAGTAGATCCTTCACTCTTGCGGTCGGAAGAATTTACCTTCTTGGAAAAGGAGCTGCAGTTCCTGCCTGAAGCTGGAGAAAAGATAGAGTTGCCTCCAGATCTGATGAAGATTATTGCGCTTATTGCCAATAGAAAAACATTAGGAAGAGTAGTGACTTTCAAAGATATTACTCAAGAACTTGATATTACTGCGCCGACAACACAAAGAAGGATTGTAGATCTCTATAACCGTGGCCTGATAACCATTATCAAGCAGGGAAGAAACAAGCTTTTACAGCTCACGCATGAAGGAGAGCGTCAGCTGAAAGTGAAGTAAATTTCTTTCACTATTTTTATGTATTTTTCACTATTTTTTAAGCTATCTTTATAAAGAAAATACACTTAATGAATTTGTTCTTCGAAAAGACCTCCGTTTGCACCAACTTTGCAACGCAACACAGCAGCCCCGAAAGGGGTGCGCTTGTTGTTGTGATAATGTTGTTTTCTCTCAAGGAAGAACTTGTCTATTTCCATGACTGGTTGGTAAAGACTTTCAGGAAGTTAAGAAAAAGAAACATTTTTAAACAAGGAACTTGTTCTAATCTTCTATGATGAAGAAAAGGTTGATCGTGCTTCTTGCAATGCTAATAGTGATTACAGCCTGTGGCCAGCAAGGTGTCAAACCAGGGGCAGTTAACGCCACTAATACCAACGAGACAAATAATGCTGGTAATAATCTTGTTGTAGCAGAATCCAGTCTGGACTATTGTAAGATGATTCTAAAAACAGCGCAGACCAAGGTGAACACCTTCGAGCGCCAAGAAAAGACTATTCTCAGCAATAGTGAAGACACGAAGAAAAAAATCAATGATCTGAAAGCCAAAGGAGGATCAGCTGAGCAGATGAAAGAAGAGCAAGCAGATTTGGACGATTTAAAGAGGAGATTACAAGAGACACAAACAGATCTTGCTGCAGCAAAGAAAAACCTGGCAGATATTACAGCAAAATGCAGTAAAATAGCAAAGAAAGGCGATAAGGTCATCTGCAATGAATTTGACGAAGACATTCAGAAACAGACTGAAAATGCTCAAAATGCTCTGGCTAAGGAACAGGCTAATTTAGAGAATATCAAGAAGCAATATGATGAAGCGAAAGCAGCAGGAAAATCATCTGAATTTTTGGCAAGCATCAATGAGGAAAAAGAGAAGAAGAACTTGGATATTCTCAAGATCAAGAACAACCTTGATAAATTGGGACAGATGCTACAGCAGCTTAACGATCGTTGTTGAAGAAACACACTTTAATAATGTTTTTAGAGAGAAAACTCTTCCGATACAGTATGCTGCTGATGTCTTTGCAATAAAGGCGTAAAATCAAGGTTCTTGGCAAAAGCTAAGGTCCATTCCAGTGCTGCGTTTTTTAAGGTGCTGATCTTCATTTTAGTGTCCAAATGCTTGTTCAGATAGAGTATGTGCTCTTTGCACTTCTCCTTGTCAAACGCTAAGTGTTCATACTTCGTCTTTGGTTTTGGCACTAACGGATTAATCGAGACATGGATGCGTCGTCCAAAGCGTCGTTTAGCTTCATCAATAAAAGTGATCATTGCATCCAGGTCTTTGATAGTCTGGTCTGGCAAGCCTATGATAAAGTACATCTTGATCTGTTCAAACCCTTGCTTTGCTGCTCGTTCCATCATGTCAAAAAATGCCTTATCAGGAATTTTTTTGTCTGTCAGCATGCGGATGCGTTCATTAGCTTCTGGAGCAACAGTCAGACTTCGCTGTCCACCTTTGCGGATAAGTGCCAGCATCTCATCATCCAGATATTCTAAGCGAAGTGAAGGCACAGAAAAATGAATCTGATGATCAACCAGCCACTGTAAGAGTTCTTTTTTTTGCGGATGCACAAAGGAAGGAGCGTACATCACGACTTTATCCCGTTTGTCCAGTTGCATGCCGTCTTGAATAGCCTTGATCAGTAACTCTACTTTACGATATTTTAGTTTTGGATAGATGGTAGGAATAGTGCAGAATGTGCAGGTAAACGGGCAGCCACGTTCCACTTCCAGCATAAATGCTTTGCCGAAGACATAGCGTTTGTCCATGGCTTCAGGCAGAGGTTGATAAACTGGATAAGGAGTCTTGTTCAAATCAGCGCTGGCGGGAACAATCTGTTGCGTCTTCCCAGGAACGTAAACCCCAGAATAGTCTGCAATGGTTGTTAAAAAGTGTTCTTTTACTTGATCCTGTTCATAGGCTTGTAAAATCTTGGTAATGACCTCTTCTGCATCGCCCAAAACAAAAAAGTCTACATACCTCGTTAAAGTCTCAGGATTTGATGTAATACAAGGACCTCCGGCGAAAATAATCTGTTCTCGTTTATGCTGCTCAAAGGGAATATTGTTGCGTTTGAGAATCTCAAAGAGATTGAAATAGTCGAGTTCATATTGAAAAGTAAACCCTATCAAGTCAAAGTTTTTCAATCCATCACACTGATCTAAAAACTTTCGCTTGCAGCTCCAGTGAGGAAGGTGATTGACCAAGTTATAAAAAATTAAAGGAGCTAGAGAATAAATGCCTCCATAGTAAAGATTGGGAAAGACTATAGCTAATGAATGCATGCCTTTTGTCCAGGACTTTTGAAGTGTTGGATATTCCATAAAAGTAAGGAAAAACAGTAGTTTTTAAAAGCTCTGAAAAAAAGAAAAAGAAGGTTTGCAGGAATATTGAAAAATCTTCGAAAAAAGATCGATTTCTCAAAAAGCTTCTATACCAGTAGAGGTCGGTTACATTTTTTTCGTAAAGAATTCTGATTCTTTAGGCTAAACTAAATGAATGAGATCTACTTTCTCCAGTGACAAGAAGATTTATATACAAGTATCTACATGGATAAACATGAAGGAAATCTACTTCCAGAACAAACCTATAATCATTAAGGTTCACGCTATTAAGCGTGCAAGAGAAAAAGGAATAGCATTTCCAGACCACATCTATCAGATGCTGAAAACTGGCAAAGTTGAAAGATATGGAAAAAATTTCATCAAGTTCATCAAAAGATCAGAAAAAGGATCAATTATCTGCGTTGGTGAAGACATTGGTCACGCAATCATCATAAAAACTATTGAACGAGGCAATTAACATGAAATGTCCAACCTGTGCAAAAGGAATCATGCAAAAAATAGAAGATAAAATAGAACAAGATCATGTTCCTTACGAAGCCTATAAATGTGTTAGTTGTGGCGAGGAAATTATGACCATGCAGCAATTAAAAGGCCTTGCGGCTAAATATAGAAAGCTAAGGAATGCAAAGGAAATAACTTTTGCCAAATGGGGAAATAGCCTCGCTGTTCGTATACCTAGCGATATTGCGCAGGAGTATAATATTGCCTCTGGATCTCAAGGACTAATGACCAAAGAAAAAGAAGGCATAAAAATTATACTTGAATAAGACAAGAAGAGTTATAAACGAAGAGCTGATAGTAAACCTATGATTGTCCTCGACATGGAGATGACAGGTCTAGATCCTGAGAAATGCTCAATTATTAGTATCGGTGCTTTGGAATTTGAGCATCCGGAAAACCAGTTCTATGGAGAATGTCGCCCATGGGATGAAGCTGAGATTACTGATGAGGCTTTGAAGATAACAGGATTTACTAGGACCAAATTAGCGAACCAGCAAAAGTCACACAAACAATTGATCGAAGAATTTGTAGCATGGACGAAAAAAATAAAGAATAAGACTATTGCTGGACAGAATGTTTGGTTTGATTGTATATTTTTCAAGGCTGCCTGTCTTCGCGAGAATATTTCTTGGGTCTTCGGTCATCGATATGTAGATTCTCATGCTATTGCATATGAGCATTTTGCTAGCGCAGGTAAGATTATTTTGAAACCAGAAGGCACTAGTGCTATTAACTTAGATAAAATATTGGAATTTTTAGGCATCAAGGTTCGTGGCTCAACACATAATGCACTCGAAGATGCGCAACTGACTGCAGAAATTCTCTCGCGATTTATTTATGGAAAAAATTTATTGCCAAAGTATAAACAATGACGCAACAAAGAGAACGACCAAGAGTAGGTGTGGCAGCAATTATCAGCAGAGAGAAGAAAGTGCTGATGCTCAAGAGAAAGAATGCACATGGAGCAGGCACTTGGTCTTTTCCCGGCGGTCATCTGGAATTCAATGAGACGTTCGAAGCATGTGCGCAGCGGGAGACGAAAGAGGAAACAGGCATAGAGGTGAAGAATATACAGTATCTCACTACAACCAATGACAGGTTTAGAAAAGAAGGCAAGCACTATATCACTATCTTTATGCTATGTGACTATGCGGCAGGAGAAGCAACTATCAGAGAACCAGAGAGATCTACAGACATAGGATGGTTTTCTTGGGATAACATCCCAAAGCCATTATTTTTGCCTATAGAGAATCTTCAGAAACAAGAAAACCCAAAGCTTTATAAGTTAACTGTTACTGACTAATAGCAACAAAAGAGAGGTGGACAGCATGGAGGAATTCCCACAAATATGTCCAACAAACCCTCAGTATATGTGATTATATTCTTAACTTTTATAACTGCAGTTCTCGCTGCGCCAAGCTTAGATGTGCTTGAGGACAACATCCAGATCAATCTTGCTCCTAACAGAGAAACAACAGTCCCTATAACCATTGTTAACACAGGCACCGAAGATCTCACAATAACATTTGATACTGCACAATTGGATTTAGTGGACAGAGACGATGATGAAATTACTATCCATTTTGAACCAGCACAACCGCAGATCCCAGCAGGAGATAACGCAACCGTCAACATAATCTTGAGAGCAGATCGTACTATCTCATTCGAGCATTTTGGTGGTCCATTAAAAGTTCAAGTGCTCAATAATTCTGCTGTGCAGGACATAGTCAACTTGAATATTGAAGTCCAGCCAGATGTCTGTGACTTTGGTGTAACAGGTGCAGATTTGGATATTGATATCAAGGAGCCTGGTAGTGGTGATGAATTCAAGCCTGGTGAGGAAATTCCTATTGAAGTCAAAGTCTCCAACAATGGCCAGAACAGCATCCGTGTCCAGACAGAGGCATTCCTCTTTAGCAAGAGCAGAAACATTCAAGACACTGCTTCCGAGACAAAAACCATTGATGAAGATGATGATTTTACTTTTACTATGTCTATAATTATGCCTTCAGATCCAGAAGATATTGATGAAGATGAAGATTTGCGCTTGGTAGTCAAGGCATTCGATGACGAAAATGAGCGAAGAAATTGTGCAGTTGACACTCTCAGCATTAAGGTTGAATTGGAAGATGAAGCTGTAGCCTTTGATACTAAAGAATCGCGTATGTTTCCAGAGATTGCAGCCTGTGGTGACACTGTTAAGGGATATGTCCGCGTCCGCAATGTCGGTGCTGAAGACAATGATCATGTTACTATTTCTTTAGTCAACAAGGAACTAGGAATCAACCAGAAATCTGATACGTTCACTTTGGAGAAGTTTGGTGATAATGACAGAAGAAGCACAGCTACACGCCAGTTCGAGATCAAGATTCCTTCCACAGCAAAAGAAAAATCTTATCCTTTCACTGCTCATGTTGAATTTGAAGGCGGCTCTGAAGAGATGACTTTGCCATTCCAAGTTGCTGCTTGTCAAGGAGCAAAGCGTGATGACTTAGTTACTGCAACAGTGTTCATCCGTCCTCTTGAAGAGCAGATGCGTTTGAACCAAGGAAGTATAACCGTAGTTCCTGTCCAAATCACTAATGTACTCAATGAGCGTGTTATTTATACAGTATCAGTGACGAATATTGTCGAGATAGGTCAGGCAGGAACAAAAACCATCACGGTTAATCCAGGGCAGATCACAACTGCATTTTTGGACCTCAGTATTAATGCTGATGCAGAGCCAGGTCTCTATAGTGGCAGTATTGTAGTCAAACAAGGATCAAGGACAGTTGGCTCACAGACTTTATTGGTAGAAGTCAAGGAAGGACAATCACAAACAGCTAGTGTTGCTCCTACAGTCCAGAATATTCCTTTGCTGGTATGGGTAGTCTTAGTAGTGCTTGCAACAGGTGCTGTGGTATTCGCGATAATGGCATCTCTGCGGTATTTGAAGCGCCAAAAGGGTATAAAACCATAACGTTTATATAGAGGTTACAACTCAACAATAGCAACAAAAATATAGATGATAACCGGGGGGTTACAGATGAAAAAAATAAGTATATTATACGCAATAATGGCTGTAATGTTGTTATCAGCATTCACTGTTAGTGCAGCAATTACTGCTGTCGACACATTCGGCAGTACAAATCCGACTTTTGGCAGTGAAAGTCAAGAAGCAAGCAATCCTCAACACGATGAAGCTGCGCAACGTCTCAAGACAGATGTCGCGTCTATTAATCTTCGCAATGATGCACTAGTTGAGGTAGTTATTTCTAGGATATCTATTACTCCTAACTCACAATTTGCAGAAGCTGATTTAAATATTCAGCTAACTGATACTGATCGCAGTCTCGCAGCTGGCGCTTCAGAAACTGTAGATTTCATAGCACGTATTCCTGAAAAGCTTGACGCTGTTGACGCTAACGGTGAAGCTCTTGCTTTCGCAGTTGCAACAGTAAGATTTTTCGAGAACAGCACAGGCTCTGATGTTGAAGTAGGTTCTTTCGTAGTTTATATGCAGAGGGAAAACAACCTCGAAATGAACAACCTCGATGCAACAGTTGAAGCTGGCAGAAAGAAAAGCTTAGAAGATGACGACACTTTGGAAAATGTGAAGCCTGGTGAACGTATCGAGATTGAAGCTGAAGCTAGCAACAACTATCAAGATGAATCCAACATGGATGTAGAAAGTGTTTCTTTGGAAATTGAATGCACTAACGACAATAATCTCGATTTTGATGATAAAAATGTAGAGATCGGTGATATTTCCCCAGAAGATGAACAGACAGATAGTTTAGTGATTGATATCGAATCAGATGCTGAAGACAAAGACAGTAAATGTCTAGTAAAAATTATTGGTCGAGACCAGAATGGTGCTCGCCATGGTGAAGGCACAGACTTCACAATAGAAGTCACTCGTGAAAGCCATGATGTTCAGATTACTTCAGCCAGCATCAACCCGACAAGTCTTACTTGCACTGACAGAGAGATGCAGTTGTCAATTGACTTGCTGAACTTAGGTCGTTCCAATGAAGACAGAGTTGCAATTGAAGTAACCTCCAAAGCAATCAGCTTCCAGGAACGAGTCTCCAACATCGAATTGGATGAAGATGACAGCACGTCAGAAATCTTTGTCATCCCTGTTGATGCAACCAAGATCAAGTCAGGTCCATTTGCTATTCAGGTGCAGACCTTCTACGATAACACGAAAAGTTCTGACTCTGAAACTGTCCAGGTAGACAACCTGTGTAATGCAGGATCCTCTACTGGCAACGGTAACACTGGTGCTCCAAAGACTCCGGTTGTCGAAGGTGCTCTCGAATTGGAAAGCGAGAACATTAAGGTTGCTGTAGGTTCCTCAACAAGCATTCCTGTCAAGGTAGTCAACCTTGAGGATGTTCCAGTGGAATACATGATTGCTCTTGCTGACACTGCAGAATTTGCAGATGGCACTTCAAGCAAGTCTGTCTTCCTAAATCCAGGACAGCAAAGCACAGTACTCCTAAACTTGCGATCAAAAGCTAAGATCGATGAAGGTAAGTACAGCGGCATTATCGTCTTGAAGGACAGCACAGGAAAGACTTTGGAAACAAAGACCTTCACTGTTGATGTTGCTGCTAAGCAAAGCTCAGGTTTTGACCCAGGCTCTTGGTTCAGTGGTAGCGACTCCAGAATCTTCTGGATCATCGGCGACATTATCCTGATTATTGTTGCTATCTTCTTTATACGCTTGATTTTCACAGGCGGAAAAAAGAAGCAGTCAGCAAACAAGAAATTAGCAGATTATGAAGCTGAAATGTCCAAGAAGCAGGCAAAACGAAGAAAGTAAATCTTTCTTCTTTTTCTTTTCTTTTTTCCATATCTTTTTAAATTCTTTATAACATTCTTATCTCATGTTTGAACACTTGCGTCCAAAGCTCGAAGGAAAGCCTTTCTTAACGAATAAGGAAGATATTATAGTGCACTTGAAGATTTTGCTCAAGAAAACCATCCAAAGGAAAGAAAAAATAGGCATAGCCTTTTCAGGTGGTTTAGATTCATCAGTCTTAGCACTCTTATCACCAAATTGTCAGCTCTATACAGTCGGTCTGGAAAATTCTGCAGATGTCCAATGGTCCATCCAGGTTGCAAAAGAACTCAACAAACCTATCAAGACTAAAATAATTTCCTTGCCAGAAGCTGAAAGGATTATCAAAGAAGTTGTTCACATCCTCAACAGCACTGATGTCACGCATGTCGGCATCGGTTGTGTGGTCTACGCAGTTTTGGAGATGGCTAAGCAAGATAATGTCAAAGTGGTCTATGGCGGCCTCGGTGCAGAGGAAATCTTCGGCGGCTACAAAAGACACATCGACTATGGAAAAGATTTAGTTAATATCCATGAGAAGTTATGGGAAGGGTTATTTGGTATGGAAAAAAGAGACTTGGCTCGTGACATTCCTATTGCTAAACACTTTGGCATCACTTTAGTCGCTCCCTTTCTCAATGAAGACCTTGTCACCTATGCGATGCGAATTCATCCCTCATTGAAGATTAACAATAAACGAAGAAAGATCATTCTGCAAGACACAGCCTTCGCTTTAGGCTTGCCAAAAGACGTCGCGTATAGACCAAAAATGGCAGCGCAATATAGCAGCAAGTTTGATCGGGCTCTGGAGAAACTGGCGAAGAAAAATGGCTTTGCTCTCAAAAAAGAGTATCTCCAAGATCTTGTAAAAAGTAGTCGATTATAATCGAAAGTTTTATATAGAACATTCGACTATAATCGAATGATATGAGAAGCATTTTAGAAGAATGGAATCCATGGTGGAATGAGCATTACACCTTTCAAGGAATAAAGAGAAGTAAACTTATAGGCATATTGCCATGGTTAAAAAGAAAGGAAATTATTGCAGTAATGGGTGTAAGAAGATCAGGGAAGACAACACTATTCTTTGAAATAATAGACTATTTAATAAGGAAAGAAAAGAGAAATCCAAAGAATATTTTTTTTATCAAGGCTGATGATGATAGGCTGGTTAAGGATAGAGTGATTGATAAGGTTCTTGATGAGTACTATAAGTATAAAGACCCAGAGGGAGAAGTATTTGTTTTTATAGATGAGATCCAGGAGATAGAAGATTGGCAAAGGCCAATAAAGCGGATATATGATTTAAGGAGCAACGTCAAGTTTTTTGTTTCCGGCTCGAATGCGTCAATATTGAAAGAAGAACTAAGCTCTCTTTTGGCTGGAAGATTTGCCGAGTTTGAATTGTTCCCATTTACTTTTCATGAATTTTTGCTGGCGAAAGGATTTGCTATGGGCGATAATAGAGAAGATATAAGGAGGCAGAGAAAAATACAGCGCCTGCTTGAGGAGTACATGGCTTTCGGAGCTTTTCCAGAGGCGGTGTTGGCGGAAGACGAAAAAGTGAAAAAAGAACTAGTCTCTTTTTATTTTGATTCTATATTCTATCGAGACGTCATTAAAAGAAAAAATATACGAAATCCTGATAAGCTCGATAAATTAGTAAAATATTATCTTCAGAATGTCGCTAATCTAGCGAATTTCACAAGAATTGGAAAGACCATAGATCTGTCTACAGATAGTGTTGGAGAGTACACTAAAATCTTAGAAGACGCATATCTTGTTTTTGCTGTCAATCTCTTTGAGTTCTCTTATAAGAGACAAATTATTAATCCAAAAAAAATATATTGCGTGGATACAGGAATAAGAAATAATATCGGATTTAAATTTTCTGAAGACATGGGCAGACTCTGCGAGAATGTGGTTTTTATAACTCTGAGAAGGAGAACAAAAGAGATATTTTACTGGGCTGGTAAGCATGAATGTGATTTTATAGTAAAAGAAGGCGGCGAGCTAAAGGCATTGCAGGTGTGTTGGGAAATAGAGAACGCGAAAGAGAGAGAACAAGAGGGTCTTTTGGAAGCGCTAGAGCATTTTAATTTGAGGGAAGGCAGTATTATTACAAAACAATATGAATTTACGCAGAATATAAAAGGAAAAAGAATAAAATATATTCCTTTATGGAAATGGCTTCTTGGACAAGAGTAGAAAAACAAAAGATGGCTGCGCAATATAGCAGCAAGTTCGATCGCGCCATGGAGAAATTGGCAAAGAAGCACGGATTTGTCTTGAAAAAGGAATACTTAAAAAGCCTTCTGTGACGAATATGAATCATGTTTTCATACTCCTCTTTTAAAAAATATATGGTAAACGCTCTGACAGCAGCTGCGGTATGTACGCCTATATTTGCAGGATTAGAGGTATTAGCCGCAGACATGTCAAATGAGACATCATGGAATGCTCGTTTGGTAAGTCTTGGCGTGATTGTTGCAGGTGGTGCAGAGAGATTTACAAATGGTCTTGAAAGATCGAGAGAGCAGACAGTTGGAGCCACGGCAACGAACAGAGATCTCTTGAAGCATGATGCAGTGTATAGCGCAAGATTTAATCTTGTTACATCGCCATTCTTCTATTTTGCTTGCGGCTCAAGAAGTGTATCTGAGATTGCTATCGGAACCATCGTTGTAACAGTGCTCGGATATATTTTAGGAGGTCGCTACGGATATATCTTGGATACAGCTCATGATCTTACAGGTGTCCAGCCTACCGAAAGGACACATCCTTTGTTAAAAGATAAAAGCGCAAGAGCGAAGAAAACAATTGCTGCTATGGGTGTGACTGCTTCTGCAGCAGCAACAGCACTCATTTATCACATAAATAGATAAGAAAAAGGCCAGAGAGGGAATCGAACCCCCGCGTAATCGCTCTGCAGGCGATTGCCTTACCGCTTGGCTATCTGGCCTTCACTAATACCTTCCAAAGAGTTCTTTTAAAACCTTTCGAAATATAGATATCTTTAAGATAAACAAAAGAAGCGAAAAGATAGCATGAGGATCACTCAGGATGAAGTATACCAAATATTAGATGGTCAATGGAGAACAGAGCCAGCAATTAGAGCTAGAGTGTTTCAAGCATTAGGAATTTCTTTACCAGATCCATCAAGCTTTTTTGCAGCACAAGGAAGAGACATGCAGAGGGTAACAATCACTTCTCATTTGGTAAAATTAGTGCAAGAAGGATACGCAGAATGTCGTCTTAAAGACCAATTGGTTTTAGGAAGATGGGTGCAAAGGTTGCAATACAGAGATCCAAACATGGTGGAAAGACCTTATGCATAGAAAGACATTTCAAAGAAAAATTCTCACATGGTATGACAAGAATAAAAGAGACTTGCCATGGCGCAAAACAACCAATCCCTATCATATCATGGTATCAGAGATCATGCTCCAGCAGACGCAAGTCGACCGTGTCATTCCCAAGTACGAAGCATTTCTCAAGATATTTCCAAAGATTCAAGACTTAGCTGAAGCTCCTACAAGTCAAGTGTTAGAGTTATGGTCTGGTCTTGGCTATAATAGTCGCGCTATCCGCTTGCAAGAAGCAGCAAAAATCATCTGCAAACGACATGATGGTCAAGTGCCAAAAAATCGTGACGCTTTAATGGAATTGCCAGGTATCGGACCATACACTAGTAATGCTATTCTCTCCTTCGCGCATAATCTGCCGTTTCCCTGTATCGACACAAACATCAGAAGAATAATTCTCCACGAACTAAAACTGCCAGAATCCACGTCGCAAGAAAAGTTATATGCAATAGCAGAGTCTTTGATCCCAGAAAACCGTTCGAGAGATTGGCACAACGCGTTGATGGATTATGGTTCTTCCATTTTGACAGCGAGAAAGACAGGCATCAAGCCTTTGACAACACAATCAAAATTCTTGCATTCAAGAAGATGGTATAGAGGTCAAATACTCAAGCTATTGGTGAAAGAAAAAGAAACAACCATCAAGAATTTAGTAGCAACTTTTGAAAAATCTTCCGAAGAAATCAAAGAAATTTTACAGGAACTGATTAAAGAAAAATTAATTGCGATCAAGAACGGAAAAATAACGTTGCCAATGTAGGTTATTCGGTTTTTTCTTAAAAAAATATTTATGAATTATTGATGCTCTTGATAGATGGAAGAGAAGATAAGAATCTATTGCGATACTAATATCTATTTAGATTTTCTCTTAGGAAGAAAAGATCATATAAGGCCTTTAGACGAATTTGCTAGACAAATCTTCAAGCGCGTTGAAGATGGAGAATTCCTTCTTATTATATCTGACCATCTACTATTTGAGCTCCAGAATAAAATAAGCAATGAAGAACTGGATAATTTGTTACAACCTTTACACGTGCGTGATCGGCTGATAAAGATAGAGAAAACACAGGAAGAGATAGAGCAGGCAAAAAACCTCTCGAAAGAACATTGGAAAGACATGCTGCATGCAGTCTTAGCGAAGAGAGCAAAAGCAAAATATATTATCACGAGAAATGTTTATGACTTTGCAGGAAGTGAGCACTTAGTCCAGACCATGCTTCCTGAAAATATCTGAAAGATCTCTATGCTCATAATCATCATACCAATGTTCTTGCTCCTCTTTGGTGAATTTTTTGAGCTTCGCAGAACCTTGCAAGCGAGAAAGCCAGTGGCGTTGGTCTTTATGGTGCATAGTTTCTACAGCTTTCTTCGAAATCTGTGGTGCCTGCTGTTTCTCTTGGTCAAAGAGCTCATACACAGGCCTTCGTCTATCCACACAGGATGATTTCTTATCATGAATATCTGTAGTAGCCATTTAGTACTATAAATGTCGCTGATTTATATAGTTTCTGGTAGAATTTCCGAAAAATTTTCAAAGTCTATGAGGAGGAAGAAAACTATTTGAAGATAGTCTCTGTAATGTAGATGATGAAATTCGAGTACGATCAAGAAGCAGACGCAGGATACATTTACCTAAAATATCCTCTAGAAGATGGCGAGTGTAAGAAAACAGAAGAGATCAGTGAAAATATTATTCTTGACTTTGATACATCTGGAAAGTTAATTGGTGTAGAAATATTAAATGCAAGCAAAGTAGTAAATAAAAAAGTTCTTGAAGAAGCTGTTGCAGATATTCCTTGAACAGCGCGGCCGATGACTCGCTTGACTGTTGCTGGTTGGCGTAACGTGCCATAGACGAAGAGTCGCTCCATGATCACCTCGAAAATAGGAAGCGGGCCCGATGAGATTTGAACTCACGACCCTCTGCTTGCTTCCTAATGATAGAAGGCAGATACTCTATCCAAGCTGAGCTACGGGCCCACTGAAAATAAACGTCTTTTAGTCAATATTTAAACGTTGTGTGAATACCTTATAAAGAAAATCTCGCTAAATTAACGTCTGAGTAAATGACTAAATCCTTGTTTTTCTGCTCTCTGAGAAACTAGATCTTCAATGTCGACAGGTCTTAATCCTATCTCCCTGGCTATTTCTTCACCATAACTTCTTCCAGAAGGTCCAGGCACTACCCTAAACGTGTAGATTAATCTTTCACCTGTGTCTTCACACCCAACAGAGAGATTTCTTGCTGCTCTAAATCTGCCCCGCTCTACCTCTGTTGCTACAGGATGCATATGTGTGGTAAAATAAAGTCTGCTGCCTAGTTTATGGAATCCATTTAGGAGAGCTAATGACTGTCTTTCTCCTTCTTCATAGCTTGTGCCACCACAAGGTTCGTCAAGAATGACAAGGCTATAAGGTGAAGCGTTTTCAAAAATAGATTTCATTCTTTTTAATTCATTTCTATATCTGCCATCTCCATCTGTGATATCGTCTGGTGCGACAAAATGAGTATATATCCCATCTACAAAACTTATTGCAGCAGAGGTAGCAGGGACAAATAATCCGCTTTGGGCAAGAACTTGCAAGAGACCAACTGTTTTTACATAAGTTGTTTTGCCGCCGTTATTTGGTCCGGTCAGTACAAACATGTTTTCATCAGGAGTTGAAGTGATATCATTGGGCACTGGAAGTCTTTTCCCACAATAAACAAGTGGATTTCTTGCATTTCTAATGGTGCATCTCCTTTCTTCTTTAGGTAGAAGTGTAGGTCTGCAAATATCAAAACCTTTTGCTTTAAGTTGAGCAAAATAAGATGAAAATGCAGCATAGAATTCAAGCGGTTCTAGTAGATGAGTTATTTCTCCGGCTTGTTGTGCATATTCTCTAATAACTGAATTGAATTGTTTTTCCATAAATTCGCAGATTATACTGCCTAGATTATTTAACTTATCATAATAACTATCTCGCAATGATTCATGCTCAATATTTTCTTGTTCTTCTTCTTTAGGTTGTTGTTTTCTTCTTCCAATTATTCTACGCCATATGCTTTCTGGAACTTCTTCATTTTTTGGTTCTTGTAGCTGCTCAGGTTCTTGTGGTTTTTCTTTTCTTTCTACTAATTCAAGAGCAGACATGCTTAAAGGAGTACCATCTTGATCAAGAGAAACATGAAATTGAACTCCTTCTAAGGATGCAATTTTATCAACCAGATCACTAGTTTCTCTAAATACAGCAGAATCTTTTATTTGTCTAAAATAGGCGCTAATATCACGAAGTGCTTTGGAGTTAGCTGAATTCAAATCAGGAAAAGTATTGACGAATGAAATATAAAATCTTAAGAGACCTAATCCTCTTTTAAGAAGACTAGGGCTATTGTCTCTTGATTTCAAATCATCTGTCTGGTCTTTAAGTTTATGAAGTGTTCTAGTAATAGACCAAACATTTTCTCTCAAACGATTATCATCTATTAACTCTTGAAATACATCTTGTCTATAAGTTATGGTTTCAAGATGATCTACAGGTGCTGGGCAAAACAGCCTATTATTAAGAGGTTTTTCTCCACTAAGTTCAGCTTGATTTACTAACAGGTCTAGACTTAGATCTTCTGATAAATCACCTGCTGATGTAAAAAGAGAGGGAACATTAAAAGGATTCATAATATCTGGAACTTTTAAGATGTCTACCATGACAAGTAAATAGAATATCTATTTATAAATGATACTATTATTAAGTAGTACTGATTAAATTTAAATATGAAAGTAAGTCTATCCAAATATATTAGGAACTGAAGCCCCAGAAGTTTTAAATAACTCCAGAAAACCACTCTGCTAACACAGGAAAATAACAAAAAAGAAACATTTATATATGACATGTTACAATAATGTAATATATGTTACAAAAAAGTAGTATAGAAAAGATTATGGGTGTTTTCTGCCGTTTTCCTACGAGAGAACATACACTTAAAGATATAAGTACGAAGGCAAAGATCGCGCATACTTCAGCAAAACAAATCCTGAAAAAGCTGGCAACAGCAGGATTAATTCAAAAGAAGATAGAGCATAAAGGAAAAAGGAAATTTCCGCTCTATGAAGCAAACAAAAGGAGCAAGGTATTCATACAATACAAAAAAAGAGATAATATCCGATCTATAATGGAATCAGGGATTATAGTATATATCGAAGAAAAGTTGATGCCTGCATGTGTAGTTTTATTTGGAAGTTATCAAAGAGGTGAAGATACAGAGGAAAGCGATATTGATCTGTTTGTGGAAAGCAAACAAAAAGAAATTTCTCTCAAGCAGTTTGAAAAAAAATTAGGAAAAAAGATTGAGCTGCATTTCAAAGAACACTTCACTTCTTATCCAAGAGAACTCAAGAATAATATTATCAATGGAACAATTCTTCAGGGATTTTTAGAGGGATATGCATGATAGTAAAAATAACACCTGATAAGCAAAAGGCAAGGGCATTAATCAAGATGGCAGAAATAACATTGGAGAGACTAGAAAAAACAGTTATAGAGTTATTAAAGAAATTAAATGAAGAAAAATGAAAGAATTGAAATAAGGGAATCTAGCCCCCATAAAGTTTAAATAACTGGTTTTTTGACATACGTTTATGGATTTCAATCACATCGCCAAGAAATGGCAGTCCCGTTGGGAGAAAGAGAAGCTCTTCGAGGTCAAGGAAGACAAGAAGAAGAAAAAGTCCTATGTCTTGCAGATGTTTCCCTATCCATCAGGCACGAGCCTGCACATGGGGCATGCCAAGAATTATGTGATTGGTGACATTGTCGCTCGTCAGAAAAGAATGCTCGGCTTTAATGTCTTGCAGCCTATGGGCTATGATGCCTTCGGCCTGCCAGCGGAAAATGCAGCTATCAAAAGCAAGTCACACCCAAAAGTCTTTACAGATATTGCTATCAAAGGATACATCCAGCAGTCCAAAGCTTTAGGTTTGAGCTATGATTGGTCGAGAGTGTTGGCAACCTGTTATCCTGAGTATTACAAATGGAATCAATGGTTCTTCCTCAAATTCTACGAACGTGGTTTAGCCTACAAGAAAAAAGCTCCAGTCAATTGGTGCAACTCTTGTCAGACAGTCTTGGCAAATGAGCAGGTGGAGCAAGGAAAATGCTGGCGCTGTCATAATGAAGTATCCATCAAGCAGTTGGAGCAGTGGTTCTTCAAGATCACAGACTATGCTGAACAATTATTGAAGGATCTAAGTTTGCTAGCCGGTTGGCCAGAAAGAATTAGAACGATGCAGTCACACTGGATTGGCAAGAGCGAAGGTGCAACAATTTACTTCCCTATCAAAGACTCCAAAGAAAAAATTGAAGTCTTCACCACACGTCCTGATACCATCTTCGGCGTGAACTGCATTATCTATGCTCCTGAACATCCACAAGTTTTGGAATTGGTCAAAGGCACTAGTTATCAAGGACAAGTCCATGAATTCATCAACAAGGTTGTCATCAAGGAGCGCTTCAAGCGCGGCGATGAAGATCAAGAAAAAGAAGGACTCTTCATTGGTAAATATGCAATCAATCCTTTGACAAAAGAAGAGCTTCCCATCTACATTGCAAATTTTATTCTCTTAGATTATGGAACTGGTGCTATCATGTCCGTTCCTGCTCATGATCAACGTGATTTTGATTTCGCAAAGAAATACAAATTGCCGATCAAGATAGTCATCCAGCAAAAAGACAAGAAGCTCAAAGAGCCTCTCCAAGAAGCGTATACTGAGGAAGGAGTCTTAGTCAACTCTGGCAGTTTCAATGGTGTAACAACAGACAAGGCAAAAGGAGTAATCATCAAAGAACTCGAAGCAAAAAAAATAGGTCATGCAAAGAGTCATTTCAAGTTGCGCGATTGGCTCGTCTCCCGTCAAAGATATTGGGGTACTCCCATTCCTATGATTTACTGTACTAAATGCGGTATTGTTCCTGTCCCAGAAAAAGAGCTGCCGATCAAGCTTCCTGAAAAAGTAGAGTTCACAGGCGAAGGCAATCCTCTGGCGAAAACCAAAGACTTCGTCAATGTCAACTGTCCGAAATGTAAAGCTCCAGCAAAAAGAGAAACAGACACGATGGACACGTTTGTCGATTCATCCTGGTACTTCTTGAGATTCTGTGATGCGAACAATGACAAGGCTCCATTCGATCAAGAGAAAGTGAAGTACTGGATGCCAGTCAACCAATACACTGGAGGCACTGAACATGCAATTGGTCATTTGCTCTATTCTAGATTTTTCACTAAAGTGCTTCGTGACATGAAAATGTTAGAGATTGATGAACCCTTCGTCAATCTGTTCAACCAAGGCATGCTCCATAAGGACGGCGTCGTCATGAGCAAGAGCAAAGGCAACATTGTCACGCAGGATGAAATCTCGCAGAAATATGGCATAGACACTGGCCGTTGGTATCTGATGTCAGTCGCTTCCCCAGACAAAGATATTGAATGGGACGACAAGGCAGTCGAAGGCTCGTTCAGGGCGTTGAATAAAATTGTTAATCTCGTCGAGACAGCAAAATACACTGCAAAAAATGACAAGATCACATCAAAGATGCACAAGACGATCAAGGATGTCACAGAGACTCTCGAATCGATGTCGTATAACATGAGCCTGATTCAGATTATGGACTACGTCAGTTACTTGGCGAAATGTGCTGCAGTCACGAAGGAAAGCATTGAAGCACTGATCAAGCTGATTGCTCCCATTGTCCCGCACCTCGCTGAAGAGCTCTGGGAGATGACCAAGCACAAGGGATTCATCTCTGTGGAAAAATGGCCGAAGTATGATGAGAAAAAGATCAATCCAAAAATAGACGCAGCAGAAACTATCATCGAGAACACAACAGCAGACATCCAGGCAGTTCTCAATCTCGTCAAGATCACACCAAAAGAAATCACCTTGTTCGTTGCAGAGAAATGGAAATATCCTCTATTCAAGAAGCTGCATCAGGAAGAGAGCCGTGACTTTGGTTTGCTGATGAAGAAATTCGCAGACAAAGAGCGTGGCCAGGACGTTGCAAAAATAGTGCAGCACTTCATGAAGGGCGCTTTGAAAACTGATATAGTCTTGTCGCCAGAAGAAGAGTTGGATGCATTAAAAGAAAACAAAACCATTTGGGAAAAGCAATACAATGCTAAGCTACATCTCGTCCACGCAGATGCATCCAAAGAACCAAAGGCGAAACAAGCTATTCCAGGTAAAGTAGCTATTCTAATCAAATGATTACCTTTTCTTCAGATACTGGCGATATCAAGAGGGCAGACTTAGAAATCACTGCTAAGATGGCAGAAGACTATTTTGGAACTGAAACTGATTCAGAGCAGATACCAACAACTGTGGAAGTCAGGGACTGGGTAACAACACACATTCCAGACTATTTGAATATTATCAGAGACAAGCAAGAGATTATAGGCTATGCATTTATGCTTCCTTGTAGCTCTAGACTGATGCATAAGTTCTTGGCAAAAAGAATAAATGAGAGAGTAATGTACGAAGGAATAAAAAAGATGAAAAAGTTAAAAAATCCAGAAGCAATTTATCTTTGCGCATCTTTTGTTAAGGAAAAATACAGAGGTAAAGGATTAAGCACCACTGCGTTTGTGAAAGCAATCAATGATATAACCCACCAAGGAAAAAATAAACCTGTTCTATTCTATTGGGCGGTTACTGCAGCTGGAGAGAGAGTAGTAAGAAAAGTTGCAGAAATGACTGGTTTAGAGTTAAGACTAAGAGAATAATTACTGCTTTTGTATTGTTTTGTATCTGAAGCAGCTCGTGAGATGATCATTCACCATGCCGACCGCTTGCATGTGTGCATACACAACCGTTGGTCCCATGAATTTGAACCCGCGCTTCTTTAAGTCCTTGGCAAATGCTTCAGCTTCTGGTGTTATCGCTGGAATATCCTTCAGTGTCTTCCTCTTGCCGTCAATTTGTTTTTCCTTGACAAAGCTCCACATATACTTCGAGAAGCTGCCAAACTCTTGCTGGATTTCTAAAAAGCATGCTGCATTATGGATGGTCGCTTCTATCTTCATCCTGTTCCTGATGATGGAAGCGTCTTGCAATAAAGCTTGCACTCTGCGTTCATCAAACTTGCATATTTTCTTCGGATCAAAGTTGGCGAAGAGTTTTTTGTAGCCTTCGCGTTTGTGCAGAATTGTTTTCCATGAGAGTCCAGCTTGCGCGCTTTCTAGCACTAAAAATTCAAACAGTTTTAAGTCATCCTTGACTGGCACGCCCCATTCTGCATCATGATATTCAATCATCAAAGCATCATCGCCTGGCCAGGGACAAGTTGGTTGTGGCATTAGTGAGAATAGACTTTTTTCCACGTGAAGTAGGAAACAAATAAGACGACCAAGAAAGGAAGAACACTAACCGCGCTCATAATGCCTTCGCCCGCGAAATACATGGAAGCTGCTGCGCCAATGAAATCAATAGTGAAGCCTGCATAAGCCCACTCTTTCAGAACAGGCCACATCGTCTGCAATAAAGCAAGGACACCTAACACTTTGGCAACCCCTAAAATGATATTGAGATACATAGGATAGCCTAGCTGTTGCATGACTTCTTTCGAAGACTCAGTTTGCATGAGCTGTGAGATGCCTGAAAAGAGCATGCCTAAGACGAGCAGAAGTGTAAATATCCAGTAAAGAACTTTTGCTGTTTTTGCCTTCATGGAATATAAATGTTGGGAAGTGGTATTTATAACTTTCTAAATGGTAACTTTCATATAAAGTTTACAGTCCCAATAATTTATACACCAAAAATGCTGGCCAGACGATCGCTTTGAAGAAACCTAAGACTCCTCCCCAGAACGTGGTTGCAGTCTGGATGTAATAGATTGCAGCTCCGATGAAGCCTAAGCCATACACTGCTCCTCCACAGCCTTGATAACAGTTCTTGCTCATGAGAGATCATCCTCCGTGTTTTATTTTTCTACTAAGAGAGATAAACTTACTCCTTAAAAATGTTCTCCTGGAACACAGTGTGTGTAGGACACAGTGCTCAAGACAAAGATTAGAAACAAAAAACCTTATAAAGTGTTAACTAACGGATAGTAACAAAATGATCACTTATAATCCAAATGAAAAAAGAACACATCTTTTAGGAAGAGAACGAGAAAAAGTAAAGCGTTTGTATGATGCCCATCTAAAAAAGATAGACGCGATCAGACAGGCATCAGGAAAGAGTTTTCAAAACTTTAAAACTGGAGGTGATTTCGTACCTATATTTGTTGAAGCAGAGAGACTAAAAGTGGAAAGAGATAAGCAGAACGTTATCGATGAGTCTCAAGCAATATACTTGAGAGAAACTTTGGATAGGCTTTTCGCTGCCATGGATGTGAAGGTAGATTCTTTAGATAATATGCCTCCAGAAACACTTCGTGCAAGATTCATCAGGGCTGCAGATGGTATGAAAAGAGTATGGTTTGGAGAGTATGGAGCCTATGTTCGAAGTATGAAGAGATTGCATGATGAGCTTGCAGGACAAGATGAAGAGTTTGTTCCACAAATGGTAAGAGACGCTGCACAAAATGCTCTGCGGCAATATATAGATTGTATGCCTGAGATACCCGGTGATTGCGATAAAGTAGCATCATTTTTGCAACTATCACCACAATTAAAAGAAGCATCAAAAAGAATCAATGAAGCAATGGTTGATTATTTCAATGCAGCACGGCAATGGCAGCAAAGACTTTCCAAAGAACGGTTGCAGAAGCTTGCTGGAATTATGTCTAGTGAGCTTGAACACGCAATCGAGGAAGAAGAAAAAACAAAGAGGAGAAGTATCGCTACGCCAGAAGAAGAGAAGATGCTTGCCTTTGCTTCTTATGCATTAGAGCGTAGACGAATTGCTGGTGAGCCTGCCGAGAAGGTTTCCTATGATGCATCAACTCTGGAAGATCAGGCAGAAAAGATTATGGATGCCTTGAAGCCATTGGGCGAACAGAGAAACAGTGCTCTCCTAACAGCCTTGGAAAAAAAAGGCTATCTGCAAGCAAAAGAAGTGTCATTTCTGGGAGCAATCATAGCCAAGCTTTATGAGCAACCGCCAGAAGACAGTTCGACACATGATCAGGATCTTGCATTATGTCTGGAGTGGTTGAGTCAAGAGTATCAACTTCCTGAAGAGGTCATAAAATCTTTGCTGCCTAAACTCACCAGCGATGGAATTACCAGGATAGAAGATGCTTTGAACAGGGCAATAGGCAATAGAGAAGCAGTCAGAAAACAATTGATCAGGGAAAATCCCCAACTGCTGCTCATGGGTGCGACAGACACAAAGAGATATACGACTTTGTTGCAGAGAATCATTGCCGAAGGCAGCCCATATGTGTTGGATAGTGGAAGGGCATCTGGAGAGTTCGACATTGAACAGCATCCAGCTTCATTCGCAAGCATAGAAGCTCTAAAGAGTTTACAGCAATCATTGGAAGAAAGAGTTCGAAGAGAGGAGATACAACCGAAAAAAAGTAATGGATTAGATCATGTTAGACAAGCATTGCAAGAAGAAGGATGGAATGCTAATGAAGTTATGAGAGTGATACGAGGATTCAGACATGGTGGTGTCTATCATTGGGGAAGACGCGGGATAAATGAAGGTAATCTATTGGCTAATATACGAAGAGCAGATCCACATACAGATGGTAAGGCAATAGAGAAGATAATAAAGCAATTGGGAAAGGCAGGTGCAGTTATGACTGATGGTGGTAAGTTTTCCTTGAATCCTCATTTCGACAAAGTCAGTTCTTCTGCAGTAAAAAAGCTTCTGGAATATGTTAGCAAGGGCCAGCAGCTAGAGTAAAGAATAGTTTATATAGCTCTAAAAGAAACTTCTGAATGATGAAACAGCAGCACCATCCGAGAAAAAGGATCTTGTGGATTGTCATTATAGTCAGTCTGGTCTTGTTCGCAACGATCTTGATCCAGCATGATAATCTGCGCCCGTTAGATCTGTCAGCAGACTACTGGTTCAAGGCAGCAGGGTTTCCTTATTATAGGGTGTTCAACTTTATCTCATTCTTGGGATCCATCTATTGGGTTCCGTTCATGGTTGTCCTCTTGGTGGGGTGGCTCTGGAAGCAGAAGAAGCATCGTGCAGCAATCATCTTGGCTGTCGCAGTAGCCTCGAATTATATCATAGTAAGTTTGTTGAAAATACTGACGAATTGGTCTCGTCCTGAAGAAGTGCCTTTGGCCTTGTCCGGAACTTTTCCCTCAGCGCATGCCTCTACTCCTTTTGTTTTGTACACGTTGGCCTATATCTTCCTGGCAAAGAAACATAGAGTAGTGCCGTTTGTGGGTATTGTGGTGCTAGCGTTGTTGATTGGTGTTTCAAGAATAGTGGTCAATGCGCACTGGCTGACAGATATTCTTGCTGGTCAGTTGTTGGCTATCGCTTGGATTGGCGCGACGTTGTTATTCTTTTATAAAAAGTGAAAGCATTTCGGCAAACGAGAGTATTTCTGAAAAAACAGCTAACAAGTCCGTAAACTTTTTGCTTTTTTAAGTTGCATATCCGGATTCTTCTCAGCAATATATATAGAAAGTTAAGCATTGTATTGCTGGTATGAAAGAGGAGAAGAAACAAGAAAAAATAAACCTATCTTATGCCTCTCTTCTCGATACTATAGGACAAATACTCGAAAAAGGCAGAAAAAAGGCAGTACAATCAGTCAACCAAATCTTAGTAAAAACTTATTGGGAAATTGGTAGACAAATAGTCGAGCATGAACAACAAGGAAGAGAAAGAGCGGAATACGGTGCTGTATTATTAGATACTCTCGCTAGAGATTTAAAATTGAAACATGGAAAGGGGTTCAGCAGAAGTAACTTAGTTTATATGAGGTTATTTTATCTAAGATATCAAAAAAGTGAGACGGTGTCTCACCAATTGTCATGGAGCCATTATTTTGAGCTTCTTAAGATTGAAGATGACTTTGAAAGATCTTTTTATGAAAAACAGTGTATAGCAGAAAAGTGGAGTAATCGTGAATTAAAGAGACAAAAGAATACTTCCTTGTTCAATAGATTAGCATTAAGCAGAGATAAGCAAGGTATAATCAAATTGTCAAAAGAGGGACAGATTATTGAGAAAGCAGAAGATTTGATAAAAGACCCCTATGTCTTGGAATTTCTGCAGATACCTGAAGGTCATCAATATTCTGAAAAAGAGCTGGAACAAAGGATTATTGATAATCTCAAGATGTTTCTTCTTGAACTAGGCAAAGGATTTGCGTTTATTGGCAGACAGCAGAGAATTTCTCTAGGAGGTAATCATTACTACGTCGATCTAGTATTCTATCATCGCATATTGAAATGTTTTATTCTTATTGATCTAAAAATAGGTGCAGTCACGCCTCAAGATATTGGTCAGATGAACATGTATCTCAATTATTTTAAGAAAGAAGAGTCAAACGAGGATGACAATCCGCCCATAGGAATTGTTCTTGGTACAGAAAAAGATGCATTTAGTATAGAATATGCCTTAGGAGGCATTACGAATCAATTATTTGTCTCTAAGTATAAACTTTACCTCCCAGACAAGAAACTCCTGCAAGAAAAGCTCAAAAAACTATTGGAGAAAGAATAAAATGAATAAGCACAGGGTAAGGGCGTCCGTCAATCCTACTAACCGTATCATCGCAAAAAGCGAGCACGGGATTCGTCAGGTCGCATTCCCCTATGATATTATAATGGTTCTAGATTTTATAAATCTTGTGGTTGTTGTTGATTTATGAACATCAATTCCTTGCATTTTTCCTCAAAACCATCTTACAAATTAATCAGAAAAGGTGCTGCAACACTAGATACTGCTGAACTGTTAGCTATTCTGTTAGGCAGTGGCAATAAACAGGAAAGCATCGTGTAAAAAAGTATGAAAAGTCTGTATAGCGTCGAATCTATATTCTAAAAAATCTTACCAGATAATAGAGGCATAATTACTTTTCTTAATGACTCTGTCTCGAGTGATGAGTGGAGATTGTGTAATTTTTGCAGTAGCTACTATAAGCCGGTCATGAATATCAGGAAGATGGAGCAAGTCCTTTGCAACCAACACAATATCAAGCCCAAGATCATACACGAAGTAATTGGTTCCTTTTTGCAATGTAGCAACGAGTTGTGAAAAAAGATGCTGAAGACGTTTTCTTTCACAGAGGAACATGATTTCGGCTAGAACAAGAATAGGAACAATAATGGTGGCTTCACCTCTTTCAGTTGCCTCAAAGATCTCTTTTGCTTTTGGAGAAAGTTGAGAATCTCCTGATAAAAACCAAATAAGACTATGAGTATCTGCTATGTAGGGCATTATAAGTGTTTAAAGAGAGATTTCTTGGCATCTTGCATGTCTTGTTCAGTAATCTGCACACCCTTGAACAAACCTTTAAGAGAGACAATATGTTTCTTTGATGGAGCATGAGCAAGAGTCTTCAATTTATGAATTTGTTCTTCTAGAGTTGCAATTCTTTTTGTAATAAATTGTTGTTCCATAAAATTGTAAGAGCTACTGTGTTTATATGCTTTTCGTTAAGATTTCCGGCATTACCGCAAGCTTTCCGGTTTTTGTTCAACAAACTATATGAAGACTTTTTTTCTTCCACTAGATATGAACATCTCCTCACTCCATTTTTCATCCAAGCCATCCTATAAACTGATCCGTCAAGGAGCACAGCATCTGGATACTGCTGAACTCTTAGCTATCCTGCTAGGTAACGGCAATAAGAAGGAGAGTGTCTTAGCATTGAGCCATAGATTAGTGAAAGACTATAATCTCCATGGATTAGAAGCATTAAGTTATAGACAATTACAACGAGTGTGTGGAGATCATATGCATTTACTGTAAGGTATATTGCCTATTTTATTTTTTCTTAAGAATCTGTTTGAGTTCAGGTACTTTAGTTTCAACAATATCCCACACTATTTTCTTATTGATGCCGAAATAGGCATGCACGAGAATATCACGAAGTCCTGCTATCTTCTTCCATTCAACTGCGGGAAATTCTTTTTTAACATCTTGAGGCAGATTCTTGACTGCTTCTCCAATGATGGCTAGATTTCTGATGACTGCATCAACAAGCATCTGGTTTTTCTCAAAAGTAGCAAAAGTCATTCCTTTGGTGTATTCTTCAATTCTTTTGAGAGCGTCCTTGATGTCATTAATATAGACTTGAGAATCACGCATAGATGGTTTCCTCTTTAACATATCTAAGTTCTTGTTTAAGATCCTTCTCTATGACAAGATCTACTTTTCTCTTGAAGATTTTTTCCAGAAGGAATTTGATATCCATGTACGCGTCAAAGGTTTCTTCTTGTAAAGTAACTAAAAAATCCAAGTCACTTTTGCTATGCTGTTTTCCTTTAGCAAAGGAGCCAAATAAGCCTATTCTAGTAACTCCTAAGTCTTTGAGGTCTTTTCGATGGTTTTGCAGGATTTTGATAATCTTCGCTTTGGTTAAGGTTGTTTTCATACTCTATTGAAGAAGCGGTGCTTTAAATAACTTATGGGTTGTTATTACAGTATTCCCGCAAGCTTTTCGGTTTTTTCTCAACAAACTATATGAAGACTTTTCTTCTACATGCTTTCTATGAAAATAACTGACCAGCCATTGTTTACTCGTCCAGGCTATAAGTTGTCAACGTAAAGTGCTGCTACGTTGGATACAGTTGAATTATTAGCCATTGATTTCGTACTAAATTTAGAAAAATGCTTCAGGATCTCCTACCATGTCTAAAAATTCTAAATTCCATGCTAATGCAAATCGAATAAGAGGAATATCTCCATAATTATCTTCACTTGTACCATATGATTTTATTAAAGATTCATATGCTCTTTTTGTTAATTCTATAGCTTTGCTAACAGTCTTGCCAAAGACTAAAGCCTCTATTAAAGTAAAACAAGCTTTTTTAAAAGGTAACGCATTTCTGTCTTTATCTGGTGCTGCTGTTCTCGACATATCTCTTATAATCATAAACTGCGAGCCATAACCAATAAATGCTTTTATGCCTTTATTAATAGCATAAGGTCCAAGCTCTTGTAAACAGTCACAAGCTAAAGCATAAATAATTTTATTTTTTCCAAGATGGATATTTTGTTTATCTAAGATTGGCTCATCATGATGACCATAAATAGTTTCCTTATCACCATGTCCATTGCAAAATACTAAGCCAGGGTTCTCTTTAACCATACAGAATTCCATTTTTTCGCGTGTTGCCTTATCTCCCAGTAAGTCAGCGACGTGAATATCTCGAATAGTCTTTAACTTTTTTAAAATGTCTTTTGTAAAATCATACAGATATTCAACAGGAATATCGTGACGAGGTCTTGTTATCAACAGTGTTTTTGTCATTGTTATTCTGCTACACTGCTTAATATTTTTAACATTTTTATTTGAACCTGAACTGCCTTCTTACCAAAATCATCTCCCTGTTGAATGCTTTTTATCATTTCTTTTACTGTTATTTCTTTGTTCCCTCCAAGCATGATCTTCGCTTCAGGGTTTAAAGTATTCAGTCTAGCCAAAACCAGTTTCTTTTGTTCTTCATAGATTATATCTTCTTTCATAATATACCAATCTCTTCCATTTTTTTAAGTATTTGTTTACCCAAGCCAGTATTATTCTCTATCTCTGCTTTAGCAACATTCCAGGAATACGATTCTTCATGAATAACTGCTATAATTTGGGCTCTTTCTGGCTCAGGAAGATTAGCATATATCTTCAAAAACTTCTCTCGTGCTCCCATAACATAACTAAAGAGTAGTTGCTCTTAAATGTTTCTGTTGAAATACCGTAAGATTTTCGGCTATAGATGCGTTTTTCCGGATTTTTCTTATAAACAATTATTAAGGACTTATACTCTCTAGTTTACATGAATATCCAATCCCTACATTTCTCCAGCAAGCCTTCCTATAAATTGATTCGTCAGGGCGCCACTGGATTAGACACTGCGGAACTGCTAGCTATTTTACTTGGACGGGGCAGGAAAGGAGAAAGTGTGCTGGAGTTAAGCCATAAACTGCTGAACAGCTATAATTTACACGGTCTGGATGGGCTAAGCTACAGGCAATTGAAAGAACTCTGTGGTGATCATGTCAAACCCTTGCAGATTTTAAGCTTTGTAGAGCTCAGCAAGCGCTATAATAAATTGATCAATGGTGGCTATAAGCAACGAATAACCAGCGCGGAGGATGTCTTTAACCGGTTCAAAGATAGACTAGGCCAGGAAAAGCAAGAACACTTTATAGTCCTGTATCTAGACAGCAAGCACCAGATCTTAAAAGAAGAAACGATCTCCATAGGAACCTTAGATGCTTCCTTAGTCCATCCTAGGGAAGTGTTTAAACGTGCTATTCAAGAGAGTGCCTATGGGATTATTCTTGTGCATAATCATCCGAGTGGAGATCCTGAACCGAGTGAGGAAGATAAGTTTATGACTGAAAAAATCTCTGAAGCGGGAGAACTATTAGGAATAAAAGTAATGGATCATGTTATAATTGGAAAAGAGACTTATTGGGGTTTTAATAAAAGAGCTTAGTCATCAGAATATCTCTCCTTCAACTTAGTAAACAAGAGGTTTATTCTCTCAAATTGATTATTTTCTCTAAGGGTACTAACTTCAAATTTTGAAACGCCATGATAAATATCTCTTCTCGAAAGATAATTTTCTCTTACTAAAATTTGTTCAATTTGTTCATTCTCTTCCTCAAACTCTCTTGTCTCTGGATCAATGCTGCTTATAAGAAAGTCCTTAATTTTTACCAAAACCAAAGGCTCAAGACAAATTGTCAGCTTCTCTAAACATTCGAGTATTTCATTTATCTTGTCAGATATGGCTTCTTTGGAATTAAAGAAAATATTGCCGTTAGCATGAGCAATATCATTTCTGTCATCAATCAACTTTTTGTATTCTCTAATCTCTTCAGAACTACAACCAATTAGAGAGAACAATTGAAATATTTCCCTTTCCTTCAATCCACTAAACACGAAGATTGAATTTGATCCTATTATCTCTTTCTGCCTTTCAGGGTTGCAAAGAGTCATACCCTTCCCAAAAGAACACTTATCAAAAAGGCGTATTTTAGCCAGCAGAGTATAAACTGCACACATAAATAACATGTGATAAGAAAGAAAGGCAAATTGATAATTTTCACCATCATAATTAGAACAAAAAGATTTCCAAAGAAAAGCAAAATAATCTATTTCTTCTTGAGTCTTGGCAGTATGGGGGATATAATCGAGAATTTTGTTAGCCTCTTCATTTTCCATCTTCTGACCATATTTCAGATATCTTTTCGTTTATATTTTCTTGCATAACTTCTATTAGAGCTTTGTTTGCTTTAATCGCATCTTCTTGTTTGTCAAATCTTGCTATTAACTGCTTTTGAGTTTCTAAATTAGGGAGTGGGATTTTAAATTTCATATAAACATCATTCCGATTAAGTCCGGGAATTCCAGCCCCATTTCTTAAATCTTGAAGGTTAAAAGACTTAAGAATAAAATAGATATATTTTAATAGAACTTTTTTAGGTTCGACCAATTTAACGTAGTATGTCGTATCAATAGGATAGCAATTTCTTTCTTCCCAAACAACTTCTCCTGCAGAACCTTTACGCCCAACAATTATTGCTGGACCAGTGATTAAATATTCTTTATGATACCCACTTACTCCATTTGAACCCATAACTGGATAATCTCCTTCTTTTCTTTCTCGTTCTGGTAAACTTGCCCCATATTCTAATGTGCAGACCTTTTCAAATTCAAACTCCTCACACTTTAATCGTTCAAATACTTCTCTAGAATTAGTTCTCTCTCTCTCTAGACTAGAAATGAGCTTTTTTGCATTGTTAATTATCTTTTGTTTTTCATCTATTTTAGCAACTATCTCTTTCTGAACTTCTAAAGGTGGAAGAGGTATTTTTATTTTTTCTATTTGTTTTGAAGAGATATGCTTAACTGTGACTGCATAAGTATTTTTTTCAATTATTTTGAGTGGTTTCTTGATATTGAGATAAACCCATTCTTTTAAACAGTTATTAAATTTTTGAATTTTACAAACCCTTTGGTTTAATAATGCCTTTCCACCTCTCCAAATAGTCGTGTTAAATTCCCCATCCATCCCTATAATTAAATCCCCATCATTAATAATATATTTTTTATCATATTCCCCATCGTACCTTGTTTCTGTGGAATTTGTTTTTATATCTCTTATTCTAACTAAAGGCATACCCTCAGAGTCATTGAATTTCTTTGAATCAAAAGCATACCCTGATAAAACTTCGCAGATGCTTTCAAGTTCGACCATTTCAAACTTCTGCTTTTTAGATTGTACAACTTCAAGATATCTATCGCCACTCAAGCCGTAATTTCCGCTTTTCTCAATCTTATCTTTAGGAACTGTGATGGCTATCTCACTATCTGACTTAAAGATTTTCCCTTCAAGAATGGACTTTTGATATTCCTTTAAAATAATTAAGGCTTCATGCAGATCATTCTTTTTTATTTCTTTTCTTTGAGCCCCGAGTCCAAATCCATCATTTTCTGCTTTAATAAAAATAATATATTTTGTTTTCTTAGAGATATTCTTATCAAGTAACAGAATGGAAGTCTTTACACCAGAATAAGGATTAAAAACTCCTGCAGGGAGAGAAACAACTGCCCACAGATATTTATCAAGAAGCATTTTTCTTAAATTTTGATAGGCATTGGCACTTTGGAATATAATGCCTTCTGGAACAATAATGCCTGCTCGCCCATTAGTAGTAAGATGTTCGGCGATATAATCAACAAATAAAACTTCTGAACGATTGGCTTGTATTGAGAATCTTTTATGGGGTTTAATTCCGCCTTTAGGTGTCATGAATGGGGGATTTGCCATAATAACATCATAAGATTCATTCCATCTTTCCTCAGAAGTTAAAGCATCATATTCGAAAATATGGGGATTCTGAAAGCCGTGCAAATAGAGATTCACAAGCGATAATCTAACCATGTCTGGAGAAATGTCATATCCTATAAAATTCTCAACCAATCTCTTCCTTTCATCAGGAGTTAATTTAATTCTACCTTCTTTATCTCTATATTTGTTTAAAATGTGCTTATATGCTGAAATCAGGAATCCAGCACTTCCACAAGCAGGATCTAAAATGGTCTCATTTTTATCTGGGTCAATTACTTTTACTATAAAATCAATGATGTGTCTAGGTGTTCTGAATTGTCCCGCATCACCTTGTGAACCCATAACTGAAAGTAGGTATTCAAAAGCGTCTCCTAGTTTCTCTGAGTGGTCATAGCGAAAATCATTTATGACTTTGAGGAAACTCTTTAATGTTTCAGGGTCTCTATAAGGAAGATAGGCATTTTTGAAAATATCTCTAAACAATTGAGGAATATTTTTATTCTGACTCATTCGCGTAATAGCTTCGCTATAAAGTCCAAACATCTCAAATCCGCTTATCCTAGTATCAAAAATATTACTCCATGAATATTTTGAATATTCTCCTGTAAAAAATCGTACTTTTCCTCCCAATTCCTCAGATTCTTTGTCCATGTCATCCATAAATTTGTAAATTAATGCGATTGTGATTTGCTCAATTTGTGATTTTGGATCAGGTAGTTTTCCAACTAGAATATCTCTTGCAGTATCAATTCTTCTTTTCGTTTCTGAGTCCAACATTTTACACCTCACGCAAAAGCGTTTAATGGAACATAATCCTTAATATAATCCATTGTTGGTTGTATCCAACCGTCAAGCTCTTTTAAATCTTTCATACTGAATCTCGGATTTGTTGCTAATCTCGAATATTCTTTGTTTTCCATTATTTCTCTTATTTCCATATCAGTAATATATGCTTTTATAAAATTCCTAATTGAGTGTATAAATTTAGAATCTGGTTTATAGATAGAAATAAATTTTTCAATTTCTTCTTCTAATAATTCATCTTTGTTTTTGAATTTATGTATTCTACCAAAGATTTTTTCCAATATTTCTCTTAAACTTATTCGTCTATCAAGTTTTAAAGCTCTTCTTAGTTTATCCAAATTAAAATATTCTTCTGGTTTATCGAATAGTTCTTTTTTGACATATTCCTCTGTTTCTTCAATATTTCCAGATTCAAACTTCTCTTTAATTTCCTTATTTGCTTTAACTTCTTGCTCAAATCTATCAAATAATTCTCTATCAATTCTCATTCCCTGAAGCCCTATTTCTGTCTCTTTCATGGATTTAAGAGGATCATAATTGTAAGTTTCATATTCTTTAGGCGTTTCTCTGAACATAAACTCTTCTTGTTGTGAATAATTTATTGTTCCTTTTGGTAATTTTAAAATTTCATCATAATTGAATTTATCTTCAAAATACTCGCAGTTAGCAAAGAAATCAAATAGTTTGAATCTCTGTTTTTCATTTTTTAACTCTTCTGTTTCTCCAATTTCATTTTTCTGTTTGTAAGAGAAGTGATATTTTCTTGTTCCTCTTCCCTTTATTTGGATAAAGTCAGTTGGGGAGAAAATAGGTCTCATTAAACATAAGTTCAGAATATCTTCACAATCATATCCTGTTGTCATCATACCAACAGTTACACATATTCTTGTCTTACTTGAATTATATCCCTCAGCGAATCGTGTATGTCCATTCAAGTTATTATTAGCAAAATTTACAGTCATCTGCTGAGAGTCATGAATATTAGAAGTTACCTGAACAGCGAAATCAGAATGATATTTACCCAGATACATTTTATGAGCGATTTCATTTAATAATTGGGTTATTTTCGAGGCGTGGGCTTGGCTAACACAAAAAACAATTGATTTGCCAATCTCTCCAGTTATTGGGTCTTTGAGCGCTTTAGTTAGGAATGTTTCACAAAGGATTCTATTTGTTTTCTCAGAGAAAAACTTTTTTTCAAAATCTTTCTGATAATATATCCTCTCTTCTTTGTTCCCCTCTTCAGTTTCAATCATAACTGCATAGCCCATTTCAGAAAGAATTTCAGTAGTGATTTCAGTTCTTGCGTCAACAACAAGGGGATTTACAAGGAAGCCGTCTTTTACTCCATCAATTAAAGAATATCTAAATGTAGGATTTCCAGTTTCACAACCAAATGTTTTATAGGTATCAAGAAGCTGTCTTCTTTCAAGTTGCCTGGGATCTTTATCGCTTAATTTTCTTGGATTTATTTTTTTAAGATAGTCTTTTGGTGTGGCGGTTAATCCTAATTTATACCCTAAAAAATATTCAAAAACAGCTCTGCTATTGCCGCTTATCGAACGATGAGCTTCATCAGAAATCACTAAATCAAAATCAGTCGGAGAAAATAAATCTCTATATTTATTATTAAAAAGCAAAGATTGGACAGTTGTTACCACAATTTCAGCTTTTCTCCAGTCATCACGATTTTCTTTATAGACTATTGTTTTATAATCATTTTTTAGCCATTTAGTAAAATTTTTCCATGCTTGATTTTCAAGCTCTAATCTATCAACTAAGAAAAGAACTCTTTTTGCATTTCCTGTTCTTAAAAATAGCTTGATTACTGCGGCAGAAACAAGAGTTTTTCCTGTTCCTGTTGCCATTTCAAACAAAAATCTATCGCTTCCATGCTTAACCGCGTCTTGTAATCTTTCAATAGCTTTTAATTGATATTCTCTTAAAAATTTTAGTTCGTTATCCTTAATAAAAGAAGATTTTTTATCAGAATTAATCCAGCGTGGGTCTTTTTTATAATCTGGTTTTTGTGTAAAACTAATATAATCACTCTCAATTTTTTCTTTTACAATACTTTCAGGATTTGGCTTATACAGTTTTCTGCTATTTACAGAATCGGGCGTTGGAAATGTAGTGATTACATAAGGATTTCCAGATTCTAAGTCCCAGAAATAATGAAGATTTCCATTTGAGAGGATTACAAATCTTACATTCTGAGATTTTGCATATTTTCTTGCTTGTTCTTTTCCATCTAATGGGCTTTTGTCTTCTGATTTTGCTTCAAGAACTATAAGCGGAAAACCTTTGTCATCGAGCAAAAGAAAATCGATAAATCCTTTTTTTGTTTTCTGAAAGTCTTCTCCTAGCTCATTCAAAACATCTTCAGTTATTTTTGTATTATTCTCTAGTCGGATGTTGGCTTTTCCTTTTTTCGTATCGAAAAATCTCCACTCAGACTCTTCCAACAATCGATTTATCTTAATCCTTGCTTGTGCTTCTTTATTACCCATATTCTCTCCTCATTATGTGATAATCTCATCATGTTCTTCATTCTGGTAATTCTTGGATGTTAGTTTTTGAGTCCATATTTAACTTCTATGTAGACTTATATGAGTATAAAAAGCTACTTCTGGGCTTTAAAAAGCAGAATTTTATCGCTTCAGATTAGCCCGTATTTTATCCATATTATATGCTTCTCTCTTAATCATTCTTATTTTATCTTTGTTAATGTTATAACTATATCTATCATCAAGAATTGTTACATAATCTGTCTCGATTTTCTTTAGCTGTCCAGATAAGGTTTTCTCATCTTCCAGATATACTGTGCATTGTACAGGTTCTTCACAATTACGTAGCATAGCAATAAAACTGAGTATTTGTAAGCTCATCAGTAAGGACAGTAGGATGAATATTGGTGCTACTTCTTCTTTAATCACTACATAAGATCCAAAAATAGTAATAGTACAAACAATAAATGCTCTCCACCATTTTATCGGCGAATATAAGTTCTTTTCAACTGCAGAGAGAGCAGAATTTCTGATATTTTCTCCAACAAGAGGTAACTTTTTTATCATTCTATTATTAATTATTTTTTGAAGTCTTTTATCTGTCTCTTTAGTTGAAAATTTCTTAAGACCTAAATCTCTAACCCTTATACCACACCATCTTCCATAAAGATATTTCGTACAGAAAAATTGAATTATGAGAATAATTGGTATCCATAAGATATTTATTTGTGTTTTATACTGACTATAGATAATACTAAATGGTATTAATATATATACTGTAACAAAAAAGAATCCTGCTATATAGATTGCTGATTTTTCTTCTCTAGCAATCTTTACCTCTGAAATCAATTTCCCAAAATAATAGCAGATAAAAGTAAATAATGTTATAAATAAAGAAATATCAACAATGTTTGTAAAATTCTCTTCAATTATCCACATCTTCTACTCCTTCATCAGCAAATTCATAATTTATTCTTAATAATAACTCGACAAATTCAAAACAGCTTTTTGCTTCCTCTTGTGTTCTGTTTTCTATTTCATGGTTAGCACTATTTCCTAAATTTCTTACAGAATCTGCCTTATTTTTGCTCTTTCTTGGGACAATCCCCTCATTATACAAATAATCAATATATTCAGTAAATTTTTTATTTTCTTCTGCTCCTTCATGAACTGCAATATTCATTATAATTTTTCTCATCAACATGACTGCACCAGTAAAAGAATTTGATTGTATACATTTTCTTACTTCATCATAAACATTCTTTATGTTTTCTGGAAGTTTTTTTATCTCTTTTCCAGGCAAGGAAGAAAGAATCGCTTTTTCGTTGAAATCATAAACATTTGGTGCATGGCAGTGCGGGCATAAATAAATTTTTTTCTTTAAACCATTCTCATGTGTTGTGTAACCCCTATTTGAAGCAACTTGATTATTACAATTCCAACAGATAAACGAGGAACTAATAAGTAGTTCCGTATTTACCCATGGAGTGCCTCCAAAATTATATATACTCATATTACTATTCCTCACTCACTCCTTTCGCCCAATGACAAAAGCCACACTCAGCGCTAGGTCTAGGAGCATCCTCATCCAATAACACTTTAATAGCATCCTTAAAAACCTTCTCTCCCTTGCTGATATCCACAGGCATCTTCTTCACCACAGTCTCAAACACCACTTCACCAGTAGCCAGCACTTCCTTCGGATAATAGAACAGTAAATAGCTATAGCCCTCAGTAGCATAGCCATTCTTCCTTAATAAGAGATTGTAGAGGTCCATCTGTAAAACATAATGCTCATGCGTGTCCTCTTTCAACGGAAATCCCCTCGTCTTGTAGTCTAAAACAATATGCTTGTCCCCTTTCACCAGGATATTATCCACTGCCCCACGCAATAAGATATTCGTTTCCTTGTCCAGCCATTGGATCCCTTTCAGGTTGTTTCTCCATTGTTTCAAGAGTTCTTTGTCATTGAACAGTTTGTAGTGCTGTAACCCATTCGTATGTAGTTCAGGAGGTAACTTGCCTTGTTCCATGAACCTATCAAAATGCTCTTTCAGGATCTTGTCCATCCCAGAAGGCAGTGAAGGAAATATCGTGTCAGGTCTGGAAATCTTTTTCACCTTTGCCAGCCAGAAGCACCTCGGGCACTCCAAAAACAAGTGCAAGGAAGAAGGAGACAGCTTGAACAGCGGTTGTGGTTGTTTGTCCATGGAGAAGAGAATACAGAGTTCTATAAAAGCTTTCTTAAGGTGGTTGAGAAGGAGACTGCTGTCATTTATACCATCTCTTTTATGAACTCCCAGATATATTTTCCTCTTTTTTCTCCTTTTAAGCCGATAGTTATTGTTTTGCACTTATATTGCTCTGAAAAGAATTTAAGGCTTCTATTGTCAGCATTTTGAAAGTTAGATTTCACTTCAATCGCATATGTCTCCTTGTTTTTCACTATAAAGTCAATCTCTTGCTTGTTTGTTGTTCTCCAAAAATTAACTTTTTTGCCAGATTTCATCAGCTCAAGAAAAACAAATGTTTCAAATGAATTCCCCAATACCACTTTTGGGAACTCTTTTAGCCACAAAAGATGCATCATTCCGGTATCTAAAAAAAAGATCTTTGGGTTCTTTGAAATCTCGCTCCTCAGATTTTTATGAAAGGGGGTAATTCTTTTTATGATAAACGTATTTTCCAGTAGATCAAGATATTCCAATATCGTTTCCCTATTGATTTTAAGCGTGTTCGAAAGTTCCAAAACATTAAGCAATTGCCCAGATTGTGATGCGAGCAATTCAATGAGCTTGTTAAAGGAGGAGATATTTCTAACATTTCCTATATTCCTTATATCTTTCCTCACATAGGTGCTGATGATCTGCCCAAGATAAACCATCTTTTTTTCTTCTGCATTCTCTAAGACAATTTTTGGATACCCCCCGAAGAGGATGTATTCTTCTGCCAGCCTAACAAGTTCATCATTTATCGCTTTTGTATTTTCCTTGCTCAGAGCATATTTTTTCCTCTTAAACACCAGAAATTCTTCAAAACTTAAGGGGTAGATCTCAAAATTAACTGTTCTTCCAGCAAGGCTTTCTTTGAATTTCTTCTTGATTTCAAATGTTGAAGAGCCAGAAACTAGCAATTTTATGGAAGGATAATGATCATGCATTATTTTCAAGAACTTTGTCGGGTCATCCATATATTGGATTTCGTCAATGACCAGGAAGATTTTGTTTTTTTCATCAGCTCCTTTTTGCATTAGGTAGTTAACAACACTTTCTGCTCCATGATTGCAGAGATCAAGCAAATGTGGCAGTTCCAGATCAAAATAAAAGACATTTTTCTTAATATGATGTTCAATTAAGTAGTTTAGGAGTGATGTTTTTCCGACTTGCCTGGATCCATAAAGTACAATGATGTCTTGCGATCCTAGATATTTTAGTATATCATCCACAATGTTTCTTTTGTATATGCTATGGGTCATAGGCTCATTTACCTTCTTATGTTATTTGTATAGTATATTATACATAAAACATAGTTTATATAGCTTTCGGTTTGCTTCGTAGTTTATCTGCCGCTTGCCAAAGCTTCTGTTCATAGCCTAAAGTGGCTCCATTGGATGATTTCTTGTCTGTACTCATGAAAAACCCCTATTCTGGCTAGGAGTAGTCCTATAAAAGCTTTCTTAGGGTGGTTGAGAAGGAGTATCAATAAAATCTTCCATCTTGTTTTCTAAACTGGTCGAATTCGATGTGTTATACAACCTCCCAATGACCTCCCTTATCTGGGCCTATACGCTTGATTTTGCCTGATTCCTTAAGTTTTTCAATATCTCTTTTGATTGTTTTTTCATTGACTTTTAATTCTTTTCCGATCTCAGGGATGGTTATTTTACTATTCTTGCTCATGAGCTCCCTAATTTTTACCAAACGATTTTCAGGGACATTTTCAGGGACATTTTCAGGGACTTTTTCATCAAAGAAAAATTCAATTCTATAATAATCTAGACCTGTCGAAACAACAGGATCCTTATGATAATGAGATCTCCAGCCTTTAAACATCTTATCAAATCCATAGCCCGCGTTTTCCGCAAGATCAATAACACGGAATATTTTGGTGATAAGCGGATTTCTGGGTAGTGAAATATCTCCCTGCAATAATTCTTCATAGGGTTTAGGCAAAGCGCCAGGGCTGAGAAATTCTATCCTGTTTAAAAACACCCGTATCCGTGGTTTCATGGGAGAGAAGTAGTCAGAATGAATCAACAAATTCACCAGAGCCTCACGGATTGCTTTTACCTGCGGCTGATTCTCATCTCTAAACACGCCTTTGAGCTTAAAAGGAATATCTATTTTTTTGATAATTCTTTCATAGATAGCAAAGAAATATTCGTAAATATTAGGATAGTCTGACATGCGAAACTCATAACGTTTTTCATTTTGCTATCTTTCAATAATTCCAAGTTGGATAATAAATCCTCTTTGTCAATACTACTTTTTATATTCGCTCTTTTAAGAAATGTTCTATATGCTTCAGTGTTAAAATCTTTCTCTAAGTCAAAATCATAAGATGGCTTCTCATCGAATAATACAAGACCTTCCCTGTGGAAAAATTCCTTTATTTCCTTTCTATTCATCTGCTGAGTGTTCGAACCAATTCTGATATAGAAACGGCCTCCAACACAATAGGGCTTTTCTGCTCCCTCATGAATAAAAATGATAGACACATTCTCTACTTGGTCTATGACAACAGAAAACGGCGGATCCATTTTCCGAGCAATATCCTGTATCTGCGATCTGATATGATTCGTAAGAGTAAACCCAATAACCTCTCCATTATCCTTCACCCCCAAGAGGATTTTTCCTCCAGCACTGTTTGCAAAGGCACAAATATCTCTTCCTACGTCATCTGGTAATTTTTCTTTAAATTCCAGAGTATAACCTTCACCAGTTTTGATTAAATCCAAGAGTTCTTTTTTGTCCATTTATTCCTCACTCACTCCCTTCGCCCAATGACAAAAGCCACATTCACTTGACGGTTTTGGTGATTCTTCGTTTAATAATATCTGAACAGCTTCTCTGAACACTTTCTCTCCCTTGCTAATATCCACAGGCATCTTCTTCACCACAGTCTCAAACACTACTTCCCCAGTAGGCAGCACTTCCTTGGGATAATAAAACAGTAAGTAGCTATAGTCCTCAGTTGCATAGCCATTCTTCCTTAATAAGAGATTGTAGAGGTCCATCTGTAAAACATAATGCTCATGCGTGTCCTCTTTCAATGGAAATCCTCTAGTCTTGTAGTCCAGCACGATATGCTTGTCCCCTTTCACCAGGATATTGTCCACTGCCCCATGCAATAAGATATTCGTTTCCTTGTCCAGCCATTGAATTCCTTTCAGGTTGTTTCTCCATTGTTTCAATAGTAATTTGTCATTGAACAGTTTGTAGTGCTGTAACCCATTCGTATGCAGTTCCGGAGGTAACTTGCCTTGTTCCATGAACCTATCAAAATGCTCTTTCAGGATCTTGTCCATCCCAGAAGGCAATGAAGGAAAAGCACTGTCAGGTCTGTTGATCTTTTTTACCTTTGCCAGCCAGAAGCATCTAGGACATTCGAGAAAAAGGTGTAAAGATGAGGGAGAGAGTTTGAATAAAGGTTTGGGTTGTTTGTCCATAGGTTCCAGAAGAGTGCTAGCTCTATAAAAGCTTTCTTAGGGTGTCTGAGAAGGAGTATCAATAAAATCTTCCATTTTGTTTTCTAAACTGGTCGAATTCGATGGGTTTATACAACCTCCCAATGTCCTCCCTTGTCCGGGCCTATGCGCTTGATTTTGCCTGATTCCTTAAGTTTTTCAATATCTCTTTTGATTGTTTTTTCATTGACTTTTAATTCTTTTCCGATCTCAGGGATGGTTATTTTACCATTTATCATAGTAGCCTCCTAATCTCTTTCTCCAGCTCCTCTTTGCTTGGCAGGTATAGTTTATATTTGGATACAAATAACTTATGCGACAAATCGCCAGCAGCAAAATTCACATAAACATTGTCCTTTTCAGTGCAGAGAAGTATGCCTATTGGCTGGTTATCACCTTCTTTATTCAACTCCTTCTTCACATAATTCAGATAAAAATTCATCTGTCCGATATCTTCATGCTTAAATTTGGTTGTTTTTAACTCAATAACCACATAACATTTCAAGCAGATATTATAAAACAATAAATCGATATAATAATGCTCATTATCGAGAGTTATTCTTTTCTGCCTGGCCACAAAACTAAAGCCATGCCCAAGCTCCAGCAAGAACTTTTGCAGATCATTCAGAATCCTGGTTTCAAGCTCTTTTTCGGTGTATATGTTTTTTTCTTCAAGGTTCAGGAATTCTAAAACATAGGGGTCTTTTATCAACTCTTCTGATTTGGTAGGAATATTGCCCTTTTTTTCATACTCTATAAGCGCTTTTTTGTCTTTGCTCATTAAAAGTCGTTCATAATGCAAAGAATAAATCTGTCGTTTTAAATCTCTGACGCTGAGATTCTCTATGGCAGCATATTTCTCAAAATATCTCCTTTTTGTCTCTTCTTCTATCTTAATAAGCTCTGAATAATGTGACCATGTTAATTTAGGAGACACTGTCTCCCATTTCTGATAAATCAAATAAAACCTCCTCATCCTCCGCAAATTTGTAGCATCAAAACCTTTCTTAAATTCATTCATGAGCTCTAAAGAGATCTTGTCTATGAGCTTTTCTCCATATTCCGCCCGTTTACTCCCTTTTTGCTCCTCTTCGACAAGTTTCTTTCCAATCTCATAGTATGCTTTCAGCATCTCAATATTTACAGCACTAAAAGCAGCATACCTTGCTTTGTGGACAATTCCTTTAATCTCCTTTAATAATTCAAAAAAATCATGCCCTTTAGAGACTAGTGCTTTTTTCATATTTACACACTAAATCCCATGCTCCAAAGTTTTTCTTTATCTTTCATTCTTTTCATCCTATGCAAAAAAGTATTACTATAAAAACATTCGCAGGCACTTTGAGAAGTTGTAGTATTCGGAGACTTTTCGAATTATATATAACATTTTTAGAATAGTTAGTAATTACCAATTTGGTAGTTTTTGGTAGCTATTAGTAGTTCCAAAAAAATTATTCAGCACAGGCACTCCCAAAACAAATGCAAGGAAGAAGGAGACAGCTTGAAGAAGGGTTTAAGTTGTTTGTCCATGGAGGAGAGAATAAGGAGTCCTATAAAAGCTTTCTTAAGGTGGTTGAGAAGAGTTAGTGTTTCTCCTCATGTAACATTCCCTTCACCTTAGTCACGAAGAGCACAGTCTTTAGTCTCAATTGTTCAACTGCGCTCTTTTCATAATATCTTTCGCTTGAGTAAGTCGCGTCTTCTCTCTTGTTTTTTGATTCTACATAGAAGAGCAAGTCATGATAATCAATGAAGAACTGGTCTAGCATCTCGATATCTTGCTGTTCAATGCCTTTATTGTAAAATTCCCTAATAAGAATACAGAGAGTTGCAAGGTGGTTCTTGGAGGAATATCCTTTAGTCATAATCAATGCTAAAACCATATGGTAAGAAGCATAATAGCAGCCAGTCATGCACCAGTCATAATATCCTAGATTAAGATTATCCTTGATGAACGCAAGATTATGTTCTGCTTTTTTGACATGCCCTTGAATCTCTATCTTATCTGGATCTTGCTTGACAATCATTGCTTTTTTAAGAAACTCTTCTATCTTGTTCCTTACTAGTTCTTTATTGTTCAAGAGCTGCCGCAAATCATATTCTTTCATGATAGACTGCTCCATAATAGGTTATATGATTGCTAACGGGGAAGCCAGTATTTACCGCAGATTGGACAACATGATCATGCTTTAATTTTAGTTCTTCCTCAAACTCCCTATAGTTTATTTGGATGGGACTTATCTTGAGCGCTGTTTGAGCATCTACATAAGCTTCCGCGTCTTTGGTCTGAATTTTCTTATTCACTATTAATAAGATATCAATATCCGATCTCTCGCTATAGGTATTTTTTGCTGTTGATCCAAACACTAACGCTATTATTGGCTTTTCTTGAAGATGCTCTAGAAAATAGTGGATAGCATTCTTCCTTATTGCTGGAAGAGCATGAAGTTTTTGTACATCAAAATAGACAAACACCGCGAAGACAGTTTCATTTTTTCTTACAGCATATTTCTTTAAGTTTCCTTCTTTCATTGACTCAAGAATATGCAACTTTTCCAGCTGGTTTAAGAACCTTGATGCGCTATTTTCATTAAGCTTCGTTTTCCTAGCTATTTCTCGTAGATGTATCTTTGCTGACTTATCTTTATAAAATAGTTTAAGGATGCATTCATGTCCCTCTTTGAGTATTGTTGTCATTTTTTAAACAATCGTTTAACTTATTTAAACATATATAAGCTTTTCTCTTTCTCCAGCCAAAAGCACCTCGGGCACTCCAAAAACAAATGCAAGGAAGAAGGAGACAGCTTGAAGAAGGGTTTAGGGTGTTTGTCCATAGGTTTCAGGAACAGTGGTAGTTTAAAAGGTTTATCAGGTTGTTTAAGAAGAAGCGGAAGATTTCCGGATTTTTAACGGTAAAATATATAAATACACAGAGGAAGAAAGAAGTATGGAAACGGTCACTATCCCTAAAAAAGAATATGAGAAATTAAAGAAGCAAGCTCAAGAGTCAGAAGTAGATTGGGAAATGGTTGCAAAATTCCAAAGAGCTTTTGAAGACATTAAACACGGTAGAATTACTGAATGGAAAAGCAAAGATCATAAGGCTTAAGTGTTCTTTTGAAGTTGTTCAATGACGAATTGTTTATATCCTTCAAAGTTTAACAGTACAGCATCTATAGTGGTTTGTTGTAGTTTTTTGTTGCTAATGCCAAGTATGAGGAGTGAAGAGAATTCAGCATATATTAAATAATATGTCCGTTTCCCATTTAATCGTTTTTCTCGCAAGAAATCACGTCGTAATGGCCTTCCAACAACATCGCCTTGTTCTTCTAATTTTACAAGAATTTTATCCAGCTTGATCTGTTCTGCGTGATCTAGATTAATATAGTCTTCGTTAAATTCAGCAGTTCTAAAGACGCGAAACATATAAGGAAGATACTCAACAATATAAAAGAAATTAGTGGAGAAAAAGCCGGAAACTTTTCGAACATTATAGTAAACTATTTAAGACACAGCGTATTTTTTTCGACATATGACAACAAAACGAAAAGCTTGCTAGATTATTACAGTGTTCGGACAGATATATCGAGACAACAGCTATCTAAAGAAATAACAGCAAGACTTAATCTTAAAGAGCAATTTCAAGCATTGCGCTCCTTAATGGGTTCTATAAAACAACTAAGTACAAGAGAACAGAACAAAAGAAAAATACAAATGAACAAACTCGCCAGACAACAGGGAGAAAAAGCGCTTGATATGTTTCTTACTAAACGATTAGGTTTAGAATTTCTTTAACTAATGTTTTTCATCAATCTCCTGCACAAACCTCTGCAGCGTCTTCAGCACATGCTCTGGCTGCGTCTTCAAGATGCTCGCAGTCCTCTCCAACACATCCTTGTCCGTTCCTAGTTCTTCATCTTTACTAGTAAATCCCTTCGGCCTCGCCTTGCCCTTCTTCACAACATCTTTCCAGACATTGAAGATTTCCGTAGCTCGTCCAGGAACCTGACTCTTCTTGACACCTAAAAACTTAGCACATGCCTCTAGTAACTTGCCTTCTTTATCAACCTCAGATTGCGCAGCCTTACCAGCAGTATATTCCAGTCGCACAATCCCATCACTAATTTTAGAAGTTTTAATAATTTTAATCATCCCAGTTTCCTTCGTGTTATCCAAATGACTACCGCCACAACATTCCACATCAACACCAGGAATCTCCACAATCCTTAGTTCTTTGCCTGGAGGCACGCCGCCTTGATAGATGCCCATCCCAAAAGCCTTTTCAGCCTTGTCTCGAGACATAAACTCCTTGCGCATCTGGATTCCTTTAGCGACAATAGCATTGCTAGCATCCTCAATCTTCTTCACTTCAGCGTCAGTCAACGCTTGATAGTGTGTAATGTCCAACCGTCCTTTGTCAATATCTTTGTAGGCACTTGCTTGGTTGATATGAGGTCCTAACACTTGCCGTGCAGCAGCATTCACAATATGAGCAGCAGTATGATGTTGGCTTAATTGCAGTCGTCTGTCCCAGTCAATAAGGCATTTGACAGTTTCACCACTATGGAAAGGACTAGGCACATCCAATTCATGTAGTACAACATTCCCCTGTTTTAAGATCTGCACCACTTTCTTGCCATTAATACTTCCAGTATCATGCAGTTGTCCGCCACCTGTCGCATAGAAAAACGTTTCATCCAAAATCACAAATTTGTCAATGCTCTTAACCACTTTCGCGCTGAATGTAGTCCGTTTGTAATCCTCAAAATATCTGACTTTAGTAGCAGCTACACCCGTCACATCAACACCAATATCTTTCGTCGTCTGATGCTTCTGTTCTTGATGCTCATGTCTTTCTGAAACTTTGGCATAGAAGTTTTCAGGCACATGCACGATCTTCCCAAGTTTTTTCGCTTCCTGTTGAATCAGTTCAGGAGCAATCCCTTGGCTGTCATACAATTCGAGTAAAGTTTTTTCATCAATTTCTTTCGTAGCATACTGCTGCACTAGCTGACTCGTTTTCTGTTGCGTCACTTTGTACTTCTGCGCTTCCACAGCAAGTATTTTTTGCACATTATCTAAATCTTTACTTAGTTCAGGGAATAAGTCTTTCAGTTCTTCCGCATGCCATTCACAAATCTCTCCTAAGTCTAAGCTCCATCCATATTGTGAAATAAAGCTTAATGCTCTTCTTAATATCATTCTAAGATTATAGCCACCACCAACATTGGAAGGCAATCCACCATCATGCAGCGCAAATAAGAGGGAGCGAGTATGGTCAGCGATAGAGTACAATGCAGCCAAAGGCAAGATCTTCCACTTGACTTCGTCTCCAGGCACTCCCATCTTCTGTCCTATCATGTCCCAGACTTTGTGAGCATCTTCCACTTCATCCATATTCAAATACGAAGAATAGGGCATGAACTTTTTCTGGAAAACAGGATCAGGTTGTACATCAGTCTTCTCATAGAGTTTCTTCATGACATGCGGAAACGTCGCGTCATAGCTCGTTCCTTTCCCTTGCGTAAACCAAGCTGCTCGCTCTTGCCCAGCTCCCATATCTAAGACATTAATGTTAAGTGGTTTCAAATCTTTACCATCATGCAGATAAGTCATGTACACTTGATTGCCTATCTCTAATCCACCACTAAAGAATTCCAAGCTACAGCCAAAGTTTCCTCCACCACCCCAGGCATCTTCATGAATAGTAATATCTTTATTTGCTAGTCCCATCCCTTGGTTCAGCCATGTTAAATAATCAGAAACATATTTTTCTTTGTCATACTTTGCAGGAGGCATGAACGCTAATTCTCCCAGCATCACAAATCCAGTAAAATGTCCGCTCAGTCCAACAGAGTCCACATCATTAAATCGTAAACAGAATTGAGGAATCACTAAAGGATTAGCTGGCGGTTCTACTTCTCCACTAACAACAAAGGGTTGAAACGCAGCGACAGAAGCAATCGTATATTCCATCGTGGGATTCCATCGGGACACAACAGGATATCTATCAAGAGGAGTATAGCCTAGTTTTTTATGGATCTGTGCAAACTGTTGCCAGACTTGTGTATAGGTCAATGATTTCGTAGCTATTTTCTTGTCTAAAAATCGAAAGCCACCTGAACACTTCGGATCTCCACAAACCTTGCTCGCATATTGGCTCCAGAAATGCGTGCCGCAGGTTTCACAATGATGTCTCGAGAAGCCCAGCTTTTGCAAGGTCTTGACTGGAAAGAACTGCTCTGGATGTGCGCTGGCTTCTTGCTTGATCTGCGCTTTGACTTCCTTAGTTAGGTCCATAAAGGAAAGCCATGGTATAAATTATTTAAGCTTTTGGATAGACTTTTTACCTAAGGAGGCTGGGTTTATATCTCTCTACAATATCAGTAAGTTCTCGTCGTTCTGTATCACTTAAGTTAGGAGTAGTTTTAAGCCTGTATTCTGCAAAGGTTCTTACAGGTGCTTGGCCCATATACTTAACCAAAAAAACTGCATTAATTGCTTCAATCATTTTTTGTCGTTCTGGAGTAATATGTCCATGTATTTCTGCCAAAGCTCCGCCGTTGCCTACAGGCTCATAATGCTCATATGCAAGATATCTTGCTGCTTCTCTTAATCTTAGTTGAGATCCTTTGTTAGCCCCAAGGATAAGTCCTAGAATTATTCCGCCAACTACTCCTGCAAGTCCTAGTACATGTATCTTTCTATTAACTAAGTTTTTTAAACTGTCTTTTCTTGTATTGTCGTCGTTTGTCATGGTTGTCTCCTCATAATTTAATACTAGGAAGTAGTAAGAGGATGTTAATAATACTCGGTTCAATAAAAAGTAAACCAAAAGGTTTAATAAGAGAAGTAAACTTAAAAGTTTAATGACTTTACAATTAATCCTGCCTATGGGAAAGAAAAGCGACGTGAAAAATCTAGTATTCACTATCTTGACCAAAGAATATCCTCTCAAGCTCATAGAATTGACTAATATTATCAGAAAGCGCTATGGTAAAAGTGTGACGTTCCAGGCTGTAAGAAAGGCTGTTATAGGGCTTGTGGAAGAAGATGTCCTTGAGCAGGAAGGATTTGGATACAGCATCAACAAGGCATGGGTCAAGAAGAGTAAGCAACTGATGGATGATTTATATGAGAAAATCTATCAGGAAAAAACAACACCTAAAAAAGTGGATGCTATTGCTGGAGAAGTATCAGTATTTACTTTTAATTCATTGAATGAGATGATGAAGTTTTGGCAGGATCTGATTGATGACTGGTATACACATTTCAAAAAAGGCGATCCAAATATCAACATGTACAAAGCAGCCCATATTTGGGAAGGGATCTTGCATATCAATAAAGAAAAAGAAGTCATGGAGAAGCTAAAAAAGAAGGGGATAAAATCCTATGCCTTCATTGTAGGCAATACGCCTCTCGACAAGAACATTCAGAAATTCTACACAAGCATTGGTATTGACACGAAGATAGAACCTTCATCCTCTTCCTTTGACAGAGGATATTATGTCGGAACCTATGGAGAGATGATAGTTCAGGCACAGTATCCAACAGACATCGTGAAAGAATTAGATCTGTTTTTCAAGAAGAACAAAACTATAAAAGATTTGGATCTCAAGCAGCTGTCTGATATAGTGAGCAAGAAGAGAGTAATCAAATTAACAGTCATCAAGAATGCAGCTATGGTAAAGCAGATCAATAAATCGTTGCTAGGAAATTAAAATAGTTCTGCAATAAGCCTGCAGAAACGAATTATTTAAACTTTTGGACGGAAATTTTGCGAGTTGCAGTGATGCATTTCCGGATTTTTCTCCAATAGGCTAGTAAAGAAAGAAAACTAGTGCACAAGATATGAGAACAACACAATGTTTATATAGTAATAAAGACTACATATATAGAGTCAATTTGATGGTGAACTGAATGCATTTCAGAGCCATTAAAAAAGACAAGCATTATGTCGAAAACCATGAAAAGCAAGTTCCTTGGAATGAAGCCTACAAAGTCATTTACAGAGCAGCAAAACATATGCGAAAGAAAGGAGACAAAATTGAGATTGAATTTGAAGGATACTATTTCCTTTGCGAGATGAAAAATGGATTCCTCTATGTTATCAATGCAAAAAGGAATAACTAACTATGAAATGCCCAAGATGTGAATCAAACTTAAGAAAGGTGCGAGTAGCTGTAGAAGGAGCAAAACAACGAGCCATTACCTATCAATGCTCTAATATTGATTGTATTTATGTGGATTTCGAGGAAGAATCCTCAAAAAGAATAGTGGCAGAGTTAAAAGCAAAAGAAACTCCTCTGAAGATTAAGCAGAAGATTGTCAAATTATCAAAGGATAGAGTCGGCACTTATTTCAATAGCAATATTGTGAGAAGTTTAGATCTGAAGGCAGGCGAAGATATTTATATTTCTGTCCCAGATAAGAAGCATATTGTCATATCGCGCCAATAAAATAAGAACTAAATGCTCAAGCTCTGGATCTTTCGCTTCAATTCAGCCATTTCCTCTTCTAAAGGGCTTAAAAAAATAGGAGTTGCTTGATGCGGTTGCATTCTTTCAGCCATTTCCTGTCGTGGTGTCATGACTTTCAAAGGTTGTTGCTGCAGCATCTGTCTTTGTAACATTTGTTGTTGTTTCTGGATAAATTCCAGAGGCAAAGAAGGTAAGTTCTTGATGAATTGGTCTGTAACAATAGTTAGGTCTGTCAGAGCATTAGTAAACGTTGTCTTCAGAGCTAATCGTTCTTGCTCAAACGTCTGTATGCGTTCAATAGTCTGCAAAAATTCAGATGAACTGAGTGCTGATTCTAGAAATTGTTTCTGCAATCCCTTGGGTTGGTCAAGTCTAATATGTATATCGTCAGGCATGGTAAGTCACACTTCAAAGAGTTGTTTGTCTATAGTTAAGAGTTTCTCTTTTACTGTTGCTAACAAATCATGTGCATGTATGATCTCTTCTTGTTCTTTTGCTCGCAACTCTTCCAGTTTTGCTAACGCAGTTTCAGCGTCTTTGATCTTCTGTTTCAATAATTCCAGATGCGACATGGCTTCGCGGTATTGTCCAATCTTGATGAACAAGGGTTTGTCTTCCACATGCATCGTTCTTGGTTGTATTGTAGGAGCTGGTTGTTGCGATGACAAAGAAACATTCACACTTGGTCTTGTTACAGGTTGTGGAGGCATCATCGGTGGCGGTAAAGGTCTGTCTGGAATGACTATTGGTCGTGGTTGCTCTTGGCGTTGCCACGGTGCAGCTTGGTTGTTGGCTACAGCTTGACGATCTGGATATTGCACAGGTTTTCTCAAGAAAGCAGGTTCTCGGGCAGGAATCTCTATAGAAGCAGCAGGTCTTGGTAGGGGTTGTACTGGTTGTTGAAGTCTGACAGCTTCTGGATGTGAAACTATGATAGGTCGTGGTTGCACTATAGGTTCTTGTCGTGTTGGTAGTCGTTCATCAATCATCCTGACAAAAGCTGGTTGTGACTTGTCATCGACTTGCGGTCGTGGAAAAGAAGGTGGTGGAGGAATTGTGACAGGTTCTGCATGTACTTCAGGAAATTCAGGACCTTGCAGTGATTCAGGATGCGGAAATTCAGGTTCATAGCTGGGAGGCTGTTGACCACTAGGTGCTGGATAGCGTGGTAATGGTGGTAAAGGTGCTTGTTTTTTTCTGCTAAAGAGTCCCATTGAGTAATCCCCTAGAGCTCATGCTATATAAACATTATTAAAGGTTTCTTTGTTATTCAGAAGTTGTAACGGAAACCTTAGAGTATGTCTTCTTTTTTGAGGTATTTGTATACATACAGCAATGTCAACGCTGGTTTTGGTACAACAGATGATTCTTAATGAAGATAGCGCATTTTGGCTTGTTTGAACTTGTCTGTTGGCTGTGTATGTTCAAGCTGCTGGCGTAATTTTGTTAAAGCTTGATCTAGGTGATGCACTTGCTCTTTTTGCATGATGATTGGCGCAGGCTTCCAGACTTGGACAGATGTTTTCTCTGCATCTTTTTGATAGATATCTTTGACATCTTGTGCAACAGCAAATGCTTTCCTGACCTCTTGTAATTGCTCATGCAGCGTATTGACCACAGTCATCAGTCGTGGTTTGTTATCATCACTGACTTTAGAATAAATGTCCAAGGCAAGTCTATAGAGTTCAGGATATTGTTGTTCTGCCTCAGTGAATTTCTTGAGTGCGATCAGATCACATAAAGATTGTGATAGTGCATTGAATTGGGTTAGGGATTTGTTCAAAGGTGCATTAAGAATGCGTTGTTGCTCTGCGTCTATCTGAGAAACTACTACAACTGGTTTTTTGGTCTGCTGGAAAGGTAGCTGAGTGTGAGCAGGTTGTGATTGTGTCATAAGATGGACCAGGATTTTTGGTTCAGCAAGCATCTGTTTTTTAACATAGGTTGGTGGCGGTTTGATATAGCGGATTTGCACTTCATCATGGCCAGGCAATAATCTGGTGAAGTCCTGTGAAGCTCTCCTATGATAATAATCATATTGCAGGTCTGTTCTTCCCCAGACAAACAGAATGCTAATGCCTAGTAAGAGAATGAGGAATGCAAGCCAATAGTTTGGTTTGGTTGCAGGCACAGTGATTGGTGAACTTGGAGAGACAGGTAGTTCGATGGAGAACGAAGGTTGCTGTTGTTCTAAGCACAAAGTGGTTGCAGCCTCATCTCCCACATGAATGGCAAGGCAATTATCTTCAAAACTGGCTTGAATTTGTTTACGCGGTGCAGCAGTGGTGCATGACGTCTGTTGTAAGAGACTGCCGAAAGCTGCAATGTCTTCTGAGCTTAATCCTCGCCGTAGCCAGCATTGTGTCTTGGAATCCAAAGGTTGTTGTGGTGGAAGTTGTTGTTTGGGAGGTGCAGTAATAACCACTTTTTCATCATCAGGTTTGCCTACCTGAATGGCGTCGCCAGTGATGAATTGTTCAGAAAGCAAACTCTGCAGAGTAAATAAGAGCAGTAATGCACCTATGACTGACGCAATGAAGGTAGCATCTCTCACCAGTTTTCGCAAGGCATACATAAAAGAGGACCTCTGTTGTTCCTTGAAAGAAGATGAATTGCCAAGCTACTTAAAGATTATTATTTTGCTTTGGATACTTAATATTTCTCTTTTCTCTGAGTTGTATATGAAAATTTGACTCAAAATATCTTTAATAATCTACTCATAGGAGGCTATATCATGCTTAAAACACGTTTATTGACAGAAAGCGAAAGTAAAGATAAACCGCAGTTCATGGACTATAAAAAATATCAAGAAAGACTTAATTTAGACCTTTGTGAACAGACATATATTAAGTCTAATAAATCAGGTCTATCTAAAGAACAGGTTATTGTCTTGAAAGAATATTTCGAATATCTCGTATCAACACGCAGATTAAAAGCAAGGTCAATTTTTAACTATATTACAAGCATTAACTATTTAGGAAAGAAGATACCTAAGCCTTATAGTTTAATGACAAAGAAAGACCTTATAACATTCTTTGCATCGTTATCACATAATTCTATTAATTATGTTATCAATTATCAGCAAGGAATTAAAAAATTTTTTGCATGGTTAGGAAATGAAGATATTGTCAAAGACATCAGATATGCAAAAAGACCAAAAACACAGGTCACAAAAGACCAAATTCTTACACGTGAAGAAATTATGAAGATGATAGGCATCTGCCAGCATGAAAGAGATAAATCACTCATCATGTTGTTATATGAACTTGGTCCAAGAGTAGGAGAATTGATTAATATTAAACTCAAAGATATTACTGTATTAAAGGATAATAAAAGATGGGTGCGAATTGATGGAAAAACAGGAATTAGAAATCTACCTATCACTCTAAGCTTGCCTTATGTTCATGAATGGATGAATATGCACGAGTTTAAAAATGATGATGCACCTTTGTTGTATAGTTTTGCAAAAAACGAATATGGACGATTTCTTAATGCTCAAAGTGTAAATGCACTTGTTAAAATGATAGCACATCGAGCAGGAATTACAAAGCACGTCTTTAATCATTTATTTAGGCATACACGAGCTACAGAATTAGGAAAGTATCTTACTGAGCGTCAAATGAGGCAGTTCTTTGGATGGACAGAAGATTCTGATATGCCAAGCAGATACATGCACAATGACATGGAAGAAGTAGATGAACGACTTGACCAGATTAATGGCATTCAAACTATAAAACAACCAGACACTTTTACAAATATATTTACTCCTATAACATGTGTTTGTGGAAAAATAAACACGCCTGATAAATTACTATGTAAATGTGGAGCTACAGTACTTGACACAGAAAGTATACTCAAACGACAGAAAATAGATGATACAATGAATTGGCTATGTGAACATAAAGAATTTCTAGACATTGTTAAGAAATTGATAAAAGAAAAGAAAACTTAGTTGTCCATGAAATTTTTATAGAACTTATCTTTATTAAGGATGAGATTTTTATTATTTTATAGTTCAGCATCACAAATATGACTGGATGCAACAGGAAAAATAAACAATGACACAAACTAAAGAAGACGAACGGAATTTAGCCAAGCTCAAATTTGAAATTGGTGAAACATTACATCGAGCAAGAATCAATGACTCGATGAGAAAAGGGAAGATAAAAGAACTGTGCTCTTTGCTCAAAATAGAACCAGAAAAACTCGATGTAGGTGTCTTGGAGCAGGAATACTCTATTATATCTTGCATGCAAGATATGCTTGAAGAAGGAATGCTTGTTGAAGTCTATACTGAGAAAAATGCTTTTTATGGTTATATATATAACACTCAGTATCATAACACTGTTGAGGCAGAAGTTGTTTTGTATATCGAAGGGATAGAAAAGTTTGAATTTTTAAAAGTAAAAGAAATCAAATCAATTCATCGCTTACATCTATGGGATGAAGCAACTATGAAAAAAGCTTCTGACCTAGCAAAGGCTGGAGGTTTGTATCAGAAAGACTAAACATAGCCTTTACTAACAGGTGCAAACCATGCTCACGCAATGCCTAATGCCGAACACTGATTTTTGTTCATTGCCTACCTTTTTATTATATGAGCCTTGCCTTGCAAAACAAGAGCATAGTAGATAAGACCAAATCCTAAGAAAAGCATGACAATACCAGCAAGCGTATACCCAAGATTAATACCAATACCATAATCAGAAAAAATAGTTCCTGCTGTCCATAAACAAACAAGACCAATAATAATCTTTACTACTTTCTTGATATTAGTGTCCATTTTTCACTATAGCTCCTTCTAGAATATAATCTACATCATTTGTCATGTCACCCACATGCATTCTCCAGACAAAATCTTTTATTAAATTAAGTATCCTTCTTCGTTCTTCTAATAGAACAATACGTTGCTGATAATAGGTTGCTATTTGTTCTTTTTCTTCTTCACAATTATCTTGTTTATCCTTTGCACTATAACATCTCTCTATCTCTCCTGTTATCTTTGCTATATAATCAAGAAGAACATGACTTCGTACAAGCATTTCTACAAAATCAATACTAGTATCTCTATCTATAGATAGACATTCTCTTTGTATATCCTGCAAAAACTTTACTTTTGACTTTGTACTCATACAATCAACACACGAATAGAAGCATAAAAATATTTATGAGAAGAAACATAGATGTTATATCGCTATATTACTTCTCAAACTGCCTGTGAACCTTTAAAAAGAGACTATTCTTGGTTTCATTATGGCTAAAAAACAAATAGCAATGTGGAAAAAAGGATTATTATTTTTTTATAATAAAGATGTCCCTGCATACCAAAACAAGCCTCCTCAATTTATTGATTCTCCTCTTGTGGTAAGTTTTGGAAAGCAATTTGCTAAAGACTTAAACGTGAATGAAAAGACTGCTGGTGCTATTATAGGTAAATTACGAATGTGGGGTCTTATAAAAGAAATGTCTGCTAAAGTTCCTAACAAATCTTCTGGTACAGATATTAAAATGACTTATTATACACTAACCCCTACAGGTCTTAGGTTTGCAATGAATATTGAAAATAATTTAGAAAATAGATTAGACAGAATTAAAGAGCAAGGCGGACAAATAGCAATAGTATTTTTGACAGCAGTTTTGGCAGTTCAAGCAATTGGTGATATTTTTAATGTAAAAGATAGTTTAAGTTTTACATTGGGGGCAATCTTCGTTTTATTAGTTACGGGTGTTCCAGCTATATGGACAATGTTTAGAAGATAGTAAACCTTCAACAAAGCTTAAATAAACCATCTCTTTCTATAAATTATGGCAAGTTGCTTAATATGTCAGGCTTATTGCCTCGATATTCATAAGCTCTGTAAAGATTGTTTTTTTAAGGCAAAGAACGTTTTAAAGCTACCACACTTTATAGATGATGATGGTTATAAGCGTTTAAAGTGGGATGATAGTGCGTATGACTTCGTTTTTACTGAAGACGGCAAACCTATTTCTAATCTAATGCATAGAATTGTTGCCTATAAATATTTATATGAGCCTAATAAAGTTAAATTTCGCCATGACTTTAAGGATTATGTAGTACACCATAAAGACGAAAATAAACTTAATAATCATCATTCTAACTTAGCAATACTAACACAAGAAGAACATGAAGAGATACATGGTATATCACAACAACTTCAAAGAAGACAATGGGAACGACATGAGTATATAACTGTACATCATCGTTCAACAGGTAAATTATTTTTATATGCTCTCATATGTCTATCAACTTTATGGATATTTGGTATTTTAGGGTTTATTATATCAATAATTCTAGCGTTTTATTACTATAACAAAAAGAAATGAACCTTCAACAACTCTATAGTCAGGTACTATAGAGCTTTTAACTCTCTCTTTCTATCTTCTCTCGTACTGCTTCTAAAATAAACTCCGCTCGGCTTCTATAGCCTTTTTTGCTTGATTTCCAGACTTTATCAGTAAGCGTAATAAGCTCTGAGGGTATACTCACATTCACATAGTTTTTGCGTGGCATACGGTACAAGTACCAACAGCTTTATATAGCACTTTTTGTTACCTGTACTGTACAATGAAGACTAAATTATTTAATTTTTCAGTTTCATTCGTTATCTTCATATTAATAAGTATAGTCGCTGTTGTAGTCTTAGGAATTATAAAGTTTGTTGCACCAAGCGAAGTCTTTGAAGGAACAACTTTTATAGTTACTTGGTTCAAATTAATGGGTTCATTGGCTGTTGTTGGAGCTATCTTTGCAGGTTTTTTAGGAAAAAACGTAAAATAATTCTTGATTTATACATATCTTACAACAACACCTAAGCCTGATGCTCCCGCAACTAAAGAAGTGCTTGGAAATCTATATTCTTTAGTATAATCTTCTCTTATAAAAACCTGCTAAAGCTGTAGAGATGGAATTATCTTTGGAGGATAAACTCTACAGCCTTGCAGATTAGTGTAATTTTCTTATTGGTTGTAAATTTTGTAATTGTGTGTCATATATTTCTGGTGTAAATTTCTCTGATGTTGTTGGTGTTAAAGTAACCTTGCCTTTGCTATAACGTGCTGTTGCTTTGCCTTCTCGTACTAACTTTGCTATTTCTTCATGTGTGAAATCCTGAAGCTTTTTAATTTCTACTTCTAGTTCTGCTAAACTACGTCTTGGTCTTTCTCTATCTACTGTCATTGTTGCTCCTGCTCGATGTGTACGAGCTTTTTCTTCTCTTTCTAATCGTGTTTCTTCTAGTTCATTCTCATAGTTCTTTCTTTGTTGTATCAACTCCTTTGCTCGTGCTTTTTCAGATAATAAAAATGTATTATTTTCTGCTGTATTATTCAACAATAGAGGTTCTCCTGTTAAAAATGTAGAACGTAAATTCACAGTATCGAGTATTTGATACATATTGCACTCTGGACAGTTAAAAGAGAATGTATCTGATAAACTACTATCTATAACGCCTTCTGCTTGTAACTTTTTATCGCATTTTTTACAGCTAAAGTTTCTCATGTTAAACTTATCTCCTCGTTGTTGTATGTGTATCATGTCGTTGCTCCTGCTGGTAATGCTTTATGCTCTTCTTCTAGTAATGCCTGTGATACTCCATGTCCACATCGTCTGCATTTCCATTCTCGATAAATTTCAATTGTTTTTTCTTTAAATCTATTAAATGAAGCAACAGGCTTGCTATCTTCTAGTAACTGCATATTGCAATAGTCTTCTCTCTCTAAAGAATGAATACTTTTAGCATATGCTCTATTAAAGCAATGAGAGCAAAAAGGTATGAGTCGTTTATTCTTAAATTCCTCTTCTCTCCATGCGTCTGTTATATTCATTTTTTCTTGTAGCTTATATTTTGCTAATTCTGTTGATTCATAGTCTATATTTTCATAACTGCTCATTTTGCTACTCCTAATACCTGCTTAATAACAACATCATGACCTCTGATTAAATACTCACTTGTAAAATCACAATGTTTGCATGTATTGATTATTTTAGTATTTACTTGTAGTCGCTTTGAAACTTCATCAGAAGGCAGATTACACATACTACACTGAAATACTGTTTTATAATATCCTTCTTTCTCTTCTTTTATCCATACTCTTGGATGAACCTTAGAGAATTTCTTCTTTTCTAGGTCTATCATCCAATCTAGCTTAAAATAACTCTTTTTCATTGTTTATGCTCCTTTGCTTTATAATCCTGCTCAGATGCATTAGATGTTGTCTGAGTAACTTTATTGTTATTATTGTAGAGTTCTACCCTTGCCTTTCGCCATTCTGCTAACCTATCCTGAAATTGTACTGTTGTATCAACAAAAAACGTACGCTGTGTTTCTCCATAACGTAATTTTAAGAACTCTGCAAATCTCTGCATTAATTTATCTCTTTTCGTAAATTGCTTATCTTTATTTTTCTCTGTTTCTATTAAATCGTATTGCTTTGCATAGTTTTCAAGCATCCAAGAGAAAGCTTCTAGTGGGTCATCTGTCTTTGCTAACTGCATCATATAGCCTATAATATCACCTCGTTCTTTTGCATGTCTTAGTAAAGCTCCTATTTGTTTGTTTTTACCTTTGCTTTTACCGCCTTTTCTACCTGCTTCTCTAGCTGTTTCTTTAGTAAAAGGAATTAAATCTTCTTTGCTCATATAAACACCTCTAGTTTGTGGTGTGGTAGATTTGCACTTTCTTTTCCATAATATATAGTCTCAAGTTCAAAACCGTCTACATCTTCAATCTTCATTTTAATATATTTTATTTTTCTTACTTTTACATTTTCAAGAAAATAATTCTCAATATTCTGTAATTGTTGCACAGTAAACGACATCGCAGACTCGTAGCTGGTCATTGCATAGCCTCGAATGCTGTTAATTGTATAACATTAGCTATCCTATCAAGCCTGACAATAGCAGTATACATAGTCCTATCGTTAAGAATAGTAAGATGATGGTCATTGATTTTTTCAATGTAACCATAGAAATTCTCTCCATCTAAAGTTTTTATTTTTAATAATGCTTTTCTATATTTATATTGCTCTAAATCACATTTTAATGCTTGTACTTCTTCCATTTCTTTCTACCTGCCTATCTTTAACTTTTGATAAACTAAAGACATTAGAATATTTTTATTTGAAATTTAAATACTATTTTAATAAATTATATAATCATCATACTCATTTTAACTATTCTGACTATTTTGACTAAACTGTAAATTAGTTAAAAAAGTTAAAATAATATTCTACACGAGAGACTTTCTAAAGTCTCGTAGAATATTTAACCTAGTCTAGTCATTTTAACTAAACTAACTAATTATTAGATATATATAGGAATAGTTAGATTAGTCAATTTTCAGAATTTTCCATTTTCCTAATCCTTCATCACCAAGAATACCTTTATCTTTCAAAGATTTTAATGCATCTTGCAGAGCACTTTTATCATGACTTTGAAAGCTTTTCTTTACTAAACCAGTTTTAAACACTGTTCCTATGAGTTGATTACAAATCCATGGCAGAATAGCATTCTCTGCAGCCTCTTTAACGTTGTATACCTTTGGTGAACTTCCTTTTAGTTCAAAAATAATATCATTTTCTTTATCATAGACTTTAAATTGAAGGTCATTAATAGGTTCAGCTAAATTTCTCACTGCCTCTTGTGATAAAGTATATGTTATTTTATCATTTCGATTAACGACAAGAACACATGTTGGTTGTGCAGTAATATCGCCACTGCCTCGTGCATCATCAGCTCTAATTTTTCCAGTAGTTTTTCTAATATGATGCAAAATAATCCATGTCAAAGATTTCTTATTATATTTATTTAATTCTTTAGTAGTATCAAAAACTTTTTTCATATCCTGTGCACTATTTTCGTCACCTGTTGAAAATCGTACTAGACTATCAAGAATAATAACTTCTGGTTTGACTTTATCAATGAGTATCTTTAATTTTTTTAATGAGTCTTTATCATTGAATTTTAAGCCTACCATTGAACATAATTTAAGATTTTTTTGTTCATCATCATTCAAACCATATTTTATCTTACGAAAACGACGACGTAATTCTGCAAGACTATTTTCTTCATCTATAATAAGTATTTTTGCTTTCTTAGTTTTTAATCCTAGAACATCTTGACCGCATATAATTCTTGTTGACATATACTGAGTAAATAATGATTTTAATTCTTTTATTCTTCCTATTATTAAAGTCATTTCTCCTTCAGGAATAATTTTATCAACAATCCAAGCAGGTTCAGGAAAGTCAGCTTCGATAAGCTCTTTCATTGTCCAAAGAGGTTTCATCGTTGCATCACCACTTCGATGCTGTCAATGAGTAATACTATTTCTCCCTCTCGAAAATCATCAATTTTAATATGTTTATCATCTAAAGAAAGTAATCTGCCAGTATACCTAAACTTTGATTTTAAAACGATACTAATATCTTTATTCAGATTTTTTTGTAGCTGTTCTATGATTAAACTCATCGTTCTTCTTCTCCATTTTCTTTGTTTCTTCTTCTATTTCTAATAATAAATCAACCCAAGCAGGAGCTTTCATTTTTTTTGCTCCAGGAATACTATGATTGCTTCTCGTGCCAACTCTGATTGTGTCTTACCATCATGACGTGCACGTTTCAATAATTTATTTTTCACGTCTAAAGGCAACGTGATGCAAGTTGGTATTTTCATGTAATATTATAATTTTAACCTTATTTATATATATTATATTAAAGATATTTTGATATAAAACTAAAACTCTAAAATATATTTTATAGTATCTACTTATGGATGAAGAATATATTTGTATAAAAGTAGAAAAGTATATAAATGGCATATTATAATATTATATTATGCCAAATAGACCTAAATATAAAGTTAAATCTCCTTTTGAAAAGGAAGATATTTCATGGGTTAGAACATTACTTCTTTTTGGCGTTAAAGATGATGAATGGATTTGGAAAAGTAGCCTAGAAAGTTATGGTATTACAAGCCCTCAATGGAATAAAACACCATCTGAAGATGATATTACAGAAACAAAAAAAGATGGAATTATTCGAGGAGGTATACGTTATAATATTGTTGATTGTCTTAAATTATTACAAGAAGAAACAGCTTTTACTGGGAAAAAAAGACAATTCAATACTCAATCCTATCGTGCAGATAAAGAGAAATATTGGAATAGCATTCTTGAAGTTATAAAAAAAATGTTTTTACAATATTCTGGTAGTAAAACTTACAAATTCTTTTATTCTCATCATCTTCATTATTATAAAAAATTTACCGATAAACCAGAAGTAGAATACAAACAATTTATAATAAATTTATGCAAACAATATTTTTCTCAATTATTAAAAATGTCAAAACTTCCTGAAAATTTAAGTATACAAGAATTATTGCATCAATATTTCCTTATTTTAGGAGAGTCAGATTACGATGAACGACCAGAATTATATCCTACAACTTCAAAAAGAATAGCAAAAGACTTTAATTTTTTAATGGAATCATATAAGGATTTGCATCTAAATATGAACTTTACTAATCCTCATCTATTCAATACATTTATCAACAATAGGAGGTAAAAATGCCACAAAAAACATTCGTCGCAGAAACAAGTGATGAGTTAGATAAGATAGTAAATGCCTTTTCAGAAAGAAAAGATGTTAAGGTATTTGCTGGTCAGACAGATACCATAGTAGTGCAAGAGATTAAAACTAAGCAACTACACAAAGCAACGGTGTTTTATAACACCAATGGAGGTCTAGTAAATGACCCAAGAAAACAAACAAATAAAGTATTATAACACTAATGGAGGTCATAAGGAGTAAACCTAAGAAGATAGAATTATTAAGTATCTTAAACGATTAAATAAAGATTATGGTAAAACTGCCGCAAGAACAACGCCAAAACAGGGGAAAGGTATATAAACAAGGCCTCAAGAAAGCTACTGCATGCGTCTTCCTCAGCTTTTAATAGAAGAATTAGTCAGAGAAGTTGCAGGAGATGATGTTATTGCTCTAGTGCGTCTGATTCTGGGAAAAGAAAATGTGTCTGAGTTCAAGATTGCTGATAAGTTAGGCACGACAGTCAATCAGGTCCGCAATATGCTCTACAGATTGAATGAGCATAATTTAGTTGTTTTCACCAGAAAAAAAGACAAGGAAAAGGGATGGTATATCTATTTCTGGACCTTTGACACTTTTAATGCTCGTCAATTGATCATCGAAAGAAAACAAAGAAAGATTGCAGAATTGAAACGCATGATTCAGGAAGAGAACACGACTGGTATCTATATTTGTCCCAATAGGTGCATACGGGCCAACGCGCAGCAGGCATTAGATCTGGAGTACAAATGTACAACTTGCAATAGTCTCCTGAAAGAGGAAGACAGTCGTCAGTTAGTGGAGAAAACAAAAGCATACATCGAGAAGATTCGTACAGAATTGAATGAAGCCTTGGCCTCTGAAGAGGAGCGTTTGACAGAGATCAAGTCAGGCAAGAAGAAAAAAGTCAATCCAGGCAAGGAGAAGAAACCAAAGCATATTGCCAAGAAAAAACATTTACACAAGAAGAAAATAAAGCAAAAACAGAAGCCTAAGAAGAAGTCAAGGCGATGAAGAGTCCTCGTACAACACTAAAGCCATCAAATGGTGGAATAGGAATCATATTGAAGAAGAATAAGAACAAGTTGATCTGTTTCGTTGCAGTCCACAGGAATTTCTGATGATAGGTTAAGCGGCGTGCATGCTGTAGATAATACCATGCTATGCCAAAGAGCAATAAATTCATGCCAGGCCCGACAAAAGCAGTGATGGCTATCTGCAAAGGTGCTGCTCCTTGAATAGTAACATAGCCAGGGACAAAGATGATGAAAGGTGATTGAATGATGCGCAAAAAGATGCCGAGTCCAAGACCAAAATAAGAGGCATGAAACACAGCCAATAATCCAAAGAGCATCGCAACAAATTTATGAGCTAGTTCATGCAGGACAATGGCTGGTGCAGTGATCAGTATGGCCCACTTGAATCCTTCCCAGTCAAAACGTCGTATGCTCATCATCTCTTCGACAGTTTTTGGTCGTTGCATCGATCCCATAAAAATATAGCCCAGCCCCAGCACCATAATCACTAGATCCAACAATTCTGCGAACGTGAACAATGCCATAAAGAGAAAAAGAGAAGAGACATTTAAAAATGTTTGGAAACCAGAGAAACTTCTCAAGTCGCGTGCAAGTCTTTATAAGTCTGCAAAGCTAAAAAGAGCAGATGGACACAGAAGTCATCTATCGCAAGAAGGCTCCGGATTTTTCAGAGATCAAGGCTATTATGTTTCAAGGCGTCAACAAGATAACAGATAATTTTTTCGGCAATTCTCCTCCGCAGATTTTCATTGGCAGCAAACTGAAATATCCAAAAGTCAACGTCGGAATTTTATCTCCTCCAGAGAAAGTCCCAGATGCATGGCTCTACAGTGCAGAACAATACTGGGCTCAGCAGAATCTAGATATCAATACCATCATCAGACTGCGTTCCAGCCTGATTAATTCAAGATTTGCTACCACAACAGACCAGGCTCGTTCCTCAGAAAAATTCGTTGGTATAGCGCAAGAAATAGGAATGGCAAAGCGTCCTGTTGATGTGGAAATCGAGTTGAAAAAGAAAATTGCCCTCCAATTTGACACAGATAAGGTGACCATGCCTATAGGACCTCGTGCTCCTTTGAAAGATGCTCGTCTCACGGAAAACACTGCAGTCGATACCCATGTCGAGAAAGTGTTGAGTGACACAGACTTGAAAGCGTCAGATGCCATCAGCTACTTGTACAAGCATCAATTCCAGGACAACACGTTAAACCAATTATTGAGTGTCGGAGTTCTTGGTCTCAAGAAAAACAGGAAGCTCGTTCCAACGCGCTGGTCTATCACTGCAGTCGATGACATGATTGGCAAGCAGATAAAAAAAGAGATTCGTGACTATCAGCAGATTGATTCGTATCAGTTGTTTCACGGCAGTCACTTGGGTAATTATTACTTCGCTTTGTTATTCCCGGATAATTTCAGATATGAGTTGTTCGAATACTTCGTTCCTGGTTCAGCTTGGAATCCGACTGACACAATGACAGCAGCAACAGATTGGGAAGACTATTGGGGAAGATCACAATATGCATTTTCTACCGCAGGCGGCTATTACGCCTCAAGAATTGCAGTCTTGGAGCATCTCAAAAGAATCAAACGGCAGACATCTGCATTAGTCATCCGCTTTGAGTTGCCGGAATATTGGGCGTCACTTGGTGTGTGGGTTTGCAGGGCTTCCTGTAGAAAAACAATGGCTAATCCTCCGATGATATTTCAAGATAAAGAGACGATGATTGAGTACGTAAAGAAAATTGCAAAAGATAAATTCCATTTCGATTTGAACAAGACTATGGCTATGAGTAAGTTATTGCAATCAACAAGAACGCAGAGTAAATTGTCTCACTTTTTTTGATAAAACTGTACCGCAATCCAATAAGTGAAACGTTTCGATCTTGAATCTGATGGTGCTGAAGGATTTTGTTGTCTTAGATATGCTCCAGCAACATAAGCTACAGTCCCTCGCGGAATTTCATTGGCATAGACATCAAGAGGCGAGTTAATCTGATAGAACTCAGAAGTATCAGATAGTCTTTCAACGATGATGGGAATGCCTAAAGGTCGCAATGAAAGTCTTGAAGCAGCTTCTTTATCTGTAAGCTGTTCTAAAGCATCTCCTTGTAAGAGTATGGTTTGAATAATGCCTGAAGGCTGACGACTCATTAGGATTTCAACTCAGTATATCCCAAGAACAATAAAGCTAATCCAACAAAGAACAATCCAAAGACAATGCCGCCACGTAACAAGGTTAAAGCAGCCTGAAGCCAGTTGGGAACAGTCAAGAGATATAACACTACTATCCAAAGCAACAAAGCGATGATGATTTGTAAAAATCCTTTGACCATAGAGCAAGAAAACCAAGGATTCTTTTTAAAGATAGTTGTGCTGGAGACGTGAAAATTATTAACTCCTAAACATGAGTGAAAAAGTATTATAAAAACTATACAGTCTATGCTCTGTATGGACAAAGTCGTGCATTTCGAGATTCCTGGGCTTATGGGAAAACGCTAAGAAGTAATAAGAGGTTTCATTTTTCCAGCTCTTTTTCGTAAGTCTTGTTTGACTAGAAAGTTGTCAAGTTCTATCAATTTTTGAATGCCTGGATTTTTTTTGTTAAGCTGGTAGAGTTTCGCTTTGCCAATAACTCTAGTGGAAGTGACAATTTTATGTTTTAAGAGATGATTCCAAATTCTATACAAAGTAGTTCGTCCGATACCAGATTGCTCTGCAAGATCAGTAAGCGAAAAATCGAGGTCTTGTTCAGTCAATAGAAAATCTAACACGCGGATGACTGGTGTATCTCCAAGAAACTCTATAAATAAAGACTGGCTTTTCATAAAAAGAAAGAAAGTAACGCTTCTATTTAAATGTTCCGTTTTTGGAACGATATTGTACTATAAAAAGACGTAAGAATTCCGGAAAAAACTGCCGAAAGCATATAAAGAAAATACAAACAGTAAAAGGAATGAACCTTTCAAAACACGAGATAAGAGTGCGTATCATAGAAAGTTAGTGCGTTGGAGAAAGTGGGGTGGGTCACATACAGAAAATATTCTGAACGGAATACCAAGACATTTTAGAGGAGAAAAGGTCGTAAAGGAAGTTCTACAAGAGCTTATCCAGGAACAATGGCTGTTAGTCGCAATAAAAACAGGAGAGCTGCATTATGCTCTAAATCCAAGAAAACTAAAGAAATCATGCAATTCTATGAAGCCCAGAGTCAAGATCAAAAACCGACTGAAGAAAACCTTATAAACCCTCATCAAGGCTTTCTTCTTACCTCGTGAATGTGGAGAGTTGCTTCTCTGAACACAGGTAGTATAGACAATAAACGGAAGCTCAAACAATGGCATTATACAAATATCTCAGGCAAGCCTGGCAGAACCCAGACGTCAATCTTATGCGCCAGCGTATGATAGAATGGCGTAAGGAAGACGCTATTGTTCGTATTGATCGCCCAACACGTTTGGATCGTGCTCGTTCTTTAGGCTATAAAGCAAAACCTGGTTTCGTGCTTGTTCGTGTTCGCTTGCCTCGTGGTGGACGTAAGAGAGAGCAGTACAGGGCAGGTCGTAAGAGCAGATCCTATGGTCGTAGAAAAATTGTCAACTTAAATTATCAGACTATTGCAGAGCAGCGTGCAAACAAGAAATTCCCTAATTGTGAAGTGCTCAACAGCTATTATGTCGCCAAAGATGGTGTCTCCTATTGGTTTGAAATCATCTTGATTGATCGTGCTCACCCGCAGATTCTGGCAAGCGATGTGCTGAGAAGCATTGCAGTGCAGCGTGGCCGTGTCTACCGTGGTTTGACTTCTGCAGGCAAGAAGAGCCGTGGTCATAGACGTAAAGGAAAAGGTGCTGAAAAGCTACGTCCAAGTTTACGTGCTAAAGATCATTTGGCGCATTAAATTATTTTTCTCGTTTTTGTTTGTGTAAATGTAATGCTTGATAGATTTGCTCTTTCTGGTCTGATTGGTCTATATGATAAGTGATAAATTGTAAATCATGTCTGGACAAGCGTCGTAACGTATGATGGAGAAGTAATTGTACATTGGGTGCTAATTCTGGAACATGCTCAAGAACCTGTTTGCAGAGAGTTTCATCTTGTAGGTAAGTTACTAAATCATGGATAACGCTGATATCTCCTATCTTGCCAAGCGCTAAGGTCAAATACAGTTTGGTTGGCAGATCATGATATTTTTTCTTTAATAAATCTTTCAACAAGTGAGATGCCTTTGCTCTGCCTATGATTTCAAGAGAAGCGATGCGCATGACTTGAGACTGTGTCAGCATTTTCTGTAAGATTTCTTCTACCTGTTTTCTCTGATGGGGCAAGAATGCAGAGCAGGCTGCTCCACGAACGTCAGGCTGAGATGATTGTAGATACCTTGCATAGTGTTTCGTTGGTTCTTCCTTCGCTTTGATAAATGAATGGAGTTTGTTGGCATGGATGTCCTGCTTTGGTTTTTTCAGGAATTTTTTATACACATCTTCTAGACTAAGGAGTCCGGCATTCATGCTCTCCAAACTAAGCTTTTTTTTCTGCAGATACTGGGCAATGCTCAAGAGTGCCTGTGTACTATTTATGGTAGTGTATATCTTGACAGTGTGCACATTATTTTGACTGGAAATCACTTCATAGTCTTTGACTGTCGAAAGATCATTGGTCAGCTGTAATAATACTTTGTTGATTTCAGAGCCGCCAGCAACAAAATCTACTACATGAGTGTCTCTGTATTTCTGCTTGAGGTCTTCCAGAGAGCCATCATAGAGTTTCTCACCAGCTTCAATAATGATAAGATTTCTGCAGACTTTTTCCATTTCCTGCAGTTGATGATCTGTATAGATAATAGTGACGCCATCTTTGTTCAGTTGTTTCAAATAAGATCTGACTTGGTCTTTCGTTGGTACATCTAACCCTAAGAGAGGTTCATCGAGAAAGAGAACACTGGGCTGTTTCAGCATGGCGACAGCAAGAGCATATCTGCCTTTTAGACCAGTGCTGAGTCTCCACACATCTAATTTTTTGTGATGATGTAGGTCAAAATAGTGCAGTAATTCCTGCACTCGTTTCTCTGCTTGGTGCTTAGATAATCCAGTATAATAAGCAGCTAACAAGAGATTCTTATACACAGAACTCCAGCTGACACCTTCATAATCTACACCAAACATCCAGGAAATAGTATCTTTAATTTGTCGAATATCTTTATCTAAATCAATATTATTGATAGTCACAGTGCCAGCAGTTTTTTCTAGATTTGTGGTTAAGATACGCAACAGAGTGCTCTTGCCAGCTCCATTTCTGCCAAGCAGACCATAGAAATCTCCTTGCTTGACTTTGAAGGATACGTCTTTCAGTGCATGCGTCAGTAATTTTCCTCTGCGAAACACTTTGTACTGATAGAAATCTTTGAATAGATGATTGACATCGATGATGGCTCCGCCCACTAGAACCACCTTCCCTCAATCTTTGCTCTGCGAATGCCATAGTAGAAAATATACATTCCTATAAAGAAGACTAAAATATTAACTACTAATCCCGCAATAATCAATCCCAAAGTACTAGTGTCAGAAAAAGTTTTGTTCAAGAACAGCGTATCCCTCCAGATTAAGATAATGTAAGCAGCAGGTAATATCTTCGGCAAGAACGCTATAAACTTCGGCAGAAAAGTGACAGGAAATAATTGTCCTGAAAATAATCTGTTAAATTGTTGCATGAAAAAAGTAACAGGATCTCCCTGCTTCAGAAACAGCACTGAGCCAACAGTCATTAATTGAAATCCTAGATTGCCTATGATAAAAATACCCAATGCAATCAAAATCGTCAAGACATTGGCAGTAGAAAAGAAGATAGCAGTAGCATCGCCAGTCAAAGTGATCAAGAGAAAATACATGCCGAACATGGGCAGGAAAATAGTAAAGAGATCAAAGAGAATAGACACTAAGAAATTAATCGAAAAATATTCCACAACACCCATATTCGAGAGATAAGCCAATTTAAACAAGCCATTTCTTCTGTCTTCATTGAAGCGTCCAGTGAAGTTATTATAGACACTATCCACAAAGAAAATAGCTAAACTACCTATGAGGACAAAGGGCAAATATCCGACGTTTTCATAGCCTAAAGTGGTAGGATCTACGATTTTCGCCAGGAAAAACCACATAATGACTTCTAACAAAGTATTCAGCACATTAATGCCTAAGTCTACCTTAAAAGTCCATAACTCATCGAACTGACAAATCAGGCTCGCCTGTACCCGTTTGAAAAAAAGATCTAGTCGCATACCCTAACAAGCTCTCGAATCTGGTAAAGTATAAAAGGTTTCGCTTCTCCAGAGTTATCACTCTCAAATGAGAATATTCAACAACACAAATATTTATATAGCAACGGTGCTCAACTAATCTAATTGTAATATAAATGGAGGGAGATATATGGTTCAAAGTCAAAGCAAACCACGAGTAACTGATAGAACTACACAAGTGACAGCTAATACTGGTCTTAGAAGCGATTCTAGAATTAAAAAAAATAAATCATCAAAAATGTAAAGGAGGAGAGTAAAATGGCAGACAAATTAAAACGCGTAGGTCAAACAGTTGAAAGAGCAGATGGTGTCAGAAAGGTGAAAGATAACAAAGGTGCTCGCAGCCCAGCCGCTAACAGACAAGGTCGATAAGATTTATCTATAAGTCTATAAAAACAAAGGAGGGTGAAACATATGGCATTCACGAGAACAAGTGTTATATCAGAGAAAGCTAAAGGAGCAAAAGATAACAAAGGACGTGGACGTATAAGTGCATCAACAAAAAGAGCAATTGATGGATTTAAGACGCAATAAAAAAGGAGGCGAAAAATGGGTACAGGACAACAACCATCTGGTATAGGTAAGGGAAACATTCTAAAAAGAAGAAAGCTTTCAGAAATGAAACAGACCAAACAAGGTCGCGATGCCTTAAATAAATAATCTTTTTTCTTTACTTAACTATAATGGAGGAAGAAGATGACTATAGAAGAAACCAAGCGAGTAACAGGTCATGGTGGAGCGCAGCAACGAATAAAAAGGGAAGATTTCCAGAAGCGTGGTTATCAAAAATATCAGAAATCAAGTAAAATGAAGTCTGGATTATAAGTTCTCTTCCATATCTTTATAAAGCTGAGGACTGAGCCGAGTATATGCTCACTGAACAACAGATTACTGAAATACGTGCATCACTCTCGCAAGCAAAAAATCCACTCTTTTTCTTCGATGATGACACTGATGGATTATCGTCGTTTCTCTTGCTCTATAGAAAATACAAGAAAGGTCATGGTGTACCTGTAAAAGCCCCACAGACAGAAGAAAACCTCTACTTGAGCAAGATTCAAGCTTATGATCCTGATTTAGTGGTAGTCTTGGATCGTCCAGTCTTGGTCCAGTCATTGCTTGATAAGATACAAGTGCCTGTGCTGTGGATAGATCATCATGAACCTATAGAAAGGCAAGGCGTCAACTACTACAACCCTATGGTTTTGACTAAAGGGGATAACAGGCCAACAAGTTACTGGTGTTATCAAGTAGTGCAGCAGGATCTCTGGATTGCTCTGATTGGTATCATTGGTGATTGGTATATTCCTGAGTTTGTGAAGGACTTTGAATACAAAGAACTGTTGGGAAAAGCAAAAACTCCTCCTGACGTGCTCTTCGAGACAGAATTTGGTAAGCTCATCAAGATATTCAACTTCTCCTTGAAAGGAAGAATGCCGGATGTCAAAAAGCAGATTGCCGCATTGATGAAGATTGAGAGTCCTCTGGACATCTTGCAGCAAGCGACGCCAAGAGGGAAGTTTATCTATCGTCATTTTGAGAAGATCAACAAATATTATGAGGAAATCTTGTTGGACGCTCTCCACAGTAAAGGCAAAGACGATGTCTATGTCTTCACCTATCCATCAACCCAGCATAGTTTTACAGGAACTTTAAGCAATGAGCTGTTGCATCGTCGGAAAGAAAAAATATTAATCATTGCTCGTGAAAAAGATGGAGAGATGCGTGTCAGTATCCGTGGAAAAAATGTAAGTATTCTTCAGTTCGTCAAGAAAGCTTTGGAAAAGACTGGTGGCACTGGCGGTGGTCATGACATGGCCTGTGGCGCCAACGTGAAAAAAGAGAAATTCCCTCTGTTCGTGGAAGAGCTAAGAAAGGGAGTAATGAGTCAATCAAAGACGATGCGTGCATCTGCAATGTAAATATGTTGTCCGCGAAGAATCACCGGATTGATATCAAGTTCTCGTATAGTAGGATAGCAGAGTGCCAGGTGCGATAATTGCAAGAGGAGTTGGTGTAATTTCTCTAGGTTGACTGGTTGTTCTCCTCTGACGCCTTGTAACATAGGATAGATTTTCAATTCTTCAACCATAGTTCTGACATCATGATGCGTCAAGGGGCAAACACGAAAAGAGACGTCTTTGAGAATTTCAGTGTAAATACCTCCGCTGCCGACAGCAAGAGTGTGACCAAAAGTTGCATCACGTTGGATGCCAACAAGCAGCAAGTGTCCTGTGTTATGAGACTGCACCATGACTTCTTCACATTTTGGGATCTTAATAATATGGCGAAAGGCTTCAAGCACTTCTTGATCCGTTCGCAAGTCTACTTTTACACCACCGACATCTGATTTGTGGAGCACATATTTGGAGGAGATTTTTAAGCAGACTGGAAAGCCTATGCGATGGGCAGCATGAAGTGCTTCCTTCTCTGTTGTCACAAAGAAGCGTTCAGTAACAGGAAATCCCTCTTGTTCAAGAAATGCTTCTGCTTCTTTCTCTGCTAGAATTTTTTCCATAAGAGAATGTTTGACCAAAAGTATTTAAATATTTGTTGATTGAAGAAGGGATGAAAAAGTTGGTGTTTGTGCTATGGTTGCTGTTTTTATGCATACCTTTTATCACTGCAGAGGAGCGTGTTGAGAATTATAATATGTATGCAGAATTGCAGCTTGCTTTCTCTCTTAAATCAAGCATTGAGTTCACGAATACTGATGAAAATCCCAAGGTAGAGCTCTTTCAGGCAGATATCAGTTTCTTTCCGAAGAATAATGGGCAGTTGGAAATTGAGCATTTAGAGACACAAGCAACACCGACAGCAGAAGTAGAGACAAATAAGTATGTCTCTTTCAGATGGAAGAATCCTCCACCAACAGAAATTACCTACCAGATAGATGCTGATATAACAACATTTAATAGATTAATTCCTGTAGAGAGAAAACTGCAGTTTCCCATTAGAGATCTAAAGGAAGAGCTATTAGAATATACCAAGCCAACAGATTTTATTGATATCACTCCAGAAATAGAGCAGACTGCACGATCCATCATTCGTGGTGAAGATGATCTCTATGTTGTTGTCTTTAACCTTGCAGAATGGACAAAGAAGAATGTAGAATATAATCTCTCCACATTGACTGCCGAAGTTGTCCAGAAAAGCAGCTGGGTTTTGAAGAATAAAAAAGGAGTCTGTGATGAATTGACAAACCTCTTCATTTCTTTCTTGAGATCAGTCGGTATTCCAGCAAGGTTTGTCTCAGGCATGGTCTATTCCAATATTGATTACAAATGGGGGGCTCATGGGTGGGCAGAGGTTTATTTTCCTGATGTAGGATGGATTCCTTTTGACGTAACTTTTGGCCAATATGGGTGGATAGATCCTTCGCACATCAAGTTGAAAGAAAGTCTTGATTCTGGCAGCCCGTCAGCAGAATATACATGGAGAGCTTCTGGTGTGCAAGTGAAGATGAATGACATAAAAGTAGATGCACAGATAAAGCAGGCGCAAGGAAAGAAAGAGTCTCCAGTGAAAATCAGTGTGCAGCCTCTGCATGCTGAAGCAAGATTCAAGAGTTTTGTTCCTCTCTTGGTCACTTTAGAGAACGATAAAGATAGTTATATATCAACATCAGTCACGATTAAGAAAGCTCCTGAATTGACAGAGAAAAATGTCAAGGAGATATTTTTCAAACCACGAGAGATCAAGAATCTGGTGTGGATTCTGGAAATACCTGATGGTGAAGCAAATTATCTTTACACAGCAACACTCGAAGCAGAGACATCTTTTGGCAATAGCGCAGCAGCAAAGATAAATTATGGTGATGAATTCAAGTTTTATGCGCGTGCAGAAGCAGAAAGATATCTCGAGAAATCAATGCAGAGGGAAGAGAAGAGATTACTGCAAGGACTGGAGATGAACTGTGCTGCTGACCAGGAGTTGTATTATACTAATGACACAGCAGCTATAACCTGCAGGCTGGAGAATGTGAACGACAAGACCTTGGCGCTGGAAGTCTGTGCTCAGGAAAGCTGTCAACAGATTACAGTAAATGCTCAGCAGGAAACAACTATAACTTTCAATATTTTGGCAAAGACTAACGGTCGAATACCTATAATCGCAGAAAGCAATGACGCAGTGACTTATGCGCATGTGCAGCTGGCAACAGTTGCCCTTCCAGACATCTACATCACCAACATTAAGCCAGATGTGGTCGATTATGATGACAAGGTCGTGCTAAGATTCAACGTGAATTCAGATACTGAAGTACATGATATGACCATAGACTTTGGTTTTGATCGTTTTCAAGTAGAGAAATTTAAGGGCTCTCGTGAGGTGACCATTGAGGCTCCAGGAAGAAATCTTCGCAACGGTTTGAAGTTCACAGTCAGTTTCTTAGATGAGAAAAACAAGCCATATAACATGGAGAAAGCTGTGCATGTGCAGGTGAATAACATTCCATGGTATACGACTTTTGGAGATTGGTTGGCTGATCTACTTGGTCTCAATTAATAAGTCTTGGAGATATAGACTATATGGTTTGCTGTCTTGCCACAGAGAACACACTTCTGTCCTGTTTTTACTTGCTCTTCTTGAGGATACAAAGTTCCACACACAACAGCTCCTTCAGTCTCTTGCTGGAGTTTATCAGAGCAAGCTTCTCCTTCCTTATGCAGAGAGCAGAAAGGCGCTTTGACAAAGCCTCGATGTTGTTGTAAGACCTTCTTAAGTTCAGCAAAAGAATCTGCAGAACGTGTATTATGCTTGAAATAGGCGGCTGCACGTTCTTCAATCTCTTGGTCTAGAGTTGCTGCCTGATTCTTCAGTTCTTTCTCCAAGTCTGCTAGTTTAACTTGCAGTCGTTTCTTTTCTGTTCTTCGAACAAGCGAGCATGCGGTGTTGTCGATCTCCTTGGGGCCTAGTTCAATGCGTAGAGGCACACCACGTAATTCCCAATAGTTATATTTTGCTCCAGGACTATCTGGGCCAGTATCAAACTTGACGCGATAACCTGCTTTCTGTAATTGTGTTTCTAGTTTCTGTCCGAGTTGCATAATTTTTTTCGTAGTCTCTTTTTTATCTGCAAACGTGACTGGAATAAGAATAATTTGTAGGGGGGCAACAGCAAAAGGCAATACTAACCCTTGGTCATCGCCATGAATGCCTATCAAAGCTGCCATGCTTCTCCAGATGCCAGGTCCAAAGCATGTTTGATAAGGATAATGTTTCTTCTCGTCTTTGCCTAAGACTTGGATGTCATAAGCTTTAGCGAAATTGGTGCCAAGATCATGAGTGGAAGCCAGTTGTGTTTTCTTGCCATCAGGCATAAGGGTGTCTGGTGCGTATGTTGCATCTGCTCCCTTGAATCTGTCCCAGTCTGGTCGTTTGAAATATTGGAAAGGAATCTTGAGTTTCTGCCACAGTGCAATCTCGCAAGTTTTCAAATCATCTTTGATTTGTGCTAATGCTTCTGCATGCGTATTAAACACATCATGGGTCTCGAAGAACAAGAATTCACGTCCTCGTAAGAAAGGTCTGGTTGTCATCTCATTTCTAAAGACACTGATTCTGCTTTGATAGCCTTTGAAAGGCAATTCATTATGACTCCTAAACCACAAGGAGTAGAGAGGATAAATCTGTGCTTCACCAGTAGGTCGTAAGGCAAACCGTTCTTCCATCTTTTTTGATCCAGCGCTTTCAACCCAGAAGACTTCAGGAGTGAACCCTGCATGTTCTTTCTCTTTCTTTAAGTCAGATTCTTTGACAGCGATAGGAAACAAATAAGGGACATGACCTTGTGCCTCAACTTCCTGCTCTAAGTACTCATAGATCTTCTTGATGATCCTAAACCCCCAAGGCTTATGCACTATAAATCCCTGGATGCCAAAGCGGATGTCTGCTAAATCTGCCTTCTGAACGACTTGGCTGTACCATTCAGAGAAATTATCGCTCTTTTTGACAGTAATGCCTTTGGTATCATCTTTGACCATGGCAATAGAAACAAGAAGTTGCTATTTAAACATTATGGCTTCAGCAAATAAAGAAGGAAATTATATAAACAAGTGCTTCTATGCAAAAACTATGAAAATAAAAGACCTGATGACCCGGGAGGTATTTACCTGTGCAGCAGAAGACCCAGTCATTAGTGTTGTGAAGAAGATGATAGATCAGGATATAGGTATGCTTGTGGTTGTGGAAGATAATCTCTCTAAGAAACCCATAGGCATCCTTTCAGATCGAGACATTCTCAATCGTATCGTGCTGAAGAAAGCTGATGCTGCTAAAATAACTGCAGAGCAGATAGCAACGAAAAAGATTATTTCTATTGTAGAGACAGCATCAATCAATGAGGCAACAACCTTGATGAAGAAGAACAAAGTGAAGAAGCTGGTTGTGCTCGATTCGATGGACAACTTAGTAGGCATCATTTCGCAATCAGATGTGGTCAAGCAGTTTATTTCTATCAGCGAGCAGTTAGCGGATTTGTCAGCAAGTTTGTAAGAAAAAAGAGTAAGCAATTTCTATTTTATGGTTTTGCGGTTTTCCAGAGTAGGTTGAAATATGCGTCGAATGCTTCTTTTGCGCTTTTGCTTTTTATTACGAAGAAAGTCATTTCTTTTGCAAGGTTTATTATGACTTTGTTTTTGTATATCAAAAATATTGCTGGTGTGAATGTTCCCTTTGGTAAATATTTTATTTCAACAGGAGGATATTTTCTAAATTCGTCTGCAATTTTTTTTGCGTCTTGGTTTATCAGGAATTTGGCTTTGATTTTTTTGTTTGATCTGATTTTTTGAAAATAGAGTGCTGAATGTATAAATTTATCTCCAAAGTCATATACTCCCATGATATGAACTTCTTCTCCTTCGTTGAGTTCATCAACAAGATTAGTAAATGCTGTTTTTATTCCTCTTGTTCCTGTATAAATGACTGCTTCTTTTTCTTCTTCTTTATCCTGAGAGAATGCGATTAGTGTTGGCAAGATTTTGTTTAATCTGTCTCTTTCTTTATCGATTGTCGATTTTTTTTCTTCTAGAAAATCAAGAAGCATCTTAGGATTAGTCGCTTTATAGTATTTTACATTTTCTTTAATAAAATAACTAACTAATCCCTTTTGAATGAGTTTTTCTAATACTTCGTAGATTTTGGAATTTGCAGTCTTTGATTCAGTTATTATTGGACCTGTGCTTGAAGCTCCAAGTTTCAAAAGTGCGAGATATACTTTTATTTCTGATTTGTTTAAGCCGATTGATTCAAGCTCCAATTCTATTTTTGACACATCCATATTAAGAGGATTTATATTCAAATATATAAATTTAACTATTACTCCTACCTTAGGAGGGTATAATATTTAAGTAGTTCTGTGACTAATGATTATTAGGTGAAAAACAATGATATACGAAACAATAAAGAAACTATATGATATACAATGCGTAAAAATCGCAGGAATAGTAGGGACTGGAATACATCTATACAGTCAAGTAATAAACAACAACCATTTTCAAGGTATCTACAGAGACTTTGCAGATGGAGAATACTTAAGAGGTGCGCTTAAAGCAGTAGTACCTCTGGCATTACCTTATGCAGTATCATACTATTCTAGAAGAAGAGCGCAAAAAGAGGCAAAACAAAGAATCCATAATCTGGAAGATAGAATCAGAGAACTAGAAGAAAACAAAGAATGAACAGAAATTGCTCTCTTCAATATTAGGACTTCAAATTTATTAAGTTTAATCGCTGTTATATGACCTTACCTCGAGATTTTTAGATAATCCTATTATCGTTAAAATCACAACGCAACTATTTTAAAGGATTGTTTATTCTAGAAAAGCATGCAAAAAGAGAATCCCTATCTTCTGCCTAAACATTGTAGACCTATCCATTATGAACTGACTCTGGAGCCGGAGATAGAGCAAGGCATATGCCATGGTCATGAAATAATTCAGATAACGCTAGCAAAGCCAGCTAGAAAGATAAAGATCAATGTCAATGAAGTTATTATAACTAAGGCGACTATAAGGCAACAGACTGCTGAGATAACCTATGACAAGAAGATGCAGACAGCAGACTTAACATTTCCTAATGAGTTGGCCAAGGGAAAAGAAACATTAAGCCTGACGTTTGAGAGTAAGCTGAGAGAAGATCTGCGCGGATTTTATAAGAGCACGTATGAAGTCAATGGAACAAAGAAAGTTCTGGCAACAACGCAGTTTGAAGCGACAGATGCTCGCCGCTGTTTTCCTTGTTTTGATGAGCCTGCACTGAAAGCGACATTTGCAGTGACATTAATTATTCCAAAAGAGCTTACAGCGATTTCCAACATGCCTGTCAAGCAGGAGACAGTGCAAGGGCAGAAGAAAAAACTGCTCTTTCAGATATCGCCAATCATGTCAACCTATCTGCTGGCATTCTTAATCGGAGAATTTGAAGGAATCACTAAAAAAACAAGCAAAGGAACGACTGTAGGCGTCTGGACAACGCCAGGAAAGAAACATCAAGGGCAATTCGCTTTAGGTGTAGCAGTGAAAGTGTTGGAATATTATGAGTCTTATTTTGACATTCCTTATCCTCTGCCAAAAGCAGATCTGATAGCTATTCCAGATTTTGAGTCAGGTGCTATGGAGAACTGGGGTGCAATAACCTACCGAGAAACTGCTCTGCTCTTTGACGAAAAAGTGTCTTCTGTGGCAGCAAAAGAGCGCATTGCTATTGTGGTAGCTCATGAATTGGCGCATCAGTGGTTTGGCAATCTAGTGACCATGCAGTGGTGGAATGATCTCTGGCTGAATGAAGGCTTCGCTTCTTGGATAGAGTACAAGGCCGTCGATCATCTCTTTCCAGAATGGGATATGTGGGTGCAGTTCTACACTGACGACCAAAGCGGAGCATTCAGCCTGGATGGTCTGGAAACTAGTCATTCTATTGAAGTGGAAGTGATTAATCCAGCAGAGATTGATGAGATTTTTGACGCTGTCAGTTATAATAAAGGAGCTTCAGTCATTCGTATGCTCGAGCAATATCTGGGCGAAGAGACATTCAGGAAAGGCATGAAAGTGTACCTCAGCAAATTTGCCTATGCGAATGCAACAACAAGTGATTTATGGTATGCTCTTGCAGAAGTTTCTGGAAAGCCAGTGCAGAGAATGATGGACTCTTGGACAAAGCAGACAGGATATCCTTTGGTTATTGCAACAGCAACAGAGAGCAGAATAGATTTGACACAAGAACGATATTTCTTTAGTGGAAGAAAAAAAGATAGTACTTTGTGGAACATTCCCATTGCACTCCAGCAGGAAAAGGAGAAAGACTATATCTTGATGGAGAAGAAGACACAGCAGATAGCAAAGAAAAAAGGGTTGACTATTATCAACAAAGATCAAGTTGGTTTTTACAGGATCCAGTATAATAATCATCTCTTCAAAGAGCAACTACTGGCATTGCAGCAGGGCAAGTTGAATGTATTAGATAAGATAGGGTTGACAGGAAACAGCTACGCTCTTGCTGAAGCAAATTACGCAGACATGATACAATTCTTGGAGTTGTTGCAACATCTGAGAGAAGAAGAAAACTACACATTATGGTCAGACATTGCAGGAAGTTTGAGCCAGTTGCAGATGATGTTTGTAAAGCACAAATTCGCAGATGATCTAGACACGCTAACAAGATGGGTATTTGAGCATATTCTAAAGAAGATAAATTGGGAGGAGCAGCAGGGAGAATCGCATAGGGATATCTTGTTGCGCATGTTAGTTCTGGCTACAACAGGCTTCAGCAAAGAAAAAGTTGTGCAGACAGAGGCAAAAAAACGCTTTGACAGATATTTAAAAACGAAGCAGGTCAATTCCAATCTTAGAGGAGTCATTTACTCTCTGGCTGCATGGACAGGCAACAAGGAGACTTGGGAGCAGCTGAAAAAACTGCATCAAGAGGCAAAGTTCCAGGAAGAGCAGGTGCGTATTTTCGGTGCTATGTGTATGTTCCAGCAGAAAGAGCTCTTGCAGAGAACATTAGACTATAGTTTGTCTGCAGCAGTGCGCCCGCAAGATAGTCCTGGAGGCATAGCAAGGATCGCGCGTAATCCTTTTGGCATGGACTTGGCTTGGGAGTTCCTGAGAAAGCACTGGGAAGAATATCAGAAGCGTTATGGTGCTGGCGGTCATATCATGGGAAGAGTGATTCAGGCAGTTACTGCAGGATTCAGCACAGAAGAGCAAGAGCAAGAAGTGCAAGCATTTTTCAAGAAGCATCCAGTGCCGCATGCTAAGCGTGCGATTGAACAGTCATTGGAAAGCATCCAATTAAACAGGCAGTTTATCAAGAAGCACGAAAAAACTGTTGAGGCATGGTTGAACACCTGGAAAAAAGCACTATGAAAAAACTCTATCTCTCAAATAAGAACAGAAAAATTGCTGGCTTCTGTGGAGGCTTGGCAGAATATCTTGATGTTGATCCTACCGTAGTTCGTCTTGTCTATTTATTCTTGACTCTTCTGAGCATGGGTGCAGGTATTTTAGTGTATATTGTCGCATGGATTATTGTTCCGAAAAATCCTAAATAATAAGGATCTGAGCAGTCTCGCTTGTAGCAGCAGTTAGGACAGATAATTTTACATTTATATACATACATTTTAGTTTCACAGAGAGTACAACTGTCTGTCATAAGAGAGAAGAAAACAGAACCTATAAGTTCTTCTATAAAGAGATTAATCTTTTAATGACACAAATTCTGTTTTTAATTGTTTGAAGGAGACAAGTGATTGGATTTTTGTTATACCTTTACGAGAGATAACATTTTTGACAAAGTGATAATAATCGTCTTGATCTTTCACTCTTATCTTTAAGATGAGCTCCCATTCACCTGTGCAGATATCAACGCTTTCTACTTGAGAATACTTTGCGAGTTCTTTCCCTATTCTTTCTGGGTGGCCATATTCATCTGGTGAAAGACTGATAAGCACAAACGTGCAGAATCCTTCATTGATTTGTTTATAATCAAACACAGCCTTATAGGTTATAATGGCTCCATCTTTTTCCAGTTTCTTTATATTATAATGAATAGTTGTTGCAGGTTCATGAAGCATCTTTGCTATATTGGCTATCTGCGGAGTACAGCAGCCTTCTTTAAAGAGTGCAATTAACTTATGTGCTAAATTTTTCATATTTAGGATAATATACAGTTATTTATAAATATTTTGGTTGATATTCGAATATTATTCAGTAATATATATAAAGATGGCCTATTATAAAAAGTACATGAAAGAAAACAAGAATCATGAGGACAAAGCGCAAGAAAGCGCTGATTGTCGCTATCATAGTCAATACGCATCAAGTTAAAGTATGTACTCTGGGATTTACAGACATAACTCTGCCAGTTCTGGAGATTGGTCAGGGCAAGCCAATAGTCTCTATTGTAGCAGGAATGCATGGTAATGAGACTTCAGGGCTGCTTGTTATTGATACTCTTCTTGATAGTCTTCCAAGCAAGATAAACGGAACAGTGCAGATTATTTTATCTGCAAATCCTCTTGCTCTAAATGAACAGAAGAGAATGAGTAGTATTGATTGTCTAGATATGAATAGAATATTTCCTGGAGATGCAAACAAGACAGTCACACAAAAGATAGCAAAGAAAATTTCTGAAATAGTTAGGCATGCTGACATGGTTCTTGATTTACATGCATTTGACATGAAGACTCCCCTTATGGGTATTCTCATTACTGCAGATGATGCTGAGCAGACAGAACGAAATGTGAGGCTAATGCAACAGTTCATCCCCAGACAGGTCTGGGTGATAGATATAAAAAAAGGTGCAGAAAGAGAATTTAACAGATGTCTTGGTAGCTTTTTAAACAATCACAAAATACCGAATATTGCTGTAGAAATGGACAGTCAAGAGGTAATCAGCAGAGATCAGATTAAAGAATGTGTGCAAGGCATTATTCGTGTTTTGTCAGAACATAGAATGATCGAGATGTCGCATCATATGCATGAAAAATTTGAATTTCTTGATAGGTCAGTTATCGCATCATCAGAAAGCGGGATCTTTGTTCCGACAGTGGAGATTTTTGACATAGTTAAAGAAGGTGATAAAGTTGGAGTACTAAAGATAGTGCAGGAACGTGTTTCTATCCCTATTATGGCAACGATCTCAGGAAGAGTTATGCAGATACTAAGAAGCAAATTTGTGTTGCCTGGACAAGAACTTATCGCCATAGGGCAAAGCAGAGAGATGAGAACATGAACAAGAAAGATTCTGCGTCAGTTATAAGAACTGCTTCTGAACGAGATCTTGAGCCGATAGCACAATTATATCAGAAAAGTTTTCCAGAACACATTCTGGTACAACGAAGGCTATTAAATGATGTTCATTACTTAGACCAGAGAATAAAAAATCCTGATGAAAGATGGGTTATAGCGGAAGATGAAGGAAGCATAGTTGGGGTAGCAGCATTAGCAATTGCAGCTCCTGTTGGCCTCGGAGAGATAGAGCGTGTTTGTGTGTCGCATGAGCACAGAGGAAATGGGATAGCAGAAGATTTATGTGGAGCACTTGTTGATCACGCAAGAAATGCCGCTCTTGGTTTTGTGGAAGCATTTGCCCGTGGGGACCAGCCTGCAATGCAGAGAACCTTTGAGAAGCTTGGATTTAAAGTCTATGGTGTTTCGCCACGTTTCGAGATATTACATGATAAGAATATTGTCAGGGAGCAATTTGTTCATATGGGTCTCGAACTCAAACCAGAAACGATTGATGAACAGACATTAAGTCTAATACCCTCAGCAAATAAAATATACTGTTTTTTACGAGCGTACCAAAAATAAGAATGCCTGATGACATAGAGATATCTGCATCCCAGTGAAAAATGAGCCTGCCAGGATTTGAACCCGGACCTCGAGGTTACTCCTTATCATCTACTCAAAAGAGTGGTAAAAACCGAAGCCTCGCATCCTATCCAAGTTGGACCACAAGCCCACATAAGTTAGTTTAGACCTTGAAAGTGAACTTATATAGCTTTCTCTCGGTATTTAGTACATCTGGAAAGCTTAAACTTAAGAAAACGAAAATCTTCCGGAAATGGCGGAAAACTTCTAAGTATATTTTAAAAGAACAGTTTATTTCTCAAGCACCCTCACAGAATTTATAAAGAACAGCGAAGTATCTCACTACATGACAAGCAAACTTGCGCTCTTTGAAGGAAAAGAGATCAGGAAAATATGGCATAAAGAAGAATGGTGGTTTTCAGTAGTGGATATTGTAGGTGCTCTTACAGGAAGTACTATCCCTAGAAGATATTGGTCTGATCTAAAGATTAAGCTAGCAGAAGAAGGGTCTGAGGTGTACGAGAAAATCGTACAACTGAAATTACTAGCGTCTGATGGTAAAAACTACGAGACTGACTGCACTAATACGGAAGGAGCTTTCCGCCTCATACAGTCCATTCCATCTCCCAAAGCAGAACCATTCAAGCTCTGGCTGGCAAAAACTGGCTATGAACGTATGCAAGAAATAGAAAACCCAGAATTAGCGCAAAAAAGAATGAAAGAAATCTACAGAGCTAAAGGCTATTCAGATGAATGGATAGAAAAACGAGTCAGAGGCATTATTATAAGAAATGAACTAACAGATGAATGGAAAAAACGAAATGTCGATGAGAAAAAAGAATATGCAATACTCACTAATGAAATCTCTAAGGCAACTTTTGGCAAGACTGTAGATGAGTACAAACAGCATAAGAATCTCGACAAACAGAATTTACGTGATCACATGGATGATTTAGAGTTGATATTTACTATGTTGGGAGAGAAAGTGACTACAGAGATTGCAAAAACAGAAGATGCACAAGGATTTCCTAAAAATAAGGATGTAGCGCAGAGAGGAGGAAAAGTTGCAGGAAATGCAAGACAGGATACAGAGAAAGAGCTTGGTAGAAGTGTAGTATCAGAAGAAAATTATTTAGACATGCCAGAGAAGATTAAGAGAAAAATGTTGAAATAAGTCGTCAACAATTTCTTAGTGTGCCTTCTAACTACCGCAAGCTATAAAAGACAATAGGAATACAAAGAACGGAATGAAGCAGTTGATCTGGTATTTGCTGGCAGGGACAAAAGGTGGTGAGAGTAGGGGGAGAATTCTGCATCTATTGCAAAAACATCCTGCAAATGCACATCAACTAGCTCAGAGATTAAAATTAGATTACAAAACAATTCGCCATCATCTCAAAGTTCTAGAGAAAAACAACTGTATTCAGACTATCAACAAAGGCAAGTACAATACTGCATATGTCTGGTCAGCGTTATTGGAGCAATACAAAACAGAATTTGAAGAGATTTGGAAGCAATTAGGGAGAGATTTGGGAAAAGCTACTTAAAGGACAAAGCTGGGAGGAAATATTATGGCATGGACTATGATGGGAACAACAATATTAACTGCAATTGCTACTGTCATCTTGGTTATATTGTTAGTTATTTACGCAAGAAATTTAAGCAAAGTTAAAGCAAGATTTACCTGGGGTCTATTTATTATAGCTCTGGTATGGCTGGTAGAGAAAGTCATGTCACTCTATTATTATGTGACTATGATGGATTATTATGTTCCAGAAGTCAGCACACAAGTCTTTCTCTTGTCACTCTTGCAAACCATAGCATTGATGGTCCTGCTAAAGATCACATGGGAGTGAAACAATGAAAAAAAGCCTAAATATCGTAGGAATAATGAGTATATTAGTTTTGGCTGTATTTTTGTCTGGCTGTACTCCGGCTGAACAAAACATAGAACAAGAAAAGACCGTAATGCAGAAAGAAAAAGGAAAGATAATAGAACAGAAAGAAGAGTCAATGATGCAAAAGGAAACTTCAGGAAAACTCCTTGCAGGCACAACCACAGAATATCGAGAATTTACTAAAACTGGTTATGAACAGGCGCTTGCACAGGGAAAAACAGTGTTATTATATTTCTATGCTAGCTGGTGTCCTTTGTGTAAAGCAGAACAACAAGAGGCACATGCAGCGTTTAACGAAGCTAATTATCCAAATATCATAGGCTTTAGAGTCAACTACAAAGATAGTGATACTGATGCTGCTGAAGAGGCTTTGGCAAAAGAATTTGGCATTTCCTATCAGCATACCAAAGTTATTCTCAAAAATGGAGAGCGAGTCTTGAAAGCTCCAGATTCATGGGATAAGAAACGCTATCTTGAAGAAATCAATAAGGTGGCCTAAATGGTAGAAGTGACGCTGATAGCAGCATTCATCGCGGGGCTGATCTCATTTGTCAGTCCTTGCGTGCTGCCTTTGATTCCCGGATTTTTGGCTTATATTTCAGGGGCATCATTGCGGGATGCTGTGAAGGCGCGCTGGAAAATATTTGGAAATAGTGTTTTCTATGTCTTAGGATTTGCAAGCGTGTTCGCGCTCTTGGGTGTATTATTGAACACGGTCTTGGAACAAGTCTCATATACAGTGCAGATATGGCTCTCACGTATCGGGGGTATAATTATCATTATTTTTGGTTTGTATTTAGTCGGTTTATTGAGATTGTCATTTTTGGAAAGAGAATACAAGATTAAGGTGACGAGAAAGTTTAATACAAGTTATCTTACCTCATTTGTGTTTGGAGCTGCATTTGCAGTCGGTTGGTCGCCTTGTGTCGGCGCTGTTCTTGGATCAGTTTTTGCCTTGGCAGTCACCCAACCAGGCATGAGCTTCTTGTTGTTGCTCGTCTATTCATTAGGGTTGGGATTGCCTTTTTTATTAGTGGGGTTATTCTCTACACAAGCACTGCAGATCATCTTAAAATTAGGGAGATTCCTCAAATACTTTAACATCATTGTGGGTATTTTGTTGATAATCTTAGGAGTTTTAGTCTTCACACAAACGTTAAATTTGGTGGCAAACTTTAGCTTGGTGAACTATTTCCTCTTGAACTAACATGCAAGAAAAACACAGAATAACAGCGAGAACCATGAGATTAGTAGGAGTAGTGTTCCTGATAATACTAGCTATTGTTCTGCTACAAAAAACAAAAGAGAGAGCAGCACCACAAGATATCATGGTCACTGATGTTGCAAAGCTTGCAGAAAAAGCAACAACGTTTAGTGAGACGGAACGTCTTGAGAAAAAAGCAAAAATATATCCACGTGCAAAGGAACTAGTTGATCCAGATGGTTATTTGAATACAGATAAAGTGACAATAGCAGAGCATATTGGTAAAAATATAATTCTAGTTGATTTCTGGACATATAGCTGTATTAATTGTCAAAGAACCATTCCTTATTTGAATGACTGGCATGAGAAATATAAGGACAAAGGGTTGGTTATTTTAGGAGTGCACACACCAGAATTCGAATTTGAACAGAAACAAGAAAACGTAGCAAAAGCGATAGAAAAATTTGATATTCAATACCCTGTTATTCAAGATAACTACTACAAGACTTGGACAGCGTACGAAAACAGATACTGGCCTAGGAAATATCTTATTGATATTGATGGATTCATTGTTTTTGATCACATTGGTGAGGGGGCCTATCAGGAAACAGAAGAAAAAATTTCGGAATTAATCAACGAGCGAAATCAAGTGCTAGGTATTCAAGATAGTTTAGATATTCCAGTACAGGAAGAAAGAGATTTAAAAGGTCCAATATTTAAGGTCGAAGATGCTCTGCGAACTCCAGAGATTTACTTCGGATACGCTTTCTCAAGGGAGCAATTGGGAAATGTAGAAGGATGGCAGCCTGAAAAAATAGTCGAATACATATTACCTGAGGAGCGTAAGAGGAATCGCTTCTATCTTGAAGGTGCATGGAAAAATAATAAAGACAACCTAGAGCTAATGAGTGATGATGGTATCATCTATCTCAAATGGCATGGCAAAGAAATCAACATGGTTGCAGGGGCATTGACAACACAAGAAATTACTTATAAAATAGACAAACAGGAATGGAAAACTATAGCAGTTAAGGACTTTATTCTATACACATTGCTCAAGGAAGAACAACCAAAAGATCATGTTCTAGAAATAAAAGCTAAGAAAGGTTTAATAGCCTATACTTTTACTTTTGGCTGAGAAAGCTTATAAACTTTATATCACCATTTTCTAGTATGAAGGGCTTCATCGTCTACATCTCGTCAGAAGTCAAGGATAGCAAGCAGTATGTCTATCTATTTGGGCGTCTGGAAAATGGAGAGACATTCTTGGCAATTGATCATTTCCGCCCCTATTTCTACATCAAGACTGCGGATCGGAAGAAGGCAGAGAAGCTGGAAAAAGTAGAGTTTGAAAATACCCAATGCAAGAGCTTTGAGAATGATCTTATGACTAAGGTAACTCTTAATCTCTCTAAAGACGTTCCTTTGGTTCGAGACTTGTTTATTGATGCAGGCATTGCATGCTATGAGGCAGACATTCGCTACGTTAATAGATATTTGATTGACAAGGATCTCAAGGGCGCAATTGATCTTGAAGGAGAGTACGAACGGCCTTCTGAAGGGACTATAGATCGCATGTATTTGGAGCCAACAATAAAACCTACCCAAGACTATTTTCCAAAACTAAAAGTGTTATCCATAGACATCGAGACAGACAAGCACGCAGGAGATTTGTATGCTATAGGATTGTACACGCCCACGTTTCAAAAAGTCTTGATCAAGAAAAAAGGCAAATTTACCAATGCAGAAGCCATTCCAGATGAGGAGCGTTTGTTGGAAAGATTCCAAGAGTTGGTATTAGAAATAGATCCTGATATTCTCACAGGCTGGAATTTCATAGACTTTGACTTGAAGTACTTGCAGGATCGCTTCAAAAAACATAAGCTGGAGTTCCGTTTGGGACGGATAAATAGGCCTACAAAATTGCGTATCACTGATTCCTTCTTTAAGGATTCTTCAGCAGATGTTCCAGGAAGGATGGTGCTCGATGGCATCCACTTGCTCAAGATATCACATGTGAAGCTGGACGATTACAAGTTGGAGACTGCCTCGAAGATGTTTGTGGGTGAGGGAAAAATATTTTCAGGTCCTAATAGACATGATCAGATAGATGTTGCTTTTGAGAAAGACCCGCAACTGTTGATTGATTATAATTTGAAGGATGCAAAATTAGCGTATGATGTCATAGAGAAGTCTGATGCATTAAATTTGACTATTCGACGTTCTTTATTGACACGTTTGCCTCTCGATAGAGTGCAGGGATCCATTGCTGCTTTGGACTCGGTCTATTTGAAAGCGTTGCAGGAGATTCAAGTAGTTGCGCCTTCATCTGCAAATCTCGAGAGGGACGAGCGCATCAAAGGAGGCCATGTGCTGGAGCCGCAGCCAGGCATTTATGATAATATTCTTGTCTTCGATTTTAAAAGCCTGTATCCTTCTATCATGAGAACCTTCAACATTGATCCTTACAGATTCGTTCCTGCAGCAAAAGCAAAAGGTAAAAAGAATTTGATCGAAGCTCCAAATGGCGCATGTTTCAAGAGAGACGAAGGCGTCTTGCCAAATTTAATCCAGCGGCTCTGGCAGGAGAGAGACGCGGCAAAGAAACGCAAAGACAAGCTAAGCACTTATGCCATCAAGATCATGATGAATTGTTTTTCACCAGATACAGAAATATTGACAAGCGAAGGAATTAAGAAAATAACAGATGTCAAGAAAAATGATTTCGTATATTCACTCAATCCAAAAACAAAACAAGTGGAATTAAATAAGATTACGAAAACATTCAGATATCTCTATAAAGGGAAAATGATTTCTATGCAGAGTAATTGCGTAGATTTTATTGTTACACCAAATCATAGATTTTTTATGAAAACAGAGCAAGGATATCAATGGTTTGAGGCACAAGAGTTATATAAAAAAGCTACTAAAAATTTTTGGTTACCAAAGCATATACCCATAAGAGGTAGAATTATTGAAGAAATGCAGATAGAGAAAAAATGTAATGAATTAGGAATTAATTTTAGATGGAAAGGAGATAAATTACAAAAAGCAAGAAAACATAGCTCAATCTCAAAGACATATAAGATGAAAGATTGGTTAGAGTTAATGGGATGGTATATTTCTGAAGGTTATATATATATAAATAAACCAAAAAAATATCCAGGAAAAGTTTCATGGAGGGGAATAGCCCATAAGATAATAATTGCTCAAGAACAAAAGAAAAATAGAGAAGAGATTATTAAACTGTTAGATAAAATGGGTCTTAAATACTCATTAGACAAGAAAGCAATAATAGTTACAAATCAAATTTTAGCAGAAATATTATTAGAAGAATGTGGGCATGATAGTTATAGTAAGAAAATACCTAGATGGGTTTTTACACTAGACTCTAAAATTTTATATTCTCTGTTTAAAACACTTATGTTGGGAGATGGCGATGAAGATGAACAGCGATATTCTACATGTAGTAAATTCTTAGCACAGGATGTATTGAGATTAGTGCATCATATAGGTCGTTATGGTTATCTTTATGAGGATAAAGGCGTGTATAAGGGCGATGCCTATGTAATGCATAGAGTCCAAATAAATAGAACACGCGGGATAGAACCATATATATCAAAATATAGAAATATAAGAGAGATAAATTATGAGGGATATGTCTATTGTGTTGAGGTTTCTCCAAATCATACTGTATTGGCAGGTAGAAATACAAAATTAAATTTTTGTGGGCAGTCAATCTTTGGGGTCATGGCAAATCCAACTTGTAGATTTTATTCTTTGGACATGGCAAATGCTATTACTTCGTTCGGTCGTTTTTTTATTCAGCAAGCAGCAAGCCAAGTAGAGAAATGGGGCTACCATGTTATTTACGGAGACACAGATTCTTGTTTTATAAATCCACAGAACAAAAATTACAAAGAGGTTAATGCTTTAGGCGCAGAGATTGCTCAAAAACTTAATGACTATTTTACAGAGTACATCAAAAAAACCTACAAGCTCAAAAGTTTTTTAGAGATACAATTCGAAAGAGTCTTCAAGAAATTCTTCCTACCACAAGTGCGTAAAAAAGAAGAGGGTGCAAAGAAGCGCTATGCAGGATTAGTGGAGCAGGAAGGAAAGGAAGAAATTGTATATGTTGGGTTAGAGACAGTCAGAAGAGACTGGACTAACGTGGCAAAGAAATTCCAGCAGATATTGCTCGATCGTGTCTTCCATGAACAAGAAATTGTGACCTTCATCCGTTCTTTTGTTCGTGATCTCAAGGAAGGAAAATATGATGATCTGTTAGTGTATCGTAAAGGCATTCGTAAAGCAGTGGACTCATATACAAAAACAACGCCCCCTCACATCAAGGCTGCAAGAAAGATAGGGAGAAGTGGTACAGGTATCATTGAGTATATCCAGACAGTCAATGGCCCTGAGGCTTTAGAAGCGCACACTAGCCTTATAGACTATGAGCATTATATCAAGAAGCAGCTGCGGCCCATAGCGGAAAGCATTCTAGTTTTGCTGGGAAAGAGTTTTGAAGATATTACGAATGATCACAAGCAGTTCTCACTGGACGCGTTCAAATAACTTTATATAGAACAAAGGAAGAAGAAAATCTATGCTCAAGTGGATCATTCTAGCTGTGTTGGTAGCGCTTATCATGGGACTTTATTTCTACACCAGTCAGACCAAAGAAATCATTGATGCAGCAATTAACTTTTTCAGATGATGATTATGTGCGATTTGTCGAGTTGTTGAAAATAGATTCATCTTCATTGATATAGACTTTGAAGAAGGCTGGAAGGGTTCTTTTGCCTCGTGCATTGTCTGGTTCGATGCAGAGATCATCTTCACAGAAGGAGCAATGGGCTTCATATGTTGCTCGAATGCTTCCACGACCTTCATAAGTACCTTCTCTGCTGTCAATAGTGCCTGGAACGACATCCTTATTAATGAGATCATAGAGGTTTGGCTTGATTTTCAGCTTGTGGCGCTTGACATCATGGCTTTCCAAGTCTATGGCGCCATCAAAGTCTTGATCAATTTGTACATCTCTGTCTAATTCGCACACAATCCACTCATCTTCTTCATTTATGATCTTAACGATGAAGTCATCATAATAACCTCTTCTGGCATTGTCTATACGTAATATTTCTCCGTCGAGAGTGCCGTCCTTATTGTCAAAGACTTCATCATCGCGAGTGCTAGTCTTATCGATGCCATTGTCGCTGATAGATATGCTGAACAAAGGTCCTTCTGGCTCTTCAACAGGCTTTTCTTCATTCTCTTTTTCAGTATTCTCATTCTGGGTAACTTCATTTTGTTCTTCTTCATTATTCGGTTCCTGTTCAGTCTCGATCTGTTGGCCATCGCTTTCCTCTTTGATGATATCTCTGATTTTGTCTTCACCAAAACGAGGGGTAAAATAAGAGACTGCGAGCAGAATAAGGATTAAGAAGAGAAGGATAGTATTCCACATGCCAGGTCCAGAAGAAGTTGGATGGTGTGCAGGAGCATGTTCATGCGATTCAGAAATTGCGCTGTGTTTAGGATTTACGCCATGTTCAGCATAGAGTTTAGCGCGTTGCTCTTTCTTGAAGCGTTCTTTGTCATGATCAACAACTTTTTCCTTAGCTTCAAGCATCTCTTTTTTAGCTTCAAGTTCGCGTTTTTGTCGTAAATATTCTTCAATATCCATAAGGGAACACCATGAATGTCTGTGGATATATGCACTGCTTTTTAAACCTTTCTGAGATTATGAAAATACCCACGATATCGGAGTAATAAAATCTATATAGTCAAGCAGATGAATCTTTTTATACTAGAGAGATGCCTCTATTTTTTTGGATGTTACAGCACTTTATCGAGTCGCAGCAATTGACGAAATCGTTGATATTCTCGTTGTTTCAGCGTGCTGATCATCTGCGCAAGGGATCGCATGATGTTTTGAAGGGAAAATTGCTGGCAACATTGTTCTACGAGCCAAGTACAAGAACCAGGCTCAGTTTTGAGTCTGCCATGCTAAAGCTAGGCGGGCAAGTCGTCACAACAGAAAATGCGAAAGAATTCTCATCGACTGTGAAAGGCGAGTCCTTGGAGGACACCACTCGGGTGTTAAGTGCGTATGTTGATGCCATTGTCATTCGTCATTTCGAAGAAGGCGCGGCAAAGCGTGCAGCAGCTATCAGCACAGTTCCTATTATCAATGCAGGAGATGGTAAAGGACAGCATCCTTCACAGGCATTGCTGGATATCTACACGATTCACAGAGAGCTGGGTCGTCTAGACAACATCAAAATAGCTATGGTTGGTGATTTGGCGCATGGCCGGACAGTTCGTTCTCTCAGTTATCTCTTGGGGAAGTTTGAGAACATCGAGATTATTTTTGTTTCTCCAGAACATTTGAGAATAGGTGATGACATCAAAGAATACCTGGATCGCCATGATATTCATTGGAGAGAAGAGATTGACCTGCAGAAGGTATTGCCAGAAGCAGATATCCTTTATCTGACGCGTATCCAAAAGGAGCGCATGTGTCCTGAAGAATATGCGAGCAGCAAAGGAAAATATATTATTACAGAAGAGAGTCTCAAGCTCATAAAAGCTACAGCTCGCATACTACATCCTCTACCACACGTGGAAGAAATAGAATTACCTGTAGAGACAGAGCAAAGTGATCCTCGTGTCGCTTACTTTCGCCAGGCAGAAAATGGACTGTATATTCGTATGGCTTTGTTGGAAATGCTCCTGAATAAAAGAGTTAGGGGAAGTAAAGATACTATGATGCTAAGAAACGAGCCTTAATGGATGTTTTCTCTGTCTGCGGTAATCTGATAGGAGTTGTTGATAGCATGAGTGATGAAAATTAAACCCTAACCTGTTTTCTCCATCACAAAGGACAACAGTGACGAGAAGAGTTTCTCCTTTGGCGTAATGTTTAGGATAGTAACATCTCCCAAGTGGAGAAAGAGAACTCTCTTCAGTAACCTCTGCTTGAGAGAGTCGAGCTACAATGGTTGAAAGAGTTTCTAGATATTTTGAGCCTATCTGCACCATTTTAAGGCTTGAATCTAAGCATCGTTCTCGGGAAAGGAATGGCATCCTTGATGTTGTCCAGCCCGCAGATCCAGGATACTACGCGTTCAACGCCCATGCCAAAGCCGCTGTGCTGCACGCTGCCATATCTTCTAGTATCTAAGTACCATTGGTAGTTGTCAATTTTCTCGCCTTCTTTCTTCAAAGCTTTTTCTAATTCTTTGATGTCAGTATCACGTTCGCTGCCACCAATGAGTTCTCCATAGCCTTCGGGAGCCAGCATGTCAAAGCATAAGGCAGTGTCAGGATGTTTCGGATCGCGCTTCTTGTAGAATGCCATAATCTCTTTCGGATAGTTCGTCACCATCAAAGGTCTGTCAAAATGCTTCATGACTAGATCTTCTTCTATCGTGCGCAAGTCTTTGCCAAAAGGAATATCTAATTTTTCTTTCTCTTTCAAGATCTGGAGCACTTCAGCATACGTCTTTCTATGAAAAGGAGCTTTGATTTTCTTCAATTTCTCCACGTCACGTTCTAGAATCTTGAGTTCTGTCATGTTCTCTTTCAATACTGTCTGGACAATATGGCTGACGCATTCTTCCGCGAATGTCAAGAGTTCAGGTAATCCAATCCAAGTTGCTTCCATCTCAGCCATCCAAAATTCTGACAGGTGTCTGCTGGTCTTGCTCTTCTCAGCTCTGAAGCAGGGAGAGATGCAAAAGATTCTTTCTAAGGCAAACACAGCAGCTTCTGCGTACAATTGCCAGCTTTGTGTCAAGTACATTTTTTCTTTATAGTACTTCACTTCAAACAGAGTGCTGCCGCCTTCACAAGCATTGGGTGTGAACACTGGTGGTGCCATCTCTAAAAACTTCTGCGACATGAAATAGTCTCGAAATGCCTTCATGACGGTGTGTCTGATTTTCATTACAGATGCTAGTCGTCTGCTTCTGATGGACAAGTGTCGAACATCTAATAAAAATTCTGGACTTTGGTCCTTCGTGATGGGAAAAGGCTCAGCTCGTTGCACAACAGTAAACTTCTCTGCTTGTAATTCATAGCCTGTTGGAGCACGTTTGTCTTCTTTGAGTATTCCTTCTACAGTTAGTGAACTTTCTACAGTAAGTTTGTCCAATTCATCCCAGTCTTTGGTAGAGAATTTCTCTTTCTTGAAGACGCATTGAATGATGTTGCTTGAATCACGTACAACAATGAACTTGAATTCGTTGCTTCCTCTTTCTCTATAGATCCAGCCTCTGATGGCTACAGTTCCTTTGCCTTTAGTTAATGCTTCTTGTATGGATATGAATGTCATGGTTAGTCCTCCTAGTGAGTTATAGTGTTAATTATAAGATTTGTGGTGAGAAAAAGAGACTACCTATTAAAGCAAAAGAGGTACAAAGCTCTGTGCAAATCGACAAAGACAAATTCCATAGAAATGGTTAGTAGAAGATATTTTTAAAGTTTCCGTATTGTTATTTAGTGAAGATCTAATTCACAACGAGTTGTTGTAGAGGCTTTTTTATGTTCAATAGTGACAATCGGTGCAAAATAAGTAACAGAAAATTTTGTTGGGTCAATGGCTTCGAGATTAGTATAAACTAAACATCCTTCTAATGAACGAAGCTCAAACTGCGGTCCATGTCCACTTTTAGCATACCCATCTCCATATCCATTTTCAGCATATTGTAAGAAAGCTATAACTTCTTTATCCTCTTTTCCAGTTACAATAATAGGAAGTTGATCCATCATATCTTGGGCAAGCTTTTTTTCCAAATCTCCAAGTCCTTGAATAACAACTTTTACATTTTTAAATTCCATAATTATATTGCATAAAATTATTATTTAAACTTTCCTTTACTTTCTTAGTCTCTAATAAGTAGAAAATTTAAGGCGTCAATCGTTCTGACTGTTTGTGCAAGATTTCCACCCTTCTCGGATTTTTTTATAAAAAATGGTAACAGCTTTCTTGAGAACGACAAGCTGTAAGGGCTAGAAAGAAGGCGTAAGAAGAGTGTTTATGAAGGAATGCTTATAAAAGAGGTTATGTGCAATCCGCCTCCGCCCGCCAAAACAACTAATTTATAAAGTTCAGGATTTTTATTTAATCATATGGAAGAAAAACAAATCACCACAATGAAAGACGCTCAGAAATTACTCAAATTTTTTGCTGAGCGTAACAATTGGACAGATTTACCAAATGTTGATAAGTTTGACCATTTACACGAAGAATTAATCGAGATGTCTCAACATTTGAGGTATAAATCAGAAGAAGAACGCAAAAAATTTGTTGAAGAAAACAAGGATATCTTTGTTGATGGTATAGGTGATTTGTTTTTCGGAACATGTCGTCTTGCTAATCAACTCGGCGTAGATATAGAAGATGCATTCAATTTAGTTAAAAAAGAAATTCTAGCAAAATATAATCATAAAAATCCTGAAAATAACCTTGTTAAAAAATAAGGCGGGCTACGGCGGACTTTCTCCGCTTCGCTCCGAACCACATTGCATTCTCACTCCACTTCGTTTCGTTCGGGGCACATAACAGGCATTATATTCAATAAATCAAGGGGTCAATCGTTCAGGGTCTCTGGGTAAGAGAATAGCTTCTCTGATGTTATCCAGAGACAAGAAATAACACAATTTTAGCTAAATTAAGCCCGCTTGTTAGATGTTCTCTATGGGCACATTTAACCGAAATGTTTAAATAGATTGTGCACGTATACTATTGTATGACCTACCTTGAAACAATAAAGCAGAAGGATAGAAAGTATTATTATTTGACGAAGAATATACGTATTTCTCTAAATAAATGGAAGAAAATAAGAATATTCTTGGGGAATAAAAAACCTACCAAAGAAGCATTGAGCAAGTATGCTAAAGAAATAGAGGAAAAGGCAAACCCATTCTCAAAAAAATCAAAATATCTTTATCTATCAGAACAGGATGCAGAAACTTTGCAAGACTTAAAAGAAAGCTATGCCACATGGCTTAAACAAGTTCCAAAAAGCGTAAAGGAAAAGTTGCATGAGGATTTTGTAATAAGGTTTACCTATAACAGCAACGCAATTGAAGGAAATAGGTTAACTTTACGACAGACCGCATTAATCTTAAAAGACAAAGTGATTCCTTCTGGAATTAGGGCGCAAGATTATAATGAAGCAATAAATGGGAAAGAATGCTTGGAATACATAAAAGGATATAAGGGAGAGGTAAATACAAGATTTCTTGAGAAAATAAACGGGATACTAACAAAAAATACAGGGGTAGTTTATGGCGGAAGAGTGCGTTTCTTTGATGTTCAGATATTTGGTTCTAGTCATGTTCCGCCAAGACATCCTGAAGTAAAGAAACACCTGCTAAACTTCTTTAAATGGTATAGCGCAAATAAGAATAAACTGCATCCTTTTGAATTAGCTGCGAAAGTTCATGCAAGATTAACATGGATACACCCCTTTGAAGATGGTAATGGCAGAACCGCGAGGACAGTTATGAATTTTATTCTGATGAGAAAAGGATTCCCCATGTTTTTTATTCCCTTTGAAAAAAGAGAAGATTACTACCAGTCGTTGGAGCAAGCAGATAAAGGCAATGATAAGGAATATATCTCTAGAATGCTGCAATTGATTATTGACCAAATAAGAAGCTATGGGCACAATAAAAAGAATAAAGAGTAGCTATGTGCACATATAATGGATATTTATGGAGTCAACCGTTCAGGATCTCTCGGTAAAAGAATAGCTTCTCTGATATTATCCAAGTTCAAGAGTCGTTGAGTAATTCTGTCTAAACCCATGCCGATGCCACCATGAGGAGGACAGCCATATCTGAAGATGTCGCGATAGAAGGTCATCTTGGAAAAGTCAATGCCTTTTTCTTTTGCTTGCGCTTCTAATACATCCAGTCGATGCTCTCGTTGTGCACCTGTCGCAATTTCAATGCCATTAAATAGTAAGTCAAAAGATTTGGTAATCTTCTTGTTGTCCTCAGGCCGCATGTGATAAAAAGGTCGTTTTGCCCAAGGATACTCGAGCATGAACACAAAGTCGCAGTTATGTCTCTTCTTCACATACTCGCCAATGATTCTTTCACCTTCAGCATCCAAGTCTTCGTTGTCAGGCAAAGTTTTCCCGTGGTCTTTCAAGATCTTCCTTGCTTCAGTAAGTGTCATCTTAGGGATAGTTTTAGGAACGTTGATAGTGACGCCAAGATGCTCAAGCTCTTCCTTGCAAACACGCTTTACTTCACTCAGTAAAAATTTGAGATACTCTTCAACAACAGCCATGACATCATGCTCATCCTTGATGAATCCCATTTCCATATCAATGCCTATGAATTCAGTCAAGTGTCTCGTTGTATGAGATTTCTCAGCTCTGAAGATAGGACCAATATCATATACTTTTTCTAGACCACCAACAACAAACATCTGCTTGTACACTTGTGGCGATTGTGCTAGTGAAGCTGTTTTCCCGAAGTAAGGGATCTTGAATTCTTCAGCGCCAGATTCAACGCCAGAAGCAGTCAGTCGTGGAGATTGAATGGCGACAAAGCCTTGCTTGTCAAAAAATTCGACAGTCTTGCTGTAAATCTTCGACCGGATTAGGAAAATATCTTTCACTTTGTCTCGTCGCACATCTAAAAAACGATAATCCAGTCGCTTGTCGATATTTGTTGTAGTTTCAGCGATAACATCTATAGGTAGAGGAGTTTCAGCAACACTCACCAATTCAACTCGTTTGGCAGCAATCTCCACAGCTCCAGTCTTCATGTCTTGCTTGACTTGATTGTCAGGGCGTTTGTTGACTAATCCTTCAACGAGCACAACAGATTCTTTCTTTAACTCATGCTGGTATTTTTCAGTCAATGTCTTGTCTAAAAAGATTTGGATAATGCCTGTTCTGTCACGTAAGAGTAAAAATGCAATCTTGCCAGAAACCCGTAACGTGTCTACCCATCCACATAAGGTAACTGTTGTGTTAACCTCTTTTTCAGAAACTTCACCGCAGGCATGAGTTCGTAACATAAACAAAGAGCCGTAAGGTACTTATATAAAACTTTCTAGAGAAAATTAGGCTAAAACATCAGCAGGCAACGATAAGGAGATTGCTAGTTCTTTACAGTTCTTGGTTCTTTTGCGAAAGCTCATAATGGCAATTCCAGTAACTTTTCCAGTTTTCTCGTCAATCCGTTCTGCTATGCCCTCTTCAATATCGCGAAAATATCCTTCAGTATGTTCTCCTAGTTGTATTTCTAAAAAATCTGATTCTTCATCATAGTAAAGATTCATTTCGTATTTCATTGTAGTATCTCCACAAAGTAACTAGTAATAATAAATCCCTTTCCATTTAAATACTTAATGATAACTTGAGCTGTAAAATTAACATCACCTAATCTATACAAATTTATGATAAGAAGCGAAAAATTTAATCTTTAAAGGGATAGTGATCTAATTTTATATAATCCTCAAATAGATTTACTAATTCAACATCTTTTATTATATCACTAAATTGATTTCTCAACTCTATTAGGCTTTCTTGCATTTTCTTCATATTTTCAACTTCATAAATTAGTTCAATATTCCAATCTCCTAAAACTTTAATAAAAAATATGATATTTGGATGAGTCTTACAGTAGAATAGCAGTTTCTTTAATTTTTCTTCGTTGATATTTTGTGTGACAATATTAACTTGGAAAGATTGATATCCAAAAGTGTTTGGTTGTAGAAGAACGGTAAACCCCCCAATTATATTTTCCTTTATCATTTTTTTAACAGAGTAGATAGCTGTAGAAAGAGGGATGCAAATTTTATCTGATATAGCAGTATAATTTATTCTCGCATCGGTTGTAATTTCTCCTAAAATTTTTCTTTCAGTCTTGGATAACTGATAATCACAAAATTCTATCTTTTTTTCCTTTGGTATATCTTTAGGTTCAGACAGATATTTTCTGGGATATTTATGTGGTTCCAGTTTAACTATAAGTTTAATATCTGTAAGATATCCAGAATACTTATTCATAATTGGGCTTAGAATACTATCAAATTCTAAAGGATTTTTTGCTAGAATAGAAAATGCTAGATCTATTCTTCCTCCAAATTCTGCAATCCAATATATATGTTCATTCTTTTTCAAATAATTTTTAATTTCATTCTTTTTTTGTTCTGAGGTATTATTATATCTGCAATAGACACAATATCCAAAATAACCCAACTTAGTAAAGTTAAGATAGGTAATAAAATTTGTAATAATCTCTTTTTCTTTAAGTCTACTTAACCTATATCTTGTCGCTTCTTGGCTTAATCCTATTCTTTTGGAAAGTTGTCGTATAGAGAGTCTTGAATCTAAGTCAAGTTCGTAAATCAGCTTCTTATCTTTCACATCTAGCATAATAGGTTATTATACAAAATACTATATAAATTTTTCTATTTATACCTAAAAAATAGAAGAAAGTTTCTAATATTCTACAAATATATCATTAAAATTATGAAGAAAAGTATTGCCTTATTTAGTGGAGGAAAAGACAGTTTCTATGCTGTACAGAAAGTTTTGAAAGATGGAAATATTGATTTACTCATAAGTATTCATGCTTCTAATGGAGATACACAACTTCATGCTGGACCAGAAGGAATAAAATCAATAAGAGAAGCACAACTAGAAGAGATTGGCTTACCGTTTAGGCAAATAAGCATAGGTTATGACCAAGATTATCTTCATGACTTGTTTATATCTTTGAAAGAAATTGTGGATGAATTGGGTGTTGGATATTTGATAACAGGAGATTTATGGCACCCCTATACAAGTGGCATTGGAGATATGTTAGCTGGAGCTTTGGGAGTAAAGTTAGTTAGGCCTGCAAGAAATATATGTTCTTCTAGAGAAAAAGCTATTCTATATATTAAAGAAGTTATTGGCTCAGGAATTGAAGCAATTGTATTAAGTGTTAGGAAAGGTAATTTATCAGAAGAATTTTTAGGACGACAAATTGATGATTGTTTTGTTAAAGAATTGGAAAGGATGCAAATAGATCCTGCTGGAGAAGGTGGAGAATATCAATCATTAACTGTTTCTGCTCCAATAATGAAAAAAAGAATTGTAATTGATTCTTATGATAGACAATTAGTTGATGGAAAAAATGGAAGAGAACAATTTTATCGGATGAACATAAAAAAGTTTCACACTGAGAGAAAATGATGCAAGATGTTCATAATAAATTAAAAGAATTTCATAAACAACAAGGTTGTGAGATTTTAAATTACCAGTCCAAGATTACAGGAGAACAATTTCCAGGAGAATTTAATGTTAGTGGATTCCATCGTGAAGTTCAAGAATTAGCAGAAAATCCTAGAAGTTTTTGGGGTGTTGATAAATGTATGAGATTAAAAGAGTATGTTAATAATATACACGCTTACATCTTTAGCATGGGAATTTTTGCTAAAAGTATTGACTTAAAAAATTCATTTTCTGATCCGTTTAAAGACAGCCGATTTAAAGAGTTTCAAGAACAAATAATCAATCAATTTGTAGATTGTCTGAAATCATTGGGAATAGAAGCTCAAGAGTTAGAAGCTACTTACTTTGGTGGGTTTACTCTTGGAACGAGCAAAAACTTAAGAGATAGAATTTTAAAAAGAAAACACAATTTTCCTGCAGATACCGTCTCTAAAAAGGCATTAGAAGAATATGGAATAACCTGCTATCCAGTTAAATCGCTAGCCAATATTGACATACATCCTATTGAGAGATCCTTAGTTGGACCACGTGTGGAGGTTGCTTATAGAGGTATTGAGATTGGTACAATCGTTTTTGATTGCTTTAAGATAGATAATGGAAAATTGGTGCCTATAAATTATATTGGAGGTTATGCTATTGGAATGGGGAGGTTGATGTTAGTTCTTTCAAATGAGTTCTCTTTACAAAGAATTATTCCTATATATAAATACATAAAAGATAAATTAAGAGAATATGTTCCAGCTTCAGATTCTTCTCTACTTCAAGCTGATGTAAATGATGTCATTTTCAGTTTAGAAGTCCTGGCAACAATAACACAACAAGAAAAACTATCACATGGACAAAAAAAGGTGTTTAGGGATTTTAGGAAAAAATTTTATGAATCTTCTAATAATCTGGGTCTTACATCTGAACAGATCTCTGAATTGGTTTCACTTTACAAAAAATGAAAATTCTAATAACAGGAGCAAATGGACTATTAGGAAGTGAATTAGTAAGACTTGCAAAGATTGATGGATATGAAGTTTTAGCAACAGATATCAAAGAATTAAACATAGCCTCTTCAGAGGAGGTTAAGAATATAATTACAAAATTTAATCCAGATTTAATAATAAACTGTGCAGTTGTTTCACCTGAAAAATGTGAAGAGAATCATCATTTAGCACATCAAGTTAATGTGGTTGGTGTCAAGAATTTATTCAATCATAAAAAAAAGGCTAAATTAATTCATTTTTCTAGCCCAGCAATATTTGATAACTATTCTCCTTTAGAGAATGTTCACTTTGGTATGGATCATGAGATCGGATACAGGGAAAACCATAAAGCAAATGCAAAATCTGTTTATGGAAAAACTAAACTAGAATCAGAGAAAATTTTAACGGATAGTGATAGTTTAGTTATTAGAACCTCTTGGTTATACACGAGAGATAATCAACTAAAAAAAATTAATTACTATGCTTCAAATGAAATTAACAGACCAACTTTATGTGAAGACATATGGAAGTTTATAGTCATAGCTTTAAATGAAGATCTTAAAGGATTGTACAATGTTTGTGGACCGGATATAATATCTAGATATGAACAAGCTAGATCTATCTATGGAAATAAAGTCTTAGGAAAAAACCTTAGAAATGCTAATGTTAGACCTCTCTCAATATCAAAGATACAACCATTACTTAAAAAACACGATATTACTTTAACTTCTTGGAAGGATTTTATTACAAAAGAAAAGAATTAGATAATAATTTAATCAAATTTAACCATCTATCTCTCTTCTTTATAATATTTCTTCAGTAACTCAGAAACCTTCTTACCATCTACTTTATTTTTGTAAGCGTTCATCACAATGCCCATCAATGCGCCAGGAGAAGCGCCTTTGTTCTTGGCAATAATGTCTTTGATGTTCTTTTCAAGATCTTCGTCAGAGATCATTTGGTATTTCGTCAAGTCAAAGGGATGTCCTTGTGCTAGTGCAGCCAGCATGTCAGTAGCTGCTTGCTTTGATAAAGTCTCTTTGGTGTAGGCATCAAACACTTTGGCAAAATCTTTTTCAGTAAGCTTGTCAGTAGCAATATGAAGTCGTGTTTTGATGTCTTTGGGAATCTCGCTCAAGACGCGTGCAATAAAGCTTGCTTCAAGTTTTTTGTATTGGTCAACAAACTTCGTAAACAACGGATTATTGATGACTTCTCGAGCCAAGACTGGTTGCAAGTTATATTTCTTCTCAAATTGTTCTGTCTTCTCTGATAATAATTCTGGTAAAACCAAACTGTCCAGGAATTTCTGTTCAAGTGTAATGACAGGATGGTCTGTTTCCACGTACATTCTGCTGGCTCCAGGCATAGGTCTCAAGAAAGTAGTTGATCCATCAGGCTGCATCTTTCTGACTTCGCTTCTGCCTTTGTTCTGCTTGATATTCTCCAGTTGTCGCAATACTTCTTTCTCAATCACTAGAGGAATCAATTGCAAGTCCTGCACGCCTTTGATTTCAACTCGTGGATGTCCTTTGATGCTGACATTCAAGTCTTGTCTGATAGTGCCAATGCCGCTTCTGAATTTTGCCGTGGACTTCAAGACCATGCCTAAATAGCTAGCAATCTCTTTGACTTGATCGGGATTGGTCATGTCTGGCTCTGTTGTAATCTCAATTAAAGGGATGCCTAATCTATCCAATCGAAACACAGTATACTCAGGTTCGCTTCTGATACGTCGCGCAGAATCTTCTTCGATGCAGACGCTCGTGATGCCAACATCGCCATGCTTGGTTTGTATCTTGCCGTCTAAAGCTACCAAAGCAGTTCTCTGGAATCCTGAAGTGTTGGAAAAATCTAAAACCTGCTTGCGCATGACTTGAATAGCATCGACAATACTGCACTTCAACAGCAACGCAACTTCTAATACAGCTTGTAAAGCATGATGATTAATTTTATGGACTGGTTCTTCATCTGTTTCCACAGAGCAGCTGCTGCCGTGCACAACTTCATACACAGCATATTTGCCTTTCTTCGCTTCATGTTCTGCAACAATATCTGTTTGTCCAGTCTCGCTTCTGACTGCATGCAAGGTCCTCTTCACTAAGGCGTCAAATGGCTTGTCAGTCAATTCAGAAGGGCAGGAGCAAAAGAGCTTGTGGCTTTCGATTTGTCTATGCACTTCAATGCCGACTTTTAGCCCCAGTGCTTTGTAATCAAGAACCATACAGGAAGAAAAAACTGCTTCCTTATAAAAGTAGTGTTTGTCATTCTGTCTAAGTAATGAGATAGGTATATAAATAAATATTGACCACGAAATAAATGTAATGGAAGATTACAAAAGAAGATTTATTACTTATCTCCTGGAGACTGGAGCATTGAAAGTTGGTGGAGATTTTCAGCTGAAAAGCGGTCGTTCTTCTCCCCATTTTGTAAACATCGGCGACTTCAATGAAGGTGACAGTACCAGTAAATTAGGATTGGCTTATGCAGAAGCTATTAGACATGCTGGCGTTGAGTTTGATACACTGTATGGTATTCCGGAGAAAGGAGTCGGGCTTGCTATTGCAACTGCATTAGGATTAGCGACTCTCGGTATCAACAAACCTTGGTTCTTCACAAGAAAAACACCTAAAGATCATGGAGAAGGAACTTCTTTATCACAAGCAGACAGAATTAAGTCCATGGTAGTCGGCAGAGCGCCGAAAAATGGTCAAAGAATCGTGCAGTTGGATGACGTTTTTACTGCTGGAAATGCAAAATATGAATCTCGTGATACATTAGCATTATTAGGAGATTTCGGATTACCTTTATTAGCAATTGCTGTTGATAGACAAGAAGTAGGTATTGATGGAACTAGCGCTATTGCAACCTATGAGCAAAAGACAGGTACAAAAGTAGTTTCTATTATTACTGCGACTGATATTCTCGAGGGCTTAAGAGAACATCCACTAAGTGTTCCAGAGGAAGCTCTGAGAAGAATGGAAACTTATTTGCGCGTGTATGGGACACAAGCAGCAAGACAGTTTTTAGGAAAACCATTAGAACAACGCGTTATTGAAGCTAATCGCAGTGTCATTCCAGCTTGTGATGTTGCAACTTTAGAGCAATTTGAAGCATTAGTGCAGCAAACAGCAGATGTTCCTGGCATTGGTGCTTATAAGATAGGATTTGAATTAGGATTAGGATATGGCTTGTCTCGTGTTGTGGAAGTGGCAAGAAAGCACACACAAAAACCACTCATTTATGATCATCAAAAAGCAGCTACAGATATTCCAGATACTGGAAGAAATTTTGCGCAAGTCATGAGAAGAGCAGGTATTGACGCAGTTATTCTCTTCCCGCAAGCTGGTCCAGAAACAGAGCGAGCTTGGATTTATCATGCACTAGATCAAGGATTAAAAGTTATAGTTGGTGGTAGGATGACACATCCTGCGTACGCTGTCAGTGAAGGTGGTTTTATTGCAGATGAAGGTGCATTGGAGATGTATCGCATTGCTGCACGTGCAGGTGTAAATCAGTTCGTTGTTCCGGGAAATAAGCCTGAGGTGATTCAGAAAGTGAGGGGAGTAGTTGAAGCAGAAGGAGTCAGCCCGATTTTCTTTGCCCCAGGTTTTGTTGCACAAGGCGGTAAAATTGCAGATACTACAAAAGTTGCTGGTGATCATTGGCATGCCATCGTCGGTCGCGGCATTTATGGAGCAGCTGACATGAGAGTAGCAGCAATGGAACATACTAGTCAATTGTAAGATAAATAAAAAAAACAACCATGTTTATTGACACACACGTCCATCTTCGAGATTTCAGACAAGCGTATAAAGGTGAAACAGTCGAGCATGGATTAGAAGTAGCAAGAGACAGTGGTGTTGATGCAGTTTTTGACATGCCAAATACTGATCCTGCTATAACTACAGAAGAGGTTCTCGAAGACAGATTGCGACTGGCAAGAGATGCTGATGTTCCAGAAGTATTTTATGGGGTCCATTTAGGTCTGACAGCAGATCCTGAGCAAGTCAAAAGAGTAGTAGCACTTGCTAGAGCACATAGAGAAGTAGTGGGGTTAAAATTATATGCTGGTCGTTCTGTAGGCAACTTAGAAGTAACTAGACTAGAAGAACAACAGCAAATTTACGCATGTCTTGCCGCAGAAGGGTACACGGGTGTGCTTGCAGTGCATGCAGAAAAAGAAGGATGTATGCAACCTCTATTTTGGGATCCAAGAAAGCCACAAACGCATGCGCGAGCAAGGCCATCATTAGCAGAGATTGCATCAGTCAAAGATCAATTACAACTAGCGCAACAAACAGGATTCACTGGAAAATTACATATCACACATATCTCTTGTTCAGAGGCAGTTGCATTAGTAGTCGATGCAAGAAGTCAAGGCGTAGATGTTTCTTGTGACGCATGCCCGCACCACCTTTTCTATTCTTCTGTGCAAATGCATGGTGCAGATGGACTTTTATGGAAAATGAATCCGCCCTTAAGAGATAATGCATCAAGAAGAGGATTGCTCCAATGCTTGAAAGATGGAAAGATTGACTGGATAGCAACTGATCATGCTCCTCATACTCTAACGGAGAAAAAAGAGCATCCTTATATGTCTGGCATTCCAGGCTTGCCATGGTGGCCATTATTTGATCGCTGGTTGGAAAGCGAAGGTTTTTCTCAAGCGCAAAGAGAGAGATTGATGTTTACTAATGCAGCAGCAAGATTTGGTTTAGACATTACGAGAAGTAATCGTCCACTAAAAGACAGAACAACAGACTATGCTTTTAATCCTTATGCAGCACTAGAAGCAGGACTACAAAGAGATTGAACAATGAACACAGCCCTTGCACCTTTCTTCTCTTCGCTCTATAAACGTGGTCGTCAGAGAGTTATTGACAGAAGGTACGCACTACAAGACAAAGAACATCGTCATCGTGATCTGGAAGAAGTAGTTGAGATTGGCGATAAAAAACTAAAAGCATTGCCTCGCTGGACATACTCTTTCCCAATTCCAGACGGCATTGGTGTGCGGTTCCATGATCTCCATTTTCCTTCTCCTTTGACTTTGGCAGCATTCAAGGATGATTTGGAAATTATAGACATCTGGATGCAGTTGGGTTTTGGTGGTGCATGCATCAAGACAGTCATGCAAGAGCCTCGCAAAGGAAATAAACGTCCAAGATTGCAAGAAGTGACAGTCGATGGACATTCTTGTTTGCTCAATGCAATGGGTCTTCCAGGAGACGGTGTTGAAGAAAAAGTTAAAGATATAACACATGCAAAGATATGGGGACATGGACGCCCTATTGGAATAAGTATTGGTGGTAGCTCTATGCAAGAATATAAGGATGTTTTCGATAGACTCAATAGAAGTCTACAAGTTGTGGAAGATGCACAATTTAGGTTTGCAACTATGCGCGCAGTAGCAGGAAATCAACCAAGGCCGCAGAAAAAGCCCTTGCCTTATTATTTTGAAGTCAACATCAGCTGTCCAAATACGCCCGAAGGACAACAAATGACTAAACATCCAGAACTCCTTGAAGAGCTTGTTCAATATATGCGAACCAAAACTCCAAGAGTCATTGGTGTCAAGCTCTCGCCAGATACTCCAGATCAAGAATTGTTGAGATTCGCAGAAATGCTGATGGCTCATGAGCAGACTTATGTCAACTTAGGTAACACCACATTTAGAAAATGTGCAGACGTTGGTTTACCGCCAAATGCAATTACTATAGGTGGTGGAGGTCTCAGCGGTCCAGCACTCTACGAAAGAACTTTAGATATGATCAGGAAAGTAGCACCAACAGGCATCGCTATCTGCGCGACTGGCGGCATTGACTCTGCTGAAAAAGTGCTTGCGCTCCAGAGAGTTGCAGGACAATATGAGGTTCCTTTAATTGTTGGCATGGCGACAGCAGTCGTCAAGGATATGTATTGCATTCCTAAGATCAATCGAGAGCTTGCGAAAAGAGCAGAGAATTTTTAAGAATAATAATCTAAGCAGGGAAAAAGAAATATTTAGGCATTTCTAAAACTCGAATGATTTCATAGTCTTTGAGTATATGTGAGAATCTATTTCCAAGCTCCATAGTAAATTCTTTAAGTTGTTGTGTTGATTTTACTTCTATGTCTATTTCATATTCCCAATCAGCAAGAACTTTAATAAGAGCAAAAACTCTATTATTTAGTCTAACAAATGCAAGAAATTTACTTATTTCTTTATCAGACACATCGCTTAAATGAACTAAGAGTTTGTAGTGTGATTGGTCAAGTTTTTCATTATTGAGAACAAGAGTATGTCCTGATACTATATCTCGTTTTTTGAGATCTTTAATTCTTTTAACTACGGTTTCTGGAGAGATATGAAGTCTGCTCGCAATTTCAATGACTGGTGTTCTTGCATTTTCTGCAAGGAGATGGCATATTCCTCTATCGATCTTATCAATGTTTTCAATTGTTCCATATGCTTTATAAGAGGATTTTATAATGTTTTTTCTTTGTTTATCGATTAGATAATCTCTCGACAAAAATTCCCCCTTAAGATTTATAGAAATGTTCTTCTTCATGATAAAAGAGCTAAATTGTTTGTGTAGACTATCCAAAAGTTCTTGCAATTCTAATTGATTCTTAACTATCGCTATGAAAGCTAAATCATAAGAGCCTTCAAAAGATGCAACCCAAGAAATTCTAGAGTCTTTTATCAAAAAAGTTATGATATAGTTTCTTTTATTCTCGTCTATATTCTGAAGTTTTAAGTGTAATTTATAAAAAGAATATCCCAACTTAGTCACATTAATAATCGTCACAAATTTCTGGATTACGCCAGTTTCAATCATCTTATGTACTCTATATCTGACTGTGAGGGGAGACATGCCTATATGTTTGCCTATTTGGGAGAAAGACATTCGAGAATCCTTATCCAGTTCATAAAGTATCTTTTTGTCTTTTTTGTCCATAATTAATAATTAACTTAATAATATATAAATATTTCGGTTAAAAGTTAAAATAATAGTAAAAAGTTTAATATAGTTTAGATGCTTCAAGAGGATAAGAATAAGGAGAATAACGATGAAAAACAATAAAACAAATAAATGGAATATACGTAACATTTGTGTAAACACTCTATTTATAGTTGCAGGTACAGGCTTACTATTTCCACTAGTTGATATTAAAGCTGTAGGATGGACTGAATCTGTACAAGAACCAAAAGTTCAAGCTCAAATAAAAGCAGAGAGACAAAAGAGAGATTATTTTTCAGATATGAAAGGCCTAGAATATCAAGCCCAACGGTGTATAGATCATGCAATTCAAGTACGAATAAATGGCTATGGGGAATTAGAAGTAGAACGATATATTTCGGAAGCTAGGCAATACTATACAAGAGCTATAGAAGTTAGCAAGAAAAGCCCATTTACACACCCTTCAACAGTTGAAAGATTGGAAAGAGAGCTCGGATCTTTGGATGCTCTTCTTAGAAATTAAGTAATAATTAGGGAAAGCCTCAGAAGGGATTTGAACCCTTGACCTTATCCTCGATGGCTTTACAGTTACCATGGATACGCTCTACCAGGCTGAGCTACAGAGGCAATGGTGTAAGCTCAATTCCTAAGTCTTTTAAAACTTTGCATCTCCGAGCAATAAACCATAAAAAGAGAGAAACTTTTACAAATCAATGAAAAAAGAGTTCAAGAGAGTCTATATTTTAGGTTGTTCTGGCAGTGGAAAGACTACACTAGCCAAAGAGCTTGCAAGAAAATTGTATATACAGCATTATGACTTAGACGATATTTTCTGGAAGAAAAAATACACAATCAAGAGAGATGAAAAATCGTGTAGATCATTGTTAAAAAAACTAGCGGTAAAAGACTCGTGGATTATCGAAGGAGTCTATGATCGTTGGGTTGATCCAGCAGTTCGAAGAGCAACCTTCGTGATATGGCTGCGTATCTCCCCACTAATTATAACACTTCATCTACTGCAAAGGTATATTTTTAGAGAAAAAACAAAAGAGTCATGGAAAGATACACTCATGTTGATTAGATATGTCTGGAGATATGAGAAAGAGGACCAACCTTCTGGGTTTGGCAGTCATAAAAAGCTTATAGAAAAATATAAAGTGCCTTACATAAAAATAAAAAAAGAGAAAGAAGCGAAATATTTCCTTAAAAAAGCAACAACCTCGAAAAAAATAAAGGAACTCTTCGGAGCTATTAGATTCAATAAGTCTACCGAAGATATGCTCAAAGAAGAAAGAAAACTAACGAGTAAATGGGAATAAAAGTAAAAAATAAAATGCAGGGGACAGGATTTGAACCTGCGTAGGCACTAAGCCACAGGATTTCTCCCGTTTGACGGACTTAAGTTTGACACTCAAATTGCTCTGAGTCCTGTCCATTAAGTCCTCTCGTTCTAGAGAGTTTGACCAGGCTCTGGCACCCCTGCATACAAGAAACCGATGTTTGAGACCTTTTATAAAGATTATCGTCGTTTCTTTTTCACAGAACGTCGTACAGGTTGTTGCTTGGGTTGTTGTTTTGGTAGTGGTGTCTGCACAGGTCGCTGGCTGGCGATGTAAGAAGGCAGTTGTGTAAGATCTATCCACATACCAGGTTGTTGTTGCGTCGTTCTTTTATAGTGTACTTCACTGCCACGATGAAAATGAGGTGCTTCAGAAGATTTTGTGAACAAGAGAATGACATAACCAATCCCAAAAGATGCTAAGACTACTGCAGTCGTTCCAAAGATCAGAAATAAGACCCATCTCGAGACAGCATCACCATTGACTGCTGCCCGGAATAAGAAAAAAACAATCCCTATTAAGATCAAAAAAAGAAATCCTATGAAGACAGATAGTCTAGCTTTCCGGACATCAACCATAGTCAAAAGAGAGAGAATGGCTTTTTAAAAGTAGTTTACTCGAGACAGGGGACGAAAAAACTAAGAAAGATGAAGTTTCTTTTTAACAATTCCCATGTCTTGCTTAACTGTAATCATATCATGTTTTAAAGAAGAGACATCTTTTTCTATATGGTCAACTTTGACTGCTACAGTTGCAAGCCCAACACTGATATCTTTTATGCCATTGAGCAGATTACGATACAAGGTAAAAATACCAAAAACTAGGCTGAATATAGGTACGCCAAATTCCAACCAGACAGGAGTCTGAATAACACCTGTTAATTTTAAGATAAGCCAAAGAACAACAACCCCCATAGAGAGATAAAACAAGATTTGCCAAAGGGAAATTTTCTGTTGAGGTAATATAACCAGTCCCATAGGAAAGGAAAAGACTTTATTGTTTATATGTTTTACTTAAGAAAAGCCGGAAAGTTTACGGAAAAGAAAAAAGCCAGTCTCAAAAATAAGTAGGAAGAGTAGTATCTTTAGCTATTATTAAAAAACAACAGACGACAAGTGTACTCTATAGCAAGTATCCCTTAGGAGTATAGATACTAGGAAGATCTTTTAGTTGTTTATCTTTTCTGTTTTCCAAAAAAACTGCCTATAACGAAAACTAGTGTACTAACAAAGAATGCTGGCAGCCAAGCATTGACACCAATAGTGAACCAGCCAACCAATAAAGTTATAGTGCTTAGAATGAGACTCCACAACGCTGCCTTTGCATTTGCTCTTTTCCAGAAAAATCCGCCAAAGATTGCAGGCATGAAATTAAGCAGTAATAAATTTGCAAGAATGACAAGCTTTACAATATTAGGAACGAAATAGGCGATAATCAATGCTACAGCACTAAAGAGGACTGCAAATAATCTTGTTCGTCTTAATAGAAGATGTTCATGAGCCTGTTTACGAATAAATTTTGCATAAATATCATTGGTAAAACTAGTAGATCCCACAACTATGCAACTATCAATGCTGGACATGGCAGCTGCCAGAATACCTGCAAAACCAATACCTAGTAAACCAGTTGGTAATATCTCAGACATAAAAGTGAAAAATCCCTGCTCTGGCATGATGTTTGGAAATAAGTATTTTGCCCATAATCCAAAGACAATGGTTAAGATATACATAGGAGCAGAAATGAGCAAGGAATAGAGATAAGCTCGCCTGACTGTTTTTTCAGATTGTGCAGAATAGGTTCTTTGCCAGATATCCATTTGTGTTACACCAAGCAAAGATCCTAGGATAATGCTCCCAAAGAAAAACACAGCACCTCCATAAGCAAAAGGATCAAACGAGCTTGCAGGAAGAGTTGCGAATGATGAAAGTCCGCCAACTTTCAAAAAACCAAGTGGCACCATAATAAAGAACATAACAAGGATGACTATGAACTGAACAAAATCTGTAGCAATATCATTACGCAGTCCTCCAAAAGAAGTGTAAGCAACAGTGACAATCGCAGCAACAATCAAAGCAACCTCCCAAGAAACACCTATTAAGACACTAGCCAAAGAAGCAATACCAATGAATTGCACGCTAGTAGACAGAAGGAAAGCAGCTATAGTAAGAAGACTAGTAAGTGTACTCGCAGACATAGAATATCGTTCTGCAAAGAAATCTGCAATGGTTTGCGCTTGATGAGAGTCTCCAAACTTTTTAATTTTAGGCCCCATCCATATCATAACTGCAAAACTCAAGACTATTGCGAAAAAAGCTGAAATGCCAAAAGAAATACCAGTGCGCTGAGCTTCTGCAGCAATGCCCAGTAGACTACCAACACCAAAAGCAGTTGACAGAGTAGAAGCGGTTAAAAATAAGGTTGAAGTTCGTCTTCTATTGACTGTGAAATCTAAAAGATGTTCGCCTCTGCCTCTAAAATAACCAACAATTAAAATAACAAGAAGATAAACAATGACGATTGCATAATCTAGAGTGAATGCCATCTAAGAATATTGAGGAAGTGACTATTTATATAATTTGCTGAAATGAGTTATTGATTTTATCTTATTAAAAAAGGAAGAGCGAGCAACTGTGTTTTTGAAAAGACAGACTCTCATAGCACAAGAATGTTATTAGCTATTTAAAAAGCTTAACAAAGTCTTTGAGAAGTAAAAAAAGCCTCGGGTGAGAGTCGCACTCACGACCTCCGCTTCACTCACTTAAGATACGAGAGCGGCGCTCTTACTAACTGAGCTACCGAGGCATAAAAAACTGGGAAGAAGATTGTTTAAAAGACTTATTCTTTGAGGTATTTCTGTTTCAATTCTGTAAGGCTGTGTTTCTGCTGGCAGATATAACAGATAGGAACTTTCTTCTTGCCTTTCATTAAATAAGTACCTCGTAATTTCTCTAGAAAAAGCTCTTGCATTTTCTCGCCACAGGAAGCGCATTTCATATAAAGAAACACTGAGAAAAGGTATATAAACATTGTTCCTGCTCATTTCGAACATGAATCGCGTCGCAGCAATCGTGGAGAAGGATAAGTGTCATCCAACAAAGTGTAGCCATGAATGTATAAAATATGATCCATTAAATCGCAAGCAGACAGATTCTGGATTCCATATTGGAGTAGATGGCAAAGCGCACATCGCAGAAGAAGTCGTCACTGAAATGCACAGGATTAGTGCCAACAAATGTCCATTTTCAGCCATTAAGATTGTCAAGCTGCCAGAGAAATTAGAGGCATCGCAAATGACGCACAAGTACGGGCAAAATGCCTTCGAATTATTTGGCTTGCCTATTATGAAGAAAGGAGAAATTGTAGGTATCATCGGTCGTAATGGAATTGGGAAGACAACATCGCTCAGTATTCTCTCTAATGCGCACAAGCCAAACTTAGGAAGCTATGATAAGCAAATGACTGAAGAAGCAATCTACAAGAGGTATGCAAAGACGATGTATGCTGACTACTTCAAGCAGCTCTATGGTAATAAGATAAAAGTTGCCTATAAGCCGCAGCGCATCGAGATGTTGCCGCAATTACATACGGGAAAAGTGATTGATCTGTTGCACAGCATTGACAAGTCAGAGCAAGTAGAGCAGCTCTTGAAAGAACTGGATGCAGCACAATTAAAGCAAAGAACGCTGGCAGAATTGTCTGGAGGAGAACTACAGAAGATAGCCATTATCGCAACCTTGCTGAAAAAAGCTGATGTCTATTACTTTGATGAGCCTTCTTCATTCTTGGATATAATGGCTCGTATCAAAGTCGCTCGATTGATTCGTTCCTTGAAAGAGACTGGTGCTTCTGCCATGGTGATTGAGCACGATTTGGCAACATTAGATTATATTTCAGATGAAATCCAGATCGTCTATGGAGAGCCAGCAGCCTATGGTGTGTTTTCCCAGTCAAAAGGAGTCCGTCGTGGTATCAATGAATATTTGGACGGCTATCTGCCAGAAGATAATGTTCGCTTCAGGAGTTACGGTATTATATTCAACAAAGCACCGCCAAAAATCACAGGACAGAAACGTGTTGTCTGTTCCTTCCCAGACTTGGAGAAGTCCTATGATTCCTTTCATTTAAAAGTCAACAAAGGAGAACTTATTGCCGGAGAAGTTTTAACGATAATGGGGGCAAATGGTTTGGGGAAGACAACGTTCTTGAAATTGTTGGCTGGAGTAGAAAAACCAGATAAGGGGAAAGTAGAGAAGATGAATATTTCATACAAAGAGCAATATCCAAAAGCCACAAATATAAAAGTCGTCGACTATCTGCAAGAAAAAGCTGGATCAAACTTTAGTTCAGGCTGGTACAAGCAGAATGTCCTGGAAAAATTAAATCTCCATGCATTTTTGGATCATAGCATGCGTGAACTCTCTGGTGGGGAATTGCAGAAAGTGTTCATTGCAGGTGCGCTCTCGACAGATGCTCCAATTGTTGCCTTGGATGAGCCAAGCGCGTTCATCGACGTCGAAGATCGCTTGAAAGTGGCAGAAGTCATAAAGGAGTTTACAGAGAAAAAAGGCACAGCGACCATTGTAGTAGATCACGATGTGCAGTTCATGGATTATATTGCAGATGTCATGTTAGTGTTTGAAGGATTGTCAGGCAAAGAAGGGCATGTTCATGGTCCTTGCTCCAAAGAAGAAGGCATGAATCGGGTTTTGAAAATGCTCAATATCACTTATAGAAAAGACAAGCAGACTGGTCGAGCTCAAATCAACAAGCCAGAATCACAATTGGATAGAGAACAGAAGAAAGAAGGCAGATTCTATTACTCTTGAATCATTTAAGAAAAATAATTTTGTTTTTTTCAGAACAAAGTGTCTTCACTGAACAAAAATCACAATCACAACGTCTGCAGTTCCTATATCGGAAAATAATCTTTTTTTCTCAATAGTATTTATAAAGAAGAACAGGTGCGATCTACGAGCTGTTGTGCCTTCAGAAGAGAAAGTACACAATAGCTTGTGGTTATAAGCATATTGAAAAAACAGGAAAAACGCATGCAATGCCCTTATTGCAGTCATGAAGAAACAAAAGTGGTGGATAAGAGAGAGACAGACAGCTTGGAAGTGACTCGTCGTCGCAGAGAATGTCTGAAATGCGAAAAAAGATTTACTACTTATGAACGAGTGGAGATCGATCTGCGTGTCATCAAAAAAGATGGTCGTCGTGAAGTATTCAGCAGAGACAAAGTGAAGAATGGCATACTCAAGGCATGCGAAAAAAGACCAGTCACATCTGAGCAGATCGAGGAAGCTATAGACAAGATTGAGTCAGCACTTCGTTCTCGTGTATCAGATGAGATAAGAAGTTCAGTTATTGGAGAATTAGTCAGCAGAGAATTAAAGCGGCTGGATAAGGTTGCTTATATCAGGTTTGCATCTGTCTATAAAGATTTTGCCGATATAGAATCTTTTGCAACAGAAGTACAGCAATTAGTGCAATTGGAGAGGAAGAGGTGAATAAAGGATGAAAATGCAAGGTACTAGAAGTGTTGTGATACAACAGAAAAAAGTGGAAGTGACTGAAAATCAGTTGAAAGTGATTAATGACAAATATTTGAAAGATGCTCCATCAGTGGAAGCCTGGTTGGAAAACATCGCGGAAAATATTGCGCTCGCAGAGATCCTCTATCTCAACAATGACATAAGAGAAAAAGCTTTGGAAGGAACCAGGCATACTATAGTCACAGCAGAAGGTCCTAGCACCATCAAGCCAAACATGGTCTTGTTCCATCAAGGATTGCATCATCAGCAGAGAAATGATAATCACAAGAAGTTCATCGATAATCTCTATCGTTTGGCAAAGGAAAACACACAATGTGCAGATGTAGTCCGTGAGACTGCAGATCGTTTTTACAATCTCATGGCGAATTGGGAATTCTTGCCAAACTCTCCCACATTAATGAATGCAGGAAGACGATTGCAGCAGCTAAGTGCTTGTTATGTTTTGCCTGTCGGAGACTCTATTGAGGAAATCTACCAGTCAGTAAAAGACATGGCTTTGATACATCAGTCAGGCGGTGGTACGGGATTTTCCTTCAGCCGTCTTCGTCCTGCAAAAGATGCTGTGGCATCCACTAGAGGTGTAGCTTCAGGTCCTATTTCATTTATGAGTATTTTCGATAAGTCTACTGAAGTCGTCAAGCAAGGCGGTCAGCGCAGAGGAGCAAACATGGGTATCTTGCGCTATGATCATCCGAATATTCTCGACTTTATCCACTGTAAAAGAGACAATGGATTCCTGGAAAATTTCAACATCTCAGTCGCTCTGGATCAAAAATTCATGGATGCAGTAAAAAATAACAAGGAATATGATTTAATTAATCCACGAGACAAGAGCGTCGTCGGAAAACTAAATGCGCGCGAAGTCTTTGATAAGATGTGCAATAATGCTTGGGTCAGTGGTGATCCAGGATTCGTCGTCATTGACAGGATCAACAATTCAGATTCAAATCCTACGCCTGCGCAGGGCATGATTGAGTCAACCAATCCTTGTGTCACTGGAGATACACTAATTGCTACAGAACAAGGCTTAATGAGGATGGAGGCGTTGGTCAAAGAGTATGGCGATGGCGGGATACAGATTGCTACTGACAGTAGAGTTCCATTGCGTGTAAAATCAGGGAATAAAATTATTTTAATGCAGCAAGCAACACAAGGGATGACTTTCAACGAAATTAGTCAAGCATTTTGTAGTGGAGTAAAAGAAGTTTATCATCTCAAGTTGAAAAGTGGATATAATTTGAAGTTGACAGAAGATCATAAAGTAATAACACAAGAAGGATTTGTGAAAGTAAAAGATCTAACAAAAAAAGACAAAATATTAATTCAATTAGGTGATGGTAGATTCGGTAACGAAAAGTTAGACATTGAATGGAATAATATTATTATAGGAAAAAATGGTAGAAAATATAATTATTATTTCCCAGAACAATGGTCTCAAGAATTTGGTCAGATTTTAGGGTGGCTCATCGGCGATGGATGGTTACGATCAGGTGATAAAAATTGCAGCGCTGGATTCACTTTTGCAGAGGCAGATAAAGAAGTGCTTGATTACATGAAGCCAATAATTAATAGCTATTATGGTAAAGATATAAAAGAAGTTAAGAGAAAAAATGGTGTTTGGCATCTGTCTTATCATAGTAAATATTTTGTAGAATTTTTAGAGAAATTAGGCGTGAAAGCATGCGATGCAGCAGAGAAAGTAGTGCCTGAAAAACTATTTACGGCGTCCCGTGAAGCAGTTATAGGATTTTTACAGGGATTATTTAGCGCTGACGGTACTGTAAGAGATAGTCCAAAATCAGCTAGTCAATGGATAGCATTAACGTCAAAAAGTAAAAAACTACTGCAAGATGTTCAAATTTTGTTAATGAATTTAGGTATAAAAAGTACGCTTATGGATAGAAGCAGAGAAGCAAGAGAAGGATTGTTTGAATATACTACAGTAGATGGAGAATTAAAGAGCTATTCTTCTGATGGTGTTTTATATGAATTGGGTGTCTTTGCAAGGAGTCTGGAAACATTCAGGAGAGAAATTAATTTTATTTGCAAAGAGAAAAAAAAGAAATTAAATAATATTACCATTAAAAAATCAAGAGAACAAAAGTTCTATGATTGTATAGAAGATATACAAGCTCTAGGAAAAGAAAAAGTATATGACTTAACAGAACCATTTACACATTCAATGATTTGTAACGGAATAGTAACGACACAATGTGGCGAGCAGCCACTTTTGCCATATGAGCCTTGTAACTTGGGCAGTATTAATCTCTCTAGGTTTGTGCTTGAAGACGGATCAGACATGGATTGGGGCAGATTTAGAGAATGTGTGCATACATGCATGCACTTCTTGGACAATGTCATCGAAGTGAACAACTATCCCATTCCAGAGATTGAGGAGATTGCCAAGCGCAACAGACGTGTAGGTCTTGGAGTGATGGGATGGGCAGAAGCTTTAGTAAGATTAAATTTGCCGTACAATTCTGATGCCGCCATGCAGAAGGCAGAAGAAGTGATGTCATTCATCAACGATGAAGCGTTGAATGCTTCTTGCAATTTGGCGAAAATCCGCGGTGTCTTCCCAGGATTCAAGGATTGCATTTATGACAAGGATGGAAGGTTCTTCAGAGGTCAAGATGTGCAGCCAAGAAATAGTGCTCGTACAACCATTGCTCCGACGGGAACCATTGGCATTACTGCAGGTCTCCAAGGAGCAGGCATCGAGCCATTCTTTGCTATTGCCTATGTAAGATATAATGCTGCAGGTATTGATGCTCTGAAGGCAGGTAAAAAACCAGCAGAAAAAGATACTTTCTTCGAAGTCAATCCTCTATTCGAGAAGATAGCACAACAACACAATTACTTCGGCTTGAAAAAGGAAGAGCTCTTCAAGAAGATTGATGAGAATCACAAAGCAGTCCTTGGTATCAAGGAAATCCCAGAGCATATCCAGAAGCTCTTCTTGACTTCGCATGACTTGACGCCAATGAATCACGTCCGTGTTCAGGCAGCATTCCAGAAGCATTGCAATAATGCAGTCTCCAAGACAGTCAACTTGAAGAATGAAGCAACTGTGGATGATGTTAAGGAAGTCTACCTCAAGGCATATGAGACAGGCTGCAAAGGAGTTACTATCTATCGTGACGGCAGCAAGTCGTTGCAGATTTTGAACTTGTCAGAGAAGAAGACTGAAACGCAAAAAGAAAAGGCGCCCGTAGCCAAACGTGAGAAGAGCCAGTTTGAGATGTCTTCCTATTATCTTATTGACACAGGCCACGGCCCTATGCATGTCCATATTAACCATGACTTGCATGGACCAACAAAAATATTTGCAAACATCTCGCCATCAGGCACTGAAGTTTCTGGATTGACAACAGCTATGGCCATTCTAACATCAAAATATTTAGAACTAGGTGGAGATCCGGTCAAGCTGTTGAAGCACTTGAACTCTATCAAAGGAGATCGTCCTTTTGGTTTCGGTCCAAAACGTGTAGATTCTATTCCACACGGCATGGCAAAAGCACTGCGAGATCACTTGGTCAAGACAGGCAAGATGAAGCCTTTTGACAATGGTCAGACAATGTTGGGAGCTTCAGATCAGAAGACTCCAGACCCATCAAATGGTTTGTTTGTCTTGGCTTTGCATTGCCCAAAGTGTTACTCAACCAATGCAGAGATGGTCTCTGGATGCTCAGAGCCAACCTGTTTCGACTGCGGCTACAGCAAATGTAGCTGATTTTTCTTTTTCTTATGTGAAAAAATAAGAGGATAATAACCCCAAAATAACTGATAAAATTTGTGTTAGATTAACTAAAGCAGCCATAGAATTCACCCCTTATTATAGCCTTATAAAGATGTTCTGTTAAATAAGGACCGCTTTAAATAACTATAGAGTAGTAACAATTAGGAAGATTTATAAATCTCAACAATATAGAGAAATAGAACCTACTAATATGAAAATAGAATACCGAGACGATACTAACAGTTTCTTCAGAGAATGTAGAGGGCTAAAGCCTGTTGCGTTTACAGTAGATCCTGGAAAGTGGTATGAAGCTCCAATTATCGCTTCTGAAGGTTTTGGGATCCCTATGATGTATGTCCCCATCATTCCTGGAAAAAAGATTATTGCTCGTCTAAAATATCGGGGAAAGCTTGAAACCATAGACCAAGATTCTCCTAGAGCATGGAATTTAAGACCAGAAGGTTGGCGAATAACATTTCCAACAGTGAATCCTCTATTCCACAGCAGAAATTTAAGAGATAATAACAATGGAGTGTATACATTTGCAACAGAAGCAATACCTACGACAAGAACACCTCTTGGAGATGTGGAAAAGTTCAAAAGTGCTATTCCGCCAGATATAAAAAAAGATTATGTCTTAAGACAAAAAGACGCTGCCTTTAATTCATGGGTAGCAATACAGTTTAGGGAAGAGACGCTCGAAGAAACTTTAGAAAGAGTATTGATGGAAGTAGATTCGCGTTGTTTAGGAACAAAGGCAAGAGGCGAATCTTTTGATCTATTTCATGAAGATAACTTAGGATTCCTTCTTGCTGAGATAAGAAGAAAAGGAAAATACACTGGAACTTGTAAATCTCGTGCAACTTACACAGTAGGATTATTAGGTGCTATGGGTATCGCTGCAAGAAGAGTAGCAGGACTTATAGTGGCAGAGTCAGGAAGCAAAGGTGATGAACATGTTTGGTCAGAACTTTTTATACCTGATGCATCACAAAAGCTTTGGGTTCCTATCGATGCCGGTTGGGAAGTCAATAGAGTTATTCCTCAAAAATATGAATATGCTTATGAAACAGACTTACCAAAATTAGAAGGAAAAGAAACAACATTTAGATTTAACATAGATTATGAATAAACCGATATTCTTTTAAACAAATTTTTCCTTGAAAAAGGAACACAAAGGAGTTGATCACACTATGGTCCAAGAAGTAACAGCATCCACGTTTCAGAAAGAAGTCTTAGAGCAGCCAGCAGTATTAGTCGATATGTGGGCAGAATGGTGCATGCCTTGCAAACGCTTAGCTCCTATCTTTGAAGAGTTAAGCAAAGAGATGAAAGAGGTCAAGTTCACAAAATTAAACGTCGAGGAATTCCCGGAATTAGCACAGGAATACGGCGTCATGAACATTCCAACGATGATTGTCTTCAAGAAAGGCGAGGAAGCTGGAAGAATTACTGGCTTGTTGCCCAAAGAAGAGATCAAGAAGAAAATTCAAGGCTTTTTGTAATTAGTTTATTTAATTGTAGTTAATAAGAGGTTTCTTTTGATATTCGTCGAAATAAGCAGTCATCGGTTGATTTATAGTATCTCTATATAATCCCATTTTAAAATAAAAACGTCCTGGTTTTGGATAATTATATTGTTCGGCGTAGGCAGTTATACCTTCATAACTAACAATTTTATGTTTATTCATAAAAATAATTAAAGATCCTTTTTTTGCACGTGTGAATTTGATATTAAAATCAAAATCAAGCCATTTTTCTCTAATATCTTCCTTTGTTTGAAATAGTTTAGTCTTTTTTTCTGTAGTTTGTAAGGTAATAAACAATTCTCCATCAACATATCTTAGTGCAATAAGAGGATTGTCTATAAGGGCAATTCCTAGTTGATCATATTGTTTCCATTGTGCTAGAACTAAACGTGTAGGAACGATAGGGAAGTTTTTAGGAATAAATATGCTAAATGAGTAACTGTGACCTTCTCCTTCTTCACTCCATAAATCTTCTCTTTCAAGGAGTTCATCTCTTTCACTTGTTTTATCTTTTTTGAGTGTTTGTTGTAGGAGGTCTCCTTGATGTATGGTAATTTTTACAGCATGTTTTCCAGCTCTAACAATATCTGATTGTATTTGTAAAGAACCGTGTGCAATCAAGCGTTGATTCCATATATCGCTTAAAGAGTTTTTTTCAAATCCATCATAAATTATTTTATCCATAATCAATATATTATTAACTTATTTATTTATATAGATTATCTAATATTATTTCTTCACGTCTTCTGCGAACGTTTTCGCTACGACTAGAGGGAAGAGAATAGTGGCATCGCCAAAGACTTTAATGGACTGTGCTCCAGGTAATATCTTGCCCCAGGAAACAGCCTCATCAGGTCGTGCTCCAGAATCAGAACCATCATACTCTTGTCCAGTGTTGATATAGACTGCATAGTCCGCTCCATTACGCATCATGTTGGAGTTAAGAATGTGATGCTTCACAACGCCTCCACCTAAAATAATCAAGCCGGTTTTCTTGGCTGTGATAGTGATATCATGCAGCTTTCTGATGTCTTGGATGTCATCAAGCTTGAAGTCAGGATTTTCATATGAGTGGAAGTAAAGCATATCGCCCATGGAGCCATCAGTCAATGCAGGACAAAAGACAGGGATATTGTTCTTGTAAGCCCAGTAATAAATAGACTCTTTGTTGTTGATGGCCTTGCCTAAGCGCCAAATCAAATCACTAGGTGAGAACACTTTACCAGTTTTTTTCTGCTCTTCAGCCATGGTTTTGATCAAGGGAATGAAAAAATCCTCAAAAGCACAATAACGAGAATTTGGGATCAATATATTGCCTGCTCTGTTGATGCCTTTTTCTCGGAGCTCTTTGCCATCCATAGCAAACTCACCAATAAAAAAAGGTTTGATGCATTTGATAATATCTTCTTCAATGCCGCCTGCAGTGGTGACCACAATATCTACCATCTTATGTTCAACTAGGAAGCGAAATACATTTCGTAGCCCAGACGTGACCATGTTTGAAGTATAGCCCAGGTAAATAGTGCACTTTTCTTGTCTCATGCGTTTGATCATATTGATAGCTTTTGCCAAATGTGTAGCTTGAAAGCCCGTAGTCAAATAGCTGTCAAGGAGTTTGTCATAGTTGACGCCTTTATTGAAGTCATAGCCATGCACTTCTGGCAGCCCGACAGGGTCCGGAATAGCAGAATCTCGCAGAACATGCTCTTTCCCAATGTCTTTAGGTGTGGTTTTCATAGGAATAACTAAGAAAAAGTGATTAGATATTTAGCTTGATTTGCGTACTGAATCCATGCAGAAAGGAAGAAAAACAACGTTTAAAAAGGTTTCTAGAAGTTGAAAAGCCATGAATATTCTGATCATTAAGGTGGGCGCAATAGGAGATGTCATCAGAACAACATCCTTGCTTCCAGGATTGAAAGAGAAATATCCTGGTGCAGACATCAGCTGGTTGACCAAGAGAAGTGCTGCAGATCTGCTGATGAGCAATCACCATCTTGAAAAAGTATATGTCCTTGAATCTGATCAACAGGCAGTCTTGAAAGAGAAGTATGATCTCCTTATAAACATGGACGATGATCTCCTGCTGTGCCAGCTCGCAACAAAAATCAGTGCTGATAAACGTGTAGGAGCTTATGAAGAGAATGGAAAATGCTTGTACACAGATGATGCTGCACAGTGGTTTGACATGGGGCTGATTTCAAGATTTGGCAAAGAAAAAGCAGATCAACTAAAACTGTTCAATAGAAAATCCTATCAGCAAATAGCTTACGAGATGCTCGGTCTAATATATAGGCATCAAGAGCCGATAATAGTTCTCCAGAAACAACAGATCTCCTTTGCTGAAGAGTTCAAGACAAAGCATAACATTTCTCCGCAGGAAAAAATTATTGGTGTTAATACCGGCGCAAACAGTCGTTGGATGGATAAGAAGATGAGCGAGGAAAAAACTACAGAGCTGATTAATCTTCTTCATAAACAGCAGAAACATAGCAGAATTATTCTTCTCGGAGGCGCTGAAGAAAGAGAGAGAAACAAGAGCATTCTCGCGAAAGTGACAGCTCCAGTCATTGATGCCGGCTGCGATAACAGCCTCATGGAGTTCGCAGCGCTAATCGCTGTATGTGATGTGCTGGTAACCAGTGACAGCATGGCCTTGCACTTGGCGACAGCGTTCAAAAAGAGAATTGTCGTTTTTTTCTGCCCGACATCGCCTTGGGAAATTGAGCTCTATGGTCGTGGAGAAAAAATTATTCCAAAGAAAGGATGTGTTTGTTGCTATAAATCAATCTGCAGTATAAGGCCCGAATATGATATGCGAGAGATAGTACAGAAGACGCTTGCGCAGATACAATAGATATAACAATACAAATGTCATGAACTTACACACGTAGGACGTCTTTGTTGCTGTGAGCCTAAATGTGACTGCTATATTTTGCTAAATTTATACTCTGAATATGAGGTGAGACTCTTCCGCTTCCATCTCTGATACTTTTTAAAAGGAGCTCGCAAAGTAATGTAACTCCAAAGTGTTCTTCTGCAGGTTTAGCAAACGAAACAGCAGCTTTCCAATAATCATCAGCCTGTAATTTTGCATATCTTCCAGGAGCTGATGGATAAAGGTTTTATGTCTTATGTAATAAAATCAGGAGTGAAATATTTTGAAGCCGTCAATCCAGAGAAGTTAATAGATACTTTACATGAGAGAGAAGAACAAATCAAGACCATCCTACCAGAACTAAAAAGGATGCAGGATAACATAATCGATAAGCCAAAGATTGAGATTTATGAAGGAAAAGAAGGAATAAAGACTATGCATAAGGAAATAATTAGAGGAAAACAGAAAGAGGTGTTAATCTACGGCAACACTTCGAAACATAACGAGGTAATGCGATGGTATTTCCGAAGGTATATAAAGGAGAGAGTTAAAAATAGAATTAATGCAAGAGTTGTCACAGAGAGATCAGATATTTCAATAAGAAATATAAAGTTAAGAGATGAGGAAGAATTGCGTCAAACTAGGTTTTTCCTGATAATTTTTCAGCACCAATACTGAAATATATTTATGGAAATAAGGTAGCGGTTATATCGCTAGGAGCGAACTTAATAGGTTCTGTCATAAATAGTCCTGAGATCGTAGAAGGAGAGAAAGCAGTTTTTGAATTGATATGGTGGGTATCTAAGTAAGTTATGCATATTTAATACTTATCAAATGATTTCAGATGTGTGTATTTTACACACTTTAATGATGTGGTACACGATCGAGATATCCTTTGATCATCTGTTCAAAAAAAGTAACACTGCGCATCCATATATCGACGACCTCATTTGGTCTTCTATAGAGTGCATCCAATGTTGCAGGATAGTGATATAATTTTCTTATACGTAAAAGAGTATCAATATCAACTTCCGGCATGATGCTTCTTATAGCTTCACTGGCAGAAAATCTATTTTTTCGCAATTGACCATCCATCATATATAATATTTGTTTTGAGCCTCTACTGACTGCGTCTAGAGATTTGTTAAATTTGCCTAAAAATGTTCTGTAATCAGTTTCTTGATCATAAGCAGCAAAGAAGAGACCTGTTCTTGTTTTTCGTAAATTAAAGCGGAGAGGAGTTTGTTCATCCAGTATAGGAAGCTCATAACGAAAAGTAGGTGTAGGATCAGTGCCTACAAGAATTCTTATTTCTTCAGCAAAATAGGGTTGAAACGAAGGACCATAACTATTAAATCGTCCATCTTGCATAGTTCGTGTATCAGCCACAGTAACTTGAAAAGGAATATGGTTGCCACGTTGTGCTTCTCGAAGAGCAATGGAAGCTCGCTGAAGATCTTTCTTAGGAATAACGACATCACTAGGAAAGACTAGAATACCATCAATATCGCTTCTTCCTGGATCGAAATCACCACGAACATAAGAACCATAAATCAAGAGAGACAGTCCATCTATGCCCAGAGATTGTAAACCATGTGCTAATTTTCTTTCGAAATCAACATACTGTTCTCTTTGTGGTCTTGGAGTATCATAACCTAAAATCATCGTTTGTAAAACACAAGTTCTTCTTTATAAAAGTAGATGAAAAATGTTGTCACAAACACGAAACGAAATCTTTTTAAGGAACTCAAAAAGCAGTCTGTTCACATGATTATAGCGATTACTGGATTAAAGGGGTCTGGCAAAACAACTGTTGCCCAATATCTACAGAAAAAAGGGTTCTCCTATTTGGCTATTCCCCATTTTTTATCAGATGAAGAATTGCCTCTGAACAAGATTTCACAGGAGATGAATTATGTTCTTGAAGAGATTACAGACGTTGAGCAGTTAGAGTCTTTCAAAGAGAAAGATGATATTCTCCTCGTTCGTGTTGATACACCTACAGAGATACGTCTAGAACGTTTGACAGAGAAGCAGAAGCAAGAGAATGGGAAAGAGACGTCCTATGAAGAAGTGTTATCATTTGAGAGAAATCTCCTGGAAGATGAAGAGATCATCAAGCAGCAATTGATACCTGTCTTCAAGGCAGCGCAAGTCGTCATCAAGAATGATGCGGATATAGACACTTTGCATAAGAAAGTTGATCATATGCTCGTCGATGTCAGCAGGAGATATGTCTTGAAGAAACCATCAGATGACAGTTTTTATATGGAGATTGCACAGGTTGTTGCAAAGCGTTCGCTTTGTATAAAGAGAAAAGCTGGTGCTTTGTTAGTCAGAGAAAAAAGAGTTCTAGTCATGGATAGTGATGATACTCCTCGTCATATCAAGCACTGTAATGAGAATGGTTGTCCTGCCTGCAATAAAGAAGGTATCCAGCTGCAATGTCTCTGTATGCATGCTGAAGAGAATGTCATTCTGCAGGCAGCACACCACGGTATCAGCACGAAAGACGCAATTGTCTACACTACTGATAGCCCCTGTCTCCATTGCACCCAAGTCTTGATCAATGCAGGAATTAGAGAATTAGTGTTTAATGAAGATGCTCCTTTGAATGAGATGACTTATGCGCTCTTGCGTGAAGCAAATGTCAGTTTAAAGCCAAAGAAAATACACTGAGAGAGTTATAGAACTTGTTCTTGTGGTGGCAATAAGGAATTATGGGATCCTAAGGCAGCAGCAACAAAGCCAACATACAAAGGTGAAGGATCCAGAAGTGTCGATTTGAAGCATGGGTGTGACTGCGTCGCTACAAAATAAGGATGTTGGTCTTGTGGTAGTTCAATGAATTCCATCAGCTTTGTTGCATCATCACGTTCATGATAGCCAGAAAATATGATGCCTGCTTGCTCGAGTTGCCGAATGAACTGTGGGTTTTGTTCATATCTATGGCGATGCCTTTCGAGAATCATATTATGTAAAGGTGTCTTGCCAAGTCTGAACGTTTGGCATTGTTCACGAAGCAGGCTAATTTGTTGTTGGTCTCGTTGTAATCGTCCAGTTCGCTGATACAGCTCCCAGATAAGGCTGTGTTCTTTGAGTGTTGCTCCATAAACTCCCAATCGCATGCTCCCGCTCTTCTCTGTGACCATCCGTTGTTCTGGCAGCATATCTATGATAGGATAGGGTGTTCTTGGATCAACTTCAGTTGTATGCGCTCCTTGTAGTCCGCAGACATGTCTCGCAAATTCAATAATTGCCAGTTGCATCCCATAGCATAAGCCTAAGAAAGGAATTTTTTGTTCGCGTGCATATTGAATAGCTATCATCTTGCCTTCTACACCTGTGCCTCCAAAACCACCAGGGATTATAATGCCATCAAAGTTCTTGAGTAGGGCAACGCTTTCTGGATTTTTTTCAAACTCTTTGGCGTCTAACCAAGTGATATGAACTCCTGTATTCAGATAAGCACCAGCATGTTTGAGTGCTTCATTGACAGAGATATAGGAGTCAGCAATGTGATAATTGCCGCTGTCAACATATTTGCAGACCATAGCGATGTTGATGGTTTGTTGTGGATGTTCTAAGTGTTGGACCAATGCTTCCCAGGTTTGCCAGTCAGGTGTTATCTTTGGTTGCAGCTGAAGTTTCTTCAGGATTTTCTCACCCAGATGCTCGCGTTCGAAATTCAGAGGAACAGTATAGAGTGTGTTATGAATATCTGGAGCAGAAATGACATAGTCAGTGCCGATATTGGCATAAGTTTCAATTTTTTTCTTGCGCTGGTCATCTAAAGGTTCTCGTGCTCTGCAGAGAATAAAGTCAGGAATAATACCTTGTTCTGTTAGTAATTTGATAGCTAGTTGTGTGGGTTTTGTCTTCATTTCAGGCATGTGGTCAGGGATAGGAAGATAGGTGATGAGAAAATAAAGAATATCACCACGTCGCTCACGTTCCAGACTTTTCATGGCAAACAGAAAAGGAATGTTCTCATAGTCACCAATAGTCCCTCCAATCTCAATCAAACAGATATCATAACCTTCACTGGCTTCAAGTACTCGTCTCTTGATTTCATTAGGTACATGTGGAATAAATTGTACTGTTTCTCCAAGAAATTCTCCAGCAATCTCTTTGTCAATGATAGCCTTATAGATCTGTCCAGTAGTCATGCAATTCTTCTTAGGTAAGGAGACATTGAGAAAGCGCTCATAATTGCCAAGGTCTTGGTCAATCTCTCCACCATCATCAGTCACCCAGACTTCGCCGTGCTCGGTAGGTCTCAGTGTACCAGCATTGAGGTTGATATAAGGATCAATCTTGACTGCAGTAACCTTGAAGCCATATTGTTGTAGAATTTTTCCAATAGAAGCAGTTGCAATGCCTTTGCCGACGCCGCTCATCACGCCGCCAGTAACCACAATAAATTTGGTTTGGTTCATTCAACCAGAAAAAAGAACTGCTTTTTAAGCATGTGTGTGATAGAATATAGAAATGCTATTACATTTCTTCTAAGGGAATTATACCAAGCAAGGTTAGTCCATTGGCTAAAACTATCTTTACTGCTCTAATCAGGGCAAGACGTGCACTAGCAATTTTCTTGTTTTCATGTAGCACCAGATGCCCAGTATAGTAGCTGTTGACCGCCTGGCCTAAGTCTAATAAATACCGTGCCAAAATATGCGGTCGATATTGCTTGCTGGAATCGGCGAGAGTTTCAGGGAAGCGCTCTAAGTGTTTGATGATTTCATGCTCTGCAGAAGCATAGTGCTGTGGATCTACTTTGATCTGTAGCTTGCCAGCCTTTCTTAAGATAGAACAAAGCCGCGCATGTGTATATTGTAAATAAGGTCCAGTCTCTCCTTCAAAAGAGATGGATTCCTTCGGATCATAGGTGAAGTCTTGCAGTGCATCATATTTCAGCATGTAAAATTTTATGGCTCCCATACCAATGGCTTCTGCTCGTTGCTCTAATTCTTTTTTTGGGAGTTCGTCATATCGTTTTTGTAATTCCGTAAGCGCCATAGCTTGCATATCATCAGCAAGATCGTCAGCATCAACGACAGTGCCTTCTCTCGACTTCATTTTTCCTTCAGGCAAGAAAACCATGCCATAAGGTAGATGATAACAGTATTCCGCAAAAGAATAACCCATCTTTTTTAAGATAGTGAATAATGCTTTAAAGTGATAAATTTGCTCGTTTGCAACAACATAGATCATTTTATCCATCTTCTTTTCTTTGTAACGCAATACTGCTAAAGCTAAGTCTTGTGTCATATATACAGAAGTTCCATCTGCGCGTAAAACAACTTTGTTTCCCATGCCTTCTGCATTTAGATCACAATAAATATTACCCTTTTCATCTTTTACAAAAACATTTTTCTTTAAACCTTCATCTACGATAGCCTTTCCCTTTTCATAGTGGTTGCTTTCAAAATAAACCTTATCGATCTTTGTACCATAGCGCGCATAGGTCTGTTTGAATCCTTGCAAGGCCCAGGCATTCATCTTCTTCCATAAAGTTCGGACAGCTTTATTGCCGTCTTCCCATTGTTGCAGCATCTTATAAATCTCTTCTTCAAGCTTAGGATTTTTCTCTGATTCTTTAGTGTAGCGTACATAAAAGTCTCCTACGAAATGGTCTGATTTTTTGTCTGGCTGCTTGCCTTTGCCGAATTTCTGATAAGCTAGCATGGATTTGCAGATGTGTACGCCGCGATCATTGACAATATCGACGCGCAAGGTCTTGTAACCTAAAAAAGTATGAATATGAACTAAAGCATTGCCCAAAATCATGTTTCTGACATGGCCGAGATGCAAAGGTTTGTTTGTGTTTGGTCCTGGAGATTCAATCATGATAACTTCTTTTCGCTTCTTGCGTTTGCCATAGTTAGCTTGTTCTTTGAGCACTTGCGTCAAGACATCTTTAGTCAGAAGTGTCTTGTTCACAAAGAAATTCAAGTAAGCTCCTTTCACTTCAATCTTGGTGATAAAATCTACCTTAAACTGTTTTGCCAAATCTTGTGCGATTTGATTCGGATTTTTCTTCAGTTCTTTTGCTAACGAAAAACAGGGGAAAGCATAATCTCCGAGAGATGGATCAGGAGGTATCTCTAGAAGTGCTTCTACGTCTTGTTTGAGTTCTTTCTTCAGAAGTGTAGCAAGAGCAGCTTTGAAATCCATAAGAAAAGAGCAAGAATGAAACTATTTAAAGATTTGTCTGAAAAGTCTTCCCAGTGGAAGGGGCAAAACAATGAAAAAAAGAATAAAGAAAGAGTAAAAAAGAAAAAAATTATTTAGTGGAGTTTGTCACTTTGCCTACATCATCCATTTCTTTCCAGTTATTTTCAAACAACTGTTCCATGGCTGAAGCAAAGTAAGGGGTATTCACCCACACACCAACATCATAGGTAGGATGGACATCATCGTCATTCAAGACCATGAACATCAATTCCTTGCCGTCTACGATGCAGAAACGTGCATTGACGTCTGTAGTGTGCTTCACATCTGCAATCTTCTGGATTTCTTGCACTGCAGCTGCGCTTTCTTTGGAGATAGGTGCGGCAATTTTGATTTTGACACCTTTCTTCTTGAGTCGTTCTAATTCAGGTTTCAAAGCTTCTACTTTTCTCATCAAACCTTTTGAGGTAGTCATAATCACTACAGATTTCTGTGCACCTTTGACCATGGTCTCTAAATGCGTGTAGATATTATGTCGTCCTCTGATAGCGCCAGATAAGTCTGAAGGCTCAATGAATTCGATGCCTGTCTTGTGTAACGTGTTTAATTCACCCAAGACATCGCCGCCACGTAATTCTTCCAGGCGTTTGACTCTAGTTTGGGCAGAGTTGACAAAATATTTCTTGACACGTTCAACAACTTCTTTAGGCTCAACAGCAATATAGCGAATAGGCTTGCCAAGTTTTGTAATAATAAAGCCTTTCTTCTCTAAGCTTTCCAAGACATCATAAGCTCTTGATCTAGGTACATTACCTATTTCCGACAATTCTCCAGCTGTAGAAACCCCTCGAGACAATAATGCAGTCCAAATGCGAACTTCATATAGATTGAGTCCAAAAAGATTGCGGAGCTTGTTTAAAAAATCCTCCTTTACAATCATACAAGCAACCTCCTAGGTTTACATCCCTCTTTTTTATACAACAAGGACAAGTACTAACATATGAGTACTCAACCTTATGTCGTAATGACAGAGTGATAGTATTTATCGCCAGTATATAAACATTATTATTGTTCAGTCGTCATATTCTATACCGCGATGGTAGTGATTTACACTAAAGAAGGGACAAATTTATAGTTAAAGAGCAGGCTTCTTCCCTTTCTGCACTTTGAAGATGCGTTCAATATCATCGATCGTGTTCACAGTATCGACAGTTTTCTCATCGACACGCAGTCGCTTGAATCTCGGGAAACGCAAAGCATAGCCAGACGTATAGGTTGGACTTTTCTGCACTTCTTCATACGCTACTTCTACCACAATTTTTGGTTTGACTATCACATCTCGTCCTTTGACTTCAGTAATCAACGGTTTAAGCAACTTAGTTAATGCTTCAAACGTGACTCCCTCTTCCTCTTTTTCTTTCACTCCAGTGCTCACTCTGCCAACCTCCAGTAAATTGCCCTCTTCATCTTGGCAGGCAATCACATAAGAAGACAGTGCTGCAGCTCGCTTGCCTTCTCCATAGGAAGCTCCAACAATGACTAGATCTAAAGGTTCTAGAACAGGTTTTAGTTTGCACCAGCCTCCTACATAGCGTCCAGGTCGATAAGGTGCGTCAAGTTTTTTAATCATCAATCCTTCATTGCCCTTTGTTAAGGACGCATCATAAAATGCCTGCGCTTGTTCAATTGCGTCAGTCACTAATTTTTCTGTCAGTCGTAATTGTCTTGGTGTGTTCTTGATAATTTTTTCTAAGAGTGCGCGTCGTTCTGAGAGCGGTTTGTCCATCAATGTTTTTCCTTCATAGTACATGGTGTCAAACACATTCACTTCCACAGGTAATTTTTTCGCCAATTGTGCAATGTCATATTTTCGTTTAATCCGTTGGGAGATGTTTTGGAAAGGCAGGTGGATGCCTGTTTTTGGATCGAAACCGACAGCTTCGCAGTCAATGATAAAGTCATTTCCTTTCACGTATTTTTTTACATAATCTATGACTTCAGGGAATTGTTTAGTTACATTTTCCATGCGTCGAGTAAAGAGCAAGATCTTGTCTTTGTGCTTATGAACTTGCAAGCGAAAGCCGTCTAGTTTGTATTCAAACTGTGAAGGTGTTCCTAATTCTTCAAAGGATTGTGCAACATTATTGACGAGAATGGCAAGCATAGCATTCAAAGGTCGTCCAGGCTCTAGACTAACACTCTTCAGCTTGTTTTCTTTCGCAAGTCTTGCCACTTCTCCATAGTCTGCTAAGATGTCAGCAGCATGTTCGATTTCCTCAACAGTGTGTCCAGTTGCCTGGCTGATGCTATCCCGTAAAATTCCTGCAGCAATCCCGACCCGTAACTCTTCTAGCACAGTTCTAACAATGAATCGCGCTTCATCACTTGATGCAGACGTCAATAACTCAGCAACTAGCCATATCTTCTTGTCCACTGTGCCTGTTCCTTCAAGTGTTGCTAACTTGCGAATATTGTTAATGACTTTCTGGACAGTGAGCTCTTGCTTCACCAAAGTGGATTGGCTTTTTTTCCCAAGCAGTTCACTGGCTACAATGCCTAGATCTCCTTTCTTGCTCCACAACTGTTCGACTTTGTCCACAGCAGTGCCTGCAGCAACGCTGATCACTTTCAGCATCGATCTTGAGCTAAAGCCTATCTTGCGCTCATCCCACGGAGGAAATACTTTCCCTTGCACTAAATAAACTACATCTTTAATGGCCTCTTGAGATACGGTCTTCAGAAAATCAGCGATGAATTTTGTTTTCTCTAATCGTTTCGTGGTCTTTTCCAAACGAAGATAAAGATCAACCAGGGTTTGATATTGCATAAGAGAAAGAAAAGAAAGAGATTATATATAGGTTTTGCTACAAACACAGACATTTGTGTCCTAAGCGTTTGCCAGTTTGTTTGCATCTAAGTCCGTCATCACAATAGCCATAGCTGTCTTTTGCCACACAATCATACAAGTCTTTGGTCTCTCCATATTTGCCGCACTCTCTCCCCCATGTTAACGCACCGACAGGATCTGGTTCTGATACTGGTTGTGTAAAGCGATAGGGAAGTCTATGGCCTGGCGAAGGGACGCGTCTCTCCTGTTGAGGCAGATGCATGCCATAAGCAAAGTAACTCAAGATCAGAATGATAAAGACAACTAGGAAAAATAAACGATGCTTGGTAAAACGGTGTTGCTCCATGAAATAGGGAAGAAGTGGATATTTTTATACATATCGTTTATGATAACAATCTTTTTATAGAGACGGATGTGCATGGAGCTATGGATCTGGATCGTTGCTTGGTAGAAAAGAGGAGCTGCAAATCATATTTAGATAAGCCAGTTCCTATCGAATTGATCGGTGAAATCCTCAAAGCAGGCACTTATGCTCCTTCAGCAGGAAATCTGCAGAATTGGAATTTTATTATTATTCGCGATCAGCAAAAACGGTATGAGATTGCAGCAGCCTGTCACAAGCAGGAGTGGATGCGTGGTGCTCCAGTGCATATAGTCATCTGCAACGATATGAAAAAAGTCACCGATATGTTTCAAAGAAAAGGAAAATTATATGCGACGCAAGCCTGTGCTATTGCAGGGCAGAACATGATGCTCAAAGCGACTGATGTGGGATTACACAGCTGCTGGGTAGGGTCTTTTGATGAATATGCAATTAGTAAAATCTTGAAGCTTCCTGATAATATCGTGCCAGAAATGATTATTACAGTAGGTTATAGTGATCAGATGGAGCAGGGTTTGGAAAGAATTCCTGTAGACAGAGTTACATTCTTCGAAGAGCATGGAAAAAACGTCGTGGAAAAATCTTTCTTTCCTTTGAGCAAGTATGGGCAGAATGTGGGCAGAGTGCTGGAAAAAGCAACTGGTGCTAATCAGCAGCAAGAAGCAACACAGCCACAAAGTTCTTTGGGAAAGATTAGAAGCTGGTTCAAAGGAAAATAAGCACCATAAAGTATAAATATAACCATTATTTAGGTTATTTTATGGTATTAACAACATTTTTACAACACGATAAAAATATTAGAAAGTTGTTTGGACAGAAAGAACTAGGGATCATGCAAAAGCAACTAGCAGGTATGCCTCTCACTCAATCAGAGAGGAACAGACTCAGTCGAGACATCAAGCCAAAATTAGCCTGCATTCAACAGCTTGCAACATGTGCGGATGAGTTTGCTTTAAAGAAAAACCAAGATAATAAAGTATTGATGCAAAAAGCAGTAAAAGTTATTCTTCAGGATGAGTTGCACAAGAATATCCAAGCGATTCTCTTATTTGGTTCATTCGCGAATAATTCTTTTACACCACGATCTGACATTGATATTGCAGTCGTCTTCAAAAAAGATATAACACTTAAAGAAGCAACAAAATGCAGAATAAGAATCTCCGGCCAGCTTCCTGAAAAGATAGACTTTCAAGTATTCAACGTCCTGCCACAAAAAATAAAGAGAGAAATCGCAAGAAATCACAAAGTGCTTTATCAGAAGCAAGAGCATGATGATATCTCTTTCTTTCTAAGATACTTGAAGGATGATGGTTACTTCATCAGAAGAAGAGAAATGTTTGGTAGAGCTGCATGACTAGAGTAGCGGACAAGATAGCAGAAATAGAAGAATATCTCGGTCAATTAAGCGAAATAATCCCGAACACTATCGAAGAGTATAAAGGAAGTCTAGAGAAAAAAGCAGCTTGTGAACGATATCTGGAGAAGATAGTTGAAGCAGCAACAGATCTGGCTTTTTTGGTTGTCAAAATAAAAAAACTAAGCATTCCAGAAGATGATGCTCATGCATTCTCCATCCTTGCAGAACAGAAGGTGATTGACGAAGTTCTCGAAAAAAAGCTCAAAGATGCAAAGGGAATGAAGAATATTATCGCGCACCAGTATGGAAAAATTGATGATACTATTGTTTTTGAAGCAGTCACCGAAGACCTTGAAAAAGATATAGAAGCCTTTATAACGTGTGTTGAGAAGGCAATGAAATAACTTACAGGGGCTGTGGGCTAACCTGGTATGCTTCAGCCATGGGGTGGCTGCGATCTCGGTTCAAATCCGAGCAGTCTCATTTATGGTGTAGCCTTTGTTAGTTTCTCAACCCTCTAAGGTGATGTTCAAGAAGTGCAAGGAGTTGTTGTTGAGGGTCTCTAACATCGTCCTGACCAACATCAAGCACATGAATAGCATGCCTGGGAAAATGGGTTCTCATAAGCGAGAATTCGTCTCTCGCCATGGTTAATGCCTCAATGGTTTGCAAGGTATTCAGAGAATGTTCTTGTGTTTCATGATCTGCTTTCAGTCGTTGATGAGCAGTTTCAGCAGGAGCGTCTAAGATAAGTGCTAAGTCAGGAACCTCCATGCGGTGATGGATGCTCAACCTATTGCTTAGTTCAACAGGTCCTACTCTGTCAAAAGCAAAAGTAGAATAAGGCCCGCGTCTCTGGACAACTAGCTTTCCTTGCTCCAATGCTGGGATAATAATTCTGGTGAGGTGGTCTGCTCGGTTCTGGAGTATCCAATCATAAGGAAGAGGTTGTCCTGCTTGCAGAGCAAGAAGAATTTCTCCCCCTCTAGTGCCTGTATACCAAGGCTGAGCAGTAAGAACCACTCTGTCCTGTCCAAAGCGTCTTTGCAAGTAGCTCATTAAAAAATTTGTATATCGTCCATTATCAACTGTGCTGATCCCATCAATAACAAAATATCTTGCATCTCTTGTCTTATGAAGAGTAGTAAGAGTCATGAACAAGAGTGCTGGAAACTATTTAAAAAGCTATCCCTTATGAGTGGTTACCATTGGTCAAGAAAACAGACTAAAAACCTTATAAACTAGCAATAGTTATATAAAAAATAAGAGGTAGAATGATGTATCACCTAGCAGTTCTCAAGAAGAAGTGGTTAGAGAAGATACTTAGCGGTGAAAAAACCATTGAATCTCGTTGGTACAAGCAAAGAAGAACTCCTTATCAGAAGATTGAAAAAGGTGATATCATTTATCTTAAAGAAAGTGGTAAACCAGTCACAGCTAAAGCTCTAGTGCAAGAAGCTCTCTTTTTTGATACTCTCACAGAAGACAAGCTAAAATATATTCTCAAAAAGTATGGGAAACAAATCTGCATGACTCTAGAAGCTATTCCTAAATTGCTGGAAAAAAAGTACTGCACATTGGTATTTTTACAAAACATCGAGAAGATACAACCTTTTAAGATCAACAAGCAAGGTTACGGAATACAGGCAGCATGGATTACTTTAGAAAATATTGAGAAACTAAGAATATAAAGTTAAGAAATTGCCTTATGTTTGACTAAGAAGTCCTTGAGCAGTGCAAATATAAATGCATATCCTTCTGTAGTCGGATGCACACCATCTAGCAAAAGCTTTTGATAATTACGTTGCTGTTTGAAAGGCGTATAAACATCAAGAAAAGAGATATTCTTCTGTTTGCAGATTGCAGCACACGTCGTATCATAAGTTTCCACTGCAGCAGAAAGATAAGAATAATCATCTCTCCAAGGAATAGGATCTACTTTACTTTCATCAACAGGTTTATCGCCGATAAAGAAGATTTTAGAGGGAGAAGTATATTTGCTTGCTTGTTGGATAAGCTGCGTAATGTTTTTTGCATAAGTGCCCAGAGGTACCTGATGCTTCTTCGTTCTGTTGTTAACTATAGAGTCATTAACGCCGACAGAAATCAAGAAAATAATCTCATCCTGTTCGTCCTTGAGTTTGATGCGCTGCTCTGTTTCAAAGACAAATCGTTTGAGAATATCTGTTGAAGTATTCCCAGACACACCTAGATTATACACAACATAGTAAAGATTAGGATCTGCTAGTTGTTTCTCATCTAAATAGCGACGCAATCGTTGCACCCAGCCACCTTCAAGATCAGAAGCTCCATACGTAGTGCTCGGTCCAAAGGCAAAGATAAGAGTCATAGAAGAATTACAAAATAAGTTCTATAAAAAGGTATGGAAATAAAAAAAGAAAAAAAAGCCGATGCCCGGTTTTAGAAAGAGATGGGCATCAGCAAGAGTCAAAGGGCAGAGATTTTGGGGGGTTGCCCTTGATTATGACGTCTCAGCCTCAAAAGATGCGCTGTCGCTGCTTGCTTGCAGCTGGAGCTGCAGTACCGATCATGTCGATACCCAAGTCGTCGCCGAAAGCCATTTCTTTTGCTGCTGATTGCTTCTTAGATGCAGTTCTGCCCATCACATACGGTGAAGTAACACCAGTCATGATAGTCATCACTCTGACACGTCCATCCATCTTAGGGTCAATTCTTGCGCCCAGGATGACGTTCGCGTCTGCATCCATAGATTCAGTGATGATTTCACCGATCTTATTGACTTCATCGAGTGTCAAGTCTTGTCCGCCAGAAATGTGGATCAAAGCGCCAGTAGCACCTTGATAGCTGACATCTAAGAGCGGGTTAGTTAAAGCGCGTCTGGTTGCTTCTTCAACGCGAGCGTCTGTGTCGCTTTCGCCAATACCGATGACTGCTACATCGCCGTTGGTCATGATAGCTCTGACATCTGCATAGTCTAGGTTGACTAGTGAAGGAACTGCAATAGTTTCAACAATACCTTTGATCATAGTGGAGATCAATTCATTTGCAACTGCAAATGCTTGTTGAATAGGCAGGTTGCCTGCTATCTGTACAAGTCGATTGTTGTCAATGACAATGACAGTATCACAAGCTTCTCGTAATTGTTGTAAACCAAATTCAGCTTTGTCTACTCGAGCGCGTTCAACATCGAACGGCATAGTGACTGTGCCGATGACAATGGCTCCAGATTCTCTGGCTAAGCTGGCAACAACGTGTGAAGATCCAGTACCTGTTCCTCCACCCATACCGGCAACGATGAATGCCATATCACAATCTTTTAAGAGTCCTTTAAGTTCATGCAGACTTTCTTTAGCTGCCTCAGTTCCCTTCTGCGGGTAACCTCCACAACCTAATCCTCTGGTCAATTCCCTACCTATGAGAATTTTCTGATCTGCATCAGTAATATTCAAATGTTGTAAATCTGTATTAATAGCGAAGATTTTTGCTCCTTGAATGCCTTTTTTGTGAAGCCAAGAAACCATATTGTTTCCAGCACCACCACATCCTATAACTGTAATATTGGCTTGACCTACTTTGAGGCCTTCGCTTGCTGAAGGCATGCCCTTCATTGCATCTGAGACGAGACTTTCCATGTGTTTTCCCCCTTGTGTTCCCCAGGTTTTGTTTTTTCCTTGTGTGTTTTTTGTATATTCTCGATCACCATAATATTTATATGGTAGTTGAGTATGATACCATCTAAGAAACAATAAAGCTTACTGATTCATGATGTAAGTTTTGAGAAAACAAGTTTCACTACGAACTAAGAAACGCCAATTTCAAGGTTCACAAGTTATAATCTGTTTCAACCGCCAAGTTGAAATAAACGTTTTGATTTTTCCCGCCAAGGATGAATCAAACAGTAATTCTTTTTTATACTTGAAGCTAGTATATAAATATTCTTTCTGTCCAATGATTATTTTAGAGTATATAAATAGTTAATTAACCTGCAGTTCTTGAGCACCTTTATGCCTAAAAAAGACGATTGCAAACCTGGTGATGCTGTGGTTATCACAACAAAAGAACAGTTCTATACAGGCTTAGTGATGCCTTCTCCAGATGCGCAAAATATCGTGCTCAAGTTGAAGTCTGGGTATAACACGGTCATCAGTAAAAAGAAGATAACAAAGATCACCAAAGAGAAAGCTGTTGCTGTCGCAGAAAAATCAAGACCTCCAAAGATAGAGCATAAACATGAATTAAAGACTGTAACCATTCTGCACACTGGAGGTACTATTGCTTCTGAAATAGATTATCAAACTGGAGCAGTCACTGCACGATTCACACCAGAAGAGCTTGTTGCCAAATATCCACAGTTGAATGTAGTTGCCAATATTCGTTCCCGCTTGATCAGAAATATGTTTTCTGAAGATATGCGCTTCTTCCATTATAATCTCTTAGCAAAGGAAATCCAGAAAGAGATCAAGGAAGGAGTAGATGGTATTATTGTCACCCATGGCACAGATACTTTAGGTTATACTGCGGCTGCTTTGGCATTTGCTTTAGAACATCTTCCTATCCCAGTCTTGCTTGTAGGTAGTCAACGTTCTTCTGATCGTGGTAGTTCAGATGCAGCTTTGAATCTCTTGTCAGCAGCTCGGTTTATTGTTCAGTCAGATTTTGGTGAAGTTGCCATCTGCATGCACGAAACCAGTAATGATGAATCCTGTGTGCTTCTGCCGGCAACAAAAACAAGAAAGATGCACTCAAGCAGAAGAGATGCCTTCAAAGCAATCAATGCACGGCCTTTCGCTCGAATAACAAAAGAAGGAAAAATAACCTGGATCAATCAGCACTACAAGAAAGTCGACAAGTCCAGAAAACTGATGCTCAAATTATTCAAGGAAGATCTCAAGATTGGTGTGCTTAAGATACATCCCAACATGTATGCAAAGGAATTCGAGTCGTATGCAGCATTCCACGGGTTGATTTTGGAAGGCACTGGCTTAGGTCATGCGCCTATCAATGTCATAGACAAGGAGACCAAAGAGCACGACAAGATTCTCAAGAGCATAACAAAGCTAGCAAAAAAGATGCCGGTTGTCATGACTTCACAAACCTTGTTTGGTCGCATCAACATGAACGTCTACTCGACTGGTCGCATCTTGAAGGAGAAAGGAGTGTTGGGAGATTATTTGGACATGCCTCCAGAGACTGCCTTCATCAAGCTTGCTTGGGTGCTCAGTAACTATCCAAAGGCGCAAGCAGCAACAATCCTGCACGAAGATGTTCGCGGCGAGATTACTAAGCGCTCAGCGCATGAAGATTTTTTGTAAACCATGAGAAAAAGTCGATAAAGATCGAGAAAATGCGTTGCTCTGTACAGGGCAACTAGACTTTCAGTTGCAGGTGGATTGTGCAAACGGGAAAGTGTTTGTTGATAATCGTGGTCAAGTAGACATTGTGGGCATGAAATTAAGATCCCATAAACGCGCTGACGGCACAGTGACTGTCCAAGATCTGAATCAAAGCATTAGTGCCTTCGGCAAGAGTCCTTTTGATGTGGCAAATTTAAATGAATTAAGCAAAGTCGATGCCATTGCTACAGTCAAAGCTACAGATGGCAGTGAAGTTACTTGTAACAACGCTCGTCGTGAAGCTACAGTTAACTGTAGTCCATAAAACATAGTTATTTTTAAAAAGAAAGAGTTAGCCAAGTAATTAGGGATAGCACACACGGTAAGCGTTAGAAAAACTTATATACTGGAGAATATAGGTTCAATCATGAAAAAATCGTCTTATTTGCTGTCTGTTTTTATTCTCCTTCAGGCTTCTCTTGTATTGGCTGATCCTACCGGCTGGAGCAATGATATTCGTCTGGTCTATGAGTTTGATGATGCAGCAGGACCTCGATTAGTCCTAGACTCGCATAACAATGCACATGTTGTTTGGACAGGTAGACAGGGAAATGATGTTGATATTTATTATCAGAAATTTACTAGTGCTGGTTTGAATACAACTCCTGTAATTGCTATTGCAAATCTACAACATTCACCACAAAATCCTGCTCTTGCTGTTGATCAACATGATAATATTCATCTTGTCTGGAGCGATGTGAGGATTGGAGACCAGAGAATTTTTTATAAAAAGTTCAATAATAACGGCATCAATCTAACTGCAGATATACAGCTGTCTGATTCTTATTGGGCAGATTATCCAAAAATAGCCGTAGACAAAGATAAAAATATTCATGTTGTCTGGCAAGATGATGACATCTTAAACAATACTGAAAGAATTATGTATAAAAAATTAGACTATATGGGTGTGAACCTTACGGCAGATATTCCTCTCACGCCGCCTGTCGAACAACATTATAGTCCTTCTTTTACGTTAGATCATGAAGGCAATATACATGCTATATGGCATAATTTGAATGGTCTTTTCTACAAAAAACTAGATAATAATGGCATGAACCTTACTGATATCCTCCATATTTATAACCGCCCTACAGGACATGAGTCAATTGTCACAGACAGCAATAATGATGTTCACATCGTTTGGGCTGGTGGACATCCGCTCCATTATATTAAATTAGATCAGAGTGGAATGAATCTTACGCCAGTTACACGCCTAACTCCATTTTCAGTTTATTTTCCTTCGATTGCTATAGACAACTCCGATATTATTCATATTTCGTTTATGACCAGTAGAAATATTTATTATTTAAAAATGAACGCAGTCGGAAACATGCTCTTACCCAGTACTCAAATAACTATACATCCTAATACTTCTGCAGTTATTTCTTCACTTACAGCAGACCTCTATGGAAACATACATGTTGCATGGGATGATCTACGAGATGGCAACAAAAATATTTATTATAAACACTCTCTACCTCCACAACTTACTGTTGAAGGAGATCCTCATATAGGAAATCTTATCAATATTAGCCTTAGTCATCCTTTAAGCCCAAATACAAACTACTTGCTGATGATGGCCTTAGGTACGGAACCTGCTTATAGTCTTGGTGACGGTCGATTTATTCCATTGAACAAAACTCCTGGTGGATTATTGCATGAATCCATCTATCAACCACAGGAATTGCTGTTATCGAACTCACAAAGTAAGATTGATGCTTCTGGTCAGGCAGTTGCTACTTGGCAAATTCCCAATATTCCTGAACTGGCTGGATGGACCGTGTCCTTTGCTTGGGTGACTCTTGATGTCAATAAACCTCTACCGCAATCGGTGCAGGCTATTTCTCCTGCAGAGACCATAACGTTGGTTTCTTCAGATGATGCATAGGAAAACTTATATACTGGAGTATATGCTTTAGGCCATGAAAAAACAGCCATTATTGAGTTTTCTGTTGATATTTGTTTTTTTAGCTGTATCAGTTGCTGCAGAACCTTTTACCAGAACCATGGAAGAGGGAGAGCAACAAATGTTTACGCTTGGTGGAAGAATATATGATATAGAAGTGATGATTATAGAAGACGCTACACCTGCTACTGTTACTTTCAGAATTAACGAACAGATTACTCCTCAAATGATCGAGAATCAATCGTTTGTTCTGCAGGACGGATCAAGAATATTTATCAACGATATATGGCTTAATGAAGCTGGAGAAGCCGGCAGTGGAGATAATGTAACTTTTAGCTTGTTTTATTGCGGGGATAACACTTGTGAAGTGAGTGAAAGTTGTTTAAGGTGTAGTGCTGATTGTGGATGTCAGTCTGGATATGACTGTCGAGCATATACTCCGCCAGCATGTTTTCTTACAATCTGCGGTGATTATTGGTGCAGCACTGGAGAAACTTGTGAGCAAGATTCTTGCTGCAAAGGAAATCGCGTAGATTTTGAAAGAGATAGAAATAATTGTGGAGCCTGCGGGAATGCATGCGACGATAATCAAATCTGCTTGAATAGTCTTTGTCAAATACAGCCGCCAGATCAATGTTCTTCAGATGCAGATTGTGATGATGCCAACGCGTGCACTACAGATCTTTGTGGAGAAACTATTCCTCGCACCTGTTATTACGAACCTATTCCTTATTGTGGAATTGTTTATGCTGCTTACGGCGGCAATATTATTCTAGAACCACGAGGAAATGATGAGTATATTCTTGAATTTAGTAATCGTTATGATACAACTTATAGAATTCCTTATCTTACGAACGAAGATGGCATGTTCAAATATGGAGATAATAATAAGGATTTAGTCTTTGTCGAAGGAAATTTCTCTGAAACTATGACTGTTGAAGATGTGCAACAAACAGAAAATTTATTTAATATTGGCATCTTAGATTATTTTATTCTCTCTAATTTGAATGACTCTACAGGAAATACTACCAATGCTGTTTCACATATTGTTCGCTATAATTCCATTGATATTTATGATCATAGATTAAGTTTTGATGAAGAAGGCAGTGGAACAAGAGAATTTACTTATGAATCTTTAAGCCTGGCAAATGGCGCTATTATTGGAAAGACCTATCTGCAGTTCGGGAATAATCGTTATGTGACTTATATTGCAAACGCGACTTCAGCAGGCAATGATAATCCTCTGGCAATTGATATGGATGGTGATGGACAAATTAACCGTGCTGAAATTACAGTAACCAACAAAGCTTCTGGTGTTATGGATTTAGGACTTGCTGAAGAAAGCGACGGCGGTGAATTCAGCTATAACAACGGCACTTATTATTGGTGTACAACTACTTTTTGCTGGAGGAATCAAGGAGATCTTATTACTGCTGATACCTCTCCATTTTCTTTAATCACTAGACAAAATATTTATCATAACTCTCCTCGTCAAGAAGAAAGCGTTGTTGCACTTTTTGAAAAACGTCCAAATGATCAGATAGGCATCTTGTCCATCAATGGCTCAAATATCCATATGCAGAGCCAGCAAACAAACACCGCTGTCACTAACTATGGCCTTTCTTTTTCATTAGAATCTCCTCTTCCTTGTTGTGGTTCTGAAACTCTTTTTATTATGTATCTTCCTGAAATACAACTTCCCGGTCATGCTGAAGTTGGACATGCAATCAACATAACAATCACTGATCCTGCTTCCAGTTTTACTCCTTATATTCTTTTGATGGCTTTGGGCACAGAACCTGGATATGTGCTGCAGGATGGAAGAATCATTCCCCTGAACAGCACTAGTCAAAGTGTGCTGCATGAATCTCTGGTTATACCTGAAAAGCTGGGTCTTTTTAATTCATATGGTACTTTAGATGCCAATGGTCAAGCAACTGCAGTTCTGAACATCCCAAATATTCCTGAATTGGAAGGCTATGTTGTTTCGTTTGCTTTTATCACTATGAACTATAAACTACCCATACCTTCTGGAATTTTGTATATCTCTTCTCCAGAAAGCGTTAGAATTGACTATTGATCTTCTTAGAGGAAAACTACGAGTAAGTAGTGCTGAATATTTATATAGAAGCTCATTCTAGCTTTTTTCTAGATGGGGGGTATATGAATAAAAAATGGGTCATTAGTTTGAGTATTTTCTTACTGCTTAGTTTATCACTAATTACTTTACGCGCAGATCCTGCTTCTTTAGTATCTTTAAATGAAAATTCAGAAAATAATCAACTTGTAACAGCACAATCTACTTCTCTGGAAGAAACTCCTGAACTTTCCTCACAAGAACGAGAACAACAAATAAATTCCTATGAAATTACTCTTGGAATATCAGCAAATCTTTCCGATAGCGCGGTTATTGAAGTCAATAGTAAAGGACAATCTCTTACCAAAACAGATTATATCCTTTGTCGCAAATTAAGGATGAAGATCGATGCAAAAATTCTTGAGAAATCTGAGGTTGATGAAATACTACAAGAGAAATGTATAGACATCTTAAATTTTCAAGATCCAGATTATATCGCAATAAAGAAGGCACAGGACGCTGAAGAAAATAAAAAAGTTGAAGAATATTATGCTTCTTATAAAAACTTTAATGATTTAGACTTTGAAGAAGTTGAAACTCAAGAGATAACAAAAGAAGCTAAAGAACATGATATTGTCGGTTATATTCTAGATGATAAAGAATATGTTGTGGATATTGTAACTTGTGAAGAAGACCACAACGGATGTTACTTGAAGATAAATGGTGGAAATACTGGATTATTGCAGATTGGTAACTTCTATACCTTTGGAGAAAATAAGGGATATAATTTAGAACTAACTTCTATTCAGTATAATGTATGTGGTAAGCGTTTCTGTGATTATGGATATGATACCTATAATTTGGTTAGTGATAAATTATTGGAGAGGAATGTTAAATGAAGAAAGACATTGTAAATATCATAAAAAAACTTACTTGGTTGTGGTTGATAATATTTTTTATAATTATAGCTATTCTATATTTTAAATTTGATCTTTATTCACCGACAGTATTTTACATTATATTTTTATTTTTTATACCTCTAAGCCTAATAACTTTCTTTTTTCAAAATACTAAAACTGGAAAAAAGAGGTACATATTTTATGCTGTTATTATAGGAACTATTCTAGGTCTTTTTCTAATAGCAATTCAATTCCCAATTGGAATGATAGCACTTATTGTGGATACAGTATTTTCTCCATTTTATAAAAATGAGCTAAATTTTGAGAGTATTTGGTGGGGCATTCTTTTTTTAATCCTGCCTTATACTATCATATTAACAACGTTTATTGCCTATAAATATGCAACAAAAAAATGAAAAAACTGTCAAAAATTTTAACATTATTGATTATCTTAGCTCTTAATATTGTAGTTGTAGAGGCATATAAAATAGAGGACACCCAAGTAGTACATCAACATATTACTAATGAATCTCAAGAGACTTGGAAAGATATGCCAGATGAAATGAAAGCTCATCTTACAAATTCGAGATATGTTTACTTAGATAATAATGGATATGATTTAGGTGATGATATTATTAGTGGATCTGGTGAAGAGGATACTGACGTTGTAAGTGGACCATCTCCATATGATCTTCCATTTTTAGGACATTTTTGGGAACCTGATAATCCTCGTTCAGGACGATATGATGACGGTTTAAATTTAAGATTATTAGGAGAACAAATAGCTTCTTATCGAAGAGCTAGATCTTATTGGTTGAAATATGTTATTCCACTCTATCTTAGCGGGGATATTGATCAATCATATTACTGGCTTGGTAGAGTAGCACATTTTCTACAAGATGCTTCACAGCCTTCTCATGTTCTAATGGACTGCCACCCACATAGATTAGTCCTTGCTCAATCTCGTTTATGTAATGCAGATAATGGCGGAAATATAGAAGATGATGACGGTTTTGATGATTCTGTGTTAGAGGAATATACTGGTGGGAATTTTTTAAATTATGACGGTAATAAAGCTGGACAAGCTTATAACTATCAGACTTTAATTCAGGGGTTTACAGAATCTGACTGGCAAAATATTGATGCTCGCTTTAAAGATAGCAAATATCTTTTTCGTCTCATGTGGTATACTGCACAAAAACCACAACCTTTATAAATAAGTTTTAACTTACTAGTAAGATTGGAGGAAATTATGGTAGATATTATTCATGTATCATCTCGAGGACAAATTGTCATTCCAGAACAAGTAAGAAAGCGTTTGAAGATCAAAACAGGATCAAAGCTATTCTTAATAGAGAAAGATGATTCTCTAGTATTAAAAAAAGAAGAAGAGATTACCAAGCATTTAGATGAGAATAGACAAAAAGAAGTAGTTGGATGGTTGGTATTGGCTGAACAAGCTCTCAAGAATGTTTGGGATAATCCAAAAGATGAAGAAGTCTGGAAACGATATTTATGAAGCAAAGAGAGATTATATTAGTGCCATTTCCGTTTTCTGATCAGTCAGGTCAAAAAATACGACCGGCACTTATAGTCTCAAATAATAGCTTTAATGCTGCAGGAGAAGACATTGTCGTATGTGCAATCACATCGATGATAAAATCTAATCAGTATAGTGTATTGATAAATCAAAATGACCTTGAGAAAGGAGTGTTATATGAGCCAAGTGTTGTGAAAGTTGAAAATATTTTTAAAATACAAAAATCACTCATTATAAAATCCATAGGCTCTATTAAATCAACAGTATTAGTAAAAATTGTTCAAGCAATTAATGCATTAGTGAAGGGCTCAGAGTAAAAAGAAGATGATGCGCAAAAAAGGTGACAGCCAGATTATTTCTTGGGTATTGTTAGTCGGCTTTGTCATAGGATTAGCCACCATAGTCACTATGTGGGTCAAGGACAGGGCAGAATCCTCAACCAAAGACCAGATTGATCTTGCAGAGCAGGAGATCCGCTGCGCAGAGACTGGCATCAACATCGCTGTGGAAGACTGCGTTACTGCCATTACAATATACTAGCCAAAGAAATCCAGAAAGAGATCAAGGAAGGAGTAGATGGTATTATTGTCACCCATGGCACAGATACTTTAGGTTATACTGCGGCTGCTTTGGCATTTGCTTTAGAACATCTTCCTATCCCAGTCTTGCTTGTAGGTAGTCAACGTTCTTCTGATCGTGGTAGTTCAGATGCAGCTTTGAATCTCTTGTCAGCAGCTCGGTTTATTGTTCAGTCAGATTTTGGTGAAGTTGCCATCTGCATGCACGAAACCAGTAATGATGAATCCTGTGTGCTTCTGCCGGCAACAAAAACAAGAAAGATGCACTCAAGCAGAAGAGATGCCTTCAAAGCAATCAATGCACGGCCTTTCGCTCGAATAACAAAAGAAGGAAAAATAACCTGGATCAATCAGCATTATAAAAAAGGAGATAAGACAAGAAAAGTACTGGTAAGACCATTCAAGGAAAACTTGAAAATAAGTATAGTAAAAGCTCATCCAAATATGTTTGCTAAAGAATTAGAAATGTACGAATCTTTTGATGGTCTTGTCTTAGAAGGCATGGGGTTAGCAGGGAATTTTCCCATCAATGTCATAGACAAGGAAACAAAAGAACACGCAAAGATCCTGAAGACGCTCCACAAGCTCACGAAAAAGATGCCAGTCATTGCAACCTCACAAGCTTTCTTCGGCCGTATTAATATGAATGTATACTCTACAGGTAGGCTCTTGCAAGAAGCAGGCATCTTGGGAAATTACTTAGACCTGCTGTCAGAAACTGCTTTTATCAAGTTAGCTTGGGTCTTGAGCAATTATCCTAAGAAGGAAGTAGCAGCCATTATGCATGAGAATCTCCGAGGAGAAATAACCAAGCGTTCAGCACATGAAGATTTTCTTTAGTTCCCATACATGCGCGAATGGGCAAATCGAGTCAAATATGCACCAACCCATTGTTGTATCTTTTTTGCTCCTTTGTCTAATCGATTAGTAACATCCCATTTATAATCAACAAAATTGATAGCAACAACGAAACCTGCAACTCGAGCAAGTTTATCAGGTTCAAGCTTTTCAAAGAAACCTGCCATATTGCCTGCTATAAGTCCTAGGTAAACTGCGTCCATAGCGAAAGATGAGCTTACTCTATAGCCAGCACCTACTACAGATTTCCTTGTAAATGCAAGTAAAGATTGTTGATTTGGTTCTTGTTTAGTTGGTTGTATTTTGTCGTCGATGGTTGTAGTCATGGTCGTTCCTCCAAAAATTGTTATCTCTTAGGATAGATATGTAAAGAGAAAGATATAAATATAACCTACCACCTAGTGGTATGTACTATGTATGAAGAAATACTCTATAAATGTGGCTTGACACAGAACGAAACAAAAGTATATTTGGCGTTATTAAAATTAACAAAAGCAAGTTCTGGTAAAATCGTCAAAGAGGCAGGTATTTCTGGCGGAAAAGTCTATGAAACCTTGAATAAGTTGATAGAAAAGGGGTTAATTAAAGTAGTGACTGAAAATGGGATAAAGCAGTTTATAACACATAATCCAGAAACATTACTTACCTATACAAAGGAAAGAGAAAAAGAAATTCAACAAGTAGAGCTTCAATTAAGAACCATAGTTCCGTCGTTAAAGAAATTAAAACAAAACGAAGAACCATTAGAAACAGTTTTTTTTATCAGGGGAATGCGAGGTATTCGTGAGTTAGTGTTTGAGATGTTAGAAGGAGCAAAAGAAATAAAGATTATGGGGGTAAGATCTACAAAAAACGAGCAGTATAATAATTTCTGGAGAAACTGGCATAGACAGAGGGTAGCATTAAAAAAGCATGCTCGAGTTATGTTCTCAGATAGAAACACAGAGTATTGGAAATTCTTTAAACAGTTAAAATATACAGCCATTAAGGAGATATTACATTTTAGTCCATCTGCAATTATGATTATAGATAATAATGTTCTTATTTTTTCTTATGATGACGGTTTTAAGTGCATACATATAACATCGAATGCAATAGCCAAGTCGTTTACTGGATTCTTTGATGACTTATGGAGAATTGCTAAGTAAGGAAAGGACAAGAAATAAAAAGGCAAGAGAGATAATGAAATGATGAAAAAAGAGAGTCTCTGGTATCGTTCTCGTGGACTAGACAAGATGGGAAAACGGTTTGGAAAAAAAGTACTACGAGAGTTTATAGAATCCAGGTTGAAAAATGAAAAAACAGTAAGAATTCTGGAAATAGGTTTTGGAGAAGGTAGATGTTTATTGGACTTAAGAATTAGATTTCCTAATAAAAATGTTGAGTTGTATGGGATAAATAATACAAAAAAAGGAAGTATGCATAATCAAGGTGATTTTCTAAAAAACGCTAAAACTTTTGGAATTGCAATACCTAACTCTAATCTACCAAAACCATATTTTTTTGATGCTGGTGAAGGTTTGCTGTTTAAGTCTAAGTTTTTTGATGTAATCATAAGCCAAGTTTCCTTTCACTATATCGGCAATAAAGCAAGGCTTCTTGAAGAGGTTTGGAGAGTCTTAAAAGTAGGAGGAAGAGCATATCTACATATAGATTCCAAATATAGAAATAAATCTCCTGATTTTTTAAAACTAAATGCAGAAACTCCTAGATTTATAATCTATAGAAATGGAGAAGTCATTAAGGTAAGTCAATACCTAAGGAAGTTTATAAAAAAAGGATTTAAACTCTCTGGTACTATCTTTAATAAAAAGAACAATAAATGCACTTTAATTATGGAAAAAAATAAGCACACTCTCTTAAAGCTCAACTTGAAATATGATGGAAACTCAACTATATATTTAACAAAACTTAAAGATAGTGATAAATACAAGAATGATGGCTCAATTTGGTGGGGAACAAGAAGTGTTTTTAGAGCTAGAAATAAATAAAGGAAAAAAACCATGAGAAAAAAAGGTCAGATTTATTTGCTTGCGGCATTAATCCTAGGGCTCATCATCTTCCTTCTCGTCGCAGAAACCAACATAGTCAAGGAAACAGTCATCGATGATGATTTTGAGAATTTAGCAAAAAACTATGAGATCGAAAGCGCAAAATTCATGAATCAGCTCTTGGAGAGTGGAAGTGCTGATATGATCAATAAGTTTCTCAGGTTTACTATTGTCTTCTCTTCTTATGCAAAGACAAAGAATCCTGAATTTGGTGTCATCTATGCCTTCATGTACAATGGTCAAGTGCACATAGGAAATTATCTGGACAGACCAATGAAAGTCAGAGATGCTCCGCCAGGAAGAGAACAATTACCTGGCTGTTATCAGCAGTTGCGAACCAATGTAGTTGTGGGAGGTCTTCGCATGGATATTAGTGGTGTGTCTACAGGAGCATTCACAAATTGTCTGTTGTCCATGCCTGCTCCACCAGTAAATCGTCTGAAATTCTTGATTGAGAATGTGGAGTATGAAGTCGAGCTCGAACCATCCCGTCCGGAAATCATAATTGTCAGCCGTGAGGAGATTGCCAACCAGAGAAAGGTCTATGTAAAGGGTAATTTTAAGAAGGGAAGAAATAATTAAATCTCATGAGAAATGTCAAAGAAAAGTAAGTGAAATAAAACAATATCTTTCAGAAAACAATTAAGAACTACATTTAAAAAGGTCAACAGCATCACTAGACCATGCAAAAAAAAGGGGACAGTCAGTTAATTTCTTGGGTTCTCTTAGTTGGTTTTGTCATAGGTCTAGCAACTATGGTAACTATGTGGGTAAAGGATCGTGCAGAGCAAACAACGCAGGAAGAGATAGATAGGACAGAGCAGGAGCTTCGCTGTGCTGAAACTGCTATCAATGTTGCCATAGACTGTCCTACTATGCCGAGAGATGTGCAGGTAACGAATACAGGGAAATTTACTATTCAGAAACTAAAATTCAGGCAATTGGAGCAGACAACCCTGCGGATAGTGATTGATGATGTTGTCCAGGTCATTCCCCCACAAGCGCCACCACAAACGGTAAGTTTAAATACAAATATTGATCCTCTACAGGAGTTTGATATCATTCCTATCATCATAATCAATGAAAAAGAGGTCGTCTGTGTTACACGGAAAATTACCCACACTTGTTAGTAGAAAACAAGGTATTTCTCCATTGATCGCAAGTGTTTTAGTCATTGGTATGGTGGTAGCCACAGCGTCCATCGTCTTCTTTTGGGGCAAAGGATTTACAGAAGAAATCATCCAGAAAGAAGGTGCTATTTCAGGTCAGCGATTGAATTGTGCTACTGATGTCAAGATTAATGTGGTCAGTGAGTCAGGCAGTCAATTAATAGTGGAGAATGCTGGCAGTGGTCGTATTGATGCTTTTAGTTTAGTAGTGAATGGTGTTGCAAATGAGGAAGTGGTACCTCTTGACCCAGGAAACACTGTTCCTTTAAGTCATATCGCAACCACAGGTGAGAAAGTAGATATTATTCCCAAGGTGAAGGTTGGTGCTGGTTTGTTCCAGCCCTGTTCCAGTCAAAAAGTAACTTATAGAATTATCTAAAGGAAGTGAGAACAACATGCTAAACAACAAAGGTATTTCGCCATTGATTGCGACAGTCTTGATTATAGGATTTACTATTGCTCTAGGTGCCATGATCATCACCTGGGGCACAGATTTCTTCAGAAGCACAACAGAGAAAGTGGACAAGGATAGGGAAAATGCATTGCTTTGCACTAGTCAGTTGGACTTCCAGTTGCAAGTGAATTGCGCCAGCGGAAAGGTCTTCGTAGATAATCGCGGTTCTATTGATATTGTAGGCATGAAATTGCGTTCTCATAAACGAGCAGATGGCACAGTCACAGTTCAAGATGTTAATCAAAGTATCAGCGCATTCGGCAAGATTCCAATTGATGTGACCAACCTGAATGAACTAAGTAAAGTCGATGCCATTGCTACAGTCAAAGCTACAGATGGTAGTGATATTGTTTGCAACAATGCTCGTCGTGAAGCTACAGTTCCAGTTGCTTGCCCATAACTCGTGATGAAAGCGAAAAAAGGAGACATCTGGGTTTCTGCAGTCCTCTATTTGACATTAGGAGTCATAGCTATCGCCTTGATTCTCAGTGCAGCTATTCCTCTCATTAACAAGATAAAAGATCGGAACACAGTAGCACAAACCAAAGACGTCTTGTTCGTTTTAGATGAAACCATCAGAAAAGTAGCCAACGAAGGTCCAGGATCACAGCGCGAATTGTCTCCCTTCACAATTGGTGCTGGAAAATTAACAGTAGATCAGGATAATGAGCTGATTAAATGGGAGATGGAGACTGAAGCGATCATCCAAGAACCAAATACTATGCTCAAAGAAGGAGTTCTCGATATCGAGCTCCAAGAGTCCAGAACTGAAGGAAAATATACTATCGTCATCACTGATAGATACACTAACATTGATGTCAACTTGACTTCTAAGTTAAACAACCCCTTCACAGGAAAGTTTGCTGTCTTAGTCCGTCACTCAGGTCGTTTTCCAGGTGAAAAACCAGAGATTGAAATCCACATCAACTAGTTTTAAATAGCAAAAAGTCTCTGCAAAACAGTGTATGTTAGCAAAACTGAAGAAAGAGTTAGAATTATGTGCACGTCCACAACGGGCAAAAGTCTCTGCAAGCTTCTTCAAGACTGGCAAAGGGCAGTATGGTGAAGGCGATATCTTTATTGGAGTCACTGTTCCAGACACTCGAAAAATTGCAAAAAGATATTTACACTTATCCTTCCAAGATATTACTTTATTGTTCGAAAGCAAAATCCATGAGCATCGGTTGATCGCTTTGCTTTTATTAGTAGAACGGTTTAAAAAAGCAGATGATAAAACAAAAACAGAAATCTACAACTTCTATCTCAAGCACACAAAATATGTAAACAACTGGGACTTGGTGGATTTGTCAGCTCATTATATTGTCGGCAGTTACTTGTTTGAGAAAGACAAAGCAATGCTCTACAAGTTAGTCAAATCAAATAATCTTTGGGAAAGAAGAATTGCCATCATTGCAACGTTTGCGTTTATCCGTAAAAATAACTTCGAAGACACTTTCAAGATTGCAGAACTTTTGCTGCAGGATAAGCACGATTTAATGCATAAGGCAGTAGGCTGGATGCTGCGGGAAGTAGGCAAAAAAGATCAGCAAGCACTTGAAACATTTCTCGAAATACACTGCAAGGTCATGCCAAGAACTATGCTGAGATATGCTATTGAAAGATTTGATGAGCAAAAACGCCAGTTCTATATGCAGAAGTAAAAATGAAGATAATTACTGAAAAACTACTAAGCTTTGGTTACTCGACCTTCTAGAACATCTTGCAGACCGCGTAAAAGACTTTGTTTATCTTCCTGGCTAAGATCTTGAAGCTCTTTAATTTTATTGGTACAAATTGCTTGCATAAGTTTCTGGACTTTCTTAATATAAGCAGGACTTAATATAGGAGGTTCAGAAGCATTCTTTTGCAGTGTTGCAGTTTGCATACTCTTCTAAAGAGATTAATCTTTATATGTCTTGCTCTCAAATACCGGAAATCTTCCGAAAAGCAGCCAGTGAACAACATTTATATACATCAGCAGCATCCAAAAAACCATTGCAATACAGGAGGGTTGATCATGGAAAGATCAGCAAGAAAAGGTCAAGCCAAGTGGTTAGTTATTTTCGGCATTGTGCTTATAGCAATCGTTGTCCTAATCATTAGTTTAGGCAATAAATCTAGTTCAACTACAAGCGAAGGTCCAATCAAGATAGGATTTATTGGTCCATTAACTGGCGACGCGGCAGCATATGGCGAGCCGATACGGCAAGTGATACAATTAGCTATAGAAGAAATCAATACTGCTGGTGGTGTCAATGGCAGAATGATCGAGTTTATCTATGAAGATGGTGCTTGCACACCAAAGAATAGCGCAACTAGCGCGCAAAAGTTGATTGATGTGAATGGAGTAAAGGTAATTTTAGGTGGTTTCTGCAGTGGAGAAACGCTTGGCGCAGCACCAATTGCTGAAGCTGCAAAAGTTATTCTATTCTCAGCAGGATCAGGAAGCCCTGACATAACGAAGGCAGGAGACTATATTTTCAGAAATTTCCCCTCAGATGCTTCTTCTGGAAGCAAAGTTGCTCGAGAAGCTGTTAAGAATGAGCACACAAATATAGCTATCATCGCAGAGCAGACAGATTATGCGCAGGCAGTCAAGAAAGTGTTCAAGGATACCTTGGTAGGCGAAGATGGAAATGTGGCTGTTGATGAGGCCTTCTCCTCAGATGCGACAGATTTCAGAACGCCTTTGACTAAGATAAAGGATGCAAATCCAGACGCAATCTATCTTATTGCTCAGACGCCAGCTAAATATGGTTTAGTCTTGAAGCAATTACGAGAGATGGGTATTGACCAGCAGATTTACACGAATGAATTTGCAGCAGCGCAGGATATCTTAAAAGAATATGGCGACGAGATAGAAGGAGCGATCTATGCTGAGCCAGCTTTCAATGCAGAAGCTCCTGCAGCAGCAGCGCTTTTGGAAAATATCAAGACAACTTATGGATCCTTGTCTGGAGATCTTCCACCAGTGTATTTCGCCACAGCGTATGACGCAGTGTATATTCTCAAAGAAGCTGTAGAAAAATGTGGAGAAGACACGAACTGCATCAAGACTGCACTCTATGCTATCAAGAATAGGCCTGGAACAGCAGGGCCTTTGTCTATAGATGGCAATGGTGATGCTAGCTTTGAATACGAAGTGAAGCAGATCACGAATGGAAAACCAACGGTTGTTGGTTAATTTTTTATTTTTTATATTCTAAAACAACATGGCACTCCTTCAGTTAATCGTGAATGCGTTGATCGCAGGAAGTATCTATGCGTTAGTGGCTTCTGGATTTTCTCTGATCTACACAACAAATAAATTCATGCATTTTGCGCACGGAATCACTGTTGCCTTCGCAGGATACATGTTGTTGTTCTTTTATTCCATGTTAGGATTGTCTTTTGCTCTTGCTAGCGGCGCAGCTATATTGACCACAGCTATCCTAGGTCTAGTGATGTATAGGTTCTTGTTTTTGCCATTGCAGCAGAAAAAAGCGTCCAATGTTATCTTGTTGATTGCAAGTCTGGGCATCCTCATTTTCTTTCAAAACTTATTGCAGTTGTTGTTCGGTGCAGATACAAAAGTCATCAATTACTTTGAAGACATGGAAAGCATCATGATTGGTGATGCGATAATCACTCCCATGCAACTAAGTATTTTGGGTGTCGCAATACTCCTTTTCTTCGTGCTTTATGGAATTATGAAATACACAAAATTAGGAAGGAACATGCGTGCTGTGGCAGACAACAAGGAATTGGCAAGCATTATAGGCATCAACGAGAAGAAAGTTGCGGATTATTCGTTTATTTTTGGCAGTGCGCTTGCAGGCATTGCAGGTATCTTAATTGCTTTGGAACACAATCTTTATCCCTATATGGGAACAAATTTAATTGTCAAGGGATTTACTGGAGCAGTGATTGGCGGGATTGATAGTATTCCTGGCGCAATTTTAGGATCATTTGTGTTGGGATTTGCTGAGAATTTTGGTATTTGGTATTTGCCATCAGGATACAAAGACGCTATCGCATTCATCCTGTTGTTCATCTTCTTGCTCTGGCGACCGCAAGGAATATTAGGCATCAAGAAAGGTGTGAAGCATGTTTGAATATCTAGTGCATCTCGTGATTTTGATTGCTATTTACATCATCTTAGTCACTAGCTTAAATCTCGCATTAGGTTTCACAGGATTATTAAATTTAGGTCATGTCGCTTTCTTTGGTATAGGTGCTTACACATCAGCATTGTTGGTTAGGGCAGGAGTTCCTTTTCTGTTTGCTTTTGTTGTTGCAGGTCTCCTTGCTGCCGTGTTTGGATATATCTTGGTCGCAGCGACACGCAAGTTGAAGGGTGATTATCTTGCGCTAACAACGCTTGGATTTAGTTTTGTAATCTACTCCATCTTGTTGAATTGGGTGTCCTTGACGCGTGGTCCTCTTGGTATTCCAGGAATTCCAAAGCCATCACTCTTCGGCTATGTTATTGCTACTAATCAAGATTATCTTATTTTTTCGCTTGTTGTCTGCGTCTTGATTGTAGTTGTCTTGACAAAAATAGTGCACTCTCCATTTGGTAGGTTGTTGCAGGCTGCGCGCGATGATGAGGTCGGCTTGAAAGTGTTGGGAAAAAATACATTTCTATTGAAGGCGAAAGCCATGATGATCTCTGCTGGATGCGCGGGCATTGCAGGCAGTTTGTTCGCGCATTATATCTCGTATATTGATCCATCTTCATTCTTGTTGACAGAAATTATCTTTGTCGTTACTATTGTCATAGTCGGTGGCATTGCATCAATGAAAGGATCTATAGTTGCAACCATCCTCTTAGTGCTGTTGCCTGAAGCTCTACGTTTTTTAAGTCTGCCCAGCCAGATTCTTGGTCCTAGTCGTCAGATTATTTATGCTGTCATCTTAATTGCTATCTTGTTAATTCGTCCGCGTGGCTTGTTCGGAAGGGTTGATCTAGCGTGACTAGTACGATGCTACAGGTTAAAAATCTCCACAAGCATTTTGGAGGTATCAAGGCAGTAGATGGCTGTAGTTTCGCAGTGCGGCAAGGATCTATCACAGCATTGATTGGTCCAAATGGTTCTGGAAAATCAACTGTCTTTCATCTTATCTCGCAGCTGGAGCAGGAAAACAGTGGAAAAATTATCTTCAAGCAGCAAGATATAGCAAAAAATATACCGCATGAGATTGCTCGTCTAGGCATAGCAAGAACGTTCCAGGAAGTGCGCTTGTTCAGAAATTTGACAATGCAAGACCATTTGGAAATTGCCCTGGCTGAAGACGATGAATATGTGTTCAGAAGTCTCATAAAAAAACAGGAAGATCAAACACAAAAAATACAGCAGATGCTCAAGATCGTCGGATTGCACAAGGATCTCAAGACTTATGTGACTGATCTCAGTTATGGGCAGAGAAAATTATTAGACTTGGCAATAGCGTTAGCGAAACCACACAGCTTGTTGATGCTGGACGAGCCAGTTGCTGGTGTTAATCCTTTGATCAGAAAAGAAATAAAAACTATTTTAAAGAATTTAAGGAAGCAGGGAGAAACTATTTTTGTGATTGAGCATGACATGAATTTTATTATGGATATTGCTGATCGTATTATTGTGATGGACGCTGGCAAGGTCATTGCAGAGGGAAAGCCGAAAGTGATACAAAAGAATAAGAAAGTGCTCGAGGCGTATTTGGGTGAATAAGCTAAGATTTCACTTGAGAGCAAAAGAGCCGCAGGAAGCCTGCAAGAGCAAAATTATTGGTCGTCCAATTCTAGATTAAACATTTTATTATAGTAAGTATATCTTTTTGTATACTGTCTAAACAGAAAAGTTTATTTTTTGAAGAATAGCTTTTGCAACATCCTTGAAAGCAGGAGCTGTGCCCATGAGCAACTGTCCCATCTCATCATCCCACACAGTCTGTTTATCTTGGATTCTCAAGACGAATTCCTTATAATTCCAGTCTTTTTTATAATAAGAGAGCTTTGTTGCGATGAGGGATTTGTCAAAGAGTATCCCGCGTTCCAATAAGAACCAGAGGTCATAAACGTCTCTTGCATGATCTCTGTTAATTATGGCTCTTATTTTTTCTGCTAAGATCTCTTTTTCCTGCATAATCAGAAGAGAATAGGCGTAGATATCAGGATAGAGTGAATGATGGGTCTCTAACCTGGGCTCTAAGACAACTTCTGACTTCAGGTTTATGTCAATTCTGATGCTGCATAATGAATTTCTGTTGCCAGTATAAAGGGGGCCTTTCACTAGGAGAGTCAATAAGACAGTGTTATATCTTTCTTTTTTTTCTTTTACATCTGCTTCTATGCCGAATAAGCTTAGGTCCGCGAGTATTTTTTTCATCAGATCATCGATGTTTATTTTTTTGACAGCGCTGAAGTCAACATCTTCGCTGAATCTGTTTATTTTGTAAAATTTGTAGAGGCAGGTGCCTCCCTTGAAAACAAGCTCATTTTTAGTGTTTTTAGATATGGAAAAGAGAACTACATCGAGGAGATAGTCTTTCTCCACATAGCCCAGATTGCTGATGTTTTTTATTCTGGCGATTTTTTTTAGCTCGTCAAGCGATATCATGTGCCAGGTTATTAATGATCCTCCATTTTTTGTTTTTCTCGCCCTGCTTTTTATGATGCAAGTCTAGAGGTATATAATTATAATCTATGTGCTTTAATAACTCTTCGGCAGATAGTCCTTTTTGCTCCAGTAAGAAGCCAAGTCTTTTGAGCAATGATTTGTTTTTGGTTCTAATCGCGAATGCTTTCAGCTGCTCCAGATTAATCTCTGCAGAGTCTATGGCTTTTGCAATTTCGTGCAGCGGAACTGTGCCGGTAAGAAGAGAGTCCAGGAGACACTTTTCCGGCTCTGCTATAAAGATGTCAAACTGTTCATATCTGGTTTTTGCATACCCCCAGAAATATCTAAGTTTATGGAAGGTTATGGTTGTAGTGAGAAAATGCACAGCTTTCTTTGATTTTTTCGAGGCGATCATGATCTGCATGGGGAGCTGGTCTGTAAGGTTGTAAAATCGCAGCGCAGTCCAGAAGCTGATATAGGAAGGGGTGGTTATGAGGGACGCAAACAAAAGAGGGTTTTCATGGACTGTGTATTTTCCTTTCTCTAGTTCAAAGAGGAGCTTTTCTTTTTTCAGCCGATAGAGGTGGGTTCTGCAATAGTTGACTCCTTTGCCGGTAATTCTGACAAACTCATTAAAGGTGAAAAGAGGGTATTTTTCAAGTATGCGCAGCAAGAGTATTGTTTTCATAGGTAAAGTCTATAGGAATAGGTTTATAAATATTTCTATACGCTATAATCATCTAATTTGATTATCATAAATAGTTAAAGTAGTAAAAGATACTATTTTGAGAGAGTATAATAACCTAAAATGATGATGTTTTTAGTATGATTTAGTAATATAAGAGTTATCAGGTTTAGCATGCTTCCATAACGTCTCAAAGAAAGTTCTAAAAGACTGCACAATGTCTGGATGCTTGATGCAAATGGTGATGTCTCTTATCCTTTTTTTCTTGAAAACTATAAGAAATAATCAATTTATGCTTGTAAGTACATAATCTACCTGTCTGGTTCTCAAGTTGATGATTCTAATAAGAGATGGTATGCCTCATCAGGGAAGAGGTTATATTGAGTCTGTTCTTCAACTCTGACAAATTCATAGTGCCTTATTTTATTTAAGAAAGGTTTGATGACATTCTCAACGTTTTTTAGATCTTTGAAACTTTCAACTATATGGAAGCTTATAATGTCTGGTTCTTGTATGTTCAGCAGATTCCCTGAAGAGTTAGTTCTCGCCAGTGCATGCGCTATAGGTAATTGAGCAGATCGAGATTTTGTCGTAATCATGAGCAGATATAATTCTCCGCCATAAATAAAAGGATTGGTGGTGGTAATGCACATACGGAGAATATTTTTTTTCTTCAGATTAGTTATAGTGGTAAGTATGGTTTTTGGGTCACAGTCAAACGCTTGCGCAAGATCTATAATCTTCTCCTTAGAGTTTTCAGCAAGTCTTCTAAGAACCAAAATATCCCGCTTGCTAAAAGGCTCTATGGCTGAAGGTGTAATCAAAGGTATTACTTCTTTTTTTTGCTGTGAGAAAAATAAACCAGTGTTTGTCTGGATAACTTCTATAAGCTGGACTTTATCTCTTTGTAGTAAATTAATGTTATTGTTAATATTTTCTTCCTTACATATGATTCTTATTAAGAAATCCCATTTGCTCCCAGACAGCAAGAGGATCTGGTTTATGAAAAGGAGTTTCTCAGTCTGCTCCACGTATTCATATTTTTCCTGCAAGGTCATGGAAGTTTTTATGCCAACATTGTAGATCTTAAGCCCTAACTTAGTAAAGTCTATAAATGTAGAGTACCCGGTGATAATTTGAAGGTTTTCAAGCTTTTTTATTTTATGAAATACCGCAACCTTGCTGATTTTCAGCTTTTTCCCTACTGCCTTCAAAGATAGTCTAGAGTTTTCTATAATAATCTTTAAGAGTGATTTATCAATCTCTTTAATTTTTTTAGTGTGCACGAGGGCTTTCACAACCCAGTTGATATGCACCTTCCTATCTTTAATATTATTCTTCATTTATAATAACAAAGAATGATACTATTTAAATATTTTACTGTTTTGTTAACATAAATGACAAGAAAAGTTATATACTAAAGTTCACAATCTTAGATCTATGAAAAGAAAAAATGTACTCATAATAGCTTCATCGGTCATTGTACTTCTGCTGGTTATAGTGCTGGTGCTGTTAATTTCAATGGAGAAGACAAAGGATAAAGAACAAGAGAGAATAGGAATTATTCTTCCACTTTCCGGCCAATTCGCAGAGATTGGAAAAGACGTGCTTGATGGAGTTAATTTATACAAAGAGCAGAATCCAGATGTAACCATCATAATGGAAGATGACGGGTTTGAGAGCAAAAAGAGCATAAATGCTTACAGGAAGTTGCGTGATTTTGACAAAATCTCAATAATTGTTGGTCCATTAGGTCCTGTCACAATAAATAGCGTCGCAGGCGCAATGAATAATAAAGACAAGGAGGAGTCCCTAGTCATAGGACTAACTTTATGCACAGATGAATTTGATAAGTATGTAAATATATTTTGTACCTATCCTTCTTTAAAGTTTCAGGTAAAAGAAGCCGCAAAAACTATAAAGAGATATGGAACAACAGCCTATATTATCACAGAGAATACTGAAACAGGAAATTTGCTCCTAGGATATGCCGAAAGCTATTTTGATCAATATAATATACAGCTAGCAGGAAAAGACAAATTTCTTCCAGACGAAACATTATTCTATACTATTGCCACAAAAGCTATAGACAGGAATCCAGATGCTATTTATATTGTATCTGCGACTCCAATAAGTAATCTTAAATTGGCAAGTTCTTTACGAGAACAGAATTATAATGGGAAAATAATTATTGGATCAGATATCACTGAAAAGTATTTAGTAGAATTTGGAGACGTATTAGATGGCGTTCTTTTTGTTGGCTTAATAGATGATAATTATTTACCTAAGTTTACAGAATCTTTCATAGCAAAATATGGAAAAAATCCTAATATGTATAATGCATATGGCTATGAACTTGTGGCAGCAGCTTTTAAAGCACAAGAGAGGAATATTGCTGCAGAGTCATTTCCCAGTCTGGAAGAAGAATACGATTTTGCAATAGAATATCTTCAATATGAAGGTAGACAAGCTAGAATTCCTATGGTGGTGAAAGAGGTAGTAAACACTAAATTAGTAATTAGTAAAGGAATTCAATGAGAGAAGATGATGAAGATAATCTGGAAAAGAAAATACATAATCATGTTTTTGTAGAAGTGGATCGACATGTATGGGGCGAAGCATACGACAGCAGAAGATCAAGATATTATTTAGCTATAGGAAGGATATCGATGTACAATATGCAGTCATTATTATAAAAACTATTATGCTAAGGATTTAGGAGTTAAAAGATAATTTTATCTTTCTAAATTAATCATTAAAAACACAGATATTTTTGATTTGAGTAACCTTTATATGGTTCATGTTGTAAGAAGTAGGTATGTTATCTATCCATAATCTCAGCGCAGGCTATGAAGAGTTGCAAGTACTGCATGATATTAGTCTCAACGTCAAGCCGGGAGAGATAGTCGCGTTAATCGGTCCTAATGGCGCAGGAAAAAGCACGATTATCAAGTCCATTTTCAATATAGCCAACGTAACGTCAGGAAAAATACTCTTCAAGGGAAAAAATATTACCCACCTCAAGACGCATGAGCTTGTCGAGTTAGGCATCAGCTATGTCAGCCAAGGCAGAATCAATTTCACTAATTTAACAGTAGAAGAAAATCTTGTCATAGGTGCAGAATTAACACAAGAAAAAGAAGTTGTCGAGAAAAATCTTGTTGCAGTCTATAAAAAATTCCCTATCTTGCACGAGAGAAGAAAGCAAGTAGCTTTTGGTCTGAGCGGCGGTCAACAACAAGTATTGGCTATTGCTCGCTCATTAATACAAAATCCTTCTTTGTTGCTGATGGATGAGCCTTCCCTAGGACTATCTCCAAAGGCACAGACAGAAATCTTCTCCATCATCAAAAAATTAAGAGATGAAGGCATTGCTATTCTCATGGTGGAGCAGAACGCGAAGAAAGCCATTGAGCTCGCGGACAGAACCTATCTCCTGGAAGAGGGAAAAATAGTCTTGGAAGGAAATAAGTCCATAGTCAAGCATCCCAAGATTAAAAGTGTCTATTTGGGCGGTGCTTAGGTCTCCAAAAGATTTAAATAGTTTGAAAGTTTAACTGTTTAACTAAAACTAGGGAGGCATTAACATGGAATCAGATCTAGTAAAAATGAGCCCAAAAGGGCAGCTTGTTGTATCACAAGATATTAGAAGCAAAGAAAAATTTCATCCCGGAGATAAATTTATGCAATTCTCCATAAAAGAAGGTGTGCTCTTTAAACGAGTGAAAATGCCTGATGTAAAAGCCGAATTTGAAAAATTAGCAAAAGAGATTGAGCAGCAATTCAAAAAACAAAATATCACACAAAAAGATGTAGACGAGGCTATTATATGGGCAAGAAAAAAATCGTCCTAGATACAAATATGTTTATTTCTGCTCTTGGCTGGCAAGGAAAGCCAAAACAACTGCTTGAAAAATGCATTGATGGAGAATTCGAACTGATCATATCTTCAAACCAATTAGACGAACTCATGAGAGTTATGGATTATCCAAAGTTTGCATTCACAGAAGAACAAAAATTAACTCTCCTAGGAATCATAACAGCAATATCAACAGTTGTTCATATATCAAATACATTACATATCATTAAAGAAGACCCAGATGATAACATTATTTTAGAAACAGCAATAGGGGGAGATGCTGAATATATTATTACAGGAGATCCACATTTGTTGCAACTAAAAAAGTTCTCAAAAGTGAATATTATGACAGGAGCAGAATTTCTAGCGATGCACTCATAGTTTTTTTAGAAGATTATAGTGAAGCATCCCAAGATCAAAAGTGTCTATTTAGGTGGTCGTTAGAAGAATAGATAGAAAGAACTCTCCAGCATTTATAAACGCTCTAGGGGTCTTTGAGAAATGCTTATTTGTTCGTTCAAAAAGAAAAGATTTTTATAACCTTTATCATATTGGTTAATATGAACCCTGCCTTTTACTTTTATCCATACAGTCGGTCTCAGTTTTTTGATCGCTTTCATATACCTTCTGATCTTTTGACACAAGATAATCGAGAATTAATAGAAAAGAAAGGCGAAGAACCCATAAATGATGGAGAACATGAAGGTTGTTATATTTTAGAGACACGTGATTTTCCAAGTATTTTTTATAGGGATAAACCTGTCTCACTACACAGCCATAACATCCCCATTATTGTAGCTTCTCTACTTTGTATGCCTAAAGGGCAAACAAGATGTGGTCTATTAGAAAATAGAGTACACTCGGACTATTATGTGAGAGGTAAGACTATACCAGATCTTTATCAAGCAGATGTTCATGCTGCTACTATGTTAATGCAAGATATAACACATTTTCCACTGGAATCTTTCTATGAACGTTTCCTGCAGCAAGACATACCAGTAACTATTGATGAAAAGCTTTTTGAGAGTAGTATTGCCTGTGTAGAATTTACACCACTTAAAATAACCTTTAGTGCAGAGTCAATGAGAAGACATGCAGATGATATTGATTGGTTCACAGTTACCTATCTACATGAATGGTATCACGTGATAGAGCAAGATCTGGGCAGAGTTGTCGAATCCACGTTTCGTGATCATCCTCGATGGAAAATAAAACGTAAACAAGATTTACAGGGCTATCCTTTTTTCAAACAGCCTGTAGCTAGAGACGAAAAACATGCATTGAATACATTTGACGTTGAATGGGAATGTGAAAATAGAAGAATTAAAGACGGATGTTTTTTTGAGTTTGCAGAGCTCCTTGCGGCGCTAACTTATCTAAAGTATCCGGAAGTGGTAGAAAGAGTGAGACCCATACATGCCAAAGCATTAGGAAGAAAAGGTTATCAAAGACACTTATTCTTGCCACAGGCATGAAAATACATTAAAACTATTTTCTAAAAAGCTATATAAACACCAGAAAACCCTGTTCTAGCATCAAAAGAGGATGATTGCATGGCCGATGAAGACTTAGGTATTCCAGCACCAACACCAGAAGTTTCTTTTCACTTAGATCCTGTTCCAGAAGTCATCACACTCCCAGACGTGCAGGATAAGACTAAGATTAACATTATGTATCCATTGATTCCTCCTTATGCGTTCGCTCATATCTACTGGGACCCGGCAAATGATGAACTCAGATATGAAGTTGAAGAGCCAAAATTAGATGATAATGAAGCCCATATTCTCGCCATAGTGGAGAAAGGCATCGAAGAATTGATCAATATCAGTTTCATCAACGTTAAACGGTCAGATGTGGTCATTGTCTATCTCGAGAAGAACATTGCTGTGTTGCTGGCAGAGCTGGGCATCAAAGTCACAGAAGAAACCTTCCTGAAAATCATGTATTACATTTACAGAAATTTTGTTGGCCTAAATGAGATTGAGCCTTTGATGAAGGATTACTTCATTGAAGACATTGAATGTAACGGCAGTAATGCTCCTTTGTACATAGTCCACAGAAAATACAGAAACATCAAGACCAATATTATTTTTCCTGATCCGCTGCGATTAACTTCCTTGGTAGAAAAACTAGCGCAAAAGTGTGGCAAATATATTTCCTACGCGCATCCGATTCTCGATGGAAGGTTGCCAGATAAAAGTCGTGTCAATGCTTCATATACACAGGACATTTCTACAAGAGGTCCAGCATTCACCATTCGTAAATTTACTGCTGAGCCTTATAGTCCAACAAAATTAATGCAGCTCAAAACTGTGTCTCCAGAAATGTTAGCCTATCTCTGGTTAGTCATTGAGCATGAAGCAAGTTTCTTAGTCATCGGCGGTACTGGATCAGGAAAAACGTCCATGCTTAATAGTCTTGCTTTTTTTATTCCGCCAGAGTCTAGAATAGTTTCAATAGAGGACACTCACGAATTAAATCTCATGCATGAAAACTGGCTCCCATCTGTAGCAAGAGAAGCAACTGGAGTAGGTGCAGAAGGAAATGTAGGAGAAGTAGATTTATTCGCTTTGCTCAAGGAATCCTTCCGTCAGCGTCCAGACTATGTCATTGTCGGTGAAATTCGTGGAAAAGAAGCATATGTGTTATTCCAGGGAGCAGCATCTGGACATGCAGTAGCTTGTACTTTACACGCTGAAGATGTTGATACAATGATTAAAAGATTAGAAAATGAGCCTATTAATTTGCCTGGTACATTATTAGAAACTATTGACATTGTCTGTATTATGGGGCAGGTCCATGTGCAGGGTGAAGAAGTGCGTAGAGTCAAGGCAGTTGCAGAAATTGTGTCTGTCAGTGATAAGGGGGAAGCAATAACTAATACTCCTTTTGTCTGGGATCCAAAAACAGATGCCTTCTTTTTCAAAACTGAAAGTGTCATGTTCAACAAATTAGTGCAGGAATTTGGATTGTCTCCTGACTATTTGCAGCAGGAATTTTCCAGAAGAACAAAATTATTTATAGAATTATACAAGAGAAATATTACCGATTATAAGGAAGTGCAAAAAATAATTAACGTTTATTATACAGCACCACAAGAAATCATCCGCAAATTTAATCTCTGATCATGAACAATGTACACGCAAATAAATACATGGTATCGAAAAGGAAACGAAAGCAGTACTTGCGAGACATTAACGCGGATCCAAAAGTGCTGGAGCGTTTGAAAGCGCCGAAAAAGCAGCAGCCTTTGCAAGTCGAGTATACAGTCTATCAGCCTAACTTCTTCGGTAAATTGGCAAATACTTTTGCAGGCTCATCTGCGCAGAATATCGAGCACCATTTTCCGGCATTTTCCAAGAATTTGACGCAGCAGTTGCGCATGGCAGGCGTGAAAGTATTATCGCAAACGTACATGAACATGATGGTCTTTGCGTTGCTGATAGCTTTCCTAGTAGTAGCTTTGGTTACCATACTTATTGGTCTTTATCTGCAGATCACTATGGCCACTGCATTGATGCTGGCTTTCCTGATTGGCCTGGGTGTATGTGTAGTAGTGGGAGTCATATTCGCCGTCTATCCATCGATAGTCGTCAGTCGGAGAAGTCATCAGATAAAAAATGATTTGCCTTTCGCAATCATCCACATGTCAACGATTGCCGGTTCTGGCGCTGAGCCTATGGTGATGTTCAAATTGCTCTTGAGTGCAAACGAGTACAAAGGATTGAACAGCGACGTCAAGCGCATCGTTAACTATATCAATTTGTTCGGTTATGATCTATCAACAGCATTGAAGACTGTCGCATCAACAACACCTTCCAAGCAATGGAAAGATGTCCTAACAGGTATCACTACAACCATTGAATCAGGAGGATCATTGAAATCCTATCTCAAGAGCATGGCGGATGACACTATGAACTCTTACAAATTGGAGCGCAAGAAGTATGTGGAAACATTGGCTACTTACTCTGATATCTACACAGCCATCTTGATTGCAGCACCATTGTTATTTATTGTAACTTTGGCTATCATCAACATTTTAGGAGGAAACATTGGAGGATTTAGTGTAGGAACATTGGCAAAAGCAGGAACCTATATAGTCATTCCATTCCTTAATATTGCTTTTATACTATTCCTTAACATCATCAACCCAGAAAAATGAACCAGTTCAAAGCAGCATACATTGTGGAAATCCTGATCTCGTGTGCAGCGGTAGCTGGCGATGTCTATCTCTTCTGGGGGAAAAGACCATTTTGGCCTTTGGCAATCATCATTTTGTCCTTGGGATGGTTGCATTTTTGGATAGATTTCTTCGCAGAGAACAAAAGGCAAAAAGAGATCGAGCTGAAATTTGTGGAGTTTGTTCGTACCTTAGTGGAGTCAGTCAAGTCAGGCGTCTCTATCCCGCAGTCCATTCATAACATTGCACAAAAAGATTTCGGTGCTCTAACGTCTTATCTGCAGAAATTGGCGCATCAGATTGAATGGGGTATTCCAACAAGAAAAGCGCTCATAACTTTTAGTACAGACACCAACAATAGAGTCATCAAGCGTTCCATTTCCATCTTAGTGGAGGCAGAGCAGAGTGGTGGTGACATCTCTGACGTTCTGGAATCTGTAGTGGACTCTGTCATCAATATCAAGAAGATGCGTGAAGAGAGAAAGGCATCCATCTATTCGCAGGTCGTCCAAGGGTATATTGTCTATTTCATCTTTATTATCATCATGTTAGTCCTGCAGCTCTGGTTGTTCCCTAAATTAGGTAATCTTTCTATTGGTGGAGCAGCGCCTGGCGATTTCAATCTCAATCCAACATTCTTCGGGTTAATCATGATTCAGGGATTATTCGCAGGTATCATGATAGGAAAGTTCTCAGAAGGCACCATCAAGCAAGGATTATTGCATTCCATCATTTTGATGACTGCAGCAGCATTGATAATCACAACAGTCAAGGGCAGTATTCTATGAAAGGAAAGAAAGGACTGGACTATATTGACTGGAGTATAAGCATGGGTATTTTTATCATAGCTATCACAGCCTTATTCATTTTTCTCAAGCCAGGTGCGCGTGTAGAGTATGACCAAGAGACGTTAATAACTATAGTGGAGCATAATTTTCTGAACAGGGTGCAGTGGTTTGTGCATGAGACTCCCTTGTTTGTGAAGCACTTTCAAGATGTTGCTGGTGGAACGCAGGTATTTATAAGGGCACAAGCAGATGGAGACATTCGATTCACTGCAATCAAACCGCAAACCCATAGTAGATATGATCCTATCACAGGAATTCCAGGAAGACGTATAGAACTGAATTGTAACGCTTCGTGTGATGGGACTAAGTTTATGATTCTTGGCACCACGAGGTATCTCAATGAGACTATAGACATGCGAGTAGAATGTGTTCCTTCGAATAACCCTGCAGCATGCACTGCAATCTTAGGAGCTACAGTAACGCATCGTGGTCTGCAGCAGGACAAGATTGATGATCTGGCAAATCCAACGATGACTAATTATGGCACATTGAAACAAGCATGGACTTATCCTCTCAGACAGGAATTTGCTCTCTATCAGGATGGTGGGAAGATTATTGGGGGTAAAGAGCCAACACAGCAGGCAGACATCTTCGTCAAGGAGATAAAAGCAGAAGTCATCAGTCCTAGTGGAGCAATAACGCCGACAACCATTAGTATCAGGGTGTGGTAGCATGAACAAGCAAGGATTCATCAGAACATTGGAGGCAGTCATTGCAGTAGTCATAGTATTAGGCATCATGCTGTCTTTGGCGCCAGCAAAACAACCAGAGACAGACACGCCAGCAAATTTGAAACAAGCGCAGGCATTCATCTTGAATCACATAGTAACCAATGAAAACTTCCGTAACTGTATCATGACAGTGACAGCATATGGGGAGTGTAGTGCAAGCTGTACAATAGTCGACAGTTTTGTCAACACTAATGCGCCAAAAGGATATGCTTATCGATGCGAGATTTGTGGTTCTGCAAGCACCTGCTCTAGTCCACTGCCATTGGACAAATCATTGTATACTGATAGTCGTTTCATTGCAACAGATCCTGCAAAGGTGATTCGCCTAGTGTTCTGGGAGAGGTGAAAGGAAGAAATGTTTTGATGATTGATGATATTGTTGATTCTGGTAACACTTTGGTGAAGGCAGCTCGTGCTGTACGCGAGCAAGGTGCAACAAAAGTCTACGCATATTGTACGCATGCTCTGTTTACTGAAGGTATCGAGAAGATAGCTGTGGAGTTTGATAGACTGTTTGTCAGTGATACTTTAAGGACACAACCTCATGGAAGAGTCAGCGTTATCTCGCTGGTGCCATTGTTTGCTGAGGCGATACATAGGACCAATGAAGGGTTAAGTCTAAGTAAGCTCTTCGAATAAAAGATTTCTTTTATTTTCTAATCTTCGCTACAAAAAATCCTTCGGTGTCTTGATACTGTGGCCAGACAGTTAGTCCTTGCTTGCAATCTCCCTTGATAGACAAATCTATGCGTTCTGCTGTGCCGCCAACTTTCTCCAGCAGATACTCCGCAACTTCCTCATTTTCTTCAGGCTCGAGAGAGCACGTTGAATAGACAAGAGTGCCGCCAGGTTTCAAGAGTGAGAATGCATGTTTGATCAGTTTCTTTTGCAGTCGTGCCAATCGTTTGATAGTGATGGGATTCCATTCTTGCAGTGTTTGAGCACTGTGTTTAGTTTCGCCTTTGATAGTGCCAGAGGCAGAGCATGGAGGATCCAATAAGATTTTGTCAAATAAATTACCTAGATAACGTTCAGCAGGCATGCACAGCACATCAGTATTGATCACGCCGCAACGTTGCAAATTTTTTCGTAAGATGGTAGCACGGAAACTGCTAGACTCGACAGCAACAATCTGTCCTTTGTTCTGCATCATCGCAGCCATCTGTGTAGTCTTGCCACCAGGTGCAGCGCACAAGTCTAATACTCGTTCACCAGGCTTAGGATCTAGTACAACAGCAGGAAGCATGCTCACACTACTCTGCACGAAAAATAATCCTTCTTTATGCTCTTCCAGATTGCCGATGTCTCTGCGTTCTCCAGAAATATAGCATCCTTCCTTGCACCAAGGTATCTTCTCTAAATTCCATCCCTGTCGTATGAGTTGCTTGCTCAGTTCCTGGGAAGAAATCTTTAATGTGTTGATGCGAATGGATCTGCGTAAAAATTGTGCGACACTCGCTTGATAGCTTGCAAAATCTGTAAGCTTCGTGTATTTGGCAATGAACTTTTCTTTGAAGCGCATACAGGAAACAAATAGAAGGCTCTTATAAATGTTTGTTCACTTTGTACTGCAGGCTCAGCAGTCTGTCTGGTGTGTCTATTGTGAGCGTGTCTCCAGCCAAAGTACCCTCCTCCTGTGAGGACTATGAGTAAAATAAAAAACAAAAAACAAGGAGAAAGAGCTTTGCGATACTTCAGGAAGTTGTTGCGTCGTATTAGTTTTGTTCATGCGGTTTTGATTATCAAGTATCTGTAAATTTATTGGAAGACGAAAAATCCAGGAACTATAAAATTCAGGCATACGCCAGAGACAGTCAAGCACGTGAAAAACACACTGTCAGCTACATACTTACGAACTGTTGGGTGTTACAATAATTATGAGTCTAATTATCTTATTAACGAATAAGGTAGACCAGGCTTATGTGTTGGAGATCTCATAACAGAAAAAGTAGTTTCAAATATATATCTTTTGTTTGAAAAATAAGAAGCATTCACAGATATATGCACGACGTCGAGAACTATCCTCTTTCTCGATAGAGCCTAAAGAACTCTCTTACTGTCGATGACAATCTGTCTCTAACTATTGGAGATTCCAAGACTCGTTTGACTTCCTCATGGTTTGTCGCGTTCGTTCCATCGGAAGCAATAACATTGGTGATGCAGGAAAAACCAACTGCATTCATTCCTCTGTTTCTCGCGACAATAACTTCAGGAGTTGTGGACATGCCAACAGCGTCAGCTTTTGATCCGTCTCTGAAAGCTACAGATTCAGCTTCAGTTTCATAAGTTGGACCAGACACTGCGAGATAAACGCCTTCATGAACCTGTTCTGAATGTGCTGAGCCTGCTTGGCGAAGAAGCTTGATGAGTCCAGGATCATAAGCGCCATTCATAGGTTGAAATCTCGAAGTCATTTGGTTATTGTCGACTCTTAAAAAATCATAGTGGCGACCCCATAAGGGGTTAGGCAGATTGTTTATATGGGATCGAATAATCATAATATCTCCAACAGCATATCGCTGATTCAGTCCTCCAGCTGCGTTGGTGACAAAATAATTATGAACGCCCAAGCCTGCAAGAACATGAACAGGAAAAACTACATGAAGTATGCCATTATTGAATGGTGCATCGGCGGTTTCATAGTAATGTTTTCTCCCTTTGAGCAGGATTACAGGAACGCCTTCTAATGCGCCAATCAAAAGTGTTCCTTCATGCCCTGAAACTGTTGTCTGTGGAAAATTAGGGATTTCATTATAGGGGATGGCTATTGGTTGTTCTACAGAGTCTGCTAAGTCTCCAAGTCCTGAGCCAAGAACGACTCCAAAAACAGGAGTGTGATTTGATGAACCATATTGGGTATGAGATCTTAGGCGGTCCTTAATGAAGCTAACAGCGCTCGCTACTTTTGATGGGTAGTTGTCTCTAAATACCTGTGCTTGCATAAGTAGTTCTAGACTCATGAAAAAAAGAAGTTAAGTATGTCTTTTTATGCTTATCGAATGCACTCATCTTTCATAATATTATAGAATATGCTGTTTATTTGTTTCAGTCAAAGTCAGATAGAAAAAATAGACAGAAGGGTTCTAGGCATGAATGTGACAACGTGTGTTGCAGCATCAAATTGAGCACTACTTAGGATCCACTCTAAATTCACGTAGCAAGCGTCGGGGGCCGCGACGGTCGTACACATAACACATGTACTCGTCTGGTTCACGATCTTCTGCTGGCTTGAGATAGCCAAGGTCTTCGGAGAGGCGTCTGATCGCTGCCTGGATCTCGTCGTCCGTGAATTCTGTAAAAAGCTCTGCGCAAGTTCCAACAGAAACAGGAATACCAGAGATTGCTTCACGCATGATCATCTCTTCCAATGGTAAGAGCCCAATATCGCCTACATCGCTTTCACTAGAACTAGGTTCGCTGCGATCTGTCACGATTGACTCCTCTTAGCAGCTGTTAATTTTTTAAGTTTATTATGTTCTTGCTTAAGCATGCTCTATAATTTTGTAACAAACACTATATAAATATTTCTTAAGTACGGTGCATTAGAAGTAAAGGGATATGCGGCAGCCGGGATTTGAACCCGGATCATTGCCTTGGCAAGGCAATATTCTAACCAGGTTTAACTACTACCGCACGTATAAACAACCAAAAAAGAGACTATTTAAAGATTATGAGCTTTGAAAAGAACCGTCTGTAAAGCGAAAAAAATGCGGGTTTTTGACCAGAAGAATTATAAATCCAAACTAGTTAATGAGTCTATGGAAACAGTAACCATCCAAAAGAAAGAATATGAGAAGCTCAAAAGAATGGAATCAGAAGTAAAATATACTAAGCAGCAGCTCCAATCCTGGAAATCAACAGCAGAAATTCTTCAGAACAAAGAGATGATGAAAGATATTAAAGAAAGTTTAGAAAATATTAGAAAAGGAAAATTCTGGAAATCTAAATATTAATAGACTTTATTATGTGTTCCAATAGTTAATATTTTGATTGTCTTGTTCAAGTCATCAATAGTATAAACTAAGCGAAGATTTGAACCTAGCCAACAACTCCAAGCCCCAGTTAGTTCTTTAGATAAAGGGTGTGTATCTAGAGCTTTTCTTGGTTCTAGTTTAAGACGTTCGAGTTTCTGAAGGATATCCTGTCTTAGAGAAATATAATAATCAAATTTCTTTTGCACTCTTTTCTTAGAAAAGCAGAGAGTATACATCAACATTTCACCTTCATCACAGTCAGTGTCTCAGGATACTTCAAGACTTTCTCAGCTAACTGCTCCTCAGTCTCAGAATGCAATATCTCATACACAACGCCTTCTGTAACATCCAGTATATCACATCTCGAACCATTCAGAAAAATAGCTTCAGTCAGGAAATCATGATGCATCTCTCGCAATGCACAGCAGATCTCCACTTTCTTCGCGATATGTTGCCAGCTTTCTCCCAGAGAAAACCGAATGCAGTTCATATGGCTGCCACAACGATTGCTGAACCGAATAAGATTCAAAGAACTTCTGATATGCTGTCGTTTGTACTTCTGGCGGAAGTAAGCTCGTCTTTTTGATCGATAGTAGCTTGCCTTGATTCTTGCATAGTCCATGAACGAAGAAGTTGTCTAAGATTAATATACTCTCGCTAGAAAAAAGAGGAATGCTTCCGGGAAGAGACGAAACATTTTCAATATGTCTGTTTATTCTTCCGGAAAAATCTACGGTAAGATAATCAAGAATACAAAACCTAAAAAGCAGATGGATATCATTTTCTCCTGTAAAGAAAAGTTTGGAAGGGAAGTCTATCTCACCAAGGAGCGATGGAAGCATATTTGTAGAGAACATGTAGATATGAGCAACGAGCTGGAGATACAAGAAACATTGATGAAACCCTTGTTCATAAAAACAGACATTGAAGATGAAAAAGTCAACTATTATTATACTTATAGAAAAGACAGTAAAAAGTACCTTATGGTGGCAGTAAAATATTTAAACGGAAACGGATTCGTGATAACATGCTTTCACACAAGAAAGATAAGACCATGAAAAACAAAATTCACGTGCATTATGATGAGGAAGGGGACATGCTGGAATTACGAATAGGGAAGCCGCAGCAAGCTTATTATGAGGAGATAAACAATGGGGTTTTTGAAAGGAGAGACGAAAGAACCAACGAATGGAAAGGATTCGCCATATTTAATTTCAAAAAAAGAAGTGCAAAGCTCAAAGATATCCAGGTAAAGATACCTAAAGAAGTAGTCTTATAATTTGATATTATGCTAATTTTAGATAACTAATTTACGGCTGAATAACTATTTGTTGCGAAGGAGAGATGCTGTGAATCAATCCTGGGAAGGGTTGTGTGGTATCCAAAGTCACAAAGCCAACATAGAACGGTAGTCCGACTAAGAAAGGAAGATTCGGGACGGTCCAGGTGACTGTTGTTTGTCCTTCTGTATCAAAGACTCCTTGACTGTTGCTTAATCCAAGTGCTGTCGGATAATATAAAGAGGCTTCAAAGATGCCGTCATAATTTAAGGGAATAGATCTTCCATTGCCTAAGGGTATTCCCGGAGTGTCGCCTAAGGAAATTGCTAGGATATAGGGTTTTGATCCATAGCCTATTGTTCTATGCGCTCTGTTGTTAGTATAGTTAGATTCGAGAGAGGTATAAGAATTGACAACCACATACACATCATGGTTCTTAAAGTCTTTTTCAGTGAGTGTCAGATTCAATTGCTGTCCTAAAGAAGGCATGCCTTCAATAATAAAAGTAGGTTCGAGAGAGACAGTGTGTTGTAGTGTAGCACTAACAGAAGTTGAAGCGTTCACAGCAAGAGCGACTGTTGCGTTGCCAAAGAAGATGCCTCCTTCACTAGGATCTCCATCGTAAAATTGAACAAGACCATTAATGACGTCTTTCTCTCCTATATTTCTGATAGTTGCTCGTACAGTTGCCGTTTGATTTTGTCCAAAGATAAGTTGTCCAGGAGTTATCTGAATATCATTATCTGTTACATCTAAATCTGGGAAAGTTTCAACAAAGACAGTTTTTGATTGTTGTAAGTCAAAAGTGTCTCCTCGAGAAGCATTGACGCGTAAGGAATAGATGCCCTCTCCAGCAGTCTGCGTAAAGTTGTTGCCGTAAATGCCGTCATTGGTTTGTTGATCATTATGCTGGCCATCATCGAAAAGAATGAACTGGCGTATGGAAGAGTCTGGTTGTTCAACAATCGCAGTGACAGTGCTCTGTAGCATGGGTTGTGTTCCATTAAAGACTTCTGCCACGATAAGTACATTTTCTGAAGGGCGATAAATATCTTTATCAGTAGTAAGCGCTAAAGAAACATCCTTAGGTACAAAGAGAAGTACTTCATAGTTTTCAGGCTGTGGAAGATTTGCTGGTGCTCGTACACGGACAGTCCAGTTGCCTTCTTCGCCATCGTCAAAAGTAAACCATTCCATGAACGTATTGTTTTCCATTTGTGATTCATAAGTGATCGAATAAGATGAACTGCCGTAAGTAGTAGCGTTAATGACTTCATTTGACGGAGAAACAAGTTCTAAACTCAAAGAGCCAGAACTTCCAGCTATAGTGGCCATAAACGTGTATCCAGTCCAAAGTTCGTCAAGGACAGTCTGTGTTTGTCCAGCAGCAATTTGATTATTTAATCTAAATACTTGCACACTATTGCTGTCTGCAGAAGTAGTGCCTTCTAGCTGTTCTTGGCAAGAAGGGAGTCCTATCTGTTGTTGATCTTGCAATATATTGATAATATGTTGGGTCGATGATTGATCATAATAGGTTGGTCCCAATGGTGAAGCGTGGGTAAGGTGGGCTTGATAACATATTCCAATAAAATTTGCGCTGCTAACAGGGACAATAGAATCTGTAGTTATATGTCCTGAATAATAGATCGATGTACAATAGTCTGGTTGCACTATGCAAATAGGTAGTTTAAGAATAGGTATGCTTGTTAAACGGCTTCCCGCTATAGTTATATGATTGACTCCTCTCTCTGCATAATTCGTATTAAGAGATTGTAAAAATGGGGAGTTAGGAATCATTTCTTTGCGGGCGGTATCATTAAAGTCATTTCCCTGTACTTGACCAATAACATAAAACAAGACGTTATTGATGAATGGAAGTCCAGAAACAGAAATGTTTGCGGCAATAGGAGCTCCTTCATTAGGTACGCCTAACATGACGAGCTTATGAATATCTCCCTTGTAAAAAGGACTATGGATATACCATCTTGCTGCTAATGCCCCCATACTATGAGCGATGATATCTACTCTTTGTTTTCCTGTAATTCTTTTGACATTCTGGAGAGCAATTTCAACATCAAGCGCACTCACTTCTATAGGTTGATTATTGGGTACTAATCCTTGTCGTCCATTGACCTGCCCAACCCTATACACTTCGAAACCTTCATCTCTTAAACTACTCTCCACAGAACCCCAGATAGAGTCATCACTGTAAATACCATGAACTAACAGCACAGGATATCGTTGTGGTGGATCAATAGATCGTTTATAATAAACATTCATAGGAAAACCAAAGTGAAGTCTGCTATCAAGCCAAACAGCATGCACATTATCATTGCGATCTAAAGCAAAATTATTTTCCTGTGGACGTGTAGGAGAAGAAGTAATACGTGTATTGGGAATAATAATTCCATTAGTTTTATTCAATTTTTCATAATGTAATCCATATCCACCTGCATCTCCCATCCAAACAAAGTTAACATTGTTCTGTGAATCTATAGCGATATGGGGATAATAAGCACGTCCACCAAAAGTAAGAGTCATTTCCGGCGTTACATTATTGCCAAGAGAGTTCAACTGGGTATAATACACTAAATAATTTTGATTAATGTTCCTTTCAGCTATCCAAGCGAGATGAGCATTGCCTTGTTGATCTGCAGCAACAGTGGGGTGAAATGCTCCACCAGGGCCTGAAAAAATTCGTCTAGGAGACAAGAGGCTATTGCCATTATTATTCAGTTTTGCATAGTAGATATCAGTAAGAGGGAAAAGTAATGAGCTCTCCCATATAATATGGACATTTCCTTGTGGATCTACTGCTATGTTAGGAGTAGGAGCGTAACTAGGAGAAGCAACTAGAATATCTGGAGTTAAGGGAGCGCCGGTATTGCTCAATTTTTTATAATAAATACCATTACTGGCACTGCTTACGTAATTATACCAAATCACATGTACATTGCCTTGTTGGTCTGTAGCTACAGCAATTCTATTGTTATTAACTGAAAAGAGAGGAGTAATATTCAGAGCGTTGGTAAGTGATCCACCACCATTACTCAATTTTTTATAGTAAAGAGTGTCTAATTCACTCCATACAACATGGACATTACCTTGTACATCTGTAGCGATATCGCCAACATAAGCGTGATTTGTTCCTGTACTTACTCGAATATCTTGTGTTAGTGGAGCGCCATTATTGTTCAGTTTTTTATAGTAAATGGATAAATAAGGATTTCGTAGATCTGTCCAAGTGATATGGACATTGCCTTGTTGGTCTGTAGCTACGGAAATAGAATCTCCACGAGCAGTATCTGAAGTCACTAATGACTCATTGCTCCATCCATCAGGATCAGCGGAAATAGTTTGAAGAGCGAACAAGAATAGACAAAAAAAGAAAATAGAAAAGAAGAGTGTTTTTTTCATGAGTTAGTCATAGAGAGATGTTGGTTGAAATTGCTGTGCAACAAGAGTTATTGCTTCTGAAAATGATTGCGGTTTATTGTTGAGGTCGTCATAACCTTCTGGAGAGAGTAAAGCAGCAAGTATTTGTTCTTCTGAAGGTAATTCTTCAGGTTCTGATGGTTCCACAGGTGTATCTGCAAGTGTTTCTGGAAGAGGAATATTTTCTTCCTGGAGAGAGGAATCTATAAGAGTATCAATTTCTTGAGCGGCAAAGACAATGCCTACGACTAGAAGAATGCTCACCAGAACTAACACGAAACGTTTGTTCATATTGTGCCCCCAGCACAAACAACGAGTGGTTGCTTATAAGGATTTCGTCGAAAAAACGTCATTAAGAAGTGTAAACAGCACGAAATAAAGAGACAAGTTTCCGAAGAAGAGAGCGATAACTATATAAATACATACACATTAGTGTGTATAAAATGTTAAGCATCCAGGACATCATCGAAATCAACGAGCAGTTTGACAAAGGAAAGATAGTCAATAAAGGCAGCTTGGAATTTGCTCTTTCATCCATAAAGAACACCAAGGACTGGATTACGCAGTTAGCCTATCTAGTAAGGTCTATCTCTTTGGATCATGTCTTTGAAGAAGGCAACAAGAGAACAGCGGCAGCCCTCATTATAGGATATGCAGAAGTCCACAAAAAGACCTATGACCCAACCAAAGTAGATAAAATTGTCACAACAGTCATACAAAAGCGCATACAAGAGATTAAAACAATCAGGAGAATGATCAAAGATGCCATCTGGTAAGGAGATAGTCCAAGCAGCGAAGAAAGCTATCAAGGAACGTCCAGAAATCTTTGAAGCACTCATGGAGTTTGAAAGAACTGGAAAAGTCCCGAAAGTAGATTATAAAATAAGGGCTAACTTTACTCTAGATGCGCGTCTCTTGAGAAAATTCCGAGAATATTGCAGAAAACAGGGAAAAAAGATGAGTGCAGTATTAGAGAAGCATATTGCAGAAGAGTTAGGCGAAGCTATTTAAACAATCTCTAGTTCTTTCATCTATGTCCATCAACGAGCGCTGGGTCAAAGCCAAAGAAAAGATTGCTGAAACATTGAAAGGCACGCATCATGAGCATCTGCAAGACAAGCGATTGCCTCCTGGTCAGCATTGGACTCCTGGTTTTCCCGTCTTGGATTTAGGCATCCAGCCAGAAATGAATATGCAAACGTGGCGATTACAAATTACTGGTCTAGCCGTAGAGCAAAGTCTCTCTTTAGCAGACCTCAAGAAACTAGGTCCAGTCAAAGTAGTCCAAGATTTCCATTGCGTAACAAGCTGGTCAAAAAAAGATGTGCACTGGACTGGTATTCCTCTGAAAAAGATTCTGCAAAAAGTAAAACCAGATCCTTCCTGGAAACATCTGATTCAATATGGTGCGGATAACTACACAACCAATGTCCCAAGAAAAGATGTGGAGCGTGATGATGTGTTTTTAGTCTATGAATTGGAAGGCAAACCTATTCCAAAAGAGCATGGCTATGTGCGTTTACTCATTCCTAAATTGTATGCGTGGAAAACAAGCAAGTTCTTGACAGGGTTGGAATTTTCTGGTACAGACAAGCCTGGCTTCTGGGAAGTTAGGGGATACAATAATCACGGCAACGCATTCAAGGAAGAACGATATAGTTAATGTTTTGGCCATTTTTCTTCTTCTTCGCATACTTGTACCCAGATCTTGTTCGCTTTTTTTATTATCTTTAGATAATCTTCTTCAGTATATTTACAAAAAATAGCATCTTCAAGTCGTTCAATATCTTTATGGTTGAGTTTTATTTTAATGGTTCTATCTCTGGTGTCACACATACCGCCACAATCTCTACATCTTTTGATATATTTTTTCATAGAGTTAATTTTTATGTTGGAACTTATATAATTTACTGCTTAATCAGAAAGTTTCCGGTGACTTCTCAAAGTGCCTGCAAAACTATTTATAGAAGTAGCATAAAAAAGAAGAAATGGAACAAGTAAAAGAGGACGATATAGAGTCTTTAAAGAAAAAATTACGAACATATACGCCTCAAGAGATTACGTATAATGAACCTCACTTCACATATCAACTGATACTCAGAGAAGGAAAAAAAGAAGAGGTAGTACATACTTTACTCACCGCAGAAACATTAGTATATTCATATCAAGAAATTGGTAAACATGGTGATATAATTAACTGCCTTCATTTTAAAATAAGCAATACCAGAACTATGAGGTTGCCCGTCATATTTGATAGGCACGGCAAGAAAGACTTATATATCCTCACCTATATTATGAGGTATAGAAAGTGGCAATCGATGATAAAACAGAAAAGAGGGATATAACAATGACAAAAAACAAACTACTCTTTTATGATAAGAACAATGATATTTTAGCTATTCACAAAGGCTTCTCTGCTGACGAGAAATTTAAAGGAAATATTGATGCTGGACAACTAGTCTTAGATGTATCTACAAAAGGAAGAGTTGTAGGTATTGAGATTATGCACGCTACTGAATTTTTTGCATTATTTACTATAGGGAGGGACATATTAGAAAATTTAGAAGACGCGAAGTTTACTGTCACTATAAATCCAAACGGTATCGTGCTAGGAATAAGTTTCAAAGTAAGAAATAGAGAAGAAGAAATTCCAGCGAAAATTGCAGTACCTTTAGAAGTATCGACAAGATAAAGATACCAAAAAAATTCTCTACAATAATAAAATGAAACAATTAAAAACCAAAGGAGAATGTTTGTATGATTACAAGTATGACATTTTGACCTACAAATGCAAAAAGAGAAAACTTTACACAGCAAATAACGACTCCTGTCAGCAGTAAACATAAGATAGAAAATGCTGTCATAGAGTGCCCAATCACTGTCTAAAACATAGGTAAAAAATTTGCTCATAGAATACGATCAAAATTACTTTCAGAAATCTAACCCTAACTTTTCAGAAAGGAAGTGTCTACTGCTTCTTCTCCCTGCTCTTTAACCATCTTTTTCATGTATGTCTTTCTCTTGTTCTGCTCTTCTTTACTGAGTTGTGGTGCAGATCCCAGTAATGAACGTAATACTTGGGATTGCTCTTTAGGACCAGGTCTTTCTACTACTTCTTGTATGGGCTGTTGTCTAGTCATATCTTTCAGTATAAGGAAAATACTATATAAACTTACCTCATTAGGGAGAAGTCAGGAAATCTTCCGCTTCTTCTTCTACTGCCTGATAAACCTTTTAAACTCGCACTGTTTCCGAAACCTATGAAAAAAGCATCTCAACCTTCCTTGCCTTCAGGGAGAGATAAGGTCATGCAAGAGCAGGTGTTGAAGACGTTACAGAAGATTGAGGAGAAGATATGAAAGAATATAGAAAAAATTTCTTTTTAACTTTTTTAAGTGTTATTTTAGCTTACTTTGTCGGAAAATTATATGATTCTGTATTCACAAATTATCTTCCTAAAGATGTTTCTTCAGATCCTCTCTTTTTGGTAGTTACTTCAAGCATCTTTATTCTTATTCTAGGAACAGCCATATACTGCGTAATATATCATGATAGAAAGGATTTTTTAAAATGGAAACCAGGAAAAGAGTAAAAATGGACATATCAAAAGAAATTATTGATTTAGCAGATAAGATAAAAAATTATAGAACTGATGTGAAATTAGTAAAAGAACTTAACATTAAAAAAGAACTATTAGAAAAACAAGTAGAAGAACTAGAGAAAAGTATTAAACTCTTGAAATTAAACACAATAGAACAAAACAAAATTCTAAAAGAAATAAAAGATCTTGAAGAAGATAAAAAAAAGCTAAAATTAGATCTAGAGAAGTCAAAAGAAGCATATACATTTATTGTAACAACTCCTAATGAAGCATCAAATACAGTTTATGGAGAGATTAGTAGAGAAATAGCAAATGCACAACAAGAGATATTAATATGTTCTCCTTGGATAACACACATCATTGATGAACTTTCAAACTTTAGAAAGATAGACAGTAAGAAAAAAATCAACATTAGAATAATTACACGTCTTATAAGGGAAGATATCCAAAAAGGTATAACTGATTTAGAGAAGTTTAGGATTTTAAAAGAGGATTTTGGAGCAGAGATAAGATATAATAACAATTTACATGCAAAAACACTTATAATAGATAATTCAGTAGCTATAATATCCTCTGCTAATTTAACTAAAAGAGGTTTATCTGTCAATTATGAGGCAGGAATATGTCTTAAAGATAGAATAATGATAGCTAAAGTTACTCAATTCTTCAATGATATATGGAAAGAGAGTAATTCTCTCACAGAAGGAGCAATTAAGGATGTTTTAGCAAACAAAGGATAATATGGAAGAAATTTCTATTAACACTGAAAAATACAGTAAATTTATTTTAGATATAGAAAAATTCATTGAAGTGAAAAAAAAGCAACCGATAACATTTAATGGAGTTGTAGAAAAAATAGATTTGAGTAATAATAATTTAACCATTAGATTGCAATCAACTAAGAGACCCTATGTATCTGAAGGTTCCTCAATTCTTATTAGGGAAGATACTCCGGAAAGTATGAATACTGATGCAGTTATAGAAAAGTTTTATAACTCAGACCTTAAAGTAAAAATTAATACTAATCCATTACAATTTGAAAATAAAAAAGTTGTTATAGATATAGAGAAAATAAATGTAATCCTAAAGAGACTACACAATGTTATTGGAAATATAAAAAATGGAAAAATTAGTCTAGATAATGAAAGAATCTTAGATTTTATGATTAATAAAAGAAAACCCGAGTATAGTAATAAAAGAGTTTTTTTTATCTCAAGAGGGGTTAATGAAGATCAAAAAGAAAGCGTAGTCAACTCTATTCAAGCAAATGACTTTCATTTAATAATCGGTCCTCCTGGAACTGGGAAAACGTATGTCATTGAAGAATTAATTAGCCAATTTGTAAAAAGAAATCAAAAAGTATTGATAACAGCATGGACAAATTTAGCCGTAGATAATATGATAAAAAGAATGCCTAAAAAAGAGTCAATAAATGTTGTAAGAATAGGTCCTATTGATAAGACTGATCCAGAAGTAAGAAAATTCTCAATATTCGAGAGAATGAAAGAACATGTAGACTGGAAAGAGGTGGAGAGATACCGTAAATTGATAGAAGATTTATCCAACACTATCCCAATGATAGGGAAAGAAAAAGATTTTTTACAGAAGAATATTGACCAGTGTATGAGTGAAAGAAATATTATTGATAGAGAAACTGGAAAACTCATCACTGAAAAACAAAAGTATGATTTATTAATTTCAAGACCTGATTATCACGAAGATTTCGTTAATATTATGCCTGTAAATGATGAAATGACTGCTATCAATGAAAAATCACAGATTTGTCTATCTTTGAGTAAAAATATCTTACAAATGAATAATTTACAATCAAAAATACCAGAAGATGAATATGTTGAGAATATAAAAAAACTAACAAAGAAGATGAAGCTATTAATTATTGGTAAAAGTATTTCTTCTTTTTTCTCCAATAATCAAAAAAAAGAACTCAATAAATTAAAAAATGAATATGAAGAGAATAAAAGATATTTAGATGAAGTTTTAAAACTAAAAGAAAAATATAACAATCTAAAGAAATTAAATGAAAGCAAATTCAAATCAAGCTATCCAGATAGAAAAGGATATCCAGATAAAGATGCGTTAAATCTTGAATTTAAAGCATATAATATTTTACAAGATAAGTATATCCCATTATTAATGGAGCAAGAAAAAGAAAATCTAAGAAAACATATGTCGGATATAAATCAAGAAGTTTATAAAATCTATATAGAAACATTAAAAAGAAAAATTGAATTATTTAATGTAAGGAGAGAGAGTCTAAATACAGATCTTTATATTAAAATTAACCATAAAAAAGATCTTGACAAACAATATTTGAATGGACTATATTCGCAGGATATTTACAAGAAAAACATAGATAGATTGATAAAAAGAATAGTATCTGATATTATTGAGAAAGCAAAGATAATAGCCGCTACGGTGATATCGTCAGGTCATCATTTCTTAGATCGTATAAATTTTGATGTTACAATTATGGATGAAGCGACCCAAGTAGCAAGCTTTATGTCTTTATTACCTCTTTTAAAATGTAAGAAATTTGTCCTAGTTGGAGATAATAAGCAATTACAACCAATAGAAGATGATGATATATCTCAAGAAATGAATTTATCTATATTTAATAGACTTTTTGAAATGTATCCTGAAGCATCGACCATTCTCCAAACACAGTATAGGATGCATAAGACTATAGCGCAAATTGCAAGCGAAATTTTTTATGAAGGAAGATTAAGAACATCTGAAGAAGTTGCAGAAAGAATACTTAGTCTAAAAGTTGATAATCCTTCATTTTTGAATCCAAAAATGCCTGTTATGTTTATAGATACATCAAAAGCAGGGTATTATGAAGACGAATTAGGTTCTAGTTGCTCAAATACAAAAGAAGCCGAATATGTAGCTTATATTGTCTCTTTATTTGTTAAACATGGAATAAATAAAAAAGATATTGGAGTTATTACACCTTATGTCAAACAAAAAAATTTGATAGAGGAGTTTCTCACAAGTATCAAAACAGAAGATATAGAAGTTAATACTATTCATAAATTTCAAGGTAGAGAGAAAGATATAATTATAGTAAGCTTTGCAAAAAGCTACAAATATGCATTTCCACAATCTAAATTGAGATTTATTGAAGATGGAACTTTGATTAATGTTTCTATAACAAGAGCTAAGAAGAAATTAATATTGATCGGAAATTCTAATACTTTATGTCAAAGTAAACTACTGCACCGAGTTATTGATAAGATCGGAGAAAAAAATAGAATAACACTATAATAAAAAATATGAAAGGTTTGAAGGAATTATAATTTAATCGATAATAAATCTTTCTGAAATTTCATTACTAAAGAATTCTTATAAATTCTACCAGCATTTTTAATAAATATCTCTCGTTTTCTAGCATCATCTTCTTTAACGTATTTTTCAAAATAGACTAATCTATTTACACCCTTTTCTTTAGTATACTGAGCACCATTTCCCATTTTATGATTAATTACACGATTTTGTAAGTCTTTAGTATATCCTGTGTAATAACTTCCATCTTCACACTCAACCGTATAGACATAAAATTGAGGTTCTGTATTCTTTGCGATAGCATAATTTCTTTTACTACTCCGGAAAAAATTCATATCTTCCGTAAGATTTACGTTCTTTATAAATTTTTGTAAAGACTATATAGCGTTATGCTCAAGGACTTTTTTATAAATATCATCAAGTTCTGGTAAAACTTCACTTAAAAGTGGAATAATTTCCTTATGTAACTCTTCAATATCCTTCATTTCTCTTTTTGCAGCATCAAGTAACATCTTTCCAGTGGGTTCTTTAAGATCCGTAATAGATCTTGCATGAGCAATAAAATTTCTAATTTCTCCAATACGATATAATTTCTTTCTAAACTCTTTAAATGTGAGCACCCAGGGAGACCATCCAAGTTTATGAATAACTTTATATAGAACTTTTCTCTTTAAACCACAATTAAAATTTTCATCTAGTAATAAATCTAATAAAAATTCATCTTTTTTCTTAGGTCGAGAATAATAATTAATTAGGATTTTATCAATTAAGGTTTCAACTTTAATTTCTAAGTCTAATATCGCTCCCCTAATTTGAATAGTTTTTTCTCTTCCCTTTGTCCATTCTTCCATATCAAAAGAGTTACTTCTTTGTTTTTGTGTGTCTGGTAATTCCATTTTAATAAACCTCAAAATTCTATCTATATATTATTATCGTTAAAATAACTACAACACCGACAAAGAAGAAAGCTCAATAACTTTCCCTTCTCATAACCACCACATTTAAAAATAACCATAGAGAGAGTATTTTCAGAAAACCCATGAAAACAGCAATCGTCCACGACAAGCCGCAATGTATAGGTTGCGGTGCCTGCACTTCACTAGATCCTGAAAACTGGAGTTTAGGACCAGATGGAAAAGCCACCTTGGCAAAGCATACGCAAGAAAATGATCAAGAAGTCAAAGAGATTACAGAACAAGAAGTACAAGAGCAGAGAGAGATAGCAGAAGCTTGTCCAGTCAATTGCATCCACCTCTATGACAAAGGAAAAAAACTTATATGAAACCAGAACTCTTGGCACCAGTAGGTGATTGGGAAACATTATCTTCAGCCCTGAAAGCAGGAGCAGATGCAGTCTACTTCGGTATCAAATGGATTAACATGCGTGCAGGATCTGCCAGAAATTTTGATATCACAGAACTAAAAGAAGTCATGGAAAAACTTCACAAGAATAAAGTCAGGGGCTATCTCACGTTAAACACAGTCATCTATGATCATGAATTAGACAAAGTAAAAAGAATTCTCGAAGAAGTCAAGAAAACAAAAGTGGATGCAGTCATAGCGACAGACATGGCTATTGTCCAGATGTGTCATGAGCGAGGCATTGAGGTGCACATCAGCACGCAATTATCAGTAGCCAATTATGAATCCATAAAATTCTTCGCAAAGTTTTCTCCAAGAATTATTCTAGCGAGAGAGTGCAGTATAGACCAGATAAAATCTTTAAAAGAGCAGATAAAAAAAGACAAATTAAACTACAAGGGAAGACCTATAGAATTAGAAACCTTCGTTCATGGTTCTTTATGTGTTGCTTATTCTGGTAGATGTTTCATGAGCCAGTTCCATAACCGCTTGTCAGCAAATAGAGGCCAATGTCTCCATGAATGCAGGAAAAAATACAAGATAACAGACATTGAAGATCCAAGAAGAGAATTCATCCTTGATGAGGATTTTATTCTGTCACCCAAAGATCTTTGTGCTCTTCCTATCCTGGATAAATTACAAGCAGCAGGTGTTGACGTCTTCAAGATCGAAGGCAGGGCAAAAGGTCCAGAATATGTCTACACTGTCACCAAAGCATACAGGGAAGCCATAGATTTAATCAATAAAAAACAATTCACAGAAGAAAAAGCTTTATTCTTAGTCAGGGAATTGGAAAAAGTCTTCAACCGTGGCTTCACAGATAACTTTTTTGTTGGAACTCCAACCAATGACTCATGGACAAAATTCTATGGATCAGCAGCAAAGGAGAAAAAAGTAAAGATAGGAAAAGTAACAAGATATTATCCCAAGTTAAAAGTAGCGGCAGTCCTCATGGAAGAAGGAGAGCTTAAGAAAAATCAAGAAGTCTGTTTTACTGGAGCAACAACTGGTTATTACAAAACAAGAGTAGCAGAGCTTAGAAAAGAAGACAAGATAATTACAGCAGCTAAAAAAGGAGATGAAATATCATTCCCTGTTCAAGAACGTGTACGACCAGAAGATCAGGTATTTTTGATCCAGCGTCGCAATCCAGAAGAAGAAACAAGACAGCAGTATGAACACATAGGCATCCATAAGCCTTTCAAGTTCATCAATCCGCAGAAATAATCATCTTCAAATTAAAGAGATTATATTTCTCATACAATAAATCAAGTCTTTCCTAATCTATAGATTATTCTTTGAAAGTGTATTGTTGCGCTTAAAGACTCTTCACTAAGGTATAAATCATCTTTTAGCTATTTTCCAGAGGAATTTTAGTTGTTTTTTATAATCTTCTGCAATGTTTTTATTTTTGATAATGAGGGTAATTATGGGGTCAACTGGGAATTGAACCATTACGACATCCCCTAGAATTTGCATTGAGGTTGTTGATGTAAATGGAAGATATCTTATTTCTGAATTGTCTTCTAAATACATTTTTTCGTTTCTTGCATCATAATCTGCAATTTTTTTTACTTTTAATTTTAATTGTTTTCTCTTTTTGTAAACATAATACATAAGTAAATCTAACACTTCTTTAGGGTATCTCTCTTTTTTTGTAATACCTTGAATAATTATTTCTTTATCTTTATTCTTGCCTGCTTCTGCAAATAATAGATCATATGCTGTTTTATTTCCTTTAATTCCTATAAATAATTCGGCGTCTATTTCTTGCTGATTACTCTCAAAATTTTGTTTCAATTTTGGTAGTTCTTTTTCAAACTCTCCCATTTTATCTTTTATATCTTGAATTTTTTCATTAAGATAATCTAAAACCCTTTCTGGAGGAGAAGCTATGAATTTTTTTTTCTTTCCTTCCTTGATTGAGCTAACTAGACCTTTGTTTTTTAATGATTCTAAAATTTCATATATTCTTCCTGAATTTAGTCTAGATTTAGAAAGGATTCCTGAAGCAGTATTTTTTCCAGTTTCTAGAAGTGTATTATATACCTTTGCCTCCGAGGCAGTCAATCCTATATTTCTTAATGAGTCAAGCATATTTTTATAAATTATTGATAATATATAAATCTTTCTTTTACCCAACACATTGTGTGGGATTACTTTTATATAGATGTTTAATTTACTAATCTTGATTAAATCAGAGGAGTAGGAGTAATAAGAAATGAAAGAAGCAATTAAGAATGCAATTTATGTAGGTTTGGTAGCACTTGCTATCGGATCAAATGGATGTAGCAAGAGGTTTGACAATCCAGCATCAATTGCAAGAGTTTATAATTCAAATGGACTCGGGGTTACAAGAGTTACGTCTATTTTGTATCAGGGATATGACCAAAACAGCGATGGTGAAATAGACCTTATAACAGAAGACATATTTGCTCAACCAAGTGGAAGAACTTTTGTTTATCTAGGTCGTAAGGATTTGACTGCTAATAAAAGTATTGCATTTAATGATGCCGAAGGAATTCTTAAAGCAAAGATTGAGAGAGACGCCAAGAGAAAAGAATTAGCTGAAAAGATATATGGAGAGAAAGGGTTTGCTGATTCAGATAATGATAAGGTTGTAAGCTATGAGGAATATGTTAAAATGCACCTGCGTGCAGGCTTAGAATATCAAATCCTTGGATTTCATCAGTACCAGCAAAGAAAAACTGAAGAATTAAGAGAAACTGCTTCCAAATGCGGGGATATAGAAAGAATGCAGAAAATTGTTGATGCACATTAATATAATTAAAGATGATCTTAATTTTCTCTTTTTTAGAACACTCATTCTGCTATATGAAAATTCTAGACAACCAAATTCATTTAAGAATCATATAACATTAGGGAGAGTTGAGATTCAGGCTCTTAAGAGTATATAGCTAACAAGAGCAAAGACTTTCCAAAAAGTAACCTTATTCTTTAAGAAGGAGAAGAGCTATACTAAACATAGGTTCTGTTATGAAAAACATCTTACTCATCTATCCCAAGTATCCAGACACCTTCTGGAGTTTTAAGCACGTTCTCAAATTTATCAAGAGAAAATCAGCATTTCCTCCTCTGGGATTATTGACTATAGCAGCCATGCTTCCAGAATCATGGAATAAAAAGCTCATAGACGTGAACGTAGAAGAATTGACAGACGAGCACATTGCCTGGGCAGATATGGTTTTTATCAGTGCCATGATAGTCCAGAAAACCAGTGCTCAAGAAATCATTGATCGTTGTAAAGCGCAAAACAAAACAGTTGTTGCTGGAGGTCCAGTGTTTACCACACAGCATGAAAAATTTAAAAATGTAGATCATTTTATTCTCAACGAGGCAGAAATAACTTTACCTTTATTCTTGGCAGATTTAGAGAAAAACAAAATGCAACCAATGTATACTTCTTTAGCAAGACCTGATGTTACAACAACGCCTCTTCCTCTTTGGAGCTTGATCAACTTCAAGAATTACGCGACAATGGCTATTCAATATTCACGTGGTTGTCCATTCAACTGTGAGTTCTGTGATATTATTATCATGAATGGAAGAATCCCAAGAGCAAAGACTCCTGAGCAGATGATCAAGGAATTTCAAAGTCTCTATGATGCAGGCTGGCGAGGTTCTATCTTCGTCGTCGATGACAACTTCATAGGCAATGTGACTCATGTGAAGCAAATGTTGCCTAAACTGATAGCTTGGCAAAAAGAACACAAGTATCCTTTCACTCTCTTGACTGAAGCAAGTACCAATCTCGCTGCTGATCCAGAGCTGATGCAATTGATGAGTGCAGCAAATTTCTGCAAAGTATTTTTAGGCATTGAAACTCCCTCAAAAGAAGGATTAAAAGAATGTGGTAAATTCCAGAATGTGACAAGGGATCTAGCTGAAGCAGTAAAAACAATCCATCAGCATGGTATGCAAGTCATGGGCGGGTTTATTGTTGGTTTTGACACAGACACAGAAAGTATCTTTGACACGCAGATAAAATTCATCCAGGAAATAGGAGTAGTCACTGCCATGGTAGGTCTATTAACTGCTTTGCCACAGACAAGGCTCTGGCACCGGTTGAAAGCGGAAAAAAGATTGCTCACTGATACTACAGGAGGGAACACTGATGCAATCCTCAATTTCATTCCTAAGATGAACAAAGAAAAACTAGTCGCCGGATACAAAAAGATATTCTCCACCATTTACTCCAGAAAATATTATTACAAAAGAATAGAGACATTCATCAGGCAGTACAAGCCAACCGTCCATGCAAGAATGACTAAAGCAGATCTGCAGGCATTTCTCAGAAGCGTCTGGAAGATAGGGATTCTCTCTAAAGCAAGGCTCAGGTACTGGAAATTGATTGGGAAAACTGCTATAACTAAACACAGGGCTTTGCCTATGGCTGTAGAATTAGCTATCTATGGTGTCCATTTCGAGCAAGTAGTCAAAAGAGCATTGGCAGAGTAGAGAGCTTTCTCATTCGTAACCGCCAGATTTAAAAATAACTCATTCTTCAAGAGCAGTATGGGTGGCGGCAAGCGCAAATACAACCAGAACATCAGGTTTAGAAAATTCCATAAAGAAGGAGAAACAGTAGATCTCCCAGAAGAGCACAAGGCTCCTGCTCCAGAAAACGCCCAGAGTATTCTAGAGCTCTGGAAAAAGTCCAAAGAGAAGAAAGAACATCCTGCAGCTGGCGAACAAGCAAAGCAATAAAGTATTCTTGCTTAAATAAAGAAATAAGTTCTTAAAAACAACAAAAACTGAAGAACAAGTACCTCTGCTCAGGCAGTCACTCTTCAACTTCTCCTTCTACACCAGTAGTTGCCTATCGTTCTACTTTAGCCGTTATTATTCCTTCGACAATGTGAGTCAGTAGTTGTCCTTTGAGACTATAAGCTACACGTAAGGTTGCTGCGAACTTGCCCTTGACAGCAACTGGAGTGGGTACTTCGTCGCAGTTAGCATAAAAGTTTTGCAAATCTCCATTAGTCATGGTCGTTGGTGCAGGAGCTCCTTGATCGTTAGCATAAGTATTGCAAGCAACTGAGTTTACCAGGACAGTCACTGCGACATTTTCCATGTCTTTGCCAAAGCTATTGATTAAAGTGAGATAAACACCATTATAGTCCGATGAGTCTAAGGGATCATTACCTACAAATTTAACTAATGATTGCTTACAAGCTATTCCAGGAGTAGAAATTATGCAAGTATCAGGAGCAAATTTTGAATTAATAACGCCAAAATAACTTAAAGCCCCTATAGTAATAATGGCAACAAGAATTGCCCAGCCATAAGTCATCATAAATTCCATAGCTGCTTGTCCTCTTTTCATAGGTCTTCTCTTTCGTTGCTCCCAAAAAGCATAACCTACAGTGAAACAGATAATAAGTAATCCATTAAAGATCAAGAGATCTCTGACATCAGGATCAGGCAATTGTGAGCCTGCTAGTCTATTGAAATTTCCTGTAAGTGAATTCTGTTGAGCAAGAGAGGTGCTTGTTGTTTCTAGGGTGTTAAGAATGGCAAGGTCTGCAGAGAAAATCCAAAGCGTTGCAACCAGGACAAAAATAGTCCTATACAGAAGTAGCTGTTCTTGTGCTATGCTCTTTCTTTTCACAGAAAATACACAATCAACTAGCTATAAAAACTTTTCTTATGGGCAAAAAGTAGCTATCGTTGACAGCAGCTGCCTTTCATCTCATTGAAATCGCTGAACAAGGTGCAAAACGTCTGCAGTCCAGATTCCAATTCTGCTTTGCCCTTGGCAGTCAGAGAATATGCTTTTTTGCTGTTCACTTTCAACAGTCCTTTCTCCACCAAATCCTTCAATGCAGGATAAATCGTTCCAGGACTAGGTTTGGTTCCTTTTCTAGCTTCGAGTTCAGTAGCCAATTGAGCACCAGTCAATGGCTTCTTTTTGACCATCCACAAGAGCAACAACGACAGAAATCCTTTCGTAGAGCAGCTAGAATCTTTCATAGACTATTGGATATCCAACAGCTATTTAAGTGTTGCCTCTGAAGGACAAAAAAACAGAGAAGCATTTATAAAAAATTTCCACAGCAGGAACTTAATGTCTGGGCAAAGCTTAAATGGTAATATCTATTATATCCAATCCATACACTTACTCTTTGCCCGCACTTGCTCTTTGAACCAATATATCATGAACTTTTCTTAAGTCGCTAGAACTATCTACCCTAACTCCATTGGTATTATATTTAGAGACGTCTACTGAAGCAAGAGGATGCACTGCCCAACCATCCCATGTGACTCTAAGTACTCTATCTGTGCTTTGAGTGGAGGCTAAATGAACTTTTTCTTCAAGCCCTTTTTCTGCAATCATGCTTCTTATAACTGGACTGTCGATGCCGCCAAACTGCCTTGTATTTAATTCATCAAGCATTAGGTGAGTCTTTGGAGCATCCATAAATGATGTAGTTTTTAAAATAGCCAATAAATCGCCAAGTTCTTGTTCTCCAGCTTCTCTATCTGCTACAGGAATAAATGGAGAAAATAAGATAAGACTTTTTTCTGGAAGACTTAGACTTCTTCTGACTGCAAGCATATCTTTAATATCGCTTGTAGTAGAGTTTTGGCGGTAAAGTGTATGCAATATATGAACTATTAAACCTGCTCTTAGTGCATTATTGATGCCTTCTTCGACTTTACTAAATGTAACTCCTCTTCTTTTTTGATATGTTTCAGGACCTCCGTCCATGCTGACATCAATATAGCTCACTCCTCTAGTTCTTAATTGCTTAGCATCCTCTTGCGAGAGACCAATTGCATTGGTCATTACTCCCAAACTTGAACCTTTCTTTCCAGCCATATCTAACAAAGCAAGAGTTGCTTCTTTACTAGCTTTATCTACAAATGGTTCCATACCGACTACTACCATGCGGTCATATCCTGCAGACCCATACAATGTTATTAGGTCAGAATGAATTACCTTTTTTGGCCCATCACGAGGTAGATAACAATGCGAACACTTTAGATTACAATATCCATTCACTGTAACTCCTAATGTTCTTCCTTCTTGGCTTTCTCTTGTTACAATCTCGCTACCAGTTACGACTCCGCCCATATTCTTCCTCCAATCTGTATTTTTTGCTTTTTCATAGTCATTGTCTATATTATGGAATCACTAGAAGTTAAATCTATCTTCCTATAATTTTAAATATTGTAGAAAGATATATAAACTAATCAACATATAATAAAAGAATGGTCTTATCATCAGTAGATAAACAACAAGTACTAAAATTAGACTTAACAGATAAAAAGCTTCTATTTTACTTAAGCCAGGATTCAAGATGGAAGAGAAAGGCATTAGGGAAGAAACTTCACTTGTCTGTTCCTAACTTAAATTATAGAATTGAGAGATTGATTAAAAATGAGGTGATTGAGCCTGTTTTAATACTTAATATCCCTCATTTTGGACTGAAGTCATATATTCTTCTTGTAGACAGGCTTAATGAAAAAATAGAAAATAACGATTCCATTTATTTCTTATGTCAGACAGTAGGAAAATATAATTATGTCCTTCATGTAGTAACAGAGAACCTAGATCAATTTTTATTAGAGAATCTCAGTAATTCAAAATTTGAGATATATGAATTAATAAAGTATTTTCCAGATAATTACAATCCCTTTAGTCTAAATATAAAACCTCTTCCAAATAAGAGACCAAATCTCCTTAAATTAGACAAGAAGGACTATCAATTACTAGTTTATCTCTGTTCCAATCCTTTGGCTTCAATCCTCAAGATAAGCTCTGATATTGGACTAGACAGACAGACAATTAAGAAAAAAATATCTAATTTAATTGATAACAATTATATACAAAAATTTAGATACATTCTGAACATCTTTAGACTGGGTTTTTCCGCATATTTCATAAAAATTGACTCAACACCAAACGAGAAAGAGAAAATCATCAATCACGTGCGCATGGACAACTATGCCGGGTTCATCTTTGAATCATACATTTCAATTATCCTATGGTATATTCCTCCGTCGCATAGAGAGCTCCTTTCATTCATAGAATCTATTGAAAAGTTAAGTGTGAATATTAAAATAGAAGTGATTCAGATTGCAGAGATAGTAAAGCTGACGTTTCTTCCTCAAAGAATTATAGATTATTTCAGAGAAAAATAACTACCTACAACAAACCACAACATTTATATAGAAGTATCGGATATACGATATCGTACATCCAATAAGAATGAAAACGGAGGCATGGAACAAATGCAATGCGAAACAAGCTGTTGTGGATCAGAGATGGAAGGTCGTCGTTTCCTTACCACAGAGGAAAAGGTAGATAAGCTCCAGGACTACAAGAAGTGGTTGGAGAGTGAAGCGAAAGGCGTCGATGAGGCCATCAAAAAGCTCAAGAAGGCTCAGTAATCTGGGCTTTTCTTTCTTTTTTTAGGAACACTATGAAAAAACAACTACACAGAGCTCAAGATCGAGGAGCAACAAAAACTGATTGGTTAGACAGCAAACATAGCTTCAGCTTTGGTGAAGATTATGATGAAGAGGCTAATGGCTTTGGTGATTTACTAGTTTTGAACGATGATATCATCCAACCTAAAACAGGATTTGGTAGACATGCACACGCGAATATGGAAATTATCTCCATCGTGTTAGAAGGAATATTACAACATAAAGATAATATGGGTAACACAAGCACTATAAGTAAAGGTGAAGTCCAAGTCATGTCTGCAGGCACAGGTGTACAACATGCAGAAGTCAACCCATCAACTACAGAACCAGTCAATCTCTTACAGATTTGGATTCGTCCTAACCAAGTCAATGTAAAACCGCGATATGATCAGAAACAATACACGCTCAAGAAAAACATGCTAACTACAGTAGTTTCAGGAGAAAAAGATAAAGCAAGACTATATATACACCAAGATGCATCTCTTAGTCTCTTAGAACTAGACAAAGGAAAAAAGAATACCTATATTCTAAATGTTGGCAGAGGTGTGTATATCTTTGTCATTGATGGTACAGCCAGAATAGAAAAAGAAAAACTTGATACAAAAGATGCTATTGCGCTCAGCGACATAAGAGAAATTGAGATAGAAGCAACAAAAGATACAAAAATCTTAATGATAGAAGTGAATATGAACAATACACAGGAGCATTGAACACTATGACACCACCAGAAATACCAATGAATTTTGAACAGATAACTAAAGAGCGTTTTGCCACAAAGAGCTTCGATGGTAAAGGAGTACCAGAGGAAAAGATAGAGAAGTTATTCGAGCTCATCCGCAATGCTCCATCTTCATTCAATATACAGCCTTGGAAGATCATGGTCATTAAAGACAAAACAATGAAAGAGAAGCTGTTCCCAGTCTCATGGAACCAGCCACAGATAACCTCATGCTCACACTTGCTAGTATTTTGTGCAGATACCAACATTTTAGGAAACATTGAGCGATTGGAACAATTAATGATCAAGAACGGTGCTCAAGCTGATCAGATCAAAGGATATATTCAGATGATGAAAGACTTTGAAAAACCTATGACTTCAGAGCAAAAGCTCTCTTGGGCGCAGCGGCAAACATACATCGCTCTAGGCAACGCTGTCAATGGAGCTAAATCGTTGGGCTTCGACTCTTGTCCTATGGAGGGATTTAGTTCACAGGAATACAGTAAGATATTGGACTTGCCTGCAAATATTGTTCCATCAGCGTTAGTTGCTGTAGGCTACACCACAGAAAAATCAAGACGAAAAGTGCGTTTTCCAGTGGAAGAGACATTTATGTTTAAGTAAAGTTCTTCGAAAAACCGAAAAAGAAAGCACAAAACACGAAAGAATTATGATGCAGACTAGAAAGATTTCGGAAAATCTCCCGCAAGTGCAATAAAAACTAAATGATTATCTCCTGGCGGAGGTGAACATTTATGGCACAATTATATTGCATCCAGTGCAATCGTCCTATCAAGCAGCGTGGTCGTTGTTTGATCTGCAATACGCAGGCAAAGATGCGTCGTGAAGCGCAAGACCGTGTTGTCGAAGAAATTAAAGCATAAAAATATTTATATAGGTCATTTACCTAAGGGAAGGTATGAAAAGATATAACATCCTTCTCCTGATTTTTTATTATTTACTTGTTCTAAGGTGAAGAGAACATGACAGACATTAAAAAAGCAATCAAGCAGGCAGTGAAAAGTCAAGAAGCTGTTGAGAAAGCTATAGAAAAAAAAGATTTTTTCAGAAAAGCCTGGGTCAAGAAGCGATAGTTTCCTCTGTTGATTTCTGAACCCATAAGCGATAACATACATAACTGTCGCGAATAAGCGCATCAATTCCTTGTCGATGTTGTTGGAGTTCAGAGTAGATAATTCCTTGTTGGAGAAGTCTCTGAAAAAGATCAGCATAATTCCTAAACTCAGCGCTTCCGCCTTCTACTAAAGTAGGATCTTGTCCATGGCGCGCTACATATGCTTCAAGATCTTGAGTTCTAAAAATGAAGCCAGCAGTTGCTGTGAGATGCTCATAGAAGCAACCAGCAACTGTATGGAGTTCTCTAAATCTGGGATCTCTGAGCAATTCCTCAGGAGCTTGACAAGCATGTAATACCTTGTGTGACATATATATGTTAGAGTATAATGGTTTATAATCTTTGCGAATAGAAGCCAAGCATTGTATCCTCTGCAAAGAAAGAAGTTATTTCTCTAGTTCTATCTCTATGCCGCCGATGCGTTTCGCTACAAGATTGTAGAGCCAAGCGCAAATAATGCCAAGAAAAAAGCCCATGACTACATACAAGAGGGGTAGAGCAACAAGCATCAGGATGAAATTAGGTGCTGGAGAGTCAGGTGTTAGCTGATATTTGGCTACAAGATAGGTGATGATGCCTATGAACAAGCCTAGAATAAGAAAGATGACAGCATGCATTTTTCCCACAGAAAGAATGCCTACGCGTTGAATTCTTTGTTTCATGAATATAAGATTTTGGACGCAGCTATATATATCTTTCCCTTAAATCAAGGTCAGTCCAATCCAGCCGTTGCCCCAGAGGATAAGGATTGCTCCCAAAGTAATCAGCACTAACCCTATGGCTAAGCGCATCCACTTCTTTTCCTTGTCTTTCCAGTCTTTCATTTTCTTCGTGCTGACGCCGAAATAAGCGAGAAGCAAGATGATAATCAAAGGCAAGACAAAGATGAAGTTATAGACTGCTAACAGCCAGAAAATTTCCAAAGTTAGTCCTATTTTTGCAAGCAAAGTAGTGATAGCCAGATAAGGCCCTCCAGTGCAAGGCAGTTCAACTGCTGCAACAAATGCTCCAAGAACAACTGCTCCAGGAATAGTCACATGACGCATATATTTCTTAATTTGTTTTAGACGTTTTGCTGGAATTCTGAGCGTTAGTCCTCTGCCATACCAAAAGAAGTCTTTCACTTCTAGAATGCCCATAAACACTACTAGTCCTCCGACAAGCCAGCTGAGTTCATCAGCAATATTCAAGCGTTGGATGAAAAAGAGCAGGCCAAAGCCAGCGATGAGATAGGTGATAAATACTGCAGATATGTAAATAATGCCTATCCAGAGCATCTTTTTGCGATCATGGGATAGGCTGAAGAGAGTAGCTATCAATAAAATGAGCACGCCAATGGCGCAAGGATTAATGGAATCCACTGCTGCTGTCGCAAAGACAACAGACCATGTCGGTAGAGAGATGTCTAGTGCCATAAGCGTTCACTGTTGTGGTAAAGGACAACCTGCCTTTGTCGCTAATTCCTCAAAGGTAGGAACTCCTACTAACCAGTTATCTTTGTTAGGATCATCATTGAAGACGAAAGTAGCATACTTGTCAATGCCTTTCTGGATGCAGAGTTCAGCTTGTTCATTCTCCCCGCGGGCGTCGCATTCGACATAAGAGATGTAGTTCATCGCTCCGCCAAAGTTCTTCTTCACTTGTGCGCACTTAGGACACCAGAATGTCCCATACATGACACCGCCTTTTGCAGTGATGCACTGTGCTAGTTTGTCAATTTCTGCTTGTGGATAACCTCCAGAACTGCACCCTGCAACGACAACAAGCATCGCAGCAAACAAGAAGAAAAGTTTATTTCGAACTGCCATGGTTCATCCTCCAGACAATAATTAATGAGATAACAAGAACGATGTCAAGTGCAATGCACAAAATGCAATAGGTTTTCAAGATAAAGTGTTGAATTAGGAAAAGATAGAAGCCATACAGAACGCCAAAAATCAAGATGCCTTGCATCCAGGATAGAGTTTTGTTCGCTTGAATCCAGAGACAGGATGTTTTCTTTTGATGAGCAAGGAAGAGGAACAACAAGAAGACTAAAGTCAGGAAGCCTAGGAAAGCATTGGAAGTGAAGAGTTCAGCGAAAAAACCATATTGGGTTAAATTGATCATATTCTTGGTCCATCCAAGGTCAATTGTAAGTAAATAGGAAATGCCATCAAGGTTAGCATAGGGGCTTTTATTGACTATACCGCAGTCAAACGAAGCTCCAAAAGTGCAGAATTTGCTGGCTTCAGGGACAAAATGTTCATAGGTGAGAAACAAGGAAACAAGCATACCTAGAATAAGAAGCACTGGTAAGAGCACATGTCTCCTCTTTTTTACTGCCATACATACACCGTTAAAGAGAAAGTAGGGAGCATGGTTTATATACCTTACGCTCAGGACTCTACACTCAGGAAAATGCGCAGTAAAAAGATATTTAAACGCATCAGTTTCTGCAAAGAAAGTGAAAACAATGGAATCATGTCCTGTAGCTGATGTTGCGCAAATCTTGGGGAAAAAATGGACGCTGCCTCTTTTGCAGCAAATTCATCTCTATGGCGGGAAAGGATTCAATGAGCTCATGCGTCAGATGAAAAAAATAAGTCCAAAGATTCTGACAGAACGGTTGCGAGCCTTGGAGAATCTGAACATCATTGTCAAAGAGGTTCCAGAACAAGATCAATCCAAAACAGCATATTATATCACTGCCAAGGGAAAAGAGCTGCAAGTCATTTTGACACAGTTTCGTGCATGGAATCAGAAGCATAACCAAAAGATTGAGGGATGTATAGAAAGAGAATGCGTCCTCTGTGAGCGATACTAACTTTCCAAGAAGAGAGGTACATTTATAAGGAAGAAGAGTGACAGGAAGAAAGAGGTGAGTTTCTTTATGAATGCGATGAAAAGAGCAGAATGGATTTTACGCATAGGTATTTTCGGTACATTTATCGGCCATGGTGTCTTTGCGCTGATGATTAAAAAAAGCTGGATACCTTATTTTACTGCGCTTGGATTTTCTGAATCTTTTGCTATAACTGCTTTGCCTTTGATCGGTCTTATGGATATGCTTGTAGGTACTTGGGTGTTGCTCAAGCCAAATAAATACATTCTTGGTTGGGCTACATTCTGGGGATTCTGGACAGCGCTTCTTCGTCCATTGGCAGGAGATCCTATATGGGATTTCGTCGAGCGGTGGAGTAACTGGGCAGCGCCTTTGGCATTGATGTATTTGTTGAGCAAGAAGAAATAAGATCATACAACGAAAGAAAACAACACCAAGGAATATAACACATGCGTGCTGACAGCAAGGTTGATCACATCGATAAAGCGATTACTCTCTGGTTAAAGCATCACGGCGTAAATTATTTGAGATATTCCTTGGCGCTTATTTTTATCTGGTTGGGAATCCTCAAGCCCTTGGGATTAAGTCCAGCATCAGAGCTGGTTGCAAAAACAGTCTATTGGTTTTCACCGACGTGGTTCGTTGCTTTCTTAGGGTGGTGGGAAGTGCTCATAGGAGTTTGCTTCTTGTTCAAGCCTCTGCTTCGCTTTGCTATAGGTTTAATGGCATTGCAGATGGCAGGAACATTCTTGCCTTTGATTTTGTTGCCTGATATAGTGTATGGTCCAATTCCAGTATTGACTTTGACTTTAGAAGGGCAGTATATCATCAAGAATCTGGTGTTGATTGCTGCAGCGATGGTTGTTGGCAGCACAGTGCGAGATAGAAAATAGTCACATCTCGTAATCTTTGTCAGTTCTAGGTGTCATGCCTTCTTCATACGAGTCCAGAATATCCATAATCTCTTCTAAAGGATCTTTCTTTTTCTTCTTGTCTTCTGGTTTTTTGTCAGTCATGCTCTCAGACATAGATCTGGTCACTAACTTCCAATTTCTTTGCGTAAAATTTGACTTATATTTTTCTTAAGCTTTGGAAGGTCTTTTTTGACGATGTCCCAAACAATATTTAGATCAACACCAAAATAATGATGTGTTATCTTGTCGCGGGTGCGGATAATATCGTTCCATGCAATAAAAGGATATTTCTGTTTAAACTCTTTAGGAATATTTTTTGCAGCTTCCCCGATTATCTCTATTTGATGAACAACAGCGCTTTGTTTTTCTTTATTTTTCATAAAGTCGGCTTTAGTTACACCCTTTGTAAAAGACTCTATGTTTTCGATGCTATCGATGACATGTCTTACAAATACAATTGCTTCTTTGCTCATAATATCCTTACTTCCTCACTTAAGATGCGCTTCCTTATGTATCTATTAATTGCTTTGTAAGTTAACAGGTCTACTTTTTTTCTAAGGGCTTTTTCTAAGTCAGTTTCAATACCAGCAAAACCAAAGCCAGTGCCTCTGGGTGCATCTACTAGGATGTCTATATCGCTGTTCTTTTTTTGCTCTCCCCTCGCATAACTGCCGAAAATTCCAGCCTTTTTTATCTTGTGTTTTTTAAGGATTGGCAGAATTTTTGATTTTACTTTCTGGATTGTTTTATCTCTCTTGATCTTAAGGAGATTTCTGTCTGCTATAAGTTCTTTTTTTAATAATTCCTTGCTTGAAAGGTCCCTTCCTAAATACTCTCTTTTTTTACCAATTTTTCCCATAGTTCTTACAGAGATAACTCTATAATAATATTTATTCCCATTCCTTTGTTTGACTTCCATATAAGGCATAGAAAATGTACGTCTACAAATTATATAAATCTTTCTTTTTCTTCTTTCTCTGCTGTTCAGTCATGGGTAAAAGCCAAATCGTGTCGGTTCGCACATCACACCAATCAATCCATCTTTATTAATTTTGGCAAATGCTTGATAATAGGCAATGTCTGCTTCTGAGAAGATGCACTTTTGGTAAGGATGGCTATGCAGTGCTATTAAGGTTGCACTGTCACATAAGTCGGCAACGACATGAAATGTTTCTTGCTCATAGGTATTCGGAATTTCTAGACCAGTGATCTTGTAAGTCATGTCTTCTTTCTTGCCTTGTAGACATACGCTAAACTCTTTGGTTTGCTGGTTCAGGTAGATCTCTCGCAATTGTTCATAGACCAACGGTAGAAAGACGACAACTCGTCCATCAGACAATGCAATGCGGAAATCCTGTGCAGGAGTGCTGACAATCATGTTCTGCAGATATGCCAGCAGATGATAGCCAGGCCCTATAGATACAAAAAACAGAAAGAGAAGAATGACTGTGCTTAGAGCAATCCATAGCTTATTGCGTCGTGAAGATTCAGGAAGAAAATTAAGCTTGTCTTTGTTGATCGTCGTACGCAAGGCATAGACCCATGCTTTTGTTCCATCTGTAAGAGTAACTTGTTTTCGTTCATAGATATTTTTGTCTTCATAATCATCAAGTTTCTTCAGGTCTTCTGCAGTCACAGGCAGTAAGAGTCCATCAACAACGCTTGTTTTGTCTGGAAGAAGTACAGGATAAGGTTCATGATCATGAAGAATATGTCTTCGTCGATAGCCGGTTAAGGTTGCAGGTGTTCCAGAAATATTTCGTCCAACAGCTTCCCGTAAGGTAGCAGGATCGCGCAGTGTTCCAAACACAAAGAGTCGTTCCATAAAACAAAGTTTTCATCTCTGTTTTTATAGGTTGCGAAAAAAGAGAGATCAGGGTTTGAAGATGGTTTGGTGTCTTTCAGGTCCAACGCCAATCATGCGGACTCTGACTGATGCTGTTCTTTCGACGTATTCTAGAATAACACGCAGTTTTGCTGGTAATGCTTCATAGGTTCTACACGCGCTGATGTCACTCATCCAGCCAGGAAATGTTTGATACACAGGTTCACAATGGCGAAGAATATCATCTTGGACAAGTGCATGATCAAATAATGCTCCATCAGATATCTGTTGTTTGCCGCGTCGTATTTCTGGTCCCTTATAGTGATGATGTGTGCAAATAGTGATGTCCTCGCAGTCATTGAGCACATCTACTTTGGTCAAGATAACCTCTCTGCCATTCACTGCGGCAGCAGCACGTAATAAGGGTAGATCAAGCCATCCAGTTCTTCTAGGTCTGCCAGTAGTTGCTCCATATTCATGGCCTGCTCTTCGAATGGCGATGCCTTGTCTGAAAGGATCTGGATCATTGACGCTGACATCTGGGAATTGTGCTTCTTCCTCTCCGCGTTTATGTGCTTCACACCATGTCGCAGATTGTTCTCCTCCAAACTCTGTGGGGAATGCGCCTTCACCTACGCGTGTCATATAGAATGCCTTGACTATGCCTAGCACTTTGTCCACCTCATGCTCTCTAAGGCCAACGCCTCTTGCTAAGCCTTGGATGGAGCAGTCTGATGAAGTGACATAAGGATGTGCGCCATGGTCGATGCTTAACAAGAACCCTTGAGCGCCCTCCAGTAAAATCTTGCTCTTGCCCAGACGTTCTCGTAAGAAGGCTTTAGTGTCATGAACAAAGCGATCAAGTGTTTGTCCATAACGCAAGTAAGCATCAATAATAGCTTCACTATTGAGAAGATGTTCCTTGTCAAAAAATGTGCCGTCCCCAAGAGCTGGAGTTTGCAGCATGGCTTCAAGAGTGTCTCTGTCAAAGGATCTGAGAAAAGGCATTTTTGCCTGCAGGTTTCTCGCAAGTTTCTCTCTGAACCTATCTGGATTGAGCAGGTCATTGACAGTCAAGCCTACACGCAGGACATGATCGCCATAGACTTCCCCAATGCCGCGGCCAGTAGTTCCTATTTTCTTCTTGCCAGCAAGCATTTCTTTCAAACGCTCTATAAGCAGATGCTGAGGTAAGACAAGCTTTGCATCATGCGCGATCATAAGATTATTGTAAGAGACATTTGCCGCATCCAATGTTGTGAGTTCTTTGATGACTTCTCTAGGATCAACAGCAACGCCAGTGCCAATGACATTAATCTTGCCAGCGTGATCATGCTGGATGCCAGAAGGAATCAAATGGAGAATTAATTGTTTTCCATCGACGACAATGGTGTGACCTGCATTTGCACCACCAGTGCCGCGCGCAACAATATCTGCCCACACTGCTGCAAAATAATCAACAAATTTCCCCTTGCCAGTATCTCCCCACTGATTGCAGACAATGGCAAGCGTTCTTGCATCGCCGACAAGATGTTCTAAAGTCATAGTTGTTATCACCTTGTGTAAAGTTATTGCTCCCGTATTATTTTAACATCATGAGGATGTGATTCTTCTCTGCCAGCAATGGTTAGTCGGTCAAAGTCTGCTTTCTTTCGTAACTCTTCCACAGATGCAGCACCTACATATCCCATACCTCTTCTTAAACTTTCAACATATTCATGCACAACTTTGATGACTGCTCCTTTATAAGGGGTTAATCCTTCTACGCCTTCTGAAACAAGGCTTGATTTTCCTGCTCTATATCGTTCTCGTGATGCTGCATGCTTCTCCATGGCAGCTCGTGAACCCATGCCTCTGTACGTTTTCCATTGCCGTCCTTCAAAATAAACGACGTCACCTGGAACTTCATCTGTTCCTGCAAGCATATTCCCCATCATCACTGATGAGGCGCCTGCACCGAGAGCAATAACAACATCGCCAGGATAGCGTAAACCACCATCAGCACATACAGGAACACCGTACTCGTCTGCAACTTGAGCACATTTATAGACTGCAGTCACTTGTGGACAACCAATACCTGCAATAATTCTGGTAGTACAAATAGAACCTGGACCTTGCCCAACTTTAATACCATCAGCACCCGCATCAAGCAGACGTCTTGCAGACTCTGGCTGTGAGATATTACCAACAACAACATCAAGACCTGGATATCTTCTTTTTATTTCACGAAGTGTCTCCAACACTGATTTTGTGTCAGCATGTGCTGTGTCAATGACTGCAACATCGAGGCCTTTTGCCAGCAATTTTTCTAACCGCTCATAATCATTTACACCAATAGCTGCACCAACAAGTAATTGACCATTAGCATCAACATTGTATGTGGAATTACTTGCAGTCACCACTCGCTTGACATCGCTGAAGATATAGAGTCCAGTAAGCCTTCCCTCTGCATCAACTAAAGGTAATAATTTTTTCTTCTCACGAATCATTCTTTGATATGCCTCTTGCACTGTGGTTCTTGGTGACGCAGTTATAGGATGCATACTCATCACTGCTCTTGCCAGTTGTGATGGATCTGCACAGAAATCAAAATCATTTTCTGAAAGAATGCCTACTAATCTTCCTTCTGCATTGAGAATGGGAAATGTGTGAAACGAGTATCCTTTCTCTGCTTTTGTCTGCAATATTTGTGCAATCGTTTGATCTTCACGCATGGTAATAGGATCTCTAATCAGCGCATGGAGATGAAACTTGACACGGGCAACTTCCCTCGCTTGTGCTTCTGGAGTTAAATTTCTATGAATGACACCAAGACTGCCTGCTTTCGCCAGAGCAATGGCCATAGGATGTTCTGTCACAGTGTCCATGGCAGCACTGGTGATAGGGATACGTAAGGGAATACGCCGTGAGAATTTGGTCGCTACTGCGACTTCATCAGGCATAGTTTCTGCATAACCAGTCTTGAGGCGAACATCATCATAAGTCACTGCTAGACCTATCGCATCAAGCTTTGCAAAGAATGCATCTTTAGGCAGTGATTCTCTCGGCATGAGCGATTGCGCTTCTGATTGCATATAAATATTGTGTTCTTCTTTTATTACTCACTTGGGACATTTTTTTACAGCAAGATTTATATGCCTCTTGCTCTCGATGAATCTTATGTTTGTATATATTTCTTCGGGGGTGCAGTGATGACAATTCGAGAAAACAAATTTCCAGTGAGAGATATTATAGTCCCACAACATATACTGGTAAGCGTTTTTGATAAAACAGACTTAGATATATTAATTCAAGGCATACTTGATCTTAATCCAGATGCTCATTTTTATTCCACTGGGGGCACTGGTAGAAAAGTTGCAGAAGCTCTTGGCGCCAGAGCATCAACACATTACACTCCTGTAGAAATATTTACTGGCTTTCCAGAGATGGAAGGTGGTCTAGTCAAGACTTTACATCCAAGAGTACATGCAGGACTTCTCGCAGAAAGAAATAATCCTGCGCACGAAGACTATCTTCAATCCATTGGAGGAGTCTACATTGATGTCTTAGTCGGCAACTTCTATCCATTTTCAGAAGCTGTTGCGAAAAGCAGCGATCCGGAAGATGCACGCATCAATATAGATATTGGCGGGCCTACTATGGTCAAGGCAGCAGGAAAAAACTGGCATAGCGTCGCTGTCCTTTCAAGTCCAGCCCAATATAAGAGATTCCTTGGCCATGCCTTAGTTCATCGTGGAAGTTCTCTTGAAAAACGTTTTGCCTTAGCACAACAAGCATTACATCTAGTAGGAGATTATGATAAGTTAATTGGAGATCATTTCTCTCATCTCGACTATGCTACACAAGTTAGACCTGGACTTACTGTTGCTGAGGAGCGTGTCGCATGACCAGAGGCACTGATGTCACTGAATTCAGAAGAATTTATAGAACTGTAAGGACAGAAGAATTTCCAGAACAGTTACCACTCGCTCTAGTACGAGAAGCAGCTCTGCGCTATGGCGAAAACCCAAATCAACCGGGAGCAATCTATCGTTTTCAAAAGGGTGTATTAGCACTTGAAACTGATATTCGTCTTGCAAAAACAGGCAAAGGAGGATTGTCAGCAACGAATTACATGGACGTTACTAGAGCCTTAGATATTCTCAGATTTTTCCCCGGGCCAGCAGTCGCTGTGATGAAACATTTAATTCCTTCAGGATTTGCGCGACAAACAGACAATGAAACCTTGGATGAGCTATATCGCAGAGCAAGAGATGCAGATGCACGAAGCGCATTTGGATCTATAGTTGTTTTCAACAGAGAAGTGGATCTTGTTGCTGCAGGAGAACTCATGACTACTTTTGTCGAAGGCGTTGCAGCTCCTTCGTTCACTGCAGATGCTCTTCAACGCTTGGGAGAAAAATCAGACTTACGACTCATCCTTTATGATGGACTGGATAGATTACCTAAATTCCAGGGAGACTCTGTTGATGGATTATATGATATCAAAGGCTTGCCAACAGGAAGAGTTCTGGTGCAAGCACCTTACTTAAGCAGCATTCTTGGTCCTGAGCAACTTATTCTTGATCCTCTGGTCAGAACGCCCGATGGAAAATCTGTAGTAGTTGAGCGCGATCCAACACCACAAGAACTGAGTGATTTACTCACTGCATGGTATGTGAATATTGGCACACGAAGCAATGGCATTGTTATTGTCAAGAACGGTGTTACTTTAGCAGTTGGTTCTGGGCAGCAAGAGAGAGTTGGGGCTGTTGAGCAAGCATTAGTCAAGGCATATCAGAAAGCAATGGACAGAGAAGGAATAGGATATGATCCATTGAAAGGTATTCTAGAATCCCATCGTCTCTCATCCAATCCTCTAGAAGGAGCAGTAGTTTCTTCTGATGCATTCTTCCCCCATCCAGATTCTATACAACGCTTGGGACGATGTGGTATATCAGCAATCATTCAACCTGGCGGATCCATAAATGATGCTGCTATCATTGAAGCTGTCAACAAACATGGTATGGCAATGGGATTTACACTAGAAAGGTGCTTTGGGCATTTTTAAGAGGTTCAGAGATGCATGGCAAACGATAACATTCTCTCGCAAAGGTATGCAACTGCAGCAATAAATAGTATTTTTTCTGAAGAAGGAAAAATTATTGCAGAGCGAGAACTGTGGATTACAGTGATGAAGGCGCAACGAGAACTTGGTGTAGACATACCTGCTGATGCCATAACAAGGTTTGAAGCTGTAAAAAATACTGTTGATCTAGCAAGGATTAGAGAGATAGAACAAAGGACAAAACATGATGTCAAGGCTCGTATTCAAGCTTTTGTTGAAACTGCTCAGGCGCCAGAAGTGTTGCATTTAGGAATGACCAGCAGAGATTTGACAGATAATGTCGAGCAGATGCAACTCAGACAAGCAGGGCAACTCTTATTTGGGAAACACGTTGCTGTATTGAGACACCTTTTAGACAAGGCAGAAGCATATAAACATATTGAATTGACAGCAAGAACACATCATCAGCCTGCACAACTAACACTCTTAGGAAGACGGATGGCAATGTGGGCCGAAGAGCTGCATTATCATTTAGGGAACTTTGAGACTTTTCTCAACACTTATCCTTTACGTGGTATGAAGGGTGCTGTAGGAACACAATTTGATATGCTAACTTTATTGGGCAGTCCGGAAAAAGTACAAACATTAGAACAACGTGTTGCTTCGCTGCTTGGATTTTCTCGCGTGCTTGATGCTCCTGGACAGGTATATCCACGCTCACTAGACGCTGCTTTCTTTGGTAATGTGCATGATTTAAGCTCAGGTATAGCGAATTTTGCTAAAGGTATGCGTCTAATGGCTGGTTATGAATTAGTGACAGAGGGATTTAAAGAAGGGCAAGTAGGTTCAAGCGCAATGCCACATAAGATGAATACTCCTCATGCTGAGCGTATAGATTCTTTAATGAAAGCAGTGAAGATGTATGCTTTCGGGGCTGCACTGTTGGCAGGTGATCAATGGGAAGAAGGAGATGTTTCTTGTTCTGTATTACGTAGAATTGTGTTGCCTGATGCTTGTTATGCGTCAGATGGTCTCTGTGAAACAGCGTTGGATGTTATAGACTCTATGGGTGTGTATCCTGCGGTCATAACTCGAGAAGTTGATTGCTATTTGCCATTCCTTGCAACGTCAGAAATACTCATGATGGCAGTCAAAGCAGGTATTGGAAGAGAACAAGCACACGGTAGTATTAAAAAGCATGCTGTTGCAGAAGCTTTAACGATGCGGCAAGAAGGAAAACCACCAACACTGGCAGCTCGTCTAGCAGATGATCCTCTATTCAGGGACAAAGGCATAACTGCAGGAAGTATTGAAAGTATTTTGGCTGACAAACAACACTTTATAGGCAATGCACGAGAGCAGATTGCAGCTGTTCGAGCAAAGGCGCAACCAATATTAACAAAATATGCTACACAAGCAAACTACGAGCCAGGAGATATTCTCTAAGGAGGTCAGAATCATGGCAGAATTTCTAACAGAAGATGCAGCACGCAAATTAGTCAAAGAGTATATGGCAAAGGAAACTGCGTCGCCGAGCACGCAAGATATTCTAAGTGGAGGCGCAATTCCTCGATTGCGCAATTTTGTAGTCGCCGCAGGAAAATCTTCTGATTCCATTCTTGACGGTGAAGGACGTTTTACTCTAGACAAAGAACGATGGGACAGAGAATTTCAACCTTATATGTCAGGATTAAACTATACTGCTGAACAGTTTATTGCCCATGGAGAAGATGGTGTAGCAAAAGAAAAAATGCGAGTTACTTTTACGAATCCTCATTTGCATACAAAATATAACACGCCTTTGCGCATTATGGTCAGAACAGAGAGAATCTCAACGCATGATATTAATAGGGGTGAAATCCCATTCAAAGATCAAATCTTGGCAAAAAATCATTATGTTATGCAACGTTTAACACAAGATGCATTAGGAACTTCACAATTCGATGTTCCTGGCTTAGAAGATACTAGTGTTGTGATTGCTGCTGAAAACTTACGAACATTACCGATTGAGATGGTGCTACGAGCGTACATGGCCAAGAGCGCAACGACAACGTCTTTGTATCAAGCATGGCTACATGACGTCACTATGTTCTGCGGTCATCCTGTAAATAGCGCGTGGATCGCCAACGGCAAGCTCCCTTATGTTCTGGACACGCCTTCCACAAAATCTGATGAGCATGATAAGTCTGTTGCTCCTACATTCTTTATTAATGAGGGTATATGCACTACTGCTCAATATGCAAACATACGCAACGCTGCGCTAGTTGCTTTTGGTGTTGTCAGCGAATTCGTCAGAAACAGAGGATTAATTTTGGTTGATACAAAAACAGAGCATGGTGTCAACACTGAAGGAGAAATAGTTGCTCAAGATGAATTATACACCTTAGACTCCTCACGTTTTTGGCTGGCTAGTGATTATGCGCGGCAGCTTGCAAGATTAGCGAGAGGCGAGATCAAGGAATTAAATCCTGCTTCTTACTCCAAAGAATTTGCCCGTGGTTTTTCTGAAGGAGACCAAGGTTATACTGATGAGCAGCGCAGAGAGATTGCTGTTCGCTACATTATGGGCATTCAGCAGTTGACAGGAGAGCCTTTCAGACCAGACATGCGGTCAAGAAAGGAAAGAGTTGTCTCTGGTTTGCAGGCTATTGTCGAACACTTGGTAGCTTAATAATCTCTAGAATATAAGAAAAGATATTAGGTTAGTCTCTTCCAGAAAAATAAACGATTCTCCCAGGTAGTGCTTCTAGCTCCACGTTCTAAGAGACCATATAAGAGAGTTGATGGCTGCGCTAAATCCTCTAAGAAGAGTTTTCCTTCACGAGTTGTATGCCAATCTGTACCAAATAATCTTTCCATGGTTTTTCTTTTATCTGTAATTCCATTGGAGCGGGGATTTGGATTGAGAACTAATGTAAAGTTATTTACAGAAGGTCTTAAAGGTTCATTTTTGGTTAGCGGATAATTTCTGGGTTGTCTTATGTTTTTTGCGGATTTTCTTAAGAAAATGTTTTAAAGGAATAGAAAAGAATACTAATATGAATAGAAAAGCAAATATGATTATAGCAAAAATAGCTCTCGTAGTTATTGTCATAGTACTTTGGTATTCATTAGATAATATTACTGGAAATGTAGTTAAAGAAACTCCAGATAAAGATCCATATCCTTCTCGTAATGTAAAAGCGCTTACTATTGCTAATTGGAATCTAGAAATTTATGGCACTGCTAAAGCGGCAAAAGAAGAATTGCTCCAAGGTTATGCTGATATCATCGATGATTTTGATATTATGTTTGTGCAAGAAATACGCGACAAGAATGGATCTGCATTTCAAGCGCTCTGTGATCATCTGCCTCAGTATAGATGTAAGCTTTCAAGCAGAGCGGGCCGTTCATCTAGCAAAGAACAATATGGAGTTTTGTATCGTTCTATTTCTCTGGAAACTGGAAAAGAAATTAGTGTGGTCAATTGGGAAGATTATAATCCGGACAAGCAAGATCGTTGGGAAAGACCTCCAGTAACAGTAACTTTTGATGTAGAAGGATATAAATTTACAGTGTACAATATGCATGTCAAGCCAGCAGTCGTGCAGCAAGAACTTGCAGCTCTTGAACAATCAATACCTAAACATGGAAATATAATTATTATAGGAGACTTGAACGCAGATTGTTCTTATTATAATCCCCAACAAGAAAAAGAATTTGATACTTGGCATTGGATACTTGGCGATGCAGATACAAGTGTAGGGCAGCAGTCATGTGCATATGACAGAATTATACTTAACGATGACGCCTTAGAAGAATTTGGAAAAAAAGGAGTAGTAAGTGAAGGCATAACTGAAGAACATTCAGATCATTATGTGGTATGGGTTGGTATAGAGCCGCAGGAAAAATGAAGCATGCCTGAAGGTAGCATAAATGGGTTGATTTTTGAAGAGATGTATCTATCCCAAAAGAAAAATGAGCCGGGAAGGATTTGAACCTTCGACCCCGTCCTTGTAAGGGACGCATCATAACCGCTAGACCACCGGCTCACTAGTTGAAAAAGAGTTCCCTAGAATGCTATTTAAAGATTATGGAAGAAGAAAAGGAAAGCGTTATGCAGCAGTGCTGCTACATCCTACACCTGGGATGCATAGTTCTCCTTCTGGACAAGGTCTTGTTGCTAAAGGCAGTGTTGAAACCCTAGAACGTAATTGTGCCATGACACTTCTTATCTGTTGTTCAGTTGGTGGTGTTGGTAAGGAAACTGGAGAGGAGAGTGCGTCGCTAGGTGTATTGCATTCTCTGACTTCGCTAATAAAATGTGTTGTACCACTTGTGGAGCATCTCGGAGAGAAAGTTTCTTGAACAACTGCATCAACATAATTGTTAGCATTCTTATCTCCATAGCCATAAGTGATCTTTATAGGTGAACCAAAGGAAACGCGCAAGTTTTCAGCGCCAGGAGGAACGACTTTCTGGCATTTAGCTCCAAATTCATATTGTTTAAGTGCTAGAGCAGGTTGTGATGATCCGCTTCCCCAACTTCCACTCTGCTGTTGTGCTGCTGGCTGTTGTCCGCTAATGCAAGAAGTGAGAGCGGTCTTGACTAAAGGTGATTGAGGATTGCTTGCCCATTTAGGAACGTTGTTGTAAACTTCTTGAGTAGAAAGTGGCTTATCACCGCTTGTTGATGGAAGAGTAAGAGATTTGCCTTCTGTAACGCAAGTATTGCTTACTTGTTTGTTTTGTTGGCATACAGAGTTTCTAAAAGGATATTCAGTTATCTTGGTGACTTTTCCGCTTGCATCAGTGAATCCTACTTCAATAGTAGCGCCTTCCCATGCAACACTCTTATAGGTGCGACAGGTTAAAGTATAATAAGCGCCTTGTTGTATCTTTGTTGGTTGTCCATCTGTGCTGCCAGTAGCTGCAGGAGTACAAGGTTGCATCTTGCCTGCGACTAAAGGTGGTGGTTGTGTGTTTATCCACGAAAGAATGTTATTATAAGCATTTTGAGCAGAAAGAGGTTGAGCAGTTGCTGATGGTACAGTAATGGATCTTCCATCTTGGGAGCAAGTGTAAATTAATTGATTGCCTTGACTATTTTGTGGACAATCAGAATTTGCGAAAAGTCTTTCTGTGATAGCAAGAGCTCTTCCATCTTGTCCATTGAATGCTACTTTCACATTGGCACCATTTCGTCCAATGTTCTTATAAGAAGTGCAAGTTAAAGTGTAAGATGTTTGTCTTTGTTGTTGGGCTTGTTGAGTAGTAGGTGTTTGTGTTTGCTGTTGAAGTGGTGTACCATAATAAGTAGATGGTCTGTATGAATAAGAAGATCCTCCCCATCGGCTTCTGCCAAAGGCTTGTCCAGTGATAGATTCTTCATAAGAGCTGGCGAAAAATCCAGCAAGTAATAAGGCAAAAGTCGAAAAAAAGAGCATTCTATTGCTGACATTCCCTCTTTTCATAGAGAAAAATAACTCAAAATTGCTATATAAAGTTTTGTATCCTCTGAAAAGTAAGAAAAGAGTTAAGGAAAGTCTAATTCCAGCAGCACAGGACAATGATCGTTATTTAAGGATTAAATTTAGAGACCATAATTTTGAAGTAAACGAAACATTTAAATAGAAGCATTAATTTTAAGTTAATGAGCATTAACTAGGAGTTAACGATAAATATGGACTTCACATCACGCAAAACGCAAAGAATCCTCACCAGGATATTAAGGTACGCCTCTGGATCGCCAACCATAGCAACGCTTGCAGAAATACTCAGAATGACTCATGTAGGCGTATGGAAAGCACTCAAAAAGCTCGAAGCAGACAATATACTCACCTTAAAGAAGATAGGCAATAAAGACAATAGTCCTTATACAGTAAGTTTGAAATGGGAGAATCCTCTGGTAGAAAAAACACTCGCCCTTATACTAGAACATGAAGCAGCGACACAGAGAAGATGGGTAATCAATTTTACAGCATTGAAAGGAAAAGTGGATTTTCTGATTCTCTATGGAAGTATGCTTGTCTCCTCAAAAAAAGCGAATGATATAGATGTCTTAAGTGTTGTTTCAAAAAAAGGTAATATCTTAGATATTGAACGCATCGTGATGCAGGTGCAGAAAACACAAGTAAAGCCGATTCATAATATCATCTGTGCTCCAGCAGGATTAAAAGAGGAACTTAAAAAACCAAACATTGCTTTAATAAATGCTGTAAAAGAAGGAGTAGTTCTTTTTGGTCAAGACAAGTTTGTTATGTTTATGAGAGGAGTGCAGCAATGAATAGCAAAGAAGTAAGAGAATGTTTCATCAACGCAAAAAAAGATGATATTAGAGGAAAGAAGCATAAAGGATTGCTAATAACTCAGCAAAATCAAGAATTAGCTGAAGAATACATTGCCAAGGCAAAACAGAATCTTGAGTTCTGCGAGATATATAAGAGCAAAGGAGTTGACTATAAGCTGCCTGAAGAATGGTTTTATACCTTATATTATTGTGCCTTAGCTATTCTGAGTAAGTTTGGTGTCGAGAGTAGAAGTCAACGATGCACAGCTGCCTTCTTGAAGTACATCAAAGATAAAGAGCTCGTAGAGTATGACGATGAGTTCATTGAGAGAATCACAGTATATAGGGAAAAAGAAGAAACATCAGATGTTGATAGAAGAGAAGCTGCGCGATATGGTGCAAATATTAAAATCCCGGCGATAGAACAAGACTATGAACGAATGATGGATCTATGCAAACAGGCAATAGCTCAATGTGAAGAAATTATATTTTCTAAAGAAGAATGCAAACTTCCAGAAGAGATCAAGTCATTTGAAGAGAAATCTCAATGAGTGAAGTCTAATTCCAGCAGCACAGGACAATGATCAGACCCCATAACGTGCGTCAGAATCTCTGTTTTCTTGACATGCTTCTCCAAGTCTGGCGTGATGCAGAAATAATCTACTCGCCAGCCGATATTTCTTTGTCGAGCTTGGAAGCGATAGGTCCACCAGGTGTAATGGCCTTCCTTTCCAGGATGCTGCTTCCTGAAGATATCTATATAGCCTTTCTGCAGAAACTTTGTCATCCATGCTCGCTCTTCTGGTAGAAACCCTGCAGTCTCGTGATTTTGTTTCGGGTTTTTTAAGTCAATTTCTTCATGCGCGATATTGTAGTCGCCGCAAATAATAAGTTTCTTTCCTTGTTTGCGTAAGTGTTCACAAACTTGCAACACTTTGTCACAAAAGTCTAATTTATATTTAACTCGATCATGTCCGCGTCCAGAATTTGGGAAATAAATATTCAGCAGCGAGAAATGCTTGTGGTCTGTGATGACAACTCTGCCCTCGTCCTCGAAATCTTTTAATCCTAGTCCATAAGTGACATGGTCAAGTTGCTCTTTGCTGAAGGTAGCGACGCCAGCATAGCCTTTCTTCTTGCCAGAATTGAAGTACAGATGATAGCCTTTGATGTGGTCGAATTTGCCATGGATCTCTTGCTTGTCGATTTTAGTTTCTTGCAGGCAGAGAATGTCTGGGTGTTCTTTTTGCAGCCACTCAGTAAATCCTTTTTTCAGGACTGCTCTTATCCCGTTGACGTTCCAGCAAATAAGTTTCATCAAGAAGAAAAAAGAAGAAGAAGTTTAAATAGATTCCTGTATAATTTAGGGTAGAATTCCAAAACTTCTTAGGGAAAGGTAGCCAAAAGCAATAAGAAGAAGTATAAGGATGACTATAAAAAAGTCAATATTCCTTCTAGGTTGTTCTATCTTATTTAGATTTTGCATGTTGTAACCTCTCGATTTCCATCCAGATTTTTTGGAGTTCATAATGAATATTGATCTCACGCTTTAATAAATTTATCTCTTCTTCTTGTGCGTTGAATCGCAAGGCTATAGTAATGAAGACAAGTAATATACCAAAGACCACAGTTGCAATATTTGAGGAAATCCCGCCATAGAGACTGATTATGAATGCTACGATTCCTACAATGATATCGCTTGTCTGTGCCATAAGAGATCACTGCTCTGAGAGGAACTCAATGCGCTTCTTTTCATGATTCAGATAAGGGACGCGATTATGGTGGATAAAGTCTGTCAGTTGTGTATATCCTCTGTCAACAGTGGAGCACATAGTGTCTGTGATGGATTTCACATTGTCGACAGATGCACTAACAACTTTTCTTGCCTCATTCAGCTCAATAAGGCTGACAAGAGCTGGTCCCATTGCTTGTAAATGCTCGTGCGCGTGACGCATCTGATCGCTAATAAGAACAAAATTTCCATAAGCCTGCTGGCATAGTTGCATGAGCGCTCTAGAGTTCTCGGCGTATTTTTGTAACGTCTGTTCAATAGCAGCTTGGCGATTTCCTATCATCCCTTGCATAGCATTGTGTATTTCGTCTCTTATGGATCGCACCAATGCTAAAGCTCCTTGGGGTCGTGCAATAGGAATTAATGCTTCAGGTTTGCATTCTTGGTTGTGTTCAAGGTGCTTTTCAAGCCGGGCAAAATAAGCCAATAAGTGCTCACGTTCTCCACCGTAAAGTTGTGTCATGTTATCTAAAGTGCCGCTGATGTCGCCAAGAACACAAATTTCTTGATCTACTAGCTGCCGCAAATCTGCTTTGTCTGCTTTCCTAAAAAGAGAAAAAATGCCAGACCATTGCCCTGTGATGCGGTCAACATGATCTCTTATGGCTCTTAGTTCTTCCTTCTTCTCACGAAGTGTAGTCATATGTTGTCGATAAGAGTCTTGTCCCATATGAAATTCAAGTCCTGTGGGTTCTATTAAAGTGATCGTCATTTTTTTGTCTCCTGTTCTTTTTCTAATCGTTCTACAACTTGCTGAAGATCAGATTCATGGTACAAGTTGCGAATGCGATATTCTGTGCTGCCTAATTGGAAATGAGATTGCTGGATTATCTCTTTCTGGTTGTTTTCCGTGTCAACAAGATAAGGAGTTGAGCCTATTCTGCTGACTCTGTAGCGATAGTCATTGTTGACACAGCTGTGCATCAGATAGCCGGCGCCAATCAAAGCAGCATAGAATTTCAGTCGTAGTAAAGTTCTGATAAGTTTCATTTGATAGCCTCCATGCATTTGTCCTTGAGATAGTCCTTGGTCTCCCTGTAAGTAAAGCGTGCTTCATTGCTGATGTCGTAGAATTTCTCTCTAGCGAATATCTTAAATTTGTTCCAGCAGCTGTCATTGATTCCAGAAATAGTGTTTGGGTGCTGAAAAATAATATCTGCTGGGCTGGGATCACCTGGATGGTGGACAGGATGTGTAAGATAGCGCAATAATCGTTGTTCAATCGTAAGAGGTTGCTCTACTGGTTGTGGCGAGGGAACAGGTTGCTGTACCTGAACTGTTTTAGTTATAGTTTGTTCTAAAGAGGATGGCGTCTGAGTAGCTGGTGCAGTCTTGCTGCAGCGCCCTGTGCAGTAGCCAAGTGCAAGAAGACTTAATCCTGCGTAAATAAACAAGCGTTTTGGCGATGTTGGGTGTGAAAGCATAGGAAGAAGAAAGATGAACTGTTAAATATCAATTGTGGCAAAAAAACCGAATGTTTTGCGAGAAGAATGAAAGAAGCAAGAACCTATGTCAAAATATTTTCGAGAAAACAGCTATTTGTCGGAAATCCTGTGTCGTATCCAGAACACAAGTTTTATATGATCGAGAAAAAAAGAAAGTAAAGTATGCAGTACAAGAAAATCTTGGAATCCTGTAAACCATCGCCACAAGAGCAGCAGCATCTGCAGAAAGTAGTCAAAGAAGTAACTAGCAAGATAAATATTTCTGGAGCAACACCTATCTTGGGTGGTTCTGGAGCAAAAGACACATGGTTGAAAGGAACGCATGACATAGATATTTATGTCAAGTTTAATGTCAGACAATATCATGATAAGTCAGATCAATTAGCAGATATCCTGGGAAAAGTAGTCAAGAAGCAGTTCAAGAAAGTAGATCATCTGCATGGTTCTCGAGATTACTATCAAGTGATAATGCCTCCTTATACTGTGGAGATAGTTCCTATTCTAGACATAAAAAAAGCAGCAGAAGCAAGAAATATCACAGATTTTTCACATTTACATGTCCAATATGTAAGAAAACACAAGAAGTTGACTGATGATATTCGATTGGCGAAGCTATTTGCAAAAGCGCAAGGAGTGTATGGTGCAGAAAGCTATATTCAAGGATTTTCAGGCTATGTCATGGAATTGTTAGTTATCCACTATGGTTCTTTTATGAACATGGTTCGTGCAGTTGCAAAATGGAAAGAGCGAACAGTTATCGGTGATAAACAAGAGGCAGAAAAGTTGAATCCAGCAAAGAAGGTTTCTCCATTGATCTTGTTAGATCCTGTCCAGCCAGAGCGTAATGCTGCGGCTGCCTTGTCACAAGAAAGATATCAGCAGTTCATCAAGGCTTGCAAGAAATTGCTGAGACGTCCATCAGAAAAGTTATTTGAAGAGGAAGAAGTGAATTGGGAACAATTGAAGAAGAAAGGAAAAGTGTTGTATTGCTCAGTGACTCCTTTGAAGGACAAGAAAGATGTTGCAGGCGCGAAGATGTTGAAGGCATTTGAATTTTGTAGACGAGCATTAGAACAGTGTGAGTTTAAGGTCATCAAAGCAGGATGGTGTTATAATAATTCCTCCTATTTTTATTTTGTCATGGATAAAAAACCATTGGCGTCAACAGCATTGCGGCAGGGGCCTCCAGTAAAGCTGAAGCAGGCAAGCATGCATTTCAAGCGGCAGCATAAAAGAGCAATTGCAAAACAAGGTCGCCTCTATGCTGAAGTGCCGCGTTTATTCACATATGCAGAAGAGTGTTTGAAAGAAGCCTTGACATCAGAAAATGTGACAGAACGCATCAAGAATGTTTCTGTGAGTATTCTATAGGAGAAACACGTCTTCTAGAGAGAACCAAAAGCGTTTTAAGGTACCTGCTTCTCTAGAAGTATATGAGTCAAAAGAAGGTTATCATAGACGCGGCAAAGATTAAACAAGAGTCAGTCTTTAACACCAGTGAATTGTATAAGTCTATGTTTGTCTGGTTCGCGAATTATGGCTATGATTTTGCTGAAGAAGAATATCACGAGAAGGACAATGGCAAGAACAAGGATATCAAGTTCTACTGGGTAGCTGAGAAAAAGATTGACAGATATATTAAATGGGCTTTAGAAATCAATGTTATGATTTTAGGAATGGAGAGTGTGGAAATAGAACGCAATGGTCTCAAGCTCAAGACCAATAAATGCTCTATTGAGTTCAAGATTACTGCTTCTCTTGTGAAAGATTATGATAGTGCGTGGAGCAAAGGGTTCATGGCGTTTTTAAGGAAAATTTATGATCAGGTCGTTGCCCGTCAGAGATATGTACGTATGGAAGACGAGCTCATCAGGGAGACCAATAAGTTCATCGATGAAGTGAAGGCATTCTTAAATCTCTATCAGGCATAATGCTCGAAATTGGTTGTCTATTTTTTTGATGGAGATGTGGGTTGATAATGGTGTCCTGCACATGCTGTATATAGCGGTCAACTCTGAATTTTGTGTAGATTGCTTTCGAAGAGAATGAACGAACAGTGCCATAGATAGGTTTAGTAAACCAGGGGCGATCATGTAATCCTCCCAGTGACCAAGCAATGCCTGTATATCCATTAGGATCACAGCCATCAAGTTGATATTTGTCATTGAGATACACGGCAATCTCGAAAGCATCTGCAGGTTTTTTTGTCCACTCTAGAATTTTCTTGCACCAGTACATGCGAAGATAGCCATGCATCCTGCCGCTATACACCATCTCCAGTTGTGCAGTGTTCCAGAGTGCATCGTGCGTCAGTCCTTGTTCAAGTTGCTCCCGCGTATAGCGGTAAGCTCGTTTGTCTTGTTGATGTTCTTTGAGTGTCTGTTTCGCCCAGCGAGGAATGCAGCGAAAGCTTGTATGATGGTGATTATGAAAACAAAAGTTATACGCCAGGTCTCTTTTGACAATCAACTGCTCCAGAAAATCAGTGACAGCATCAGGGGTAATCAAGCTCTTCAAGAATCGGTCAACAGATAATTTTTTATGGCTGAGTACTTGTAAGGTAATATCAACAGGTGAGATCATGCCAAAATGCAAGTACGCAGAGAGTTTTGAAGTTCGTTCTAGTGTAGGATCATTTCTGGTGGCATCATAAGTGTCTAAATCATGATGTAGAAAACGAGCAAGCTGTTGTTGTGCAGCACTTTCTCCACCGATAAATGGAGCTGGTTGTATGGTGTGATTTATATGCAGACGCGCTACTTCTTTTGAGACATTGAAGTCAGGTGGTAAAAAATAAGCAGGATAGGTGAATGATGCTGTATTATGAAGGGGTGAATAAACTACTTCTTCGAGAGCTTCAGCTAGTACTTTCCTGATCTTGGAGCGTATCGTTGCGGCGCTCCACTCTTGTTTTGGAAAATAGCGTAAAGGCACGACAGTGCAGGAGTCAACAAGAGTATATTTTACAGGACATTGTTCTGCTGCAGCCTTATTAGCATGAGGAGTCACAAAACTAGGATAGTCATCGCTTACGACGCAGACTGCTTTTTTCATCAGATGATGCAGTGCAGGTTGTTGTTGGCCATGAGCAAGATAAAAGCCGTAGTTGATACCAAGATTTTTGAAAGAAGTATAGAGATCCTTGACGCCTTGCAGGATAAAGGTATGCATTCTGTCAGAAGCATAAGGATAATCCTCCTGTAGTTCTTGATAGACCACTAAAGGAACATTATAGCGGTTGGCTTGCTCAAGTGCATAGTGCAGTGCAAAGTTGAATCGCGTGCGCTGAGTCATTTGCATCCAATACAAAACATAGTCGCCAGTAGAATCTTCAGGGGTGGTATTCAAGTGAAAGATACGTTTCTCTGCAAGTCCACGCAGTCGCTGGATGTCTTTGGTTTTCCAGAAAGGAAGAGAAGCCACAGTCTACCTCTGTCGATGAGTGAAAGAATCAAGAAGCAAGAGAAGAACACCAAGAACGTTGAAAGTGTCAGCAACATTGAAGCTCGGCCAGAAAGGGAGATGGATGAAATCAACCACATAGCCATAAAGCGCACGATCGATAAGATTGCCAAAAGTTCCTCCCAGGAGAAAACCAAGAGCGAGTTGATGCTCATGGCTGTAATAGAGAAGGAAGCCAATGACGACAAGCCCTATAAAGATTAAAAAAGTGGTTTGTTCTTGAAGGATGCCGAATGCTGCTCCAGTGTTGGTGGTATAAGGAAGACCTATAAGTTGCACACCATATTTAGTAATTTGATCTAAAATAAACACTGCTAGTCCAGTCAGATAAAAAAGCCAGGGAAGAGATTTTACCATCGTCGTAAGGCCTGATAAGGTGATTGCTGTTGTGGTTGTTGCTGACGCAATGCTTGTTCTATTTTCTCGAGGCGGATATTGACCTGCTCTAGACGTGCAGCGAGAACGTCCAACTTTGCGAGAATAGTTTGTGATTCTGCAGCGGAAAAACTTTGAGGTCTCTCAAGAGAGGGTGGAGAAATAAGTCCAGTCAAAGGAGACAAGGGCTCACGAAAAGTTTCAGCTGCTTGAAAAGTATCTTCTTGCCATGCTGCGCTGCCTCCCAAAGAGGCTATAGGTTGTTCCGGTTGTTTCTTGCGAAAAAAGTTGAAAAGACCCATGTGTTTCTTAAGAGTAGCGTTATCCGTAATTTATATATCTTGTGTTGAGTAATGTTTATATAGAAGGACAGGAAAGAGATATGTATGCAAAAGAAGGGTTTTTTCTTGATGGTTTTTGCATTACTATTGATTTCTTTTTATGCATCGCAGAGCATGCCTCAAGGAAAATATGTTTGGTCTGGGGAAGGTGGCGAGCTTCCTAATGCCTGTGTCTATAAAACACGAGCAGTTCAGGGGGATAATTGTTATGGTGATTGTCCAGACAGAACAACAGAGACTGGAGCAAAAGTGAAGCAATGTTGCGACTACAAGAAAGATGCACAAGGAGAATTAATGAGAGAATGTGTCTGTAAAGACAATGTTAATCCATGTACTGACGAGAAAAAATGTGCCTCTTGCATGGCATACGCTGAAGCTGGCGGAAGTAACATCGATGATAGCTGTATGAGTGCTGTCATGTGTGCCTTAAAGAATAGGGCAAAGGAAGGTAGTACACATCGACCTAGAGTGAAAACAATCTGTGAAGCTGTTGCTCAAGGCAATGGCCAGCAATTTAACCCTTACAAATGCGTCTGTAATGCAAAATATCCTAATCAAAAATATTGCAAGTGTTGTGCAGACCAATTAACTGAGGACGAGAAGAAAGAATGGGAGAAGGCACAGAATCAGTATGATGCATTGGATTGTTCTGGATTTGATGCCAATACATTCAACAATGCCGGAGATAACTCTTGGGCAAGCGCACACTGTAAAAAAGTAACACCTCCGGACAGTTTTAGTGGATGTGCTGTCTTTGATTTCTATCAATGCTGAGTCTTGTGATATAATAAAAACACAGCAAAACCTTTAAATGAAGAGAAAATATGTAGACTAAGAGATATGGCAGACCTAGTACAGTCGTTGTTCGCGAAAAAGAAGGAAGGTGAATTCAAGGGTGATCTTGCCAATGAGAAGCCTCTAGGTTCTTCTGGTAAAGGAGCCTCAAAGTTCGGTTTTGGGCCTGCAAGATACAGGTTAATTGTTGATTCTCCTGTGAGTGGTGTGGAAGCTGTTTATTTCTGGTTGCTGCGGTTTATGGAAGAGCGTCCTCCGTTTGGCCTTAATCTGTCTGGAGAATGGGGTCGTGTAGAAAAAATAAAAGATATATACACTGCAGGTGAAACATCTTCGTATTGGGGCATGGCAGAGCAGAGAAAAGGAATGCAGCAAGATAAGTTCCAGCAGTTGATGGCGAATATTGGTCAATTGCTCAAGACATTATTTCAGCTTATCAGGGAATTGCGCATCATCGATGAGCGTCTAGAGTTTTACAAGAAGAGTTATGCTGGTGATCGCAGTGCAGAAATAGCTCTGAAAAGTATTTGGGTGGATCTTGTCGAAGGTGGATCAAAGAATCCAGCATCAGTCTTAGGATTAGGATCGCAGGTAGGGTTTGTAACGTTGCCAGATTTATTCTTTTCAATCCACCCAAAAAAAGATGACGTGAGAAAAGAAGTCGACAAACTAGGAGGCTCAGAATATGGTGGTATCAACAGAAAGGTTCGTGAAGTTCTGGAGCGAAAATTAACGCAATATTTCTACTGGAAGGAAAAAACTTATGATGAGTTGATGAAAGGGGAGAAATTCAAGACACAATATCTTCGGCAGCACTATAATGTCATTCGTCTCTATCTCAATTGGCTTCGCCCCTATCTGAAGAATGTGCAGCGCCTGCAGATGCAGAGCACAACCACAGACAAGGATATTATCGCTGCTTTTGAAACATCAAAGATAGAAGTGGAATTGTTAGGAATAGAGACAAAATATGAGGCAGAAGGGGAATACGGGAAGGAGCAGAAAGAGTTCAAGGAATTCTTCCCAGTGATCCGCGTGAAGCTTAATCATGTTGCCATGCCTGAGATTGCATTCCAGTCAGAAGGGCAGCGCGGTGCTATTCATAGGGGAAGAACCGTCGTTATCATAGAAGCGTTTGTGGCGCAGGTGAAAAAAGATGGCGATAAAGTAATCAAGGATGACATTACAGAATATAAGTCGAAGATAGAGAAGGAAGACTTCGAACTTCTTGAGGCAGTGGATGCTTCTATTCAAGCCATGAAGGATGATCTGGAGAAATATCTCTTGAGAGCGGGAGAGAAGGCAAGAGAGGAACAGGAAAATCAAGAGAAAAGAGAAGCTATAACTTCTCCCTTCAAGCATCTGTATTTGGGATTTAAGGAATTGACAGGTATTCCGGCATTGCATCGGAAAGGTAAGATTAAGAATTTAGATGAGAAGGGTGCTGCTGAGGTTGATGCAAAGACAAAAGCATATATCCTCTACAATATTTATAAAAAGACACATGGAATGTTTACAGAATAGGTATTAAAATATGGATAAGAAATGAAGAGAAAATAGTAAGAAAATGCTTAAAGAGGAGTAAGAAAAAGAGATGATGTGGGCGCATGAATGAAATGATGATATATGCATTGGTAAGTGTTCTGCTCTCAAGTATGCTCTCTTTAATCGGCGTTATCACGTTCTTTGTTCGTTCATCATTTCTTAAGCATCATCTTATCTATCTGGTAAGTTTTGGTGCAGGTGCTTTATTTGGTGACGCGTTTATGCATCTCTTGCCGGAAAGTGTAGAGGAAGTAGGAGGGTTTACTCTGGCGATTTCTGTGCCTATTCTTCTGGGAATCATGCTTTCATTTATAGTAGAAAAGTTCGTCCATTGGCATCACTGTCATCATATTAATCATACAGGTCATAGGCATCACTTGGATCATCAGCAGAGGGAAAGCACCCTGGCTACTATGAACTTACTCGGAGACGCTACACATAATTTTATTGACGGCATTATCATCGCCGCTAGCTATCTCGTCAGCATTCCAGTTGGTATTGCCACTACTATCGCGGTTTTGTTGCATGAGTTGCCGCAAGAATTAGGGGATTTTGGTATTCTCCTGCATACTGGCATGTCCAAGGGGAGAGCGCTCTGGTGCAATTTTTTAGTGAGCCTTACTGCTATAGCTGGAGTGTTAACAGCTTTTTTCCTCAATGCGTATGTCGGAGGATTGACGCAGTTTTTATTGCCATTTTCAGCAGGAGCTTTTATTTACATTGCAGGCTCAGATTTAATTCCAGAGTTACACCATGAGATCAAAGTAGAGCGTTCTATTATGCAATTGGCTATGTTTATCCTGGGTATAATTGTTATGTTGGCTTTATTGGTTTTAGAATAACTAAAATAGTCTTCTCTCTATTTATAAAAAAAAGTCAAAGGATGTTGTTCATATAAATGGACGGGTCTTGACAGATATTCTTGCCATTCATGACGTGGTAACTCTCTCCATGCATAAAGAAAGATGTAAGCATCCTCGACTGTATCGCCTATATATTCCATAAAATCACCTCCAAGTGATAGAAATCCACAGACTTGTAGAACTATATACAAATTATTGACAAAAAATTGTCCGTAGTGTTGTACTAAAGCAAAAGTTTAAATAAAACAGTTCTTTGGCTTCCTTATGCTGAACGCGGAAGTGATCAAGAAGATAGAAGACAGTGTATATGGCAAGCCTCGCTCCATTCAGGAAATAGCAGAACTCATCAAGAAGAACTGGAGGACCGCAGATCGTTATGTAGCAGAGATAGAGAAAGAGTTCGGCACCATTGCAACCAGGACGTTTAGGGAAGGTACAAGGGGAGCATTGAAGATAGTCTTTTGGGCGGCAGTGGAAAAAGTAAGCCATTCTATTATCCAGCAAAAGCTGGAAGAGACTTTGATGCAGGCCAAGAAAAAAGAGGAATTTTCAGCATTTGACATCTACCAGTATGTTCCCGATAATCAAAAAGAAGTCTCTCTCGAAGAAGGAAAAGAAGAGGGAGAACAAAATGTAGAAGAGCTCATCAAGTATCTCAAGCAGGCAAAGAAACAAGTGTTTATTTTCTCAGGAAACTTGTCTTTAGTCAATCTCAAGAGAAAAGATGCGGATCTATTTGCATGTCTGGAACAGCTAGTCAGGCAAAAAATACCTATAAAAGTTATCGCTAGAGTAGATATTGCTGGAAAGGAAAATGTAGAAAGAATGTTGTCTTTGAATTTTAAATATGGCAAGGAAATGGTGGAAATTCATCACAGAGATCAGCCACTAAGAGCATTTATTGTTGATAACAAAGTAATTAGAGTAAAAGAAGTAAATGAGCCAACAGGAAAGATTAATGAATTAAACAAGAGAATGTTTCTCTATTATACTATCAAAGATAAAGAATGGATTGGCTGGTTAAATAGGATATTCTGGAAGATGTTTTCAACAGCAATTGTAGCGGAAAAGCGGTTAGATGAGATGAAAAAAATCTTGTAAGAAGCATCTATCTTCTGGAGCAGGAGGATTAAGATTACTCTCTATCAAAGAGAAAAGGAAAGAATAGTTTTTTAAACTCCGGAAGAGTAGTAAATAATATGCGAAAAAAATCAGTTTGGAAAGGGATGCTAGTCTTGTTGTTAATAGGACTTATGTTGTTTGTCATCCCGGAAGTCGAGGCGTTAAAGACAAGAAACGCCACAGCTTTGACAAGTGTACTGCATGAGTGTGCTTTGCCTCGTGCATTGCCTTTGTTTGGCAGTCCTTTTCAGCAGCCTATCATTGAGAACGTGCTCATCAAGGGAAGATGGATAGTTTACACAGTATTTCCTCAGCCAGGTTTCACACAAGGAGATGTGGTCTTGTTTGATGCAGGGCAGGATCAGCAGCTCTTCACGCGAGATGATGGTCAAGCAACCATGGTTCAGGGAACTCATAGCGTTATTATTAGTGATATCGCGCTTGCACCAGCACATCTCTTCTGGATACAGGAGCAGTCGCAAGTAAATCCACTGAAGGAAATCAAGGAATGTTCCTTGCCTTCTTGCAGTCAGCAGTCAGTAATCTTTGCAGGCGATGCGCAGTATAGTGTCGAGGGTCATGCAGATGCTTATGCGCAGCGAAGAGCATGGACTTTGGGATATGCAAGCGGCTATGGCTATGATCTCTTGATGTGGTGCAGTCACGCGCAAAATGGCATTGCTGGCGGTTGTTTGCCAGCGGATCAAAAGCAAGTGCTCCAGCTAGGTTTGAATCCCAACGAATATGTCATTGACCTTAAGACAACAACAGATCATGCTTATCTTCTGACGGGAGAGTCAACGCCACAGGGAGCGCAAAGAAGAATAACTATCGTCGATTATGCAACAGCGAATGTCACAAGATACTATGATCAAAGAAGGGACATTATACTCGTCGAAGCTATTGCAGCTGAATCAGTGGGTAATGTTGATGTTCTCTACATGCAATACACACCAACAATCAGTCTTGATTTTATACCTGCAAGCAGTGCAGGATCTTCTTTTCAGCAAAGAACACCCCTCATGTTTCAAGGAAGTGTTGCGGCATTTGCTCTCAATATGGAAACCAGCACAGGAGTAAATGGCGTTGTGCTCCAGAGAAACCAGCAGACAAGGACTTCTGCTTTATTGCACATGGGAACGCAGGTTAGTTATGCATTGACAGACACATTCCCACAGCAAAGACCTTCTTTAACTTATAACGGCAAGGGATATGCTGCACTCGATCAGCAGGGCATGCCTATATATGCTGCTTGTGCATAAATGAAGATATCATGCGCTTTCCAAAGGTAAAAAACAAATTTTTTTTGGCGCCCATGGTGGAAGTGTCCAATATTTCATTTAGACTCTTATGCAGAAAGTACGGCGCAGCCATGGCATACACAGAGCAATTGTCTTCTCTAGCTATTCTTCGTGATAATGCTCGAACGTTGAAGCTGGCAGAAACCAATGAGCAAGACAAGCCAGTAGGTCTGCAGTTGTTTGGTCGTAATCCAGAGATCTTGGTAGAAGCAGCAAACAAACTCAAAAAGAATTTCGATGTCATTGATCTCAACTTAGGATGTCCATCAAAAAAAATTGTTGCTCAGGGATATGGTTCAGCGCTGTTGAAAGAGAAGGATAAAGTCAAAGAGATTATTGAAGGATTAGTCAGCGGAGTTAACAAACCTATCACAGTCAAGATGCGTTCAGGCTTTCAAAAAGTGGAGGCTTTAGAATTAGTGAAAGTCGTTGAAAAAGCAGGCGCTTGCGCTCTAACAATTCATGCAAGAACACAGCAGCAGCAATACTCAGGAAAAGCAGATTGGCATCTCATCAAGCAAGTGAAACAAGCAGTCAGTATTCCTGTGATTGGCAATGGCGATGTTGACAGTCCGCAAAAAGCGCTGCAGTTGTTGGAAGAGACAAACTGTGACTATGTCATGATTGGTCGAGCAGCACAGCATAATCCTATGATCTTCAAGAATATTCTCCACTATGAAAAAACTGGTGAAATAATAGAGCAAACTTCCCAAGAAAAAATAAGTCTTTGTCGAGAGTATGCTAATCTTGATAAGGAAGGCTCTTTTGTTCGTTTAAAGCAGATCTGTCAATATTTCACAAAAGGAATAGTGCATGGTGCTAAGCTAAGAGAGCAGATGAATGCAGCAAAATCGAAAGAAGATATTTTGAAGGTATTAAATAACTACTTATGAGTAACTACTAATAGAAAGATTTATAAACTAATATATCCAATGGAAAATAAGGAAAAATCTCTAAATTTTAGAGTGGAGAAATTAAACAATGGAACATCAATGGAAAAAATCAGCATTAGAAGAAGAACTGACAGCAGAAGGCTGGACACGTTTATCTAATGATGCTCTATGGGGTGGCGAAGAACTAAGAGGAGGGTCTTGTAGTGGTCTTGGGGCAGATTTAAAATCTCAAAAATTAAGAGCATTAATACTTCAAGATTATTTTAGGAGAGGGTACAAGCCTGGTGAGGTTAGAATAGAAGATGCCTTTGATCGAGATGGTAACCCTCTTCCTAGGATGGTAGCCGTGTATGTAAAAAAGAGCTAAGGAGAACAAAGATAATGACAATAACAAACTTAACGGAAAGCAAGATTAAAGCCAAAGATTTAGGTTTACTTTTCGCTGTTGAAAGAGCATTAGGACAACAAGGTCTAGATGCAGAAATAGTAGGCTCTGTAGCCAAAGGAGCTAAAGAAGGAAGAGGTTATAGAGATATAGATTTGAAAGTTGCTTATGACAATACTAATTCTCGATATGGAGGATTATGTAAGTTTGTAAGAGCAGCAAGTCAAACATCTAGTCAATCTCCAGAAGTAGCAGAAGCATCTCAAGAAATTGGGCGCATGCTTGGTGCAGCTACGACTTTAAGTTTAGATCCAAAAATGCAAGGAATACGGTATATGCATATGTCTGTTGAACAAAGATTCCAAATTCGAAGAGGAAGAACAACTATCGATCTTTGTTTCGAAGGACAAGCACCAATAGTAGGTATTCTTCATCGAATGCAATTGGAACGAGATAACTTTGCAGCTTACAGAAAACCTCTTTTAAAATATCAGTTTGTTAAATTGTTTCATAGGTCTTCTAATCAGTCTTCTAATGAGTCTTCTAATCAGGATTATAAAGTCAGAGATCCAGATGGTAAAGTAAGAGTAGTTCGGCGTAGAACATAAAATAATCCTACAGAAAGATTGGTCCTGTAAGAAAGTTAGCAGAATATACTCTATAAAAATTATCGTCGTTTGAATTCTAGATGCTTGATTTTATTTCCATCTATGTCTAGCCAGACATTCACATTAGACCCAAAGCCAGCATTGATTGCTGTAGTCTTGTCCATCTGATGGGAAGTAAAATGCTCATGCATATGGGCTCCAACACACACTAGTGGTTGATGCTTATCAATCATCTCCCTGGCTAAAAGAGAGCCAAAGTGAAGTCCATATCTCGGAGATCGAACGTCAGCAATAGCATCTAGAGGGGTGTTGAAAGGAACATTATGAGTTAGAAAGATGACAGGTTTTGTGGCCTTTTTGAAAAGGCGGTTTAGTTGATTGTACAACAAGGTGTACTTTTTCTTCTTCTGTGCTAATTGTGCTTTGGTAAAGCGTGCTAGTTCTTCTTCATGTTGTGGATATTCTGGTCCTGAAGTAATGCCATGCCCTATCAGTTGGAATTTGCCTATGTCTAACAATTGAAGATGAAGACTATGGATGTTGTTCAATCCCTTAATCAAGAATTTCCAGTGGTCTTGTCGCAGAAAGGGGAATTTGCTTTCATGGTCTTTTGTCCAGTCCCAGTTTCCAGGCAGCACATACACAGGAACGCCTAAGGTATTGAGATGTGCAAGAATCTTTCGTCCGTCTGCTAACGACTTCTGGATCATCGCAATGGCTTTTCTTTTGCTGATAAGGTCCCACCACATGACTTTTGATTTTGGATCTTTCAATCTCAGTTGCAATGCTTGAAACATAACAGTGCGTAAAGCGTCAGAACAGAAGTCGCCAGGTGCTATAATAGCATCAAACGCCTTGAAGTGAATCTTAGGCCTATTGCCATGAAGATCGCCAATAATGAGGAATTTCATAGTGTATAGTGAATAGTATGTATTATAAGTGTATCGTATAGTTTATAACATTGTTTAACACAGATATTGAAGATTAATAGTCACCTTGAGAAAACCCTTGTAATCCTGTAGTAAATCCAGAAGTCAATCCTAAACGCTTCGCTTCTTGGTAAAAAGTTTCCAATGAGTCATCCCTTAATGAAATATCATGGGGAATTCGAGCATAACCTTGAAGAAGAAAAACAACTAGGCTTCCATGTCTATATTTTACTGCTTCATAAGTTCCATAATGAATAGATACAACTGGGTGTTGTTGCCATGCTCCTTTATCGTTTAAAACTAAGAGTCTTTCTGGAACTAGAATATGTGGTTGCCCCTGTGGTTCAAGAAATTCACACTTTTCTGGTCTTGGAAGTTGAACTGTAGTAAGGCTTTTTCTATAAAGTGCTTGACACCAATTGTTCTGTTGAAAATTAGGACCCAAGAACTGAGTGAACTCTTGCATCTGTAGGTCTACTGCTAGTTCAAGTGAAGAGGTCATGTCTAAATTCCTTCAGAGTTGTTATTTAATGTTTTCTATAGTAAAATGACCTAGAGAAAGGTTTAAATATGATAATCATATTAGTATGTTATATCAGAGGAGGTAAATCATCATGCATGTCGAATTAACAACGATTGGAGAGCGCGGACAAGTAGTCATCCCACAACAAATAAGGGAAAAAATGCCAGCGCCGAAAGGAACACTCTTTAGTGTCGTTTTAGTAGATAAAGATATTATTGTTATGAAAAGAGTAGACAAGCAGCAGCTTATCGGCGAATTTAAAACACTGCGAGATACAATAAAGAAAAAATTCACGGAGGAAGAGATTGTTGCAGAAGTCAAGAGAACACGTAAAGAATAAAATAATTCTTAAGATTATAGAAAATCTATAAGCAGAAGGATTTAAAAAATATGAATAAGAAGGTTTAATTATAAAACACCTAAATTGGTAGAAAATGACTGAAACGGGAAAGAATCTCATTGCAGGGATTGATGAAGCACGCAGAGGACCAGTTATAGGTCCATTAGTTATAGCTGGAGTCATGATGGATGAGAAAGATTTACCAAAACTAGACAAACTAGGAGTCAAAGATTCTAAACTGCTTACATCAAAAAAACGTGAAGAACTCTTTCCAAAAATTCAACAGATCTGTAAATACAAAATTATTATCATCGAACCAAAAGAAATTGATGAAGCGGTGTTGTCCGAAGAGTTAAATCTCAATTGGCTGGAAGCATTAAAGTCCGTAGAAATTATTAAAGAGTTAAAACCAAACAAAACAATCATCGATTGTCCAAGCACTAACATTGCAAAATATACAGAATACATAAAAAAGAGATTAGGTATGGATGAAATAAAGATAATTTGTGAACATAAGGCAGATCTCAATCATAAAATTGTAGGAGCAGCATCCATTATAGCAAAAGTTACTGGCGATAAAATTATTGAACAAATGAAGAAAAAATATGGTAACTTAGGTGCAGGATATCCTTCCGATCCAATCACGCAAAAATTCCTCAAGGAAAATTGGGAAAAGCATCCTGAAATCTTCAGAAAATCCTGGGTCTCTTGGCAAAATCATAAGAATAACAAAACACAGAAGAAGCTCGGCGAGTTCTAGATAATTATCGGATCGCGTCGTCGATGAGTCTTTTTCCAATAGTCTATAAAATGCGGGATGAGCGCGCCAGAATATGCGCCTTGCTCTTCCAAAGGTGACTGTTTCTCGCGCTGAAGAAATACCTGGACATCGCCTCGGCACGGTTGTTCGACGGAGCGAAGTGAGGGGTCTCTTGAGCATGCACGCAAGGCGCTTAGGACTAAATCATCGAGCGAGAATTCTCGTTCAGAAAGTTGTTTATCAGAGAGATTCTTTAGAGGCTCAGATGGTGCTAGAGCTATAGGAAGAGGAGGGATTTGTTTTTCTTGAACTAATGTTTCCAAAAAAAGAGGAAGAGCTATATACCTATCATTTGCAGCATCATAGGCTCCAGTTCTCTTGGCAGTAATGCGAAGAATACTCTCTTTTCCTGAGAATCCATAGCGTGCACGAAATGCTTGAGAACTCAGAGAGCTAGTGTCTTGATCAGTATGCATAAACACCTAGGAAAGTCCTTGCTTATAAAAATTTCTTTTTCTTTCGTCCCTAAATGTCGACAAAAACGTTTATAAAGAAAAAAACTGGCAATAAAAGGTAAATGACTATCATCAAAAAGCTCCATTTTAGGGGTTTCAAGAGCTTCGCTAAACCTCTCGATTTGGAGTTCGGAAAGGGGTTTAACTGCATACTAGGCCCAAATGGTTCTGGCAAGTCGACGCACTATGATACGCGTATTTTAATGAGTGATGGTTCTCAAAAAAAGATTGGTGATATAGTAGAAGAATACCTCGAGAGAAGTAATAGCTGTATATGTACAGACAATGGAGTTTACACCTATGAAAACCCGGACAGTTTGTATATATTTGCATTAAATAAAGAGACTATGCAGATAGAAAAAAGACCAATTCAAGCGTTTATCAAACGTGAAGGGGAAAAAGATCTCTTTAAAATAACCACGCAATCTGGAAAGAGTTCTATAACTACTGGGTGTCATCCAGTTATGACATTTAAAAATGGAAAGATATGTTCAGAAGTTGTAGAATATTTAACTACAAACGATGTCATTGCAGCACCGCGCTCTATAAACATTGAATCAAAGGAACAAATAACATTTGAAGATAAAAAAATTGACAGTGACTTTGCTCGCGTTATAGGATATCTTATTGGTGATGGGCATATCAGAAAGGGGCGAGTAACATTAATTAATAGTGATGAAAATATAGTTCAGGATTTCAAAGATAAATACGGGAGACTATTTAGGTTTTCAAATTTTAAAAGGTATAAATATGAATATACAGATGTGACGGTTATAAACAATCAAGAACATGTACTCTTTTTCCAACGCCTTTTCCAAAGTAAAATTCTTACAAATCTCTATAAAAATATCCCTCAAGAATTATTAGTTTCTTCAAATGAGGTTATTAGAGCCCTTTTAGGAGGATTATTTGACACAGATGGCTATGTGAGTGAAGCAGGAAATGAAATAGAGTATAGTTCAAAAAATGAGAAGTTAATAGACGATATACAAATGCTTCTCTTAAGGTTTAGTATTCATAGCACAAAGAAAAGAAAAATAAAATATGCTTCAAATACAAAGAAAAAAATAAAGAGACCTTACTACTATCTCAATATTAATGGAATAGGAAATTTAACTAAATTTTATCAGAATATTAAATTTGAATGTTCTTATAAACATGAACGATTAGAAAGAATGTTGAAACATTTCGAGAATAATTATTATGAAGAGAATCCAAACCATGATCTCCTACCACAAGAGGTAAATATATTAATAAAACAATGCAAAGAACTGCTCAATATTAACTATAAGCCATTAAGAAAACAGCATCCAAAGTTCGCAGCATATATAGAAAACCGTTGTTGTCCTAGCCGTCAAGGATTAAATGAAGTTCTCTCTATCTTTGAGAATCGTTTACAGTTGATGGTTAAAACTTACAAAGAATTACAAATACATCAAGCAACACTAGCAACTGCAAGAAAAACACTCAAGCTTTCAACAACTGAAGCCGCACAATACATAGGTGTATCTAGAGGCATGATTGTGAATTATTGGGAAAAAGGAATATTTCAGGCACGAACAGAGAACTTGCAGAAATATCATAATTTTATCAAAGAGACTGTTCAAATACAAGTAATGCAAGCCTTACAGATCATAAAAGTGCTTACTAATTTATTATATTCTAACATTTACTGGGAAAAAATAGTTTCGATAGAAAAAGTTGAAGGAGCAAAGTATGTTTATGATCTTGCAGTCGAAGGACAACATAATTTTGTGGCTAATGGTATGTTCTTACATAATTCGAACGTCATAGACGGCTTGTGTTTTGTTCTCGGAAAGATGTCTGCAAAAGGCATGCGAGTGGAAAAATCTGCTAATCTGATTTACAACGGCGGTAAAAAAGGCAGCCCCATGAAGGAAGCAGAAGTGTCTATTGTGTTTGACAATGAAAAAAAAGAATTCCCTGTAGAAGCAGACGAGATAAAAGTCAGTCGTATTGTTCGTCAGAACGGCCAGTCCATTTACAAGATCAATGATGAAGTGCATACGCGTCAGCAAGTCGTGGATTTGCTCGCAATTGCGAAAATAGATCCTGATGGGCACAACATTATGCTGCAGGGTGACATTGTGCATTTCATGGAGATGAAGACAGAAGAACGTCGTCAGATTATTGAGGAAATTTCAGGTATCTCAGTCTATGAAGATAAAAAGCAGAAAGCAATCAATGAATTGACAAAGGTAGAAGAAAGATTAAACGAAGCTACTATCATCATGACTGAGCGTGAGGCAAATCTTCGCGAATTGAAAAAAGATCGTGATCAGGCGCTCAAGTACAAAGATCTAGAAAAAAATATCAAGTCAAACAAGGCAACATTTATTCACATGCAGTTAGAGGATAAAAAGAAAAAAGTAGAAGACGTAGAAAGAAAAATTGCTGATCATCAAGCGCAGCAAGACAAGTTTACCAAAAAGATTGAAGAAGTAAAGAAGAGCGTTGCAGACAAGAAAAAAGAGCTGCAAGATATTGGAAAAGAAATCGAGCAGAAAGGCGAGAAAGATGCTATTGCAGTGCAAAAGGAAGTTGAAGCTATCAGGACTAATTTAGTCAAGCACACCGAGCGTCTGCACACCTGTAAAAACGAAATCACAAAGGTCGAAGAGCGTAAAAAACAACTCAAAAATGGCCTAGAAGACCTCAAGAAGACTATCGAGCAATTGGAGCAGTCTCGCACTACTATCAATAAGAAGATAGAGGAAGCGAAGACAAAAGAATCGCGTTTATTGGAAGATATCCAGCGTTTCAAGGAAAAATATGGTGTCGGCGGAACAACAGATGGATTGGACAAGATAGAAGAAAAGGTCAAAAAGTTGGAAGAGCAAATTCAGAAGCAGACAGAAGAGCAGCAGGATGCATTGCGCAAGAAATTCCAGTTGGAAGCAGAGATACAACAGCTGGATGAACATATCGGTAAATTAACAAAGCTCGGCAAAGGTATGGACATTGGTAAGCACAAAAAAGAATTGGAAAAAGTTTCCGTAGAGTTGCAAAAAGCTCTGGAGGAAGACAGTGTCTTGGCTACGCAGTTAAGAGAGGTCAAGGAAAAACTGCAGCGGTCGCAAGAGCAGATGTTTGCCATGCAGGCAAGAGAATCAAGTCTCAAGGGTTCTCTGTTGGATGATAGTGCTGTGAAAAAGATTCTCAGTTTGAACAATCCTAAGATTTATGGAATAGTTTCGCAATTAGGAAAAGTATCTGAAAAATACAGTCGTGCTTTGGAAGTCGCTGCTGGTCCTCGCATCAGAAGCATTGTCGTTGAGGACGATAAGATCGCAGCAGAATGTATAGCCATGTTGAAAGAAGCTCGTGCAGGTATCGCAACATTTTTGCCGCTGAACAAGGTACGAGCGCGTGCAGAGGGCACCCCCCTTACAGGAAAAGGTGTGCAGGGCAGTGCTTTAGATTTAGTCACTTATGATAAAAAGTTCAAAGACGTGTTCTCTTTTGTCTTCGGTTCAACATATGTAGTTGATGACGTGGATACTGCTCGCCGTATTGGTATTGGAAAAGGCAGGATGGTCACGCTAGATGGAGATTTGATGGAGGTCTCTGGTGCCATGATTGGAGGTTTCAGAGCAAAAACGCAAGGCATGGGCTTCCAGCAAAAAGAAGTCACGGAGGGTTTAGGAAAGTCACAGAAAGAGCTGGAGCACCAGGAAAAACTCAAGACAACTTTGGAAGAGCGTCGTGATGAATTAGAACAAAGAATTGAACGATTGCGCAAGATGAAGAGCGAGATGGAAGGCGAGATGATCAAAGTCGAAGCCTCTGTCGGTTCTTTGGACGTTGACAAATTATATCAAGAGCGAGAGAAAGCTGCAAAAGATAAAGTATTTTCACTAGTAGATGCTCTAACGAAAGAGATAACAGAAATGCAGGAAGAATTAGAAGGGCTCAAGAAAGAACGGGAAAGATTTATGGATGGCATGAAAGGATTATCAAATCCGCAAGTAGCGTCCTCCTTGACAAATATGGAGGAGCGAAGGCAGAAAACTCGTGAAGAAGTGGTGCAATTCCAGACAGAAATAAAGAACATAGACATGCAAGTCTCAGGCATCTACAAGCCAGAAGAGGAAAAGACACTCAAGATTGTCAAGCAGCATGACAAGGAGATCCAAGAGTTCACGAAAGAAGCAGACAATTTAGAATCACAATTGAAGCAGCAGCAGAAAGCATTACAGGAACAGGAAGAAAAAGCATTGAAGTTCCAGAAGGAATACAAGAACCTCTTCTTGAGAAGAAACAAGCTCTCAGAGGAGATATCCAAGTCAGAGGCAGATGTCACTGTTGAAGATATGAAGATTCGAGAGATACAAAATAAGATCAACGAAGTGAACATCAATCGTGCAAAAGTGGTAGCAGAAAAAGAGGCTTTGGAGAAGGAATATGAAGAGTTCAAAGGTGTTGAACTAAGGCAGCATATCTCATTGGACAAACTCAAAGATGAAATAAACAAGTTTGAAAAGCACATGAGCGACATGGGTAACATCAACCTGCGCGCATTAGAAGTGTATGAAGGGTTATTGAAGGAATACGACGAGTTGTTGAAGAAGATAGACAAGCTCAAGTCTGAGAAGGAAGATGTGCTGCAGATGATGTATGAGATCGAAGGCAAGAAGAAAGATCTGTTTATGGAAACCTATAAGGCCATTGCGAGGAAATTCACAGAAATATTTGCTTCTTTGTCAGCAAAAGGGGAAGCTTTGCTCTTTTTAGAGAATGAGGAAGATCCTCTGTCAGCAGGTGTAGAAATCCGTGTTCGTCTCGCAGGCAATAAATTCTTAGACATTAAATCATTGTCTGGTGGAGAGAAAACTCTGGCAGCTCTGTCATTTATTTTCTCTATTCAAGAGCATCATCCTGCTTCTTTTTACCTTATGGATGAAGTTGATGCGGCATTGGACAAGAAAAACTCTGAGTTGCTTTCAAAACTCATTGCAAAATATGCTGTCAATGCGCAGTATATTATTATCTCGCACAATGATGCCATCATCTCTGAAGCAGAGCAGATTTATGGTGTTTCTATGCAGACCAATGGCATCAGCAAAGTAGTAAGTCTCAAAGTGTGATTAGCGTTTCTTGCGCCAGGTCATGAGGACATGTAAGAACAGAATAGCTAGAATAATGAGGAAGAAGAATAATGGGCTTTGGCGATAGATTTGTTCTGGATATTCCATGCTGCCAGGAGTGGCGCTGACCAGAGAGAAATCATCAGCATTTTCTAGAAGAGCATCATCAATAGTCGTCTGGACAAAAAGGTAGTAAGTGCCATAGGTCAAGGAAGAAGGTAAGATTAAAGTTTTCTGGAAAGAGGATTGAGTAAGCGCAGGTGTTTTTTCTCGCTCTTCAAAGACAATCTGGTTCTTCTCATTCTTGACAAGATAGGTAAAAGAGAGACTTCGTCCTAAGGGAGCAGGTGTCAGAGAAATAGTTGCAGATAGTGGCTGTCCAGGCAGTCTGTGTTTGAACGAGGCTGGAATAGCAACGTCAAGGGAAAAAGGCTTCTCTGGAGAGCGAATAATAAGAAACACACGGAGTTGTTTGAACGCAGAGATGCCTTCAATAGTCAAAGTGCCAAGAGCTATGTGTTCTTGTGTTCGGTCAATCAAAAGAGTAACACGTCGCTCTGCTCCAGGCGGTAAAATCAGTTCAGGTTCAGAGATATCGAGAAGAGAGACATCAGTAGAGAGATAGAGATGCAGATCATCGCTGCCGACATTGCGTAGAGTAATAGCAAAAGAGTGCTGTGATCCTGGCTGTAAGGTAAGCTTGATTTCTGACGGTTCTACTTCAAGATTATAGAGCAATGACTTGCCCTTGAGTCGTGCTCGAGCTGCGCCTTCCTCTGATGATACAGCTTCTGATTCGAGAATGCGAAGTTGTACGCTTCCGCTATCGCCGACAGCTTCACCGCTGATGATATTAAGATACTCAATCAAAAGAAAAGTAGAGACAGCAAAAACTGTGAAGAAGAGCATGAACAGGAGAAGACTCTTTGATGAAACTGTCCGTGGTTCCGGATGATGTGGTTTTGTGATCATGCTTCTCGTATAAGGATCAATAAAGTTCCTTGATAGTATCCTGGTTGTGTGCGCTCATCTACAGTTGCGCGAAGGATAACCTCTCGTGATTCTCCTTGTTTGAGAAATAAACGTTTTATTTCTGGTTGCACAAATGGTATGCCTTGTACATCGAGAATAATATAACTGTCAGCAAGGTCTGCACGAACGACGATGACTTTATCGACACTAGAGTTCTTGAGCAAGGTGCCAAAATGGAGTGCATCAGTGTCAACATTAATGCCACTATAACCTCCAACAGTTAGATCTATGGGAATCTCTTGTTTGACAAGAGGATGAGCTCTTATAGAGAAAAATATAGTCAAGAGGACAGTCAACAAGGCAAGCAGAAACACTAAAGTTATAATCTTAATCTTTTTCATGAGATGTTCTCCTATGATAGAGGAAGACAAGAATGTCTATTACAACCATAAGAATAATAATGCCTGCAAGAATATGTGTAATGCCTAGAGCAAAAGGTTTCTGGACGGTAAGAGGAAGAGTAGCTTCATAAGTTTGTTCATGAAAATAAAGTTTGACTTTAGCTTCATACATGCCAGGTTCTAGCGCTGTGGCATCCAAAAATGTGGAAAGAAGCACGGTTTCCCAGGGTGAAATTTGGATGGATGGTGTTTTCAGAAGCGAACCAACAGGAATGCTTCCGCGAAAGAGTTGAATCTCCCCATACAGTTGTTCTATCTTGTTGTTCCAAAGGTTCTGCACATAGAGTTCATACGCAGAAACAGTATTGGTAAAGACAACACTGGTGTGGTTGGTGATATTGACACTAAGGCTGCCTATGCGCAACATGCCCTCAACAGGATCAGTGACTAAAGAGTCATACGTCGCAAAGGCGCTGACAGGAAAGATACCTGCAGGATACTCTGTAGTAGCTATGGGAATCTCAAAAGAGTATTCTTGTTGTGAAAGAATGCTTGCAGGTGCACTGCGTAAAGTTGTAAGAATATCACCGCTAGGATCAGAAACTTCAAGGACTGCTTCCGCGGAGCGTATAACATCAAGGCCATAATTGACAAGAGTGACAGTAGCTAAACTTTCTTCCCCTTCATTAACATCAAGCATGTCTAGTGAAACTTCAGCATATTTGCCTGGATAAGGGACAAAAACAACTAGTTCAGAGTGCACAGTCACTGTTGCGGCAATGCCTTTGCGTGGTGCACCAGGAATTTGGATAGGCGCTTGCACAGCATCAAAACTGAGAATATGGTTGCCTGGTCGCTTGATCCGTTCTGGAAAATCAACTGTAACAAAATACGTCTTGCTTTGTTCAGGTGGAATAACAAAAAAGCCTTTTTCTACAGTGAAATAGTCAGCAATGTCTCCTCTGAGTTCAAGGCTTGCATTTAATGGTTTTGTCCCAGAGTTAAGAAGCGTGATGGTGAATTCCTTATGAGTATTTGCTTCAAAAGGAAGTTCTAGACGCGAAGGAGAAATGCCTATGGCTGAGACTTGGATGACAGAGAGAAGAAATACTACTAATCCGATGATAGCCCTCGTTTTCATGCCTAACAGAAAAGAGAAAGAAATCACGATTTTAAACTTATCGGTCTTCTTAACAACCACATAAGGCAGTGGCATCCACTTCAAAAGTAGAATCTGTCTTAAGACCTGCAGCAACGTCTGGAGGTATATCGATGAAAATGCTGATATTCATTTGGTCACCATTATCAGGGAAAGTCAGGTTGTCACAGATCGGAACAGGTGTAGTGCTGAAAGGATTAATCGTGCTATTGCTAGTAACATTATCTCCTACAGCACCTCCGCAACCATCCCGTGCTCCAGCAAAAGATCCTACAAAATAGTAGCCAGGATTAGTGCCGCCGATAAAAGATTGCGCAGTTGCGCTGCTATTGACAGTGAGATTGACTTCTGCATTGCCATCATTGCGAATCATAAATGGTCCAGGATTGGAGAATGTGCCGGGATTAACACTTCCACCCCAGACAGTGTCTGAAGTATTGACTGAAGTGTTTTGTCCTCCAGTTAACAAGGTGCTCGTGCCAAAATCAACATTATCAACAATCAAATTGATATCAGTTGTAGCACTAATAGTAACATTGACAACTCCTATGTCTGCAGTAGCAAGTCCACTTAACATGGATGGCGCGCCAAGACGATCAAGAATAATTAACATACTCGTAATAATGCTGAGCAGTGCTAGAATAACAAGAATAATAAGCATATTGCTGGAGATCTTCATCGTTCATCTCCTTTAGTGAGTGATGGGGTTGGTGTATCAGAAGGTAAGATTTCTAGAGATATATAAGCGCCAGTAGTAGTGTCGAGAACAGATTGTTTTTGGTCAATAAGATGCAAAACAGTCCAAGTTCCCAGAATAGAAATAAGAATGATAACAACAAGAAGAATAGCCAATATCTCTCTTTCTGCCTCATTTTTTAGCATAGGGAATATTTTTCGAGAGAAGTATTTAAACCTTTTCTTTTACCGGGTTTCCAAGAAGAAAGTTATAAAATCTCCTTTTCCTGCTGTCGTTTGCGAAGATAGAACACAAAGAATAACAGATGCGCTAAAAGCAGAAGAATAACCCACATCAACCATGGTGAAGAAGGAGAGATCTCATTGCTGTCAGGTTGTAAAGTTACGGTTGCTCCAGTCAATGAATTAAAAGGGAGTAATGATGCAGAGATGCCTGTAGAAGACAACTCCACTAAGAATGGTCGACGTGCTATTGAATCGCCAAAGGTGAGTGTTAAGGTTCCTTGATAAGTGCCGTAAGGTATTTGTGAAAGTTGCCAAAGATGTTTGAGATCAACAGTACCGCGTGGTTGTAATGTTGCAGCTTGTTCTGGAAGAGAAAGTGCTGGTTGTTGGTCTCGTTCCAAAGTAATCTTGCTGATAATAGGAACAGCTTCGTCAAGAGTGTTTGCTAAAGTGGTAACAAACAATGCTTGCTCGTCAGCGATGAAATCCTCGACACGAAGATCTAGTAACTCTAGAGGGAAATGGCCAATGACAAAATCTACAGGAACTTGCTGTCGTTGTCCATCATAGAAGAAAGTGATGACTGCATGATACTCTCCATAGGAGACTTGAGCATCCCACGTAGCGACAAAATTTGCTCGTTGGCGCATCTGTAATGTCTGTTGTTCAGAAGAGATTTCTGCGAGTTGCTGTTGCTGAAGATTATAAATAAGAGCAGTGATATAAACAGTATCCAGCTCTTCATCCCCTGCATTTTGAGCCTGCGCGAGAAATTCAACTGGCTTGTAAGGCGCTGTGGGTAAAATAGTAAGCGAAGCAAGCAGTGCTTTTCCCTGATAGGAAACTTTAACTTGGACAGTAGATCCAACACCGACTACTGCTCCGATATTGATGGTATCTTTTTCACCAGGCAAAGCAGCAGATGCTTGATGTGCAATAATCATTCCTTCAAAGTTGCCGCTATGGGGAAACTGTTGAGGTAATGTAACTGTGTAAGGGATAGTGACAGAAGCTCCAGCATTTAAAGTGACGCGTGTTTGCGAGAGAGTAATATAATCTGCAAGCTCTCCCGTCGCTTCCAGTGCAAGCGTTAATGGTGTTTGTTCATCATTAACGAGTAAAATCTCTTTTGTGATTGCCTTATTAGGTGTGAAATCAAGAATAGTTTTGCCAGGTGCCATGCCTAAAGCAGAGACAGAAGGAGGGAGAGAAATGCATAACAAAAAGATAAGGAAGAAGAGTTGAGAAGACAGTATTGGTTTCATAGGAATGAGCTCCTGTAATAGCCTATAAATTCCAGCATAGACTCTTTATAACCTGATGGTTCATCTGAAGGAACAGTGATATTAATCATGATACAAGCAGCGTCGTTGATATTGGTATGATTAAAGTCTTGTAACGCTGTTGCATTTGCAGTGCCGTCTGATCTTGGTATTTGTGTTCTGCTCGTGGTTGAGTTTGAGGAAAATGTAACGCCCAGAGAACCTTCATCTTCAGGAACTTCAACATAGAAGAGGTAGTTATTCGTTGGAGCGGGGGTTGAGCTGAACAAGGAAGAGGTGCTATTTTCAGAGATATTGACATCAATTTCAACATTGCCTGTGTTTTCCAAAACAAGTGATGGTACTGTCTGTTCGACAGGAATAGCTGGCGGGCAATAAGTCTCATTAGATTGGCCAACGACTGCAGTTTTGAAATCAACAGTTCTGCTGGTAAGCACAAGGGAAACAAACGTGCTGATATTGATGCTGCGTCCTGGTTCTGCCCAGTCGCTGTCATTCTCTCCATCAGTAGCTAAGACAGTCCAGTTATAGAAGAGAGTGTCATCAATAAAATAAGCTAATTCTTGTCCCAATGCAGAGACATTAGAAGTATAGTTAAGAATTCTATCATCACCTATACCAGTGCAGCTGCCTCCGCTGGTAGAGAGACAAGTTAAGTTGAGTGTATAATTCAGTGTATCATCATCTGGGTCTGTTGTGGTGCCATAGTCAAATGAAGGTGTTCTATTAAAGGTTTCATTCAGATGTTCAGGACCTGTCAAAGAGACAGTATTGGGTGGGCTGTTTAAAACTTGTACTGTGCTTGAAGTGCCTATGGTTCCTTCTTCTTTGCCATCACTCGGAGTAACGTCGCAAGTAAAAAGGTCATTTTTTCCTTGAATATCTCCTGAAGCAGATTGTGGTGTTGAAGTGCCATTAGTTGTTGCGCCGCTGAAAGTCTGGAAATCGCCACTAGAAATATTATTAAAGTTGCCATTATAGGTCAAAATATCATCAGGATCATCATCAGTGATAGTGAAAGTGCAGGTGAAAGTGTCTGTCGTATTGGCGTTAGTCGGTGTTAATGTCGGCCCAACACTCACTGTAGGCTGGCTATTGATAGGGAATTGGAAAGTTTCAGATTGATTTTCATAAGTTCCATCGCTGACGTTAGCATACCAATAATAAGTCTGTCTTCCTAGGCTATAATGTGTGGTAACTTCAGAAGAAGAGAGCGCACGATTGTAAAAAATGAACTCATCAATGGTTCCATTGAGTGGTTGTGATGTTGGTGATCCACCCAAGCGAAGAGTGAATGTTGAATTAAAGATATCTGATTGAATAGTAGTGGGGATTTTTTCGCCATTGACATATAAGCTGAATGTTCCATTGGATTCTCCAACGGCAACGAGATGATACCAGGCATTTTTTTCAACTGGGGGTGAATAGCTTAGCTGGAAGGAAGTGCTGTTGGTGGAATTGGCGACAGAGAAGACGATATTATCAGCGGCATCTCCAGTGCCATCACGTATAGCTAAAGTCCAGGAACTAGGTGAAGGAACATGGAGTTTTGTGGCAATAATTTGCACCGATGATCCATTGTTGCCATTCTCGCTTGGAAGTGTATAAAATTTGACCCAAGTCTCCACAGTCAAGGGGAGCTGGTCGAAATAACTCGCGTCAGAAATATCAAATGGTGCTCCTCCTGGCGTTGCTCCTTTGAATTCAAGTCCTCCTGCAAATTTTCCTCCAGTTAGGTTGAGGTTGAAGAAGGCGAGGCAGTTCGAGCCACTGCAGGTTACATTATTGTTCTGCCCGCTAAAGTCGTAAAAGAAAGTATCATTTTCATTAAATTCACTTCTGTTGTCAAGATGAAGAAGTACCATAGTGCCGCTGCCATTGATAGCAACAGGTGATGTCCAGTTATATTTGATTTCAGTCCCATTAGCAACATTTTCCTCCATGTAGAGAAGAGACTCTCCAGAAGGAGAAGAAGTGTTGTCGCCAAAGATCTTGACAGTCAGGGCGTTATTGGCGTCGCTATAGACTGTTGTATTGAGGATGACATCTATAAAGCTTGGTCTAATGATAGTGCCATTGGGTGGTGTAGAGAGAATAGCATAAGGGATAGGGCTGAAAGTGAATGTGAAGATATCAGACATATTGACGCCCAAAGGTTCTCCGCTGTCATCAGTTGCGTTCACAAACCAGTAATAAGTGCCTGGATCAAGCTGATAGGATCGCATGACTTCCTCAGCATTGAGCGAGCGATTGAGAACAACGAATTCATCCAGGACGCCTTCAAACACAACCTCTTGCCCAAGAATAAGTAGCTCAAAGGGAGCATTATTGGGAGTAATAGAAATACCCTCGGAAAAGTTAACAAGCGTGCCATTTTTATAAATGCTCATAATGCTGGAACTGTCTAAAGTAATGGCGAGTTGTGTCATATCATGGTCAAAGAAGAAGTTGGAGATATTGATAACATTAGTATTGGCTGTGATGACAAGATTGGTTTTTTCCTGCGTGACTTTAAAGCCTGTTGTACCGCTCATCTTGGTTAGGAGATCTCCCATAGTAGAGGTATTAGAGATCCGCGTCCAGAACAACCATGTATAGTCTAGGCCAATAAGTTCATCTTTGTCACCAAAAGAGATGTTCTCGTCTTCAAAAGTTGGTGGAGGATCCGGAAGTGGAGTAGGTCCGCTATCTTTGAAGCCCATGCCAGCGCCCAATTGTGCACCAGTGAAATTATAGAAAGTCAAGCGATCAATACTGACGCCATTTGGAATAATAGTTCCATTGAAGCTATTGTCTGAATAGTCAACCACATACGTGTCATTCTCACCATAGATGCTTCTGTTATTGAAGTGCAGCAGGAGATTAGTATACTGGTCTTTTTCCCAGACAGGAGCAGTCCAATTCAGTTCTGCGCCGCTGGCATTGGAGACATTGAGTGCTATATGCACAATATCATCGCCATCTGGAACAGTCTTATTGCTCGCGAAGAAGACTACTTCTTGGATTTGTGGTTCATTATCATAGACTGTCGCATTCAGCAGGATGTCTTCTAGTCTATGCACTACACTAGTGTTGGCAAGTTCATTTAAGAAGATAGAGGGGACAGGCAAGCTATATTGAATCATCAAGACTGGGCTATTAAGAAGAGATCCTTCAGTAGAAGTAACATAATATGCTTTGTCAGAACCAATTTCTTCAGTTTTAATGCCAATATTCCACCATCCTCGTTGTGCCCATAAGATAGTTTCTAGATCTGGAGCAAGCTGTGCGCTCTGTGTAAGATTGAAGTTCCAAGCCCCAAGAGTATTAACACTAGAGGAAAGATAATTGGTTCCATCACCCATGTCAGTATAAAAATTACTGTTTCCACTATCATCATTTGGATAGAATGTATTATTTGCATCCATCTTATAGAACTCAAAAGTACTTTCTGATACAGAGAGTGTTTCAACATAAAGAGTCAGGTTGACATCCGTGATATCAGCATTTCTATCAACAGAAGTGATATCCCATTCAATATCAGCTCGATTCGTAGTTGCAAGATTTCCCGCGCAAGTCGAGACATCATCATTTCTGTTTCCTATAAGTAATTGAGCACCAGTGGTATAACGATCGTAGCAAAGTGCCTCAATATCAAAAGAGACATGTCCATCAAACAGAATCTTGGTGTGGTTTAAAGTGACAGTAGGGTCAACAACAACAGGATAAGTAGCTTGCTGTAAAAAGCTGACAGGCACGCGAAGACTGAGAATTAATCCTTCAGCTGTCTGGAGAAGACTATAGTCTATTAATTGATAGTCATCTGAAGAGGCGACAAAAGGCTGTGGAAGCACTGCTATATTTTCTGAAGGGCTGTCGAGCGGGCTGCTGTTGAACACATACAGTTCATGCAATTGTGGGGTGATTGGGCCCGTTGATGAAACAAAAGAGAGATTGCCAGTCAGGTTCACCAGATAGTCAATAGAGAGATAACCATCTGTGCTTTGGATATTATTGTTGCGTAAAAGTGATTTGTCGGAAAAGATAACTTCTTCCTTGAGAAAGTTCGGCTCGACAGTAATACGCATCTGTGTGCCAAGACCAAAAATCTTATCATAAGTTAGGGTATTCTTCTCGCCATAACCATAGATGGGATTTGCGCTCGAAAGTAAAGATTCCTGGGTATCAGTAACATAGCGGATTTGTAGTGGTTGAAAAGCTATTTTTATATCATCACGGCTAAAGACAATAGTTTCGTCTTCCAAAGGTGTTTGCTTGAAGTCTGCCCTGTATTTCTTGCCTCGTGCGCAGACATCACTAATACCATCGCAGTTGGTTTCCAATGCATTCTCCAGAAGTTCAACACTGTCATCATCCTTGACAAAATATTTGTCTCTGAAGTACACAGTTTGCACACAGTCGTTGCCTTCACATCGCTTTTCCCAGTTGTCTGCAGCCTCGATTCCAGCAGGTAACTGCCAGGGAGTTTGTCGAAGTTTATGCACAGGAAGAGTCTGGTTTTCAGCAGAAAAGGTGATCTTTCTTTGTTTTTGTCGCAGAAGATCTTCCAAGAGTGGTGATTGCATCCGTCGTTGTGGTGCCTGTTGATTGGTTTGTGGAGCTAGTATAGTGTATTCTAAAGAAGACAGATTTAAGGTAGTGTTGGTAACGATAATGACTAACTTGTATTCTGGTTCTGTGAAGTTGGCGATAGAGCAAGTATCAATGCAAACACTGGAGAAGAAAGTTTGGTTTTCAAGAAGAATGGTCTCAAGTGCTGGTGGTTCAGGTGCAGAAAGAGTTTCATTGGATGATATATTCTGCTCACGTGGTGTAAGTGAAGCTTCTGCAAATGCTGAAATACCTTGAGAGAGTTGGAATGTATAGTCCATACCAGAGGTGAGATTTAGAACTTCTTCCCAAGAGGCAAGACAAAGACCAGATTCTAAATCCCAGAAAGAACATCGGTATAATGAAGTGCCCTCAGCAGTGCTGGTAAAACTACCTTCCGTAAAGTTAAGTTCTGTCAGATTAAAGGCATAAAATTTGATGAAAAAGAGATTGTTAGGTGGAGTCAATACTTGTGCTTGATCCGTCATCATAAGAGAAGATCCTGCAACAGCATGGAAGAAAAGAGAAGAGACTGGTGATTGGTTGATAAAAAGAGTGAGGTTGTTCTCTTCTTGAAAAGCAGACGTTGGCAGCTCATTCCAAGAGGTATTCATGACAAAGAAAGAAGTCTGTGTTGGTGTAACAACAGCCATGCCTGTTATTCCTGAGAAGAAAGAAGAGAGCGTTGCGCTAAGGCGTTCCATGAGTGATGGTCTTTCTCGTTGGCTATCATAGATGAGGTAATTATCATTGACTAAATAAATACGGACAGAGCTGCCTTCTTGCTCTTGATAAGAACCGCTGACTTTCAATGATTGTAGTTGTGTTCCTGGAGGAAGGTTAAGAGTGTACGTGGTGCTGATATTGGTAACTAAATTAAGCGGTTCTAGAGTAGAAGGTTGTTCAGAAGATAAAAAAGAGAGTCCTATCAAGCTAGGTTGAAAAAAACTAAAGAAAAGAAGGAAGAGAAGAGAAGTAATGAGCAAAGGAGAGAAAGGAATGGTTAAGATTTTTTTTGCTGGTGAATCTCGCTGTGGTTGTTCCTGTGGTGCTTGTTGTTCTCGTTGAGCGGCAATGATATGAAGAATCTCTTGTTCTAGTCTGCTGATCTCAGAGTCGTAGTGGATAAAAGTAAGTGTATGTCCCATGTCACCAAAGAGAGCATTATATCGTTGGTTGAAAAGCTCGGTAGAGATAATGTTCTTCTTATATTGCCTTTTTAAAAAAGAATATTTGGTTTTAAGATCGCTCTGCTGTTGCTCATATACTTGAATCTGTTCACGAAGTTGATGCAGAGGAGACAACACTTGTTGTGGTGGTTGTTGGTGATGTGATAGCTGCTCTGGAAGTCCATATTGTTGGTGTAAACCTTGTAATTTTTGTAGTGCAACCTGCTCGTTGCTGCCTAAATAGACTGTCTTGACCTTGCCGTCTTTAAGGCGAATGCTCTCATAGAAGTAAGGTCCTATCTTCTTCCCCTTTTTGGTAATAAACTTCTGATACAAGCGTTCTAGCCTCTTTTAGACTGATATACTAAGGATAAAAGAATGTAGTGCAACCAGTTTATTTAAAGGTTATGGTGTCGATCAATAATTTATTCAGCAACTGATGGTAAGGGTGTCTGTTCAGAGAGAGACTCAGAAGAGAGTATGTTTTGTTCTTCAAGTAATAAATTATTAGGTGATTGTTGTTCTTCGACAATTATTGCGTCAGTAACTAGCTCCGTAGGTTTGCGTTCTACTGGTAGGACTGGAAGACGCCCATGGATTTTCATGTCTATCAGTTGTGCAGGCGTATAGCGTTCTTGATATGCTTCTAATGTAGAAATATACTCTTGACTAAAGAGTACATTGAGGAAGTCACGTTCAATTTTCTCGCGTGCAACAACAAGAGAAAAAACTAATGTTCCGACGAGAAAGAAAATAAGCAAGATACGTAATGATGTTTTCATCGTTGTAACACAACTCCTGCAGAGCGATATGTTGTTAAGATAGTCTGTGGCATGCTTAAACTTGGATCAAAAGGAAGGATATTGAAGTAGATAGGCCATCCATGCAACTCAGGAATATAAGGGATATTCCAGGTAATTGTAGCGACGCCATTTGCGTCAAAGCTACCAGCGAAGACAAATCCTATAGAGTAAGGATCAAAAAAGACTGCATAAAAGACTCCTGTACCTAATAAGTCAATGACACGCCCATCTCCTATTGGAATGCCTTGACCTGGAGGAGGTAATGCTAAATCTGCAAGAACAAAGTAGAGTTTACCAGCCATTGCAGGATCTGTAATGGTGAAGGTGACTGGAGTGCCTACTTGTGGTGTCGAATTGCTGACAGTAAATTGCGGATAAGGATGCTTCCAGCCATCAGGTCGAGCAAATGGTGCAGTATCAGAAGCATTTGAAGAAGAAGTAATTGGTCTGATTTTATAAGGATTGTCGCAGAGAGCATCCCAGTTATTATTGATGCAAACACGAGGGAATCCATTCGGCTGTGTATTCCAATTGCTCCAGTAATTTCCTTGGTTGTTGACAGTCCATATATTGTCAGCACCAGTGCTCCAAGCGTAACGACCATAGTTTTGAAAGTTATTTCTATAAATAAGATTATTCGTTGCTCCATTATCAAGATAAATTGGATCACCAAATTGAAGGTCAGAGACATTATTCTCTGTGATATTATTGGCTGAGCTGGCATAGAGTGTTATATGACCATTCTCATTATTGACTATCTGATTGTTAATTAACTGATTGTTATCAGAAGTAAAAAATCTCACTCCCCATTGTGTTAAGGTAATCATGTTTTGTTCAAGTTTGACATTCTGGGAATTTTCTAGTTTGATGCCTTCTTCAGTGCTGTAAGAGAATGTAGATCCATTAACAAGGATGTTATTTGACCCTTGGACAAGAAGTCCTTGAGTATTGTGCTGTACTTGGCAATTATAGATCTCAATATTTTGTTTATTCAAAAGATGAATGCCAGCAACATTGGCATTAGCATTGTCAAGAACAGCGCCATTGCAGTCAAGAACAGCATTATTCACAGTAAAGCGAAGACCATTAGGAAGTGTATAAATTCCAGGAGAGAAGACAGTATTGCCTTTAATCTCGCATCCATTGACGACACGCGGTAAATAATTGCGACAATCAGTATCGCTGTTGCTGATATGCACTTCAAAAGAGGTGCCTCCATTTAAGTCTAGCTCATCAGTGGCTACAGCCAAGAAAGTATAATTGCCTGCAGACAATAGATCTGTGTCCCAGATAAACTCATTAGGGCGTCCAGGAACTGGAACAAAGCGGGGATCAACTTGCCCTTGGTCATCTTTAATGTCATAGCGTAAGGAAAGATTAAGTGGTGAAATAGCTGTAATAACAACATAGACTTGATCTGCTTCATTAAGGTAAAAGGGATTTATAGGATCTACTTGCGGAGCGTTAGCAGACCAACCTCCACCGCCTGAGTTTTCTGGTGAGGATCGCGAGCGCATAGGAAAATTGTCAAGCCCATTCATATCAAAAGTGTAAGGATTATCGCAGATATTGTCAAAGTTAATATCGATGCAAGCAAAGCCGCGACGAGTTTGGTTATCTCTGTAGAAGTTACCATAGAAATTGCCAAAGCTGAAATCCCGCCCAAAAAGACGAATAATTCCATCCCAAGTATTGTTAGCGCCAGTGTCATAAGCAGGCTCTGCCATGTTGTCAAAAAAATTCAAGAAGACAGTAATATTGGTTGTATTCTCGCCATAGATTTCGATGCCTCTGCTGTTGCCTCCTTCGGGATCATCAAGAATATCTTTGCCAATAAAGAGATTGCCTCTAATATAATGGTTGCTGGAACGGATAGACATGCCTTGGTCAACACCAGTAACAATATTGCGGCTGATAACTGCTCCTTCAGATCTTTCGCTCAATTCCATAGCAAGGTAAACATTAGAGATAACATTGTCTTGGATAGTGATATTTTGTGAATCAGTGAGAAGGTGAATCTTTGCAGAGCTGAGATTGTTGTTATCAACAATATTATTGGCAGAACGATCAAACACTATTCCTTCATAGTTTGGAGGGAGCATATCTCTCATGATATTATCGCGTACAACACTATTGTTCATGAAAAGCAAATAAACGCCTCCTACACCAGTGCTGATAAAAGTATTACTGATGATTTGCTGATTGGGAAAGACATTGGAAGGAGTATAGTTGGCAATATGGTTGCTAAGATAAACAGGTATGTTCCCCCCTTCAAAAATATTATCAGTAACAGTGAGCTGCTCGACAGGAGTATACGTGCCTGAAGATACTTCATTAGTGACAGCTCTGCCACCAATGATAGAACAATTCTTGATAGTGACGCCTCTAGTGTTGCCGACACGGAAGACAATAGCATCTACTTTGTTGAAGATTGCACCTCTGCAGTTAACAACAACATCATTTGCAGCAACTGTTATATTCTCAACCTGATAAATCCCTGGAGTAAAGGCAGTGTTCTGTGAGATAGTGCAATGATCAGTAGGTCTTTGCCCGCATTCTGCTGCAGATACTATTGTCAAAGCTAGAAAAAATCCTAGAAAAATTCCAAGACTATATGCTAAGACCTTCATATGTTATGTGTATACCCCTACTCTCTCAAGGGAAACTCCTTAATAAACTTTACGTTGTGTCATCAACTAAGGGTAACAAGGAAATATATTTAAAGAACAGGCAGAAAGGATTAAGCATGGAGCATATTGGCGACTACAAGGAGAGAGTCAATGGTCTACTGACAGAGTTTTTTGATCACAAAATTAAGACCCTTGCGAAATATCCCAAAGATATTACCCATATTATGGAGACGATCAAAGAATTCACGCTCCGCAAGTCAAGCAGGATACGTCCTTTAATATGCTTGTCTGCATATGCTTTATTTAGAGAAATCACGCCTGAAGCGCAACAACTTGCTCTAACAACAGAATTGCTGCAAACATCGCTGCTGATTCAAGATGATATCATGGACAATGATGACTTGCGTAGGGGAAAACCGACAGTCCATAAAATCTATGAGGTCTATAAAGGATATAACAAGAATTTAGGCATGTCCATAGCTATCTTAGCAGGTGATATCGCGGCGTTGTTAGCTTATGAACTAGTGGAGCAATCATCGCTTCCAGCAACTATTAAGATAAGAGTCATAAGAGAGATAAATGAGATTCTAGAGCAGGAATATTATGGTCAGTCGCTGGACATTATCAATGCAGCAGAGAAGGTGACAAAAGAAGATATTTTGCAGACCTATAATCTCAAGACTGCAGCCTACACAACCACAGGTCCTTTAGCCTTGGGTGCTATCCTTGCCGGAGCACAGGAATCCGATATCATCAAGTTGAAAGCATGCGGAAAAGTGCTTGGTCTTGCCTTCCAGATCATCGATGATCTAGGCAACCTCTTTACATCGCAGGAAGAGACAGGAAAAATACCTTATGCAGATCTCAAGGAGGGAAAGAAGACATTTATCATGGCCATGACTTTTGAACATGCTTCAGAGCAGCAAAAAGTAATACTGCAGAAAGGTCTTGGAAACAAAGAGCTTACCAAGGAAGCGGCTGAGTCTATCAAGAATATTATTATACAGACAAAAGGTTTAGATAAGACAAAAGTATATGCTGCTGATTTGTTGCAGCAGGCAGAACACAAGATACAAGAAATAAACACACAAGAGCAGGGAAAACACTACATTGCTGAGATTATTTTTTTGTTAAAAGAGAAGCTTGCTAAGATACAATAAGAAAAAAAGAAGTTAGATAAATATAATATAAAAAAGAAGAAAAAAACGAACGCTTAGGAGCGTCGTTGGTTGCCTGAATATTGTGGGTAATAGTAATAGGTCTGGCCTTCAGCAACATTGCTCATAGTCTCGTTGCCTTCACGATCGTCCTTCATCTTGCGGAAAGCGATAATAAGGCCTAAAACCACTAAAGCAATAACCAAGATAACGAAGATGACTGCTAAGACAGTCTTAACGTTAGCAAAGCCAGTTGCTGCTTTTTGTTGAACGCCAACAACTTCAGTGTTCACATTGAATTCATGGACAATCTCTCGTCCCATCATCACACGAACAACAGAAATATAGTTTCTTGGTTCAGCATTGTCGTTTGCTCTGATGAAGATATTTGCTTCAGCAGTGCCGTCAGCTTGAACTGTAATGAAACCAGGTTCAACTCTGTATTGACCCCAAGGAGCTACACCATCAACTTGGATAGTATAGAGTCCTTTTTCAGTGCCCATATTTGCGAACATCAACTTGTAAGAGGTTTCCTCATTCTGGTTGACTCGCTTAGTAGTGCTGTCAATGTTGATTAAGGTGTCAACTTCCTTAGGCTTTTCTATGCCTCGAACCATGATCTTTCTGGTTTCAGTCAAAAGGCTGTGACCTCGGTTGTACATAACATCAACCTTTAGAGTGTATTCGCCAGTCTGAGCATCTTCAGGAATGCGTAAGAGGAAGTCTAATTGAGCAGAGCTTCTCTCGTCTAGTCTGAAGTGTTCTTGGTCTTCCTGTTGCTCAGTGATTAAGTCATTGATATAATTAGTTGTGGAAATGCCTAATTCTGGAACAGATACTGTGACGCGCACATCATCTTCTTTCTTTTCACCCATATTCTCAACACGAACAATAGGGAAAATAGGCTGTCCTGCCATAACTGAAGTGCTTGGGTTGACAACAATGTCAAAGATGTTCAAAGAGTGTCTTTGTTCATCAATGTTCAATTGGAATTCAACTTGTTCTTCATTGTTAGGATCAGAAGCTTCAATGCGTAAAGTGTACAATTCAGAAGCATCAATGTCTTCTGGAATGACTAAAGTTAGCTTTTTCTTGTAGACTAAACCTTCATCAACAGAGAAGATATCGGAAATATCTGAGATAGTGCCAAATTCATAACCTACAATTTTTGCTTCAATGCGAACGTCAGGAACTTGACCGCCCGGAATAGATTGGTTGCCTTGAATGACGACTTCAATGTCTAAAGTGTCACCACGTTCAACATCGAGGTTCGGAACAGTGTTGCCTCCGCCGAACACTTGAAGGTCATTAACCTCCACAGAAAGAATATCATAATCTGGTGCTGCAGCAGAACTAAAGCCTGCACAGACAGCAAACAAAATGAATAGTGCTGTAATCAATGTTGATTTCATGGTATGTTGATAACCCCCAATGTTTTCGAGGAAGACCTCGATATTATTACTATCGTTCAGTTATGACTACTATATAAATCTTTCGGGTAGTAACAAAAGTTACAAGAATCGAAATAAAGCTAGGGTTGCTGCAAGGCCTAAAAGAAGAGCCAAGACTAAAGTGCCTAAGAACAGCAAAGAAAATGGTTCTTCATTAGCATGCAGTGAAGAGGGTCTAGGAAGTGTGACTGGCTGTTGATCTTGTATAAAAGAAGTGAGTTGTACAGTCTTGCAACCAGCAAAGGAAAAAGTTTGAAACGTCTGGTGAATGTTCTCCCCTCCATAAAGATAAATATCAAAAGTATAAGTCCCTTGTGGTTCTTTAGGGAAATACAAAGGCATCAGTACTTGCTCTCTACTCTTAGGCAACACTTCAAGCGGAGGTGAAAATGCATGAACTCCTAAATGTGCATTCAGAAGTTCGACATACACCTGTTCAGTAAAAGCCCCTTTATTTTCAAGGTCAACTAACACTAACACTTCTTTGCTGCAGCGTAAAGATTCTTCACTAATGATGATGTTGGAAATCTTGATGTCATGAAAGAGCTTTTGATCTGGAGCTGCGACTACAACTACAGAGAAACATACAAGTCCTAGCAACAGCAAGGAAAGTCTTTTCATTACTACTCTAGAATGGTTAAGTCTATTTAAGAGTTATGGTGTTGAGCCTGTTTCCAAAAGAACTCAAATTGTTTTCTTGCTGTATCTGCAAGATTTTTATTTTTGATGATAATTGCATAGAAAGGTAGACCATAAAGAAGTTCTATAACAGTGTCTTGGTAAATGATTTTTGCAGTATTTCCTATGAGTTCCGGTTTGAGTGATCTATATGTAGTTATTGTCGCATATGGTAATGTTTTTCCCTTCTGTTTAATTATAAGCCTCTCAGTTATTTTTTGTTGTTTAAAATAGTTGAGCACTTTTTTGATATAAATGGGCTCTAAAGATTCCATTTTCTCTTCATCTAATCCTAAGGAAAGAAGTTCTTGTTTAGGTCTTATTTCTGAAAGAATTAATTTAAAGATATTTTTAATAGCATGCGATCCTTTGATGACTTCTACAGATATTTCATCTTCTTGTTTATGTTGCAATGTTTTGAGATTTTCTACTAGGCGATTAAGGATATCAAGTTTATGTTCTTCCAAAGCTTTAATTTGGTCAAGGGGGAGTGTTTTAAAGTGTTTTTTACCCATTACTTTGATTTGTGAAATATAACCCTTTTCTAAGAGGCGTTCAAGAGCGTAGTAAACATAGGGTCTATTGAGGCCAGTTTCTTTTGCTACGGTAGTTGCACTAGCTGAATCTTTTTTAACCAATACAAGGAAAATAGTGATTTCATTTTTTGTGAAGCCAAACTGTTCAAGTATTTGAGTTTCCATGAATCCTTAAAGAATTAATACTCTTAAAAGCTTTTCTATTTTTGTAACAATTATTACAACAAAATTTATTATATGCTTATATTGTAACTACTATATGGTAAGTAAATTAGAAAATCTTGTAGATGGAAAGATAATTACACCTCTAAGTCTGGATGATGAGAGTCTCTTTAGAGAACAAATTAGGCGATACAATGGATATAGTCTGCACTTTGAAGACAGTTGGGCATATGTTCTACAAGCTACAAGAAATCTTCCTTTAAAATATGTGACAGAAAACGCTTTCCTTACACTTACAGTTAAACAAGATGATGCTGCTTTAGTTATTCCCAATCATTTTGCACACCCAAATCAATTAACAACAATAGCTAAGTCATTAACGCAAACAGTTGGTAAACCTATTATTCTAAAAAATGTAGCGATATGGTCTATTCATCCATTTCTAGAGCATGGTTTTGATGTTTATCAATCACATGAGGTTTGGGATGCAAAAGCACCTTATGACGATCAAACATTTCCACAACATATTCTTGAAATTGAAGAACTTTTATCCTTATCAGGAAAACCTTACAGAAAAGTAAGAACAGAATTAAATGGGTGTTCACGATCCATGCCTGATATTGATATTATACCCTATGATCCAAGACTTCATAAAGATGAAGTATCTAAGTTATGTGCAAAACAAGAAGGACGAAACAAGGGAACACTAGCAGCACACGAGCTCTATTTAGCAGTGGAATCAAATGGATTTTTACAATCATTCGTTTACGCCATTGATGATCATATAATTGCTTATACAGTTACTGATAGGATATCTTTTGTTTGTGCTGCTGCAAATGCTTTGATTTATGACACAACAATTCCTAATCTACCAACAAGAGTGATCTATGAAGTAGCACGTTTAGCCCATGAAGAAGGTTATACATTCCTAAATTTACAAGGTTCAGAAACAAGAACATTAGATAGATGGAAGCGAAAGTTTAACCCAACACTATCCATAAAAAATACTCATCTCATTTATCGGGCATAATAGGGTAAATGGGGATAGTAGGATTTGAACCTACATCCAGTGCTCACTCCAAAATTTTTGGAGGCACTCATCCTGAACCGGCTTAGACGATATCCCCATCAGAGTAGAAATCACATAAAGAACTTTATAACTGTTTCTCTTCTGATTCTAACAATGAATGTAAATAAGGAGAAAGCAAAGGACGTAGAGATTGTTTTTGTTGCAGAGTTAGATACTTAAATCCATGAATTTTTTTTAAACAAGTTTTGGTACCACATTGACAATGGAATTGATTCTGTAGAGCATACTCTGTTGCTAAGTAATTTTGTGTAATCTCTTCACCGGTCTGAATAATTTTTAATGCTCGTAAAATAAGCGTAGGAAAATGAACGTAGGTATTAGGTTCACAACTATGATTGATATAGTCATCAATTGCCCCAGGTCCTTCTAAATGTTTTTTAAGATCTATTTGGAGGGTATACTTCGTCGGATGATCAAGAATCTTGCCTTCAAATCGAATAAGAACTTCCTGTTTTTTTATTGGTGTTCTAGCAAATAATGCTTTTCCTTTGGAAGTGCCGCGAACTTCTAATTTTGGAGAGATATACATAGAAAAATCATTTTTTATCTTTGACTTCGTCTGTAGTTGTTGGTGCAGGCACCTCTTCCTCATCTTCGTCAAAATTGCCGCCAAACGTGGAAGCAATGTCAATCACATATTTTCCTTCAGCTAATTTATACACTAAGGGCTTTCCCTTGAACAGATCAATCAGATCAATCTCAAATTTGCCTGGCTGCAGCATGCGAATAGATTCTAAGTCAAGCACGACTGGATGTTCTGGCTCTTGCTCTTCACCGATAAAATCCATGGCGTCTTGTTCAAGCTGCTGTTTGTCTTCAACAGTGAGTTTGGCAGTCATCTCTTGCGCAACTTTGATAGCCTGCTTCTTCATGTAAAAAAAGAATCTGCTCCCACAGTTGCATCCTTTTAAGATAGCATCAGATCCGTCATCATACAACTTAGAGCATCTGACGCATTGGTGGGGCATAAGTTTACCTTCGTCTGCGAGAGCGTGAATTCTGCTTGCTTTTTCTAGTTCGTGAGCTGCTTCGCCCGCTTGCAGTGTGCATCGTGAGCAGCATCATGTTGTTCGGATCTCGCTTGATCTCGCGCACAATCGTGGCCGGCCCGATAATAGTAATGCCATCTCTGTTGCCCACAATGTATTTGACCATTTCTTTGCGGACACGCTTCAGTAATTGGAGATTTTTCTCCTCAGGGTAGATAGTGCAGATTTCAATGCCCCGGAAATGTTCTTCAATCTGTTGCATCGTCTGTTGAATAAGTTGTCCTTCTTCTTCTGGATGGAGTCGTCCTTGCATCAACACAATTTTATTTTCTTTCACGATATCAAGCAGCTTGTCAATACGATCATTCGTAGTCAAGTGCTCAATGTCTGCATATGGCACAAATTGAAGTTTTAACATGTTTCCCTTTCACCCCTACTTTAGTACCCTAAATAAAGACTCATAAAACTCTTCCATGTTTTTTCCATGCATAGCTGAGATGCCCACCACATCATATTGTGGAAATGCACTTTCTATTTTCTTTAAGCTGGACTTCTTTAAATCTATTTTGTTTCCTGCAATCAGAACAGGAATATCCCTTGCAGCTAGATTGCCTATAATAGTCACATTGACTTGTGAGTAAGGATTTTGCGTGGAGTCTAAGACAACTACAACGCAGTCCATGTCATCCAGCCATTTGATGGAATCAATGACGCCTTTGGTCGCTTCTTTTGCTCTGCTTTTTGCTTCCTTCTCGGACATTTTGAATTTCAAGAAGTCTTCATAATCGATTTTAGTGGCAATGCCTGGAGTGTCAACAAGGCTGAACGTTAATTCTTTGTTCTTGTGCTTGATATGAATTTTTTCTTTGATCTGGATTTCTCTGGTTTCATGGGGAATATTAGACACAGAACCCATCTTTTCTCCTAACCAGTCTTTGCAAATGCGGTTAGCAAGGGTAGTTTTTCCAGAATTAGGAGGTCCATAGAGGCCCATTTTTATATGTCTCTTTGTGGAAAAGAGCTTATCAACCATGCGTTGGACAAAATCACGTAGGAACTTAATCATAGAGCTTCTCAACCTCTCATGGGATAACACTCTACTTTCTTTTTAAGCATTTCTGTGATGGAGGAGTACTATTCCGTAGTGCTAAATAAGATTATAGATACTTATCACTTAGAGTTTTAAGATAATGTTGTAATTTTGTTAATAATTTTGCCCTCATTTTTTGGTTTTTTGTAGGATGCAGTCTATACTGAAGAGCATCATGAATAATATGATTTTTATCTTTTATGGATTGAGCAAACTTTCTCCAGGAGTACAAAGGTTCATTGCCTTTAACTCGTTCCTCACGCTCAACAAGAAAAAATATCTGCTTCATAAGTTGAGAAAAGTCAAACTTGCTTTCATTGTACATAGGAATAAAAGTAGTTTTAAATGCTTTTATAAAACCCTTTAAAAATTCTAAATCAGACCTTATAGGGTACTTAGTTGTATCTACCTGTCGTCCATAAATGAGTTTATACCTATGCAAATTTCGTAGTGTGAGATCAACCGGGCCCTTAGGGCTTTTGTATTGTAGATGTCTTTTCCCTTTTTCAAATTCTTTCAGCGAATGTGGTAAAAGTTCTGCTGGTTTATACAAATAGCCTTTTGTTTCTTCTAATTTCTTTATTTTTTCAAGCGTTTTATTATCATAAGTTATTGGTACTATATCGACATCGCTTTCATTATTCATTTCTCTCCGTACAAAACTTCCTTTTATATAAATGGCATAAATGTTTCTCTTAGGTATGCTTTCAAAAAGAATATGTTCTGCTTTTTTAATGGACTTGATAGCAGTTTCTTCTATTTTGTTTCTCTTTTTCCAATCTCGCCAAAACTCTTTTTTCATTATGATTAAATATCCACAACGACTCTTGCTTTGTAACCAGTCTTTTCTTTGGTAATAGAAAACATATACATCGTCACGGCCTTGATGTCATTGCCTAGCTCATGTTTCTTGCGGTCAATGGTTTCTCCTTTCAGTTCAGCAGATAATGTGTGTTCTTTGCCGTCTTTGCCAAGCGTCACTTGAACAGTTTTGAATAAGAGCAATTCTGTGTCTTTCAAATAGACTAATTCAGACAGAAAATCATACAATAAGTTTTCCAGCGAGTCTGCGCGTAAGTGAATTGCACGTTCTATAGTTGCATCAACAGTCTTGAGATTGACCATCATGGTGAACATCGCTTCAGCGCAATGCTCAAAGAGATCTTCTAGTGTTTTCCCAAAAGCATCAAAGGCTATGTCTGCAACAGCTACGTCTTCGAGAAAAACAAAATGTTTCATAAAAAATCTTTATTCTAGAGATATTTAAACGCTTCTAAATAAAAATTTTGTCTTATTGTTTTACAAAAGTATCTAAAGTATTAGCTGCTCGTTGTAGTTGTTCTCTGGTGAGTGATTGTGCATGCTCTGGTCTTACACCAAAATATTTAATATGGTATATAGTTGTTCTGCCTTTTCTTGATGCAGTAAGGTCTCCTGTATAAGAAGATGCTTGACCAGTACGAGATCCTTGTGATAAACTTACATCACCAATGCTTGCTCCCAGACTACGTGTAGGTAGCCCACCAAAAGAACCACCTCTAAAGTTAATACCACTATCATCATCTCTGATTCTGAAACTTGCTTCTGGTGCTTCAATAGGTTGTGCTATTAAAATCATATGTCCTGCTGTGCTTGGCACCATTAATGCCTCCATATCCGATAAATCAGCAAGCATTTCAGCTTTCCATAAATAAAGTTGTTTATCTTTGTCAACATCTTGAACTTCTACAGATCTTCCTTGTGTTAAGAGTCTTAAAGCGTTCATTCCATCTTGAGCAACGGTTGATACTATATAATGTCCATGTCCTAGCAAACCAAAACTTATTTCAGGAGTAAATTCAGTCACATAACTGCCATCTGGTGACATGGGAAGGAATGCAACAATCTCTACCACAGGGGTGCTCTCTTCTAATCCTTGAACTAAACCATCAAGAAATTCATGAAGTGGATATGATGGTTTTTTTGTAAATAACATTTTTTCATTAGGTACTCCTCTCCATTTACTTACTTTATAATCTCTGAGATCATTTCCTTTCCATCGACCAACGTCTCTCAACAAAAGAGGAGCCTGATAAGTTAAATTGCCTGTGACTGGGTGTCCATTAAGTGTTGGATGAAGATTGACAGCTAATTGAGGACTTTCAGTTCCGATATCAATGACACATTTTGGTGGATAAAGTTCAAGCATTGTTCCAGGTTGCATGGCTACCCACTTCAATTGGTCTGGAGATAGAGTGTGTAAATTAATAGTAGTCTCTAAATCATGATGAAATTGAGCATATCCTGGAACTGCTTCCAATGATTTAACAAGAGGTATAGATATGGTCATAGTTTTTTGCTTACTAGTTGCTTATTAAAATTATCTGTTAATTTAATCTTTATAAATATTTCTATAGTTATTACTTATGAGTACTAACCTTTTACGTTGCCTATGGGCTTCAAATCCACAACTTTTTTTGAAATGCCAGATAATTGTAAGGTTTCAGTCACATCTAAAATTTCTTTGTATGCAGCACCAGCTTCCTCTGCCAATCCAGCATAGCTTGTCGTTCGAACATAAATGCCTTTTTTCTCCATGTTCTTCTGCAATGCTTTGCCATCAATGGTATTTTTTGCAGCAGTACGTGACATAGTTCGTCCAGATCCATGAGCTGTTGAGCCGAATGTTTCATCCATGGCTTTTTGTGTTCCTACTAACAACGCGCTTCCTGTCTCCATGGAACCGCCCAAAATAATAGGTTGCCCGGTTGTCTTGTACAACGGAATTAATTCTGGATGTCCTGGTGGAAATGCTCTCGTCGATCCTTTTCTATGCACGACTAATTGTTTCTTCTTCCCATCAATCTTGTGCTCTTCCACTTTGGCAACATTGTGGGCAACATCATAAATGAGATTCATCTCCATGGCTTCAGGAGTTTGTTTGAAGACGTGTTGGAAAGCTTCTCGCACTCTGTGTAGAATTACTTGTCTATTAGCAAATGCCATGTTCGCTGCGCATGCCATGCCTTTGTAATAATCCTGTCCTTCTTTTGAATTAAAAGGTGCGCAGCTGAGTTCTTTGTCTGGTACAGTGATGTTATATTTTTTCATGGCTGTTTCAAACGTTCTAAGATAATCAGTAGCTAGTTGATGACCAAGTCCTCGTGAGCCGCAGTGAATCATTACAACAATTTGTCCGTCTTGCGTGATGCCGAACTTTTTTGCTAAGGCTGCGTCATGGATATTCTCTTGTTTGACGACTTGAATTTCTAAGTAATGATTGCCAGAACCTAAGGTGCCTAACTGGTCTAGTCCTCTTTTTTTTGCTTTGTCAGAGACTTTACTCGGATCTGCCCAGTCGATTTTTCCTTTGCCTTCGCATCTCATGATGTCTTCTTTCCATCCATAGCCATTGTCGACGCACCACTTGACGCCATCAGTCATCACATCATCAAATTGTTGATTATTTACTTTGACAAAACCTTTGCAGCCAACTCCAGCAGGAACAGTGGTGAAAATATGATCTACTAATGCTTTTAATTTCGGCTGTACTTCTTTGATGTTTAAATTAGTTACAAGGCTGCGCATCCCACAATTAATGTCAAAGCCAATGCCTCCGGGACTAATCACTCCAGTTTCTGTGTCAAAAGCAGCAACTCCTCCAATAGCTACTCCATAACCTCTATGACAATCCGGCATCGCTAATGAGTATTTTTGAATGCCAGGAAGCATAGCTACGTTGGCAATTTGGTCAAAAACTTCTTTGTCCATAGCGTCATAAAGTTTCTTTGTTGCAATAATGCGTCCAGGAACAAGCATGCCTTTTTTATAGCTTGTAGGAATCTCCCAAGTAGTTTGATCTATTTGTTTTGTATTACTAGTAACAGAATTCATATCAGAAAAGGATTAATTGCTTCTTATAAGTTTTATCTTTTGAAAGTTGATAAGAATTAAGAGCTTGTTGGAGTTTTGTTTTTTTCTTAGGATGTAGAAATCCAATTTTTTGGAGAATTTTTCTAAATCATCTCGCCCGCAAATAGTTAATCTAAATATATTTTTGGTTTTCTTTCTTGGCTGGTCTATTCTAACAATTTGAAAATATTCTTCTTAAGAAACGCTGCCTGTTTATGCATCAAGAGATCGTGCTTTCGCGGCCTAGTGAAAGGGACAGCGATCTCTGCAACTATCCGAGCCGGTTTTTGACTAAGAATAATAATTCTATCAGAGAAAAGTAGAGCTTCGTCAATATCATGTGTTACCATAATCACAGTTTTTTTATGGTTTTCTATGATCTGGAGAAGAGCACTTTGTACATTCCTTCTTGTGAGGGCATCAAGTGATCCAAAAGGTTCATCCATAAGAATTAATTTGGAATGAGAGACATAAGCTTGTGCAATCGCTGCTCTTTGTTTCATGCCTCCAGAAAGTTGACTTGGGTAATGATTCTCAAAACCGCTAAGGTTGAGCTTTTTAATGAACTGATTTGCTCTATGAATGGCAGTTTCTTTGTCAATCTTCTCTTTCTTGAGGCCAAGAAGAATATTGTCTCGCAAAGTTTTCCATGGAAAGAGAATTAGATCCTGAAAAATAATGCTTATATTTGGTGAAGAATCAAAAACATCCCCTTGATCAATAAAGACAGTTCCTCTCTTGTTTCGAAGAAGTCCGCCTATATACAAAAGTAATGTTGATTTGCCGCAACCAGAAGGTCCAATGATAGAAACAACTTCACCTTCATGAATGGTAAATGAGAGCATATCTAGAACATGGAGATAGTCATACCAGACATCAAGATTGATTATTTGTATTTTAGGTTTTGTTGTCTTCATAGGCATACCACTTGACTTGTTTTCTTATAAATTTGAAAAATATACTATCTGATAATGCTCCCAATACGCCAAGAGTTATGATACCAATGAGCATACGATCAAGACGAAAAGATAAATGTGCGGTTGAGATTAAGAATCCAAGCCCAGAAGTCGAGCCTGCAAGCTCTGCTGCAATGAGAACTATATAACCAACAGGAATTGCTATCCTTAACGCTGCAATTATAGATGGAATAGCTCCAGGAAAAAGAATATGTTTTATCTCTTGGATTCTGCTTAATTGGAGCGATTGCGAAAGCCATCGATAAGATTTTGCAATGGTCTTAATGCCTAAATGAGTTTGTACCCAAACAATCGAGAAGACAGCCCAAATAATCAAAGTGATTTTGGAGAATTCTCCAATGCCAAACCAGAGGACGACAAGAGGAACTAGTGCTATAATGGGGATGGGGCGGAAAAGATGGATGATGGTTCCCAATGAGTTTGCAAGATATGTGTTCATACCTGTTAAGATGCCTATACTTATACCCAAAAAAGCTCCAATGGAAAGCCCGGCAAGAATGCGGAAAAGAGATATCAGAAGATGGTTTAGGAACTCGCCAGAGTGAATCATCTCTTTCAAGGTAAAAAACATTTCAAGAAGGTTAGGAAATATTCTGTCCGAAGAAGTAGAGCTAATAGAATATAAAGTCCAGAATACTAGAAAAGCGAGAATGCTGGAAAGAGATAAGATAACTCCCCACCTGTCATTTACGGAATTATTCTGTGAATACTGTCGAGTCATAGGTGTAGATAAAGCGTGTAAAGTCTGGTTTCTGGGTTGATTGAGGTATGAGCCCCATTTGTTTGCCTAGCTCATATTCCTGATTAAGTTCAAGGATGCTTCGTGATTTATTTTGCTCTAAGTTAAACACGACTTCATTGAAATAAACATCCATTGCATGAACATCAAGATTAGTGTATTCAGCCAAAAGTTGTTTTGCTTCCAATGGATTCTCCCTGATAAATATGTCTGCTCTTTTGACTGCGCGCAGGAACTTCTCGATATAATCTGGATGTTGTTCTATAATCTCCTTTCGAACAAGGATGTGTGAGGTGACATCATAGGCGTCTTTGTTGTGGAGGACAACAGCATTTGCGCCCATTTTAGCTTGTGTAAGAGTAATGAATGGCTCAACTGAGGAAAAAGCGTCAATGTCTCCTCGTAAAAGGGCGGCAGGCATGTCAGGGGTTTGTAGATTAACAAGAGTTACATCCTTGAACGAGATGCCCTCATGTTCTAAAACTTTGAAGAGATAAGAATCTAATGCAGTTCCTTTAAGCGTGCCTATTTTTTTCCCTCGTAGATCTTGTAATTGCGTAATGCCTCTGTCTTTTCTGGCAAGTATTTTGTTTGATCCGCCATGGCTATAGGTTGCTATACTATAGAGGGGTTGATTGTGGACGAAAGTGTTCATGACAACAATATCTGCAGCGAATCCAAAGTCTGCAGCATTGCTGAGCATGGCATCAACGGCCAGTCTTGCTATACTAAATGATTGGACTTCAACATCAAGTCCTTCTTCTGCATAATAGCCTTTGAGATGGGCAAGTGCTAATGGTCCAGCAATGGGAGACTTCATCTCTGCAAAGACCACATGGGGGAGAGTTTCCTTTTCGTCAGGAAGAAGAAGGATGCTAAACAAGCCTATAACTAGGAGGAGAAGCAACAAATAAACTATTAGCTGTTTTTGTCTCATAAAAGAATCGCAGAACAGCAGAATATAAGCTTAAGTTGTCATATAAAACGACAACATTTAAATAGCTGAGAGCTGGCAGAAAATAGTGATAGAGTGGTTACGTGAATGGGGGTTGTCTGCAAAAGAAGCAGAGATTTATAGCATCCTAGCCAAGTCTGAAGAAATAACTGCAAATGATCTTGCGAAGCAGTCCTCATCAAATAGGACTGTAATTTATAATATCTTGCAGCAATTGGTTGATAAAGGCCTGGTGTGTTATGTGCATAAAAAAGGAAAGAGGTTTTTTTCTATAACTGATCCAGAATCATTATTGGTGAAGATAAAGGAGAAGGAAGGAGTCGCCAGAGACCTGATGCAGTCTATCAGAAGAATCAAGAAAGCAACGCAGCAAACCAGAAAAGTGGAGGTTTTTGAGGGCATTGAAGGTGTAAAGATTGTCTTTGAGGAAATTAGGGCAGCCAAGAATTTGAGAATTTTGAATGCAACTGGGAGAATATATCAATATTTGAAGTATAGTGCAAAGCATGTCGCTAAAGACATCGCGAAAAAAAAGCAGTTATGGACCATAGGTACACATGCTATGAAAAAAACACCGCTCAATAAACTTGGGCATATAGGTTCAAGGAGAAAGTTTCTTCCAAGAGAAGCAGATAACTATGCGACAACATTCATATTTGACGGCAAGGTGATCATTCAGGTTTTGAAAGACAAGCCTTTTTCCATAAGAATAGAGAACAAAGACGTTTATGAGGGATATAAAAAAGATTTCGATGTGTTATGGAGTAAATTATGAAAATCAAGCTTCTAGTTGTCGGAAAATTAAAAGAAAAACATTATCGAGAAGCCTGTGAAGAGTATCTGAAGCGTCTGCAAAAATACTGTTCTCTGGAAGTGATTGAAATCAAAGATGAAGGCAAGGAAAAAGAAGCAGAAAAAATCATAGCCAAATCTCAAGATGCTTATGTCATAGTCCTAACGGAAGAAGGGAAACAATATACTTCAATTCAGTTTGCAACACTACTCAAAAAAACAGAACATAATATTATTTTTATCATGGGTGGTCCTTATGGTTTGGATGATGTGGTCAAGAAAAGAGCTAATCTTCTGCTCTCATTGTCTGTTATGACTTTGCCCCATGAATTGTGTCGCGTGGTATTCTTGGAGCAGTTGTACAGGGCTTATACTATTCTTAAAAATGAAAAATATCATCATTGAGGAGCATCTAAAGGCTTAGCAGAGTACTGATGAACTGAAGAAGATAACTCTTGAGAATATTAAGCTCCAATTCTAAGTTCCAAAGCGCCCATTCTTGTTTCTAAAATACTAGTTCGTTTATCTAATCTGTGGATATCTCTTCTAACTTCTTTTAATTCTATTTTAATCTCACTAATATCAACTAGTGCTCTATCTAATTTTTGGACAATACTTCCAACTGACTTAGCCATGCCAAGAAGAGTTATTGCTCCCCCGAAATAAGGAATTAATTGTATGATAAGGGGAGTATGAAAAAATCCAAGGGTTCTAGCTAAGAGCCAGAAGAAAATAATAGCAACACCTATCCAAAAGACTACAACCCAGTTAATCTCTCTTTTGCTCATAACTTAGAATAAGAGGAACTTCTTTATATATTTTGCTTAGAATTTTCCGGAAATCTTTCGGTGAAACATAATAATCTTCTGCATCTATCGGAAAAAATACGAAAAATAAAGGCTAGTTTTATAAATAAGTAGATTCTTTAAAACTCTATGGCAAAAACACTTGCGCTTGATAAGGATGCATATCAGCTCTTGAAAGACAATAAAAGAAAAGATGAAAGTTTTACTGATGTCATTAGAAGAATATGTAGTAAATAAATTAAAAGTTAAAAGAAGTCTCAATACACAGATTCTAGACTACAGAAATCTTTATTAACACCTTTCTAGAAAGAAAGTTGATGTTACACGCGATGAAAAACAAGCTCGAGCGTTTCGAGTCTATATTCTATGTTATTGCACGCATACTTATTGGTTTCATGTTCTTTGCCCACGGTGCCCAAAAAATCTTTGGATGGTATGGTGGCAATGGCGGAGCAGCGCTCTTCTCATTGATGGGTGTGGCTGGCTGGATAGAAATCATTGCAGGTATTTTAGTGCTAGTTGGTCTCTGGACGCGATTAGCAGCATTTTTCTCAGCAGGTCAAATGGTAGTGGCTTATATTATGGTCCATGCTGGCGGCGGATGGAATCCTCTAGTCAATAAAGGGGAGCTTGCATTGTTATATGCTGCAGCATTCTTGCTGTTGTTAATACATGGTAATGGTCCTTTCAGCCTTGAGAAAGCATTCTCCAAGAAAGAAAGATTCTAATATTTTACAACTCTCAAGCGACACCACAGATTTAAATAGCTAAAGTGTGCTCTAAAACGAGAAGGGGGTGTAAAAACATGGCGAAAAAAATGATGAGTTCCATGTCGTCTAAGAAAGGATGCTCATGCAGCATGGGTAAGATGATTGTTGGTGTTCTGTTGATGGCTGCAGGTCTCTACGCTATTGTGCAAGGATTCCAGATGCAGACAAGCTTCGAAGGCATCGGCATGCTCAAGATTTTCCTATACTATGTAGTTGGTATCTTCTTGATTGCAGTCGGAAATTTCTTCAAGATGGCATCATACATGTGTTGTGAAGCACATAGAATGATGTGTAAATAATTTCTTCTTCTTTTCTTATTTATTTTCTACCAATTGTTTAGCGGCAAGCAGCTCTTCCAGTCGTGGAGCTACATCACGAATCAAGCGTCGCTGGCAAGCATTCAAAGCAGTTTGAGGGACGACTATGCCTGATGCTAATTGTTTAAATCCAAGAACATAAGCAACTGTTGCTGTACAGTCCCAAGAAGTTGCAGCGTGACGGGAAGGTCCTACAAAAAGATCAACGGTTGTTCCATTGCGATGTAATATGTATTGGTTATAAGCATGACAGAAGTCAATACGCATGAAAAAAGGCGTATTATAAAGAGAAGAAGAGCTGGGATGATGCCTACTATTGGGAGGGACGCCCAAATTTTGAAGGTAGCTGCGATCGTTGAGAACAACACCAAAGGTTGTATGACCTAGTTCAGCTCGTTCTAGAGAAATGAGGTGGCTAAAATAAGAACTTCTTAAGGCCCGTAAGGCAGCAAGAGAAGAAGAAACAGTGAATACTTTATATAGGTGCATGTTGGTAAGTGTGTTAAACTAAGGTAGGGAAGGAAATAGAGTATCTATTTATAAAGCTTTCCCTTTTGGAGTGGATAAACCTAGTCCAATTGACCATTAGGAGTATAGTGAGTTGTTAAAGGTATGATCCTCTAGATTTGAATCTTCAAGATTTTTGTTGTTCTGCCTACATTTTAGATCTAAGCATATGGTTAGCTCTACAAGAGGAACGGAAAATAAAACGTCGAGACAAATCAGAAGTTTGAGTCTACTTGACTAAGAACATTTAAATAGAAAGTCTTCAGAGAAAGGACAATGAAGAGGATATTTCTCTGGGTGCTTGTAGTCATTCTTATCCTGCTCTCTCTTGATAGTCCACAAGGTCTCATCTTTCCACTGGGCATTGTAGTCTATCTCTTTAAAGATAAGTTCGCAGTGTTGCTTGGAAAGATTCCATTGCCTGTTGCATTCATGCTCTCTGGTCTGCTGTTTGGTCTTATGACTGAATCATTCGCCATTCTTGAGAATTTGGACGCTCCGCCAGAGCAAAAAATCCTGCTCCATCCTAACCCAGCAGTGGATCTGTTCATGGGAGCGTTTTATTATGGGATGTTTATCTTGGCATGGTTCCTTTTGCTGAGAAAATATAGCTTCTCAAAAAAAGCAGTCTTTATCATTTCTGGCATTTTTGGGTTGTTTACCGAGCAGCAAGGCGCGGTTCTTGATGGCATTGTCGCAAACCCTTTACTTGGTCTAATCATGGCGTTCCTTATTATGAGTGTGTATGGGTTGTTTCCCTTGCTTGCATATATGCTGACAGAAGAGCGGTTCAATGACCGCCAAAAGCCGACAGTTAGACATTATGTTTTTGCTGCTCTGGCGCTCTTCCTCTTTTGGGCAATCTATGGCAATTTCGTGCATAAATGGCTTCTTATAGTGTTTCCTAAATAGCATTTTCTTAAAAGGAAAAGAGGAAAATGGTCTATAAATTGGCTATAGGTACATTTAAATACTAGAAAAACAAGATATCTGCATAGTATACAAATGAATTCTCTTTCTAAGGGATACAGTTGTAGGACTACAGAAATAAACCAATACACAAGGTGTAAACAACAATGAGAGATAATGAAGGATTTGGAAATAGAGGCCCAAGAAATTTCGGCCCAAGAGAAATGCATAAAGCAGTATGTAGCGACTGTCAGCAAGAATGTGAAGTACCATTCAAGCCTGCTGAAGGTAAGCCTGTCTACTGTCGAGAATGCTATCCAAAGCACAAAAAGTTCTAAGAATAACACTTCTTTAGAATCAAAAAGACTAACTTTTTTCTTTTTTTTCTTTTATTCGTTCTAACATCATTAAACCCATTCGTTTGTCTCGTCAGTGAGAACTAGAGTACTAATAAAATAAAAAAATATAAATCTTAAATATCCGCTTTAGTGGAATATTCATCCGCTTCAGGATCATAAAGTATGCCTTGTAATTCACGTACTAATTGATCAGATAATTCAGTAGCTTCACTCCATACAGGAATATCACTATGGGGAAAATTAATATTTACTTCTGAAACAACGTCAAAACCAGCATCATCCCAATTAGGTCCATCTTCTGGGTTATCAACTTTCTCTACATGAGGGGAATAAAAAACGCGAGGCCAAGGATTGCTTGCTCTTTCAAAAATTAAATAATCTTTATGTTTCTCAATGCTAGTGTAACCTCGCTTCCGCATTAAATATTCTAAACCCGTTGGTTCTTCTTCAAATCCTACAAAAAGATTTAGAGTCATGTTAAGCTGCCAACGCGTAACCCTTTCCTGATGGGAAAACAAGTTCGCCTCTGAAAGGTTCATCTTTTTGATATAAAGGGGATTGATAAGCTTGATTAACGACCGTTGCTAATTTACCTGCTGTTTGTTTGCCTGTAGCTCCTCGATAACGAGCTTGTAAAACATAGTTCATACCAGCATCTTGAGCTTGTCTGACAATGGTTTTAAGAGCAGGATCTCTTTGTGTTGGTAGATTTTTTACACCTTCTATAACAGAGATCTCTAAATCATTAGGTGTTTGGGTCATGCTTCTGAGGGCTGGTAATTCTGGTTCAATATTCCTATCCAAAAATGCGTATGCAGTGCCTCTTTTCATACCTAATACTAAGCTAAACTCATATATAAACCTTCCTATTTTTACTACTCTAAAGTGATACTATATAAGTACTCAGAAAAGCCATTTTAAGAAGCTATACAAGCAAGGTAAACAAAATGCAGCTACGGGGAATCGAACCCCGATCCCGACCTTGGGAAGGTCGTATTCTGCCACTAAACTAGAGCTGCACAAGACACCTTCTATGCCTAACCTTTAAATAACTTATTTTCTCAGAAGAATCCATGAAATCACTCGTTCAAGCATGGATCAACCCAGTCTATTTGACAGAGAAGAAGCTGCAGCAGATCAAAGAGCAGTTTGCGAAGAACAAGCCGTTTCCACATGTTATTTTTGAGGATTTCTTGCTTCCTGAAAAAGCTGTAGAGATAAGAAAAGCTCTGATGACCTTGCCTTTCGAAGAGAAAGATGCAGACTTGTTTTTCTTCGCTCAAACAGAAGATTTACTTCAAGTCAGCGAACTTCTTATCAAAGAATTTCTCGAGATGCTTCAATCAGAAGAACTGCGCAAAATCTTGACAACCATTACAGGAAAACAACTGGTCAAAAAGATAGATGCGTTTGGCGCAGTTTATCCGCCAACAGGCTATTTGTTGCCGCATGATGACCAATTGGAAGGGCGTTCCATTGCTTATGTCTATAATCTCTCGCAAGGCTTCAAGAAAAGCGATGGCGGTGCCTTGGAATTATTCTCAACAAAAAATCATATACCTCAAGAAGTAGTCAAGTCTTATCCTCCTAAATGGAATGCTTTTGTCATCTTTGAAGTCTCTCCTGATTCATTCCATCAAGTGTCAGAAGTGAATACCAGTAATCCAAGACTAAGCATAGCAGGATGGTTCCATGGCAAGCGATGACAGAACAAAAATAGAGAAATGGCTGAATCCTATCTATTTGCAGGAAGAAACAATGCAGGCGCTCAAAAAGGCATTTGCACAGGAAAAAGACTTTCCACATGTCCAGTTGCAGGATTTCTTCAAGCAGGAAAAGGTAAAAACATTAGCGCAGCATATGCAGCGAGCGCATTATCAACAGCATTATACCCCTGACAAATACAGCTATGCTCTTGCCGATGAGATAGGTGCATTGAGAACTATTCAGGAAGTCTTCCAGGACACTATATTTAAGCTATGGGTGGAAGAGATTACAGGTAAGCAAATTAAGGAGTGTCAGATGGAAGTAATTCGGTTTGCCCATAAAGATTATACCCTAATTCATGACAGTGAAACGCCGGAAGAAGGAATATTAATAATTTATAACCCTATGTTGCCTTGGTCAGCAGAAGCTGGTGGGTATGATGTTTTCACAATGCCAGAAAAAGATCCATTGATTATTCAACCGCAAGCAAATACATTAATGCTAATCTCTCTCACCGAAGAAATCAGGCATTTTGTGAAATATGTAAATAGTCTTTCTAAAGAGAAAAAGAGATATTGTTTCAAGATAACATATACCACTTCTAAGTAAATACATAGAGAAATCTTTAAATAGAGAGAAGTAACAGAACATTGAATAAAATAAAGGAGCATATAGCTATGACACAAACACAAACAAAAGCAGTACAAGCGTATCAATTACCAGGAAATCCAGTTATTCCAGTTCCTATTCTAGGAAATCTACTCTATGACGAACGAGGGGAAGAAGCAGTTGCTATTCTGAATGCAGCATTTAGAGGAAGAAAAGGTATAAAATACACAACAAAACATAAACCGAGACAACCACTTACTAGGTCAAATACAGCAAGAAATATGTTCTTTCATGATCTCTTGAGAGAACAGTTCACAAGTGATAACTTGCGAGTGCAAAGCCCAGCTGATATGGTTCGTTATTGGGATATATTGTTAGAACAAGACACAACCTATGCAGACTCAAATACTATCGCTATCTTCCCAAATCCTGGACCTAATGAAAATTTAAGAATTGAAGTATTGCAAGCGTTAGGCAGGACAGCAACCACAGTGCCTTTGTTAGTCTCAGGTCTTAAACCTGTCAAAGTTGATACTGCAGAAGGATGGACTCTGAAACGAACAGATTTTACTACAGTCAAAGAAGCTCCTTACTTACAGAAAGATGGAAGAGTACGCTATGATTCAGCAACACAAGATCTTGTAGCAGCAAAAGACAATGAAGATGGTGTTCAAATTTATGTTCCAAATGATCAGTCAGGTCTCCGTAGGGCTGGCCGGGACGGGGGCAACTTCCTCAACTTCGGGGTCGGCGGGCTCTTGGATTCGAATGCTGTCGGTCGGGTACCACTAGTCCAAGACCCGAAGGGTTGCGCCGAAAATTTGGATGCTCTAGTAGAATCTATCCATGCAGAAAGAGAAAGACAAATAGCAGAAGTAAAATCCAGACATAAAAATACAAACATGAAATAGCATTGCATTATTTACAAACAGGACAATTCTAATTATTTTGTCTTTTTTTGTTTGCTAATCTATCATACTAGCTATAAAAATAATTGCTAAAGATACAAAAAAGAAGAAAAGAAAGGCTCAACCCGAACCTAAAAGGAAAAAAAGAAAGATAAAGAAAGTGCTACTGGCAATTACCAGTCTTCGTTATCTTCATCATCAGTATCATCTTCATCTTTATCTTCATCATCGTCGCCCATAGCGAATAAATGCATCCAAAGTTCTTCTTGCATGAGTTTTCACTCCTTGCTTTGTTATGGATCTCTTTCCTTGGAAAGATGCCTTGGACATAGCAAACCACTATTTAAAGCTATCTACGGGCTGTAAAGAGTGCGTTACCATTGAGAAATGAAAGAGAGGAAAATTTATATATTGTGAAGTATGCAAATCAATAATGTCACTAGAGTTATTAGTCAAGAAAATAGCCATAGTATCAGCATTAACACTAGCATCTTGTAAAGGGTTAGAACCATCAGATTATATCAGTGTAGGAGCGAATACTGCCTTATCAACGGTTCCTGGGTTGTCATTAGCACAACGGGCAGGACTTTTAGCAGCAGGAGGTCTTGCGGATGCACAGACACAACACACTTTAGCTAAAGAATCAGCACCAAATGTTACAGTTAACGTTAACCAGACACAGCCGCAAACACCTTTCTATTCGCTAAATTTAGAAAATCTTGGCTTTCTCGGTATTAATGCCGAAGATATTGATATGCATGGTGACGACATCATTTTTTCTCAAAACTTAGGTAATAACTTTGAAATCTTTCTTATAAAGAGAGATGGCAGTGGCCTAAGGAGAATGACATACACGAGCAGTGAAAGAAATCATGGAACAGGAATAGGAGGATTATATGATGAGCGGCATCCTAAATGGTCCCCTGATGGTAAGAGATTTGCATATGATAGAAACTGTAGAGTTCAGAATTTTAGCTGTGAATCCTTTTTTATCCATAATCTTGAGACAGATAAGGTAGAACAGTATAATGTACCAGGTCTAGAAGCTATTGAAAGAGTTCCTCACTACATGAACCCAAATGCTCCAACGGTTAATTCTCCGCTATACTTCTTTGGAGTTGATGGATGGAATGCTAATAACAACTCACTATTCTTAACATTTCAATCTTGTACTACTAGACTTAATTTTATTTATCAGGTCGATCTTTCTACACTAGTTATTCAAGGTGATAACCTTACAGAACGTAGCAAAAACAGTAAGGTTATACCTGTCAATAACTAAACAGTTTGCGTTACCATTTCTAAGTAGCTCGGATCACTGAGAAATTGCTCTCGTTTCAGGTCATCAATAATGTAGTAGACTTGCTTGGTTTTCAAGGGATACTGTTCTTCCATAGTCTCTAAAAACTCTTCCAGTTCTTTGAGGTCATGGAACACGCCTTCTAAGAGGTAGTCATAGCCATTGTTGATTCTATAGGCAGAATTAATGGATTTATGCTCCAGAATAAAAAGGCGAAACTGCTCGCGTTGTTCCTTCGCTAGTTTTACAATAATCTGTGCCCTCGCGGTAAAGCCAAGTTTGCCAAAGTCAAGCAAGGTTGTATATTTAGTCATCAAGGAAGAGGGTGTCTTCATCTGGTCAAAGATCGTAGAGACAGGGATGCCTGTCTTTCTCGATAAAGTGGTCAATTTCATGCGTGCATTGTCTCGAAGATAAGACAGCACTAAAAGCTCCTTATATAATAGTTTGTTCATAGTCTCGCCTCCTTTGCGAAATGGTTGGAATATTTCTAGAGAAAGCGGAAGAAGATTTAGATATTGTCATTAAATTATAATAATAGCTTGAAATATTAGAATAATTAGAATATATACAGTATAGCCCTCAATTATTTATATAAAACCGGAAACTTTTCAGTATGCAGAGGAAAGTCAATCAAATAGGTCCTAGTACTTTGATGGTTTCCCTGCCTAGTAAATGGGCGAAAAAGTACAATATTAAGAAAGGGGATTCGCTAGAGATAGAGGAACTAGAGAAAAATCTCCTCCTGCATCAGCCAGAGAGTAAGGTTCGTGAAGGTTTGAAGGTGTCTCTGGATCTGCATGAGCTCAATGTATCGCTTATATGGTACCAGCTCACAGCAGCCTATCGCTCAGGTGCAGACGAAATGCATCTGAATTTTTCAGAGGAAGCAGTCAGGGATGATAAACTTGACAAAAATAGAGAGATACACGAGCTGCTGCAGACAATTACTGATAGATGCATTGGGATGGAGGTGATACGAAACACGCCATCAACATATATCATTAGGGAGATATCTTCGATTAAACAGGACGAGTTCGCAATCATCTTTAGGCGTATATTCTTCTCTCTGCAGGTGATGTTTGACAATATCATCGAAGGAATAGAAAAGAAGAATAAAAAGATAATCCATCATGTGGCGTACTATGCAGATATTCAGATCAATAAGTTTTCAGATTATTGCATGCGTATTCTGACAAAAACAAACGATCCGGCAACAATGCTGACAAGTGTTATCTTTAGATTGGAGGAGATAGGGGACTCATTAAAGCACTTGGCAGATCATCTCTTAAAGAAAGAGATTAACGAGGAGATCCTGGATTTTATTAGGAATGGTAAGGCCTTTCTTGCTACAATGGAGAAGTTCTATTTCACAGGAGTAAAACAAGATCTCTTGGCGATGGAAAAACAGAAAATACTGCTCATGAAGAAAGAAGAGCTGTTGCAGAAGAAAGCTGATGTTGTGACTTGTTTTCTACTGAAGAATATGATACGGCAAATTCTCAGTGTTGTTGAAGCGAAATTGACTATGCTCTTTAGTCAGGCAGCAACAACCAAGTCTTCAAGTGCTCGGCAGGAATCATAGAGTTTTGGATTGCCAGTTCTGAGTGCAACTAGTGCATGAAGTGCCTTTTGGCAGTAGACTTTTTTGCGTTGTTCAAGTGTATCTGGCTGTAACGCATCTGAAGATCCAAGAACAGCACCCATCCTATGAAGGTGGCGATAAGCAGCTGCTGGTATATAACAAGAGAATAGCCATTCTTCATAAGCTCGATTTGGAGCAAGAGAGTGATGTGCGCATTGAAGAAGTTGGTGCATGAGTGCAGAGTCAACAGAGTAATAGTGGTTTTCCAAAAGATCGACAAGATCAAATTCTGCAGCAGCTAGAGTCATATGTTCTGGATCTAGAAGTGTCAGAGAATCACCATGAGTATAAATATTTCTGGGATGATAGTCTCCATGAATAAGCATGCGTGGTTGATGATCTAATAAGCCTGCAAGAAATGAGGAGCGTTGAGCAAGATGTTCTTGCTGTGTTGTGTCAGAAGTAACTCTATGCACAAATTTTTCTCTAAAGAAACGAAGATAATTGCGTTCATCGATAAGACCAGAAGGCAAAGTATGTTGCGCTGCGGTTGCTGTTGTTTGAAATCTATGAATAAATTCTATAGCTCGCTCTAAGAGCAGGGATGGGGATGTATGACACAAAGCCTCGTCTAGGGGAATGCCTTGGGCACGTCTGGAAACATAGACGGGTGATGCATCTTGAGAAATATAAGCAAGAGGTTGTACAACAATGGAGTCTCCATGAAAAAGAGTATGGAGCCATCTGCTGAGTGCATATTCTTTTGCAAGATAAGAAGGAAATTTGTTCTTCTTGAAGATGAAAGTGTCATGTAAGATGCCTTCTCCTCCTATCTCAAGAACTTCATTTCTTGATTCTCCAATACGATGGAAGCGTTGTTGCAAGACTGGATCGCGCAGGATGAGTTCAACAGTGTTTTCCCATTGTTGCCTGCTTTTCTTGGCATGATCTGGTCTTCTTCTGCTCTGAAGGTCTAGGAAATAACTATAGAGACAATTAATGGGTATTTTAAGAGGATCATCTGCTGAACAAGCAGAGGAAAAGGCTCTTTCTGCTTCACGAAGATTACCTCTGCTAAGATAAATAAGACTCTGGCCGAGAGAGAATTCAGCGCTATGATGAAGTCTAACAAGATGTGTAGCAGCATCCTCATACAGGCCGCGTATTCGATTCCAGATCAAAGCAAGAGGTCGTGTTTGCTCATATGCTTCTAACAATGGCACTGCTCTTCGAATGGCTTGCTCATACTGTTTCTGTGCAAGAGCAAGAGAGACTTGTAATCTTCTTTGAGCAAGAGGATCACGAGTTAAGGGGATAAGGTCTTCGAGGAAACGAATATTTGCTGTTCTTGTCTGTTCGACTCTTTCCTGTGCGCTGCTTCTGGAAAATAATTTTTGTCCTATCGTCAATCCGCGAAGAGCAAGAGGAAATCCTTGCCGAGAGAACATATTGACTGGTTGATGAAGCAGATTGGTCAAGAGCGTTGAGGTGATGACTCCAAGAGAAAGGGAGAAATAAGGTTGAGGCAATAAGTATTCATAGTCATAAGCTTCAGTGCATACAGCGCCAAATAAGGCTGCGATGCCTCCAGCACATAAGGATGATAGGCTTTTAACGCGATGTATTCTTTTAGATAATGCGATTTCTGCAGCACTAATGGTATCTTCTAGACTCATGAATATTAGCTTTTAATCAAGACACTAAATCCGGCAGTAACCATGATGCCGACAGCAAAACCAATCAGGAAAGGAATAAATCCAGACGTGCTATCTTCGTCCTCTGCTGTTTGTTTTGTTTTTGAAGTATCTTCTTCAAGGTCTTCATCCTTATTGCCGCTGGAAGTATCAATCTTCTCATCATCTGACTGACTAGAAGGTTGTGGAGTAGGATCTAAAGAATCGCAGGTGTCATCTTCATCGCTATCAATAGGGCAGCCATTAGCATCAACATCGCAGACACTGACAGTGCCTAGGCAGGCATCTTCACCATCTGGAACACCATCACCATCTTCATCATGTTCATCAACGGGTTCTTCCTCTTCCTCTGCTTCTTCGACAGTGAATTCAAATAAGAAGATTTCGCCATGTTTTCCGCCATAGCGATCATTGCCTTCAACAAGGACTTTTACTGCACCAGTGCCTGTGTCATCAACAGAGATACTCGTTGTTTTCTCTCCTTGCTGCGCAGGAAGAATCTCGCTGATGGAAGTTGACTTGTCGATGTTAAGATCATCAGAAAGGATTTTGATGGAAATATCTTCAAATTCAATATTAGAATTGCTTTCAAAATTATTCTTGATTTTAAAACGAAGATCATAGTCTTCATCCATAAGTATAGTGACAGCTTCGTTTGCGTCAATGCTGCTAAAGGAATTATCTCCTGTTCGTAGTTCAACGCTTAAGATCTCAATGTCATTCTTGACTTCAAGTTTCAGGAGAACAGTGCCAGTCTCAACAGGTCCTTCCTGACTATTGCCATTGGACTCATTGACTTTTGTTGCAGTAAACTTCAGAGTGCCTATATCTACAGGACCACGTGGTTCCAAGTCTTCATCAACAGCATCAAAATCTTCCAGTCGAATGTTCACAGAAACTGGTCGTGGCTCACTGAAATTAAGAGAGGATGGTGTGTCATTGATTTCAACACCTGATTGACGAAATCCATTCTGAGGCGTGAAGACAGGCTGGATATTTTCGAAGTGAATGTCAGCGCCAAAATTGTTTCTGATGGTAATAGTTCTTGTAAAAAGATCTTGCTTATGCGAGTTTCTGCCGCCAAAGCTGAGTTCAGAACCGCTCGTAATGTCAAAATCTAGAGCATTCACTGATGTAATGGCAGATATGAAAAGCGCACAGAGAATACCTAATAACAGTGATTTCATAGTGTTGTGATACTATTGGTCAGTGATTTATAAAGGTATTGCCAAATATGCCCATATCTTTAAAAAGTAAAAAGAATTGTCATTAAAATGTATAATGCAAAGAACCAATATAGTAAACCCGGTGCAGGATATAGTGTTGTAGCAAGATATGGTGCTAGTGAAGGTGCTGTATATAGTGATGAAGGTGCTGTATACGGAAGTACCGCGCTAAGAAAAAATACTAGATATTTGGGATGTACATGCAGTGGTAATAGTCCTTGTCGTGGAACATGTCGTACATTATTCGTGCAATAGAGTAACATAAATTTATATAGAAGAAGGAAGTCGTCATCAAAAATGAAACGGATTTCATCCTATTCGCTAAAAAATGGACTTATACACGGAGAGACATGGCAAACATCTCCTTATATTGGCGTTACTGTCGGTACATATCATTATATTTTCCCAACAGCTTCTTTAGCAGAAAGAGGAGAAACATTTGCTGTCAGGTCATGTGGCCTACAAAGAACACTCCCCTGCCATCTGAAGTATACGCAGTGGTCCATCATGAAAGAGGAGTAGCAACTGTAAGAGGAGTAAAAGATAAAAAAAGAATTCAAGCTGCAATATTGGGCTTAGCTTGTATGTTGGGAAGTGATTTAAGCGATCTTGTCAGAAGATGCCGAACAACGGTAAAAGGCAATCGTATACCATTTCCTCCAAGACTGTACGATTATGCTCGATGTGGAACAACTGGAAATGCGCCCATAGTCGCATAAGAGCACGAAACATTTAAAAACAACCAAAATGTTGCAATCCTATGAATACTCAACCAGCGATTCCTTCTCAGCAACCACCAGCGCCACAGCTGTCCGAAGAAGAGCTCAAGAAGAAATTTGAGACATTAAAAGGTCAATTAGAGAAATTCAAGAAGAAAGCATTGGAGAAGCACAAAGAGATTATTGGTATTGCCTTACTGCCTCCAGAGAAGAAAGATTCTACTATTAATGATGTCTTGGTCTTAGTAGATGACACTCAAGACTTGAAAGAAGACAAATTCATCTTTCGTGACAAAGTAGCAGCTTCTTTGGACAATATAGCTAAGGAGATTGACAAAGATCTCAAGCCGCAAACACTGATCTTGACAGAATTGCGTGAAGCCTGTTTCGACGGCAAATATGAATTGCTCAATTTGATTTCTTACAGTTTCTTTGTCTACGACGCAAAAGATCTGCTTGGCGCACTCAAAGTAAGTGAAATTCATCGATCCATGGTCATCAAGAAGTTCGAGAAATATGTAGTTAGTTATGTTGCTGTCGGTAGTTTGTTCAGGGGAGATGCAAGAAGCAATGATATTGATGTTGCAATCGTTATTGATGATACTGATGTCAAGAAAATGAATCGTCTTGAGCTCAGGGACAAATTAGGAGCAATCATCAGAAGTATGGGCTATGAAGCGGCAACTATTGCTGGCGTCAAGAAAGAGTTTCATATTCAAGTGTATATCTTAACGGATTTCTGGGATGCTATCAAGGAAGCTTCTCCAGTTATTTTCACATTTTTGAGAGATGGAGTTCCGCTCTATGATCGTGGCATCTTTATGTCTTGGAAATTATTGTTGCAGATGGGCAGAATTCGTCCATCACCAGAAGCAATTGATGTGCATATGGATATGGGAACTCGTTTAGTCGACAGAGCGAAAGGGACATTATTGACTATTGTCGGCGAAGACCTCTACTATGCAGCGCTCAATCCAAGCCAGGCTGCCTTAATGTTATATGGAGTTCCACCTCCAACGCCAAAGGAAACAGTCAATCTTATTGAAGAAATCTTCGTCAAGAAGGAAAAATTATTGGAGCAGAAATACGCAAACATTCTCGCAAACACGGTCAAGACGCACAAAGACATTGAGCATGGTGTCATCAAGGAGATTTCTGGAAAGCAGATGGACCAGTTGCTGGAAGATGTCAAAGAATATCTTGCGCGTATCAAAAAGCTCTTCAGCCAGATTGAGAAGCAGACAGAAAAGAAATTTGTCAATGAGCTCTATGAGAGCTGCATCCGTGCAGTGGAAGAGGTCTTAGTAACAGAAAAGATGCAGAAGGTCAAGCCAGAACTCGGATTGAAGCGCTTGGTCGATCAAGGAAGATTCCCTAAGAAATTCCTGGAAGACTTTAAGAACATTGTTAAGGTCAAATATGATTACACGAAGATGAACAAGCATGAGATTGAAAAGGTTCGTCGTGAGACTGCCACATTCATCAGGACAGTCGTTGAGTACGTCCAAAGAAGACGTGGTGCAGAGCTTGAGCGTGCTCGCATCAGAATCAAGTATGGTGAAAAATTTGGAGACATCTTTTTGCTGGATACTATTGCCTATATTATAGAGGATATTGATGCAGAGAAGAAGCAGGTCAATAAGGCAAAGCTCTTGGCAAATGGTGGTCTGGGAGAGATGCAAAAGAGTAGTCTAGAGGAGTTTGAGAAAGCTCTGGCTGAGACAAAAATTCCACCAAGGGTATTCATCAAGGAAAGAATATTTGAAGATTTGCGAAAACTCTATGGAAAAGACGTAGAAATCCAAGTAAGTGACTAATTTTTTCTTCAAAATTTATTTATTTACTATCAGCTATTGAAACCAGGTAGGATGCATAATCAAGAGCATAATTACAAAATAGACCAGAAATGAAATGAATGCTATCTTTCCTTTATGCTGCTCAAAGAAATTCAATGGCACCCACCTCCTTTGTTCTGTTCTTCAGAAGTATGGCTGTGTATGTGCATCATGACGAAGTGCATAAGTGGGCATAAGAGCAGTGCAAACCAGAAGAGATATTTGTTGGTGATGCCTAAAAAACTGATAGCAAGTAAAAGAAGTAAAGGGAGAGCGCAACAAAGTATCATCCAGAGAGTATGACTTTTCATATGCATTTTCTACCAGCCCTTCTTTTTTGATTATGGGATGATTGATAAATCACAATTGCGAATATGACTAAAATAGTCAGTGTTAACCAAAATCCTAAATGATGAAAGGTAGAGGAAGAGCTATGCATCATGGAGCAGGAATTTTGCGAAAGCATAGAAGCAAAGAAGAAGTTATTGCTGAGAAAGTTCACTACAAAAAACATAATCAGCGCTCCTATAATAATTCCAGTCCATAAAGATGATGTTCGCTCTTGCATAGTCTTACCTGTGATGGCTCTCGTGTTCTTCTTGAGTCATGCCTTGAGATGAGCCCATCATGTCTTGCATCATAGCGCCCATGTTACCTCCGTGCATTGCTCCATTTATCATGGTTGCACAGCCTTCAGGCATGTTGTCTGTTGAAGTCATCATAGCTCCCATTTGTTGCATCATAGGTTGCATCTGCGCTTGGTCTGCAGCAACAAGAGTGTCAGTTCCTGTAAAAATACCGACAAGTAACGAGATGCTTGCTACAGCTAAAAATGGAAATAATTTATTTCCTTTTGTTTTCATTGAATATACCTCCATAAGTTGATATTTTTCTTCTGTAGAATCACTATATAGCTCTTGTTCATAAGACCGTCCAAGACCATCATGAGCAGCAATGTTCAAGTTTTTCCCTCAGGCTGCGTAGTTGTTGTGATGAGCTCTTTTGTTTAGGAAGTGATAATAACAGTGATAAAAAGAAAAGAGGAAGCAAAACAAACAGTGTCGATGCTTCAAAAGTGAAAGTAAGAACAGCATAAGCGAGTGTTGTTCCTAAGAGCAAAATAAAGAGGCTTAGGACAGAATTTTTTGGTTGTAGTTGTCGTTGTAAAGTAAGTTTATACATAATGCCTGTAATGCTTTCTCCCATAAGGATTCCTATAAGAGTAGTATCCAGAGGAACAGCAAAAAAACTAATGCTGAGTAGAACTGTCCATGTCAGGAAAACACTAGCACATAAAGCGCAGAAAAAAAAAGGAAAAATTCTCTGCAACATTCGTTTGAAAAAAGTAAAGACAAAAAAAAGAACAGTGATAATCAATAAGATTAAAGTTATCATAGTTTCACATCCATGTCAGTAAAAAGATAAGCAATGATAATAAAATCATAATAATGCCGCTAATCAGTTTTAGACGCTTGCCTTTTATTAGTTCTAAATGCTCAAGTTTTGCAACTACTTTCTTGTTGCCAGCCATGAGTAGAATAATGATTAAAGGAACAATGAACATGAAGTTGTACAGAAGAAGATACAACACTCCTTGCAGATACTGTGTCTTGACTAAGAGGAGACTCATAATAGAAAGATAGATGCCAGCAGTGCAGCCGAAAGAACAAATGCCAACAATAAGTCCAACTAAGAAGATGGTGGGAATTGTAGCTCGTTCGAGAAGGCGTGCAACAGTAGGTTTCACAAGCTTAGGTATACCCAATGACCAAGTGCTTTTGCCATAATAACTGAGAATGTTAAAAACACCTAAAAGAAGTACTAACAATGCACCGATCTTTGCTGCAAAGTGTGGGTCTCCAGAAAAAGTGACAGCGCGAAGGATGCCAACGCCAATGCCAAAATATGCCAAGAAGATACCAACAATATAAGCAGCGCCAACTTTCAGAATGCTAAGTCTTGATCTTCGTAAGGTGAAGAGAAATGCTAGGAAGAAAAGTAATACTGTGATAGTGCAAGGATGAATACCTGCTAAGAAGGCGTTAAACAGTACAAGAAGGAAAAAGGAAGTTTGTGTTGAAGAGACTTTGGAGCTTTGTTGTTTGGTACATTCTGCAAATGATGTTTTGGTTGTGCAAGCTTGCGTAGTACTATCAGGAAAAAGCACAGTATAATCAGTCTCAAAAGGTTCCATAGAGTCTTGAAAGAGCACTAATTTTGGAAATTGTTGATCAGGATATTGCGTAAAGAGTTGTTCTAATGCTTCAAAAGGCACATGACCCTCTAAGGTAAGATCATTGATGAGAGTGACCATATGCCCCTGAAGCGAATAGGGGATGTTGTTGTTGCGAGTAAAACTATCTAGCTCTTGTAATGCTGCTTTGTCTCCGAGAATGCTTTTTTCTACAATGTCAGTTGCAGTTATGCCTTGTTTTGCAAGAAACGCCTTAAATTCTTTTAGATAAATGCTGCAATGTCCACAGCTTTCGCTTTTGTAAATAGTTACAGTTGTCGCAGAAACTGCTATGCTTCCTACAAAGAAAAAAAGAAAAAGGAAGAAAAAAAAGTTAGCCTTCATAGCTTAACAACCACCGACCATGCCAGCAGAAGAAGAGGCAGAAGATGCAGACGGAGAATATCTCGTCGCTCCTTGTGCATTGCCGTTTATATTCTGTTGTCCTACATCAGTCGCGAGATCACTTTTCAGACCGCTAATCTCAATAGCTTGAACCCCTGCCAAGATAATGAGGCCAACTAAGAGAAGAGCAATAAGTGTTTCTTTATTCATCTAACAGCCTCCCACCATGCTTGGCGCATTGCCACTTCCTTTAGCAGCGACTTGATCGGGATGCATCCGAGCCATCATAGCTTCATAGCTTTCCCCACCACCGCTATTTGTAGGGGCTTTTGTTGTTGTTCCTGTGCTTGCTCCATTAACCAGACTATTCTTCAGAGAGTTGATCTGAACAAACTGGAAAACAGAAAAAACTACAAAGACTACTACCAAACCAACTATCAATTTATTGTTCATGGGTTTACCTCCTGGTATAACTTCTCTCATCTTAGCAACCTCCAACCATACCACTGCTACCGCTGCCAGCGCTGCCACTAACAGTAACATCTTTTTCTATACCTCGGTATTCGTTGCTTCCCAAATTACTGTAGGTGAAAGGAATGCCTTTTTCTTTCATGGCTGCTGCCTTGGTGCTCATAGGTCCTGGGAAAAACAAAGTCTTCCATTTGGCAAGTTCCTCTAAGATCTGTTCGTCAGTGTATTCTGAGGCATGTTCAGTAATCAGATATTTAGCTAGTCCACGCATAGCAAAACTATGTGCACAGCCGCAAGCTGCGCCGCCTGCTTTTTGTCGATATTGGTCTGCCTGGTCTGCTGTTATCTTGCCACTCTTGATTGCGTCTTGAATCTGCTGTTCTATTCTTTGCTCATCTTCTTTGGTAAAAATAATGGACTTTGCTCCGCAGCAATATTCACAGCTGATTTGTGACGTTATCCCAATATAACGATCTAACTCTACGCCTTGCAAAGTAAGAGACTCATCATAAGCCTTTAAGACGCTAATAGTTTGGTCTGCTCTTTGCGGATCATTGGCGCTCACATCATCATAGCTAATGCCTAATTCTTTGCCATAGATTTCTGGTACTCCTGTGGGTGCTACAGATGCAGCGACTAAGCTAACTCCAGTTGCTAAAGGTATGCCTCCTGCTGCAGATGCAATAGTCAAAAGCTGAAATTGATTAAAGATCATTATAATGAATGCTGCAGCTGCTAAGAACAAAAGCAGTTTAGTATTGGTTGGTGTAGTTTCTTCTGGTCCTTTGGAATGTACATGTCTGCTTTCCATATAGGAAAGTGGCTTCATAGAGCAGCAGCGAGAGGTCGCGGTTTCTTTTTCTCTCCTCTCTCGCTCTTGACGCTCTGGCTCAGCCGTATTTGATTCTTTTCTTTTTCTCATAGATGAAAACCTCCTGAAATGTTTTCTTGGAGGAAAAGCTAGAACTATATATCACTTGTTTGTAAGACCGTCCAAGACCGAAAGGGTTATTTTTTTTTGCTAAGAAAGACGTTGTATGTTTTGCCTTGTCGCTCTCTCTGGATTAAATTCATCCTGTCAAGCTGCAGGAGAAGAGCAGAAACTTTAGCCTTGCTCCAGTCTAATCGAAAACGCAGAGAATCTTGAGTAATTTCTCCAGCTTTCTCAATCTCCGTAAGGATCTTTTTCTCATCGGGTGACAAGACTGTTTTAATAACCTTCAAATTATGTTCTTGCTCAGTTTGAGGTGCTGGTGTTGTTGCAAGTGTTGGTCCTTTAATAAGCAGCCAAACTCCAATGCTGATAAGTAATGCCAAAAAAATAGCTGCAAGGTTCAGATTGCGTTGCTCTGGGCTTGTAAAAGTCATGATATGATCTCCCATGACAGTAGTATGAGCTTCTAAAGTCTCTGCAGACAGAAAGACAGGTTTGAGAAGAAAGAGAAGACCAATATACACAAGCATCATGAAGATAAGAAGAATGCCGACTTTTGTTACTACATCAAGTCTTTTGAGTTTCTGAAGGAGTTGCATCAAAGAAAAGTTGCTTTTGAAACTTCTTAAATCTTTCTGGTACTCTTTTGAGTCTTAGACCGTCTGATCAACAAGAGATATATAACATAGGACTAGTGAAAAATAAGAAACTAAAAAACTAAGGAGGAGAAAATCATGTATGCCTACAAAAAGAAAGTCAGGATGCCTATGATGAAGGCAATAGAGAGAACAAAAGAAGAGTTAAAGAAAGAAGGGTTTGGTGTCTTAACACAGATAGATGTAAAGGCAACGCTCAAAGAGAAGCTCAACATTGACAGAGAAGACTATGTTATTTTAGGAGCCTGCAATCCAACATTGGCGCATCAAGCATTAGAACAAGAGCAAGATTTGGGATTGATGCTTCCTTGCAATGTCATTGTCTATGTGAATGAAGGAAAAACAATAGTCGCGGCAATAAGACCGACAGTGCAAATGGAAAAAATTGGTAATTCAAAGCTAAATGAAATTGCAGTGCAGGTAGAAGAAAAACTCAAGAGAGTTATTGATCAAGTGTGAACATGGCAAAGAACATCGAAGAAAAACTCATCACTGCAAGCGGAACGCTCTCAGGAGCAACTAGCATTTTAGGCTCTTGGCAGATATGTCATAGTATTTGCCTAGGATTGATTGCTATGCTCAGTGTGCTAGGGATTACTATAGTGGGTATGCCTTTGTTATTCTTAACGAAGATAGCAATTCCTTTATGGAGCCTAGCTTTTGTTATACTTGCAGCTACTATACTCCTCTATCTCAAAAAGAAGTGTATATCTGAGAAGATGATCATGTTCAATAGCGGTCTGCTGATTGCAGGTATTCCTTTCACAGCAGTGCAAAAATTTGCAATATTTTTCTGGATCATAGGAGGTTTCCTAGCTTTAGCAGCAATAGTCTGGTTTATACAAGAAAAGATACAAAGGAGAAAAACAAACCATGAAAATGAGTAATATAATTATGTATGGATTTTTTATTGTAATTATAGGGTTTCTGCTGTATTCTACTATGACCATTTTAGCAAAAGAAAATCCACAATCTAATAAGTCACAAAATTTGCAAGGAACGCAAGACCAGCAGTATAAAACAATCACAACAGGTACCACAGAATCTGGAGACGTAGAGATAGCATTGACTCCGCAATGGAGAGAAGGAAAACTATATATTAATTTAGCAGCGAATACACATTCTGTTGATTTAAGTCAATTTGATCTGCAAAAGCTTACCACTCTTAGTTATAACAAAAAAGATATAAAGCCTGCACCAGTGGCTAAATTGTCAGGACATCACAGTAATAATATGCTGGTCTTTGATATGATAGAGCAGCCAAGAACATTTGCTGTAATTATAAGAAATATTCCTGCAATGCCAGAACGAGTATTTGCATGGTAAAAGTGAAATTGAAAAAAAGATGGACAGAATAAAGAAAGGTATATTGATCATAGGGATAATTATGCTTATTCTGCTAGTGGGGAAAGTATTGCTCACAAAGCAGTCAATAAAGGAGACAGCGCTTGCTTCACAACTTGTCGAGCTCAAGAATGGTGAAACTTATGCTATTGAAGCAAAGCCAGTCGCAAAGATAATCGATGACAGAACCCTGACACTCTTCACCTACAACGGACAATTTCCAGGGCCTCTCTTAAAGGTCAAGCAGAACAGCAGAGTCTTTATTGACTTCAAGAATAGTATTGGTCAAGATACAACAATCCATTGGCACGGCCTTCGTCACAACTACAAATTTGATGGAGTTCCAGATGTCTCACAGCCACCAGTAAAATCTGGAGAGACCTTCCGCTATGAATTATTCTTCCCAGACGTAGGTGTCTTTTGGTATCATCCACATATTCGTGAAGACATCCAGCAAGAACGAGGTATGTATGGTATGATTCTAGTGGAGCAAGAACAAGCACAAGAAGCACCAAGAGAGATTCCTTTAATTGTAGATGATATGCTCCTCGAGAAACATGATTTTTATCCTTTCTCAGAAAAGTTCACTAATTTCGCTTTGATGGGAAGGTTTGGCAATGTCATGCTGCTCAATGGAGAAGTGCAGCCGCAGATCAAGGTAAAACAAAGAGAGACAGTTCGCTTTTATCTCTTGAACACAGCAAATGTCCGTCCCTTTAATATTTCGATAGAAAAAACAGTTCTAAAAGTAGTTGGCGGCGACATAGGTGCATATGAACAGTCATTTACAACATCCAGTGTTATCATTGCGCCAGCAGAAAGATATATAGTTGAGGCAGCATTTGCGCAGCCAGGAGAATATGTTATTGTGCATACTACTCCGGATGCAGTCTATAAGTTGGGAACTTTAATAGTAGAACCAGCAGAGGCACAACCAACAGCACAAGCATTACCATCAACAGATCCTGCAAAGTACAAGCAATACTTCGCGCAAGAACTCGACTTCGAATATACTTTAGACATAGATATGCGTGGTATGATGATGAATATGGACATGCATGGTGAAGACGAGCCTATTGAATGGGAAGACACGATGTTCATGATGAATCAGATGCATAACAGTTTGATGATGTCATGGTTTATTGAAGATAAAAAGACGGGAAAAAGAAACATGGATATTATGGCAGAAGTCAACAAAGGAGATATAAAAATAATTAGAATTAAAAACGAGAAGAATTCAGAGCATCCTATGCAGCATCCAATTCATTTGCATGGTCAACGTTTCTTAGTAGTCCGAGAGAATGGTAAAGATAATACTAATCTTGTGTGGAAAGATACTGTTCTGATTCCTAAAGGAACTACTGTAGATCTATTGGTGGATTTCAGCAATCCTGGTATTTGGATGATGCATTGTCATATTGCAGAGCATTTACATAGTGGTATGATGATGAGTTTTAACGTCAAAGAACGGTAAATTTTTAAATCTGAAAGACAAGAGAAAAAGATGGATAAACGAAAGATTGGTGTGACTATTGTTGTTATAGCACTTATATTAGGAGCTGTTCTAGTGAATCTTATTACAGATTCTTCAAATTTAGCAGAAGAAAAAAGCTGTTTTCAAGATAATGAATGTAGTACAATCTCATATACTTTAAGTGCATCACATCTAGGTATAGGGATTATTTTTGCTCTTGCGGCATTAGGCCTTTATAGAAGGAGGAAACAACATGAAAAGAATGATTATTTTAGCACTAATAAGTTTACTAGTAATCACAGCATGTTCATCAAAAAATCCTTACAAAGATATGTCTTTTAAAGATGCTTGTAGAGCGACTGGTGGGATGTGGATGAAGATGCAGCCGACCAAAGATTTTGTTCCAACTGGACAGCCAGCATGTGAAGGATGTATGCAGCGCAATGGAGATCATATTTGTGACAAAGAAACTTATCTAAAGACGTTGAAGTGATCAATTAAGGCTTCACTTTTTTTGTATGTCTGTATCTAGGATCCTCTCTGTCTAAGGTTCCCTTGCCACTGATGCCAACAAGCGATAGAGGTGTTTTCTTGAGATAATCATCTGTTGTAAAAGGTTTGCCAGCCAATGCTAATTGTTGGAATTTGGGAAAGTCAATCCATGTATGCCAGCCATCTGCATATTTGAATTTCTTTTTTGCCAGCATGACTACTCTGGAGCTGATGTGTTCAGAAACCAGTTCATACTCTGGAAGGTGTTCAACTAACTGTTTGGAGAAAGCTACAATTTCTTCATGTAACGGCGCATAAGCTCTTCCCAGTCGTTCTCGAGACGCGGCAATAGGCATATAACTTTTGACTTCTATAAAATCTGGATGGCCTTTCATGATCATGTTGGCATAGTCAGGTAATAATTCCATGTTCATACCTTTAACCATAGTCAGTCTAATGCAAGTTCTCTGTTGTTTTTCTTTCAAATAGATTAAGCTCTGGTTCAGTCGCTCCCAATAATCTGTAAATAAAGGAACATCAATCTGCTTCAATAAGTCTTTGGTTGGCGCATCTAAACTGAGATACAATTGTGTTATTGGCTTCAAGGTTTTGATGGCTTCAGGAAATTGCGCGTTCGTTACAATAAAAGTGGAAATACCTTGTGCATGAAATAAATCTAAGAGTTCATTCATTCTCGGATAAGTTATGGGTTCACCAGTCAAGGAAAGTGCTACATGTTTGACAGTTTTTGAGAGTTGATAAGAACCAGGTGTTACTTTGCCATGTCCCTTATAGCCTTCCAGTAATTTATGATGTGCTGCTAAGCTTTTCTCTAAGATAAAATCTGGTTTATCCACATCCCACTTCCAGTCTTTGGACACAGGCGCTTTCAAGTCTCTCCAGCAAAACGTGCATCTATTGGCGCAGCTCATGCTTGTTGTCATCTGCATGCATTGGTTGCTTTGAATCCCATAGAATCTTAGTTTGTAGCAGCCGCCTTGGCCTTTGATCATATTTTTTGTCCAGCCGCAGGTCTTGACTGCGCTATGGCTGCCTACCATTCTATAATGCTGCTTTTCTAGGCGCTTCCGTTGTTCTGGTGTGAGCATAGAAGAAAGGCAAAGAGCAGACTATAAAAATGTTGATGTCCAACAAAGGAAGCATAGATAATAAAATCCAGAAATTGTGTGCAGCTATTAATGAATCTCCAGATTTTGTAACTTCATCTTCATGTGCTGGAAGAATACTCTTAGTGAAATCATTTGAGAAGAAAAACAAGCAGCCAAAGGCATGGATCTGGGTAACTCATGATTTGGCAACCAAAGAAGAAGTAAGCAGAGCATTGAAAGAGTACAAAGGAAAAGAATCACTCATTTTCAAGCAGAAAAGCGCCATTCTCCACATCTATTGCAGAAGTCTGGAGAACATGCAGAGCAGCTCATAGAAATCGCAAGGAGCAGTGGTTTCAAGCGTGCAGGCATCATTACAACAAAAAAACACATAGTAATAGAAATCATTTGTCTAGAACAATTGGCAATCCCTATCTTTGATAAAAAATATTAGTCACAGAAGAATATCTCAGCTATATAATAAAAGAAGCAAACAAGAAACTAGAAAAATCTTGGGTGCCATTGGGCGGTTGCAAGAAAACTTTATAAATCGTTTTTTGTAAAGTAAAAATCATGACTAATTATCTGCATGACATTCCACCTGGAGAGGATATTCCTAAGAAAATCAACGTGATAGTGGAAATTCCCGCAGGTTCAAGAAACAAATATGAATATGATAAGAAATATGGCATCATGAAATTAGATCGTGTGCTCTATAGCGCGGTGCATTATCCAGGTGACTATGGCTTTATCCCGCAGACCTTATGGCATGATGGTGACCCTATTGATGTCCTGGTTATCTCTCGTTTTCCTCTGATACCTGGAGTATTAGTGGAGGCTCGTCCTATTGGTGCTATTGAGATGATCGACAAAGGTGAAGATGATATCAAGATCATTGCCATGAATGCAAACACTCCAACACATCATAAGATCAATAAGATTGAAGATTTGCCGCATCTCATGATTGAAGAAATAAAACATTTTTTCAAGATGTACAAGGAGTTGCAGGGTGCAAAAGTAGATGTAAATAAAACACTATCAAGAAAAGAAGCAGAAAAAGCAATTCTCCAGGCAATCAAGATGTATAAAGAAAAAAATAAGCAATAAAATAATTCTTTCTTCACTCTCGCGTGGTCTCTCATAGCGCATACATTTAAAAATCAGAAAAGAAGTGTAAACTACAGAAAGTATGATGCAAAAAAAGAGGGTAAAAAAGAACATTCTAGTAGGTATTATAGTTTTATTGGTTATGCCTTTTGTGTTTGCAGACCATGGTACTGAAGCAGCCTCTTGGTCAAAGAGCTCTTGGTTCTATTGGTCTCCCTTTATAGTGATCATTGCAGCAGCCATGCTTGCACATTATTATGAAGCGCACGGTAAGAACAAAAAAGAGCTTGAAAGCATTAAAAAAATATTATTCATCCTTATTATTCTGGTAACAGTATTTGTCACAGCTGTCATTTTTTATGAAACTGTCCATAGCAATATTAATTCATGGACACATGGTCCTGTTCACTGGCATGCAGATTTTGAAGTATGGAAATGTGATAAAAAATTAGATATGATTGATCCTAAGGGATTTGCTAACAAAGTAGGAACACCAGTGTTTCACGAGCACAATGATGATCGTATCCATGTCGAAGGTGATGTCATGCATCCCGAAGACATTAGTATGACAAGTTTCTTCAGCGTTATTGGGGGAAAAATAGATGCAACTTCGCTGACCTACCCAACTATCTATGGTTCAGTAGAAATGCGAGAAGGTATGTTATGTAATGGCAAACCTGCACAACTGCAAGTCTTCGTCTATAAAATCAGTAATCCACACAACACGAAGAAGTGGATCATGAGTCAGGAAAAAGTGGCAGATATTGAAGAGTATCTCTTGTCTCCTTATACTAATGTGCCACCTGGTGATTGTATTATTATAGAATTAGAAGAAGAAAAAGAAAAGACTGAGCGTATTTGCGAGAGTTATGAAATTGCGATGAAGAAAGGTGAGATTCAATGGCAGTGAATGCTGGTCTTCCTGGATTGGGAACAGTCTTTGCTACTGCAGCTGTTGACTCTATTAATCCTTGCGCCATTGGTGTTCTAATTCTGCTTATCTCTACGTTAATGGTGCTGTCGCATAACAGAAGAAAAATGTTGTTTATTGCTTCAGTATACATTTTATCCATTTACGTAGTGTATTTCTTGGCAGGATTAGGACTAATGGCTTTCTTGTCATTTATTCCTCTAACTGTTACCGAATATATCACCATGGTAGTCGCGCTCATCGTGATTGTTGGCGGTATTCTGGAAATTAAGGACTTCTTTTGGTATGGTCGCGGCTTGTCGTTGCGTTTGACAGGAAGCAATGTAGAGAAAATCAAAAAATATGCAAAAAACACTTCCATCCCTGGTGTTGTTGCTTTAGGAGCTTTTGTTGCTGCTGTAGAACTGCCTTGCACTGGTGGGCCTTATTTAGCTATCACAGCGCTCCTCGCGCAGAATTTTAATTTAGAAGCAATCTATCTCTTGTTGATTTACAATGTGATTTTTGTCATACCATTGATAGTTATTCTCTTGGCAGTCTACTTCGGTACAAACTTGAAGAAGATCGAGGAATGGAAGGGACATTACAAGGCATACATGCGCTTGGCTACAGGTTTAGTGATGGTTGGATTGGGTATTCTCTTGATGCTGATCGCTAACGGTACGATTAATTTGAATTAAGAAAAAGAAAACAAAAAGTTCTCATCTAAGAGTGTTTAGTTAAAAGAATTTCTTTTCTCTAAAGGATTACGATGGTTCATTGCCCCTCGTTCTTTTTTGACAGTTCTATTGGTCAAAAAACTACTTTATTATTCTCTTTCAAAATTTGGTTTATTTCTTTCAATTCCTTATTATAATCAACGGATTTCCACTAGTCTTTGACTAGTGGGCGAAGCCAGTCACAAGCTATTTCTACGTAAACATTTTAGGAAAAAAGACGCCTGCTGAATTTGCTATACCTCAATTAGAATTAGGATTTAATAGGTGGCTTGATTTGATTAAGTTGAGCAAGGTTTAATGAAGAAGTCCGATAATCTTAATAATAGTCTTCTTTTTTAATATCCTCAAGAAATTTATTCATCGGAATAATGAACCATTTAAGCATGAACAAACGTTTATTTTCATCCACTTTTTTTTTGTGAAAATAAAAGTTAATGACTCCACCAAGACTGTCTCTAATAATTAAATCCTTTATATGGTACTTATCAAATTTGTCTATCAGCCGTATTCTTTCATATTCTTTGAAAAAAAGGTTTGTTTTTGTTTTATCCCAATCTCCATCTAAACTAACACAATGTTCTTTAATAGCAATCGCAATGTCTTGAATATATGGTGCAATTTGAAACATATCAAAATCAATCAATCCCTTTATTTTGTCTTTCTCAAATATAAAATTGAATACACACCAATCTGAATGGGTAATTATAAATTTTTTCCCAAAATCAATTTTGGAAATTCTTTTAAAACCTTCCTCAAGACGAACTAGATTTTTCTCAACAAAAAGGTCAATTTCATTTTTCATCTTCTTTTCCTTAATTGCAGTCTTAATTTTTTTGAGGCCCTCTTCAATAAAAGTGTAATCATAAAAAGTTGATTTAATACCTTCAAGAGACATTTTATCCATTATGATGTGATATTTAGCCACTATTTGTGCAAGTTGTTTTATATCAACCTTTTCTGGATCGTTGTAAGTCTTTCCGTCAATTTTTTTGTAAATCCAAAAATTTAGTTTATTTATTTCTCCAATATACTCCTTCTTATTATTTTTCAATGGGATTGTTAAATCATAATCGAAATTGTTATCTGCAAGAAAATTTATCGCCTTTAACTGAATCCTTATTTTCTCTAATTCTTCTTTATCTTGAGGTTTAGATGAAAAACGAATGATGAACTTTCCCTTTTCTGTTGTTAGCTCAAAATTATAATTTGAAAGACCACCCTTTAAAGGTTTTAAATCTTTTAACATTCCAATAGAATAAAATTCACAAATTTTAATTCCATCCTCTTTTTTTAGTTCCATTTTAATCTAAATGACCTTCATTTAATAAATGTGACACTATTAATGACAGGGCCTTTGCTTCAGCTAGGTATGCTGATTCAGAATCTAGTTCGTGACCTAGATAATCACAAAATCCTCTTGGAATATTCATAACTTCATTTGGGTTAACTGGATTATCTATATCATAGTTATTTACAAAAGTCGTCTCAGCTTCGTTCAAATCTCTTTTCAAAGCTCCTCTAACCGCTATTAGTCTCTCTTGGCTATCTCTGAAAGAATGGAGTGCTGACCTTACATCACTTGCTAAATACCCACAATTAGCATCTGGAATTGATCTCCCGCCAAGATAGTCTGGAAAGGGATTTTTGTCATCTGCAAGAACTTCAAGAGCATTAACAACTTTTCCTGCACATTCTGGATAAGCTTCTCTTACCCTTTTAGTTACTAAAGGGTCTACTGTAACAATTTTTGTTGCTCTTTGAGCTTCTTCTTTTGTTAATATTTGGGAAGCGTCAGTATGAAGTTCAAGACCCCCTCTCTTCATAACCTCAACAAATCCTTTTGGAGGAACCCATCCATATTTTGTTGCAAGACTATTTTGAGCATCATTTTCACCTAATCCAAAAGATCCTCTTGCAACTACAGAGGCCTCTTCTCCTTGGCTTTTGTAATGGCGGTCTAAAGCAGAAGCTAATACCCTGCTTCTTTCTTTTCCTGCATTACAAACGACGTATATCTCTTTTTTCATAATCATTTATAGATAAACTACTATATAAAGCTTTCTATTTGTCACTACTTAAGAGGGGTATATTAATGTGAATAAAGAATGTTTTATAAACTCCCCTACTTTCAAAACTCCCTTTAATGTTACAATGTAGTGTATACGTGTTTAGCTACTCCAATCAGAGGTTAATTTGACATTCTTTTCGCTCAAAAGTTTTAAGAAAAAGGAAAAAAGAGGCAAAATTGGGCTCCGTTTCAAAATGAGCTAAATAAGTACTTTATATAACTGCTTAGAAGTAGGTCTGAGAAGAACTAGAGTAAAAGTCATACAAAGGGTTTTAAGCTGAAAAAAGCAGCATAAAAAGATGTCTATACTTAGTTCAGAATACATCAGAAAAATTCATCATGCATTGAAAAATAGGAAAAAAGAAGCAGCTGTTTCTTTAGATCTCGGAAAGACACTTACAAAAGTACAGCTCACAGAAGAAGGACCTCTCATTGAAGGAAACATAATCCTTTTGCCAAAAGTACGGGACAAGGACAAGAGCTGTTATTTGATCAAGGGAAAAAGTGTTGAAAAAATGCAATATTCCTCTCCAGAAACAGGAGAATTCTATAAATTGATTCCAACATCTGGTCGCCCACTTTTGCAGATATCTGGTACATCCATGCACAAGCAGCCATTTATCGAGAGAATTGAGAAAGAAAAATTGAAAGGAAATATTTTAGATGCTGGTACAGGATTAGGATATACAGCAATGACAGCGGCAAAAACAGCAAAACAAGTGACAACTATTGAGCACGATCCAACAGTCTTAGAATTGCAAAAGCTCAGTCCATGGTCGCAAGAACTATTCACCAGAAAAAATATTACACTATTGGAAGGTGATGTCACACGACTGGTGAGAAATGCACCTAAAGAGTCGTTTGATACTATTATATATGATGCTGGCACTCCGCGTTCTTCTGGATTATTTTTTTCTACAGAGCATTATGCTGAAACCTATCGTGTCTTGAAGAGAAATGGCAAGCTCTATCACTATCTCCCGAGACCGCAAATCGAGCAGGGAAGAGACTTTGCCAAGGCAGTCATAAAACGATTGGAAGAGCTAGGGTTAAATTTAGTAGAAAGAAATGAGAAGGATTGTTATATTATCATGCAGAAAATATAGCCTCAGGAAGTTAGAGTAAGATTTCTATAAGTCATAGTGACTGGTTCCCCATTGCTCAAGAGTTCAGAGATTCTTGCTCTGCCAGAGCCGTTTAATTTAATTTTGACCGTTAGATCGCGTTGAGGGAAACTTGCGCCACGCTCAAAGAAATATTGCTCAATACCATAAGTAATTCCCATACGGTCGCCTTGTAAATAAGTAATGTGGCCCTGAATAAAGAGAATATCAGCAGAAGGTTTTTCTAAAGAGCTGGAGGCAAAGCGCGCTGTGTTATTCTGATCCTCTTGAAGAACAACATAGACAGTATCGCCTACAGTTGCACCTAGAATAGCAGGAATCAAATTGATCTCATAGCGAATGGTGATATATTGTCCTCGAAAGAAATCAAAAGGATCAACAGGCTGTGTTGCTAAGATAGTGCTTTTGCTGCCAAGGAGAGGAGCTGAGACATACAGGAGAAAACCTCCCAAGACAACAAGAAAAAAGACAAGAATAATCCAAAGCTTGCGATATTCTTGGCGTGCCTGAGCAGGAGATAAGACCATGATTAAGTTCGCATTTGTTTAAGGATGCTTCTTCTCCATCGTTCAATAAACAATCCGCCGAAAATGAGAATGATGCCTCCAACAATGGACATAAAGGCAAACCCGAACTGTCCACCAAAGTCCATGGCAAAGCCGATATACCTAGTAATAATATCAAGGCTGAAAAATATAATGCCTAAGTTAACAAGAGATGATGATTTATAGCGCGTCCCATAGCCAATGACACCTAAAATGACTAAGATAAAGAGTGCATTATCAAAGAGCCAAAGTCCCCAGATTCCAACTCCCATTGCTTTGCCATAGCCACCAAGAAATCCATAACCATTGCTTGAAGTGACTAAACTTGCTAGACAAATCAGAACAATATAAAGCAAGGAAAGACTGACAAAACCAAAAACTTCTTTCTGTGATAATTTCTGCCTGCCTGTTGCCCTTGAGATGCCTATCATAGCAATAATGAGGGAAGGTGCACCGAGAACAAGCAAAAAGAGCAATCCTTGGTTGGAAAGACTAAATCCTTTTGGCCAGAGCATCGGTAAGAACGTTTGGAAGCTTAAGATATAAGTCAAGATTAAGATATACAATGCAGTCCAATAACGGTAGACTTTGGCGAAAGGATGATTAGTCGATTTATGAATCTGAGTGAGGCCATACATGCCAATGCCTATAATCAAATAAAGAACAGTTAAGATGCCTATGCCAAAGTTGAAATAATCAAGAGTATGGAGAGCTATATATTGTGAGCTAATCCACTGCCAGAATTGCAGCAAAGCAACAACTAAGTTCAGAGGCGATGTAAAAACATAAGCAGCCACACCAACACCAATCCATCCTAGAAGAGACAAGTTAGCTTGCATTTGTGCAGAAGTTGAGAGATTGAAAATTTGTGCTATAAGATAAATGCTCAAGGTATAGAGAAGAGATCCAAGAAGAAGTAATGCTTCGCCAATTTTTGCATATTCTTTCGTGCGTAAGACAACACCAGCGACATAAGCTCCTGCTGTAGATCCAAGAAGAATCAAAAGTTTGAGTGCTGAAGGCATTACTGCCCAGTTTAAGGCAACCATCCAGGCAATACCAAGACCGATAAGAATGACACCAAAGGTCGCTACTACAGCGCCAAAAGAAACAGCCCCTTTTCTCCCTCGTAGCATCAGAAAGAAGAGTGCTTCTGATTTATAAGAGTATCCCTTCTAAAGGTGCAAAAAGAATATGAAAAAAGGTGAGAAAGCTTTTTAAACTCAGCATATGTAGGTAAGAGTATGATAACAACAGTAGAGGCACAAGGTGCAACAAGCACTGGTTGTATTCATCACCAGGACGCTTAATTCTTCGAGATATCTCTCTACAACGTTTACACTCTCAACAAATATGTTTGCAGAAGAGAGTTCTTTGTTCCATCATCACTGTTAACGTTTCTCATTACAATCTATTCAGAGACTAAACATCTGGAGATACACATATAACAACAACCTTATGGAGGAAACAACAATGAAAGAAACATCGGAAAGAAAGCAAGAAATAGTGGAGGCTAAGGTGCAAGCAAGCGCTGATTGTCTTCACTGTTCCTAAAATCAGGACCTATAGTGAAAATGACTTAGTGCAGCTAGTAAAAGTCTACAAGTCTGCCTTTGCTGAGCGACCATGGAATGAATATATGAAGTGCTGCAGTTGCGGTATCAATTATGGAAAACGAGAAGTATGGACACCTCGAAAAATCTGCAAAAGATGTAATAAACCATTAATGCTGAGAGAATTCTGGAGTTTTGGAGAGATTGAAAATGATTTGGTCTCTGGTCTCGCACAAAAAAACCCGATAGTACTCGTTGCCAACAATGGAAAAGGGCTGGTAGGATTTACCTGGGGCTATCAACTACCTTTAGAGAAATTTCCCTTTTTAGAAGGTAAAGTCCAGCAAGAAGCAAATTACATGGATGAGATTGCAGTAAGGGGAAGCAAAAGGCAGAAAGGAATAGGCACAGCACTAGGGCTGCAATATCTGGAAAGAGCAAGACAACAAGGGATGCGAGAGGTTGTACTCAGAACGGATGAGCGAAACGAAGCTTCTATGGTGTTGTTCAGAAAACTGGGATTTAGAGACATTCCCGACTCAAGTGATTCTCGGGGAAAAGTCTACGATCCAGGTCAAGAATTGCAAAACAGAATCTACCTCAGGAGGGACTTAACACAATGAAGATAGATGTCATAATGTTAACCAGAGATTTGCTAAGAATCCCCTCCCCTTCTGGGAACGAAAAACAAGTGGGCGTATTTCTAGCCAAACGACTAAGGAAATCATTCAAGGTAAAGCTGCAGAAAGTAGGAAATCGTTTTAATATCTTGGCAACGAAGGGAAAACCAAGATTGCTCTTGACAACCCACCTGGATACAGTATCAAAAGAACTTCCACTAAGAGAAGATAAAAAATGGCTTTACGGTCGTGGTGCCTGTGATACTAAAGGAATCATCGCTGCCATGGTCTGTGCTGCAGAAGAAGTTGTAACATTAGGAAGAAATGATTTTGGCTTGCTGTTTGATGTCAGTGAAGAATCAGATTTTTCTGGTATACAAAAAGCAATAAAGATCGTGAATCCAAAGAGAGTGATTGTAGGTGAGCCAACAGATGGCAAAATAGTCTACGGTCAAAAAGGACTGCTGGGAATAAAAATAAAATGTAAGGGTAAAACTGCACCAGGAGCAACACCAGAAAAAGGAATATCAGCAATCAATCAGCTCTTAAGTATATTAGAAATAATAAGGAGAAAAAAGCTACTAGAAGATTCAGAGCTAGGAAAAACTACAATAAATATTGGTAAGATAAGTGGAGGAGTAGCACCTAATGTAGTAGCAGACTCTGCAGAAGCCATTATTGAAGTAAGAACAATCTGTCGGAACAATAAAGTAAAAGAATTGCTGTTGAAAGGCATATCAAAAGAAAATGTGGAGATACTCTATAATTTTGAGCCAACTATAAATAGAGACAAAAGATTCTTAGCAGACTGCAAAGGCAAAAAAGAAATAGCTCCATACTTCACAGAGATGTATTTTTGGGCAAAGAAAGCAAAAGCTATAGTCTTCGGACCTGGCGACTACAAATACGCGCATACAGATAAAGAAAAAATAAGGAAAAGTGACTTGATAAAAGGAAAAAAAGCCTACCTGGAAATAATACAGCGATGGACAAAAGACAAAGACGCACCTGAGAAAGCTTTTTAAACCAAAAGAAGGGCTGTTAAGTTACCATGCAAGCGCAAATTCTCAACTTTAGAGGCGGTTTACACACCAAATCTGATAATCACATGATTGTCAAGATATCTGGCGTAGACACGCGAGAAGCAGCCATGAAGATGAAGGCTAAGAAAGTAGTCTGGAAAAGCCCTGCTGGTAAAGAAATCAAAGGTGTAGTCGCTAACGCTCACGGCAATAAGGGAGCAGTGCGTGTCATTTTTGAAAAAGGCATGCCTGGTCAGTCCATAGCCAATAAAGTTGAAGTGCAGTAATTATTTTTATCTATAAATTTTTTCTCTCATTTAGGTTTATGATAAGACTCATGTGAGCAGTTCTTTCTGCATATCTTTAAGGTCTAAAAGGACAACATTCTTTTCTTCTATGCTCTTTGAAAACGATTTTGCTATTAAGTAAAAGTATTCATCTCTCTCATTTGTGTGCCATTGGACATGCTTGCTTTTTTCTCTAAGCTCTTGCAATAAAGTATAGGGATTAACATCGTCTGTCCATTTGCATTCTACAAAAAGTATTTTGTTTTGTTTCTTGTTTAATCCGACAAGATCAATCTCTATTTCCTTGCGTTCATTATTCTCTCTCGCTGAGCCAAACCAGTTACTTAAGTAGTCCAGTTGGAAAGGAAGTTTATTCTTTTTGTTAAGACCAGTGAGAAAATCTTTGCAAATATCTTCAAACCTTCTTCCAAAGAACGTATTAAATTTACTTTCAATATCATTCATAATCTGTGATGCGTCTTTCAGGGAATAATGGGAGAATTTATCATAAACAAAGGCGAACCAGAAGACAATAAGAGGATGTGTGATATGATAACGCGTATTTTTCCGATTATCTAAGGGGCGCAGGGATGTGATGAGGTTAAACTTATTCTCCAGTTCTGCCAGGTGTCTAGTGATGGAGCTTTCTTTCATGTGAACATTGTTAGCAATTTCATTAATCTTCGTTTTTCCCATGGCAATAGAGTGAAGTATAGAGTAGTACAATGAGCTGCGCTTTCCAAATTCTTGTTTGAGAATGGTTGTTACTTCTGTTTCTAGTGGTGCGTTGTCCTGAATGAAGAGGTAGTCAATGACTTCTAAACAGCTTTTATTTAGGAGATGAAATTGCTCCATGCTTGCGTAATACTTTGGAAAACCTCCAAATATACTGTACATTTTGAGCATCTCATCAATTTTTTTATAATGAAGAATACGTAGCGCTTCAAGACTGTGTGGAAGAGAAAATGGTTGAAGATATATGGATGTCGAGATTCTGCCATAGAGCGGCTCTTTTTTATCTTCAAAGATAGTTCTAAACAAACCAATAAGAGATCCTAAAAGTATAATGTTCAAGGGAGTAGATTTGTGTTCGTCGCAGTTTCTCTGAAGAATGGAGAAAACACTCGTATCAATAGTATAAAAGTTCTGAAATTCGTCAAAAACAAGGACATAATGCTTGCAGCGCTGGAACAGAATGTCAAAGAAAACTTTCCAGGATGAAACAGCTTCTAGTTCTGTTATTATGTTGTGATGGTGTAGCTCCTCTGTAAATTCTCTTAATAATTCTACAGAGGTTTTTGAATCGTAAACAAAGAAATAAAGTGATTTTTTATTATTGATAAACTCTTTTACAAGCGTGGTTTTTCCTACTCTTCTCAGTCCGGAAATCGCTATTGTCATAAGCTGTCGTTGGGACAACTTATAGTACTCTTCGAGTTTTTGTAGTTCTTCTTGGCGATTGATGAATTTCATGTATGCACCTACTGAATATTCAGTTAGTGAATATTTATTAAGCTTTCGGTTGTGCCTTTTAACTATAAACAGACACAGTGGCTGACGCTCACGGCAATAAGGGAGCAGTGCGTGTCATTTTTGAAAAAGGCATGCCTGGTCAAGCCATTGCAAATAAGGTAGAGGTTCAGTAACTTAAGTATAATAAGCGCCTACTGATTTACAAGGCGAGAAATGTTCCATCTTTAACGATCTTAAGGATATGTTCTTTATGAGTGACACGACCGTTATCAAAAGTAATGCTATTTGTGACGCCAGGATATGCTTGAACATTTTCTAAATACTTAGCAAAATCCTCTGATGTATGTGCTTCAGAGCGCAAAGCTTCAGCGACAAGAAGTACAGCATCATAAGCATAAGCCGCGGATGGTGCGGCAGAAACATTATATCGTGCTTCATAACGCTTCACAAATGCATCTTCTTTTGGTCCTCGCAATGGATAAGGATAGATAGTTCCATCGACCGCGGGAAATGCGTGCAAGAGCTCTGGATTCTCAGTGCCAGAACTCGAATAGAGGGGCAGTACTAAATTAAGCTCTTTTGCCTGTTTGCTAAACGCGCCTTGGCTTGGATAGAATGCAAACGGAGCATAGACTGCGTCAACAGGAAGTTCCTTGATAGATGTTATGAGTGTCTTGAAATCTATCTCATCGGGGCTGGTTGCAAATTCTTTAACAATAGTGAGTCCGTTTTTTGCTGCTTCATCTGCAAAGTTATTCTTCATGGAAAGAGACCAGTCATTCTGGCTATAAACGACTGCAATTTTCAGATGTCCTTTTTGTTTCATGAAGGTAACTAAAGGAATAATCTCTTGTCTTTCAGTTGGCCATAAGTTAAAGAAATATGTTTCTCGTGATACAGTGACGCCAGTAGAAGGTGATAAAATAGTGGTTTTACTTTCTTCTGCAAGAGGAGCTGCGGCTTGTCCAAACCAAGTAGGTCCAATGATTATAGGAAGTTTATCAATAGTGATGAGCTTTTTAAGCGCGGTCGTTACTTGTATGAAGTCTGTTTTACCATCCTCCACAACAAACCCTAGAGGTCTACCATTAACCCCTCCAGCGGCATTAATCTCTTCAAGAGCAAGTTGCGCCGCATTATACTCGCCAACCCCCCAAAAAGCTGCTGGGCCAGTAAGGTGAAACAAAATGCCTATGCTAATGGGCTCTGAGTTTGATGATTGTTCTGATGTACAGCCAGCAATCAGGAGCAATGCCAATAATACTGGAATTATTTGGTGTAACTTCATAGTAATTATTTGTAGAGCGCAATGTTTATAAAATATCATTCAACAGTTACTATTGAATGAAAGAAGAACTTAGGGAGATTGGGCTGACAAAAGGAGAGATAGCGGTTTATCTCACGCTATTAAAACTCGGGCAGAGTACGAATAGTCCAATTGCGCGTCATGCCGGTCTTCAAAGCTCAACTGTGTATTATTGTTTGAATAGTCTTATCGAAAAAGGGTTTATTAGTTATATTCAAAAAGGTGGCCGTCGTTATTTTATGCCGACCGCTCCAGAGAATATTCTTGCTCTTCTGGATGAGCGTGCGAAGCAAGTAACAGAACAACGAAAAAACATAGAGAGAATACTCCCGGAACTAAAAGAATATCGCAAGACACATGAAGAAAAAACAATTGCAGAAATATATGAGGGGTTTAATGGGTTCAAGATGATCTTCAATCAAATACTCAAATCATTAAATCGCAGCGAGAGTTATGAAGCGTTTGTTATTGAGCAGGCGCTAGGTGAAACGAGACAAATAAAATTGTTTTTTATGCAGCATAATAAGGCGCTTAAGAGGAAAGGAATCAAGCTTAGACTCCTTGCGCATGAACGTATGCGCTCTATCTTTGAGGAAATATATGGTAAGAAATTTCTCACAAGATATCAAGAGATAAGATATACAAAAGAAATCACGCCTGTGGGAATCACTATTTACAAGAGCAATGTCGTTACTCATATTTCTGAGCATGGCAGACCTATGTCTTTTCTTATTCATAATCAAAAGCTGGCTGAAATTTATCGAAGCTACTTTTATGCAGTTTGGAAGAAAGCACAGTTTTAGGGGCACAAAAACTTTATAAACCATCTAGAAGGTGATCTTTCTATGGCAGGTTTGCGTAAAGGAGTATCATACAGGCGCATAGAGCGTCCCTATACTAGAAAGAGTAAATTCAAGCACAAATCTTATGTCAAGGCAGTTCCTAATTCCAAAGTCGTTCGTTTCGACATGGGTGACGTCAAAAAGCAGTATGCAGTCCGTGTAGATTTAATCGCAAAAGATGCTTTGCAATTGCGTCATAATGCTATCGAAAGCGCGCGTCAGATTATCAACCGTCATCTCAATCTCAAATTAGGCAACAATTACTATCTCAAAGTCAGAATGTATCCTCATCACGTCCTGCGTGAAAACAAAATGTTGACAGGCGCAGGTGCTGACCGTATGCAGACTGGTATGCAATTATCTTTTGGTCGACCTGTAGGTATTGCTGCACAGATCAAACGAGGAAAAGCTATTTTTTCAGTCAAGATAGATCAAGATGCTATTGAATCAGCAAAGTATGCGTTAAGAAAGGCTACTCCAAGATTGCCTGGACATTATAGTGTTGCCGTCGTTCAGTTAATCCCGCAAGTTATTGTAGAAAAAGAAGAATAAAATTCTAGTTATTTATGTTTTACACGTAGCTTCAGTCGTCTCAATAAATTTGCATTCGTTATAACTGTAATAGAGCTTAAAGCCATAGCCAATTCTGCAATTACTGGGTGCAACAATCCAGCCATTGCTACAGGAATAGCAACAACATTATAGGCAAACGCCCAGAATAAATTTTGTTTAATCTTGCTAAAAGTTTTTTTTGATAAGGTAATTGCCTGTGTAACACCTATTAAAGAACCCTTTGTTAAAACGAGATCTCCAGCCTCAATAGCAATGTCAGTGCCAGTGCCCATGGCAATAGCAACATTCGCTTGTTTCAGCGCAGGAGCATCATTAATACCATCACCAACAAAAGCAACCATACCATATTTCTGAAGACGCTGCACTTCTTTTGCTTTGTCTTCCGGCAGGACATTTGCAATGACATGATCAATGCCTACTTGTTGTGCAATTGCTCGTGCAGTTTGCTCATGATCTCCTGTAATCATCACTGTTTTGTATCCTTGTTGTTTTAAAAGACGAAGTGCAATAATAGAATCTTCTTTGACTGCATCAGCAACAGCAATCACTCCTAGGATTTTTTTCTGTTCTGCGACAATCATGACCGTCTGGCCTTTTTGCTGATAGTTGGTAATCTCTTTTTGAACTGGTTTAAGATTGACAGATTTCTCTTGCATGAAAAGCGCATTGCCGACAATAATTTCCTTATTTTTGATAGTACCAACAACTCCCTTGCCTCTCACTATGGAAAATTTACGCACAGGAAGATAAGTCTTTAATTTTGCTTTGGTAACAATAGACTGCGCTAGAGGATGCTCGCTTAATTTCTCCAGACTTGCAGCACGTTCTAAGAGATATTTCTCTGGAACAAGACTATGAAGTGCAGTGACCTCTGGTTTGCCTTTAGTAATCGTGCCTGTTTTGTCAAACACAACAATTTTTATATTTTTCATAGTTTGGATAGCTTCACCCTTTCGAATAAGGATGCCATGTTTTGCTCCAATGCCTGCTCCAACAGTTAGGGAAATAGGCACAGCCATGCCTAGAGAACAAGGGCACGCGATAACCAGCACAGCGATCGCAGTTCCTAGAGATTGTCCTAAATCACCGCTAAAATACCACCAGGCGCCAAAAGTAAGTAAAGTTAATACTAGAATAACTGGTACAAAGATGCCTGTGACTTGATCAGCGACTTTTTGAATAGGTACTTTTGTTCCTTGTGCTTCCTCAACAAGCTTGATAATATGTGCCAAGAAAGTGTCTTTTCCAACTTTTGTAGCTTTAATATAGAGAATGCCGTCTTGGTTAAGAGTTGCACCAATGACAGGATCTTTAATTTTCTTTTCGACAGGCATGCTCTCTCCAGTGACCATGCTCTCATCTACTGCACTTGCTCCTTTGATGACGACACCATCAATAGGAATTTTCTCTCCAGGTTTAACAATGAGAATATCGCCGACTTGCACTTCACTGACTGGAATCTGTAGTTCTTTATTATTGCGTACAACGCGTGCATATTTTGCGCCCAATTCCAGGAGTTTTCTGATTTCTTGTGTCGCTTTTCCCTTTGCTCGTGCTTCAATATATTTTCCAGTGATAAAAATAGCCATGATCATCGCAGCAACGCCAGAATAGTCTTTAGTAGGAAGGAAAAAAGTGAGTATCCCTGTGAGATAAGCAATGACTGTGCCCAAAGCAATCAAAGAGTCCATGGAAAAATAAAAAGTAAAGAATCCTCGAAAACCAGCTCGAATCGTGGAAAAACCAAAGACAAAGAGCACAGGAAATGCTAAGCCTAGAATAATCCAGTTCATCCACACTTCAGGAAAGATCGCAACACCAAAGAGCCTATCAGTCAGCATTAAGAATGCTAGAGGTAAGGTAAAGACCCAGGACCAAACTAATTTGTAAAACCAGCTGGTGATTTCAGAGTCATCAGGTGATTTAGTGTGGTTATGCATGTCGTCGTTTCCTTAGAGATTAAACTTTCTCAAATGTTACTTGTGTTGCTGTATAGCCTGCCTTCTTGACTGCTTGTTTGACATCAGCCTCAGTGACAGTATCTTCGCAGTCAGCATAGCCTTTCTTCATGAGCACATTAACGCGAATATTCTTGACACCACCCATCTTGGTCAAGCTTTTCTCAACATTGGAAGCGCAAGAAGCGCAGTGCATGCCTTCGATAGTCATCATTGCCCTTTTCATAGTTGTTATCTCCTCCGTTGCTTAGTGTTGTGTTGCAGTTGTTGTGAAAACCAGATAATGCCGAAAACGAGGAAAAGAAGAGCAGGTATCCAAAAAAGAGACATGCCAAAGCCCATGAATCCATAACCAGTGCATCCAAAACCTCTAGTGCCTGATCCAAATAGAATAAATAAGGTAAGTAGACCTACAAGTATCCAAGCCAATGAAGAGTTAGTGTTCATGATGTTCACCTCGCAAAATATGGATACAATAGTGAGACATATGCTCATCAATGAGCTGCATGAGGGGTTTAATAGTCTTTTCATTGAGCATATAATAATGGTATTTACCTTCGACTTCAGTCTTGACAAAGCCGCATTTTTTCAAACGTGCAAGATCATGGGAGACTGCGCTCTGGTCTAGGCCTAAAGTAGCAACAAGTTCAGTCACATTTTTTTTGCCATGACGCAAAAGATTGATGATCTTCAGTCTGGGTTGGGAGACTAAAGTGCCGAAGAAGATTTTGTATGCTCCATAGACTTCTTCATCTTGGAATCCTTCCCGATGGCAATGTTGTAATATGTTTTTGTTTATCATATGATAATTAGATACATATGTGCTATATAAATCTTGTGGTTTGCTTCTTTTCAGAAATTATTCTAGTTTATTGTCCAATCTTCCACATTTCTTCAAAGTATCTTTTTTGATTTTCTGCCATATCTTCATCTTCTATAACAACTGCAAAAGGCTCTTTTGTCCATGATTGCAAAACCACTTTATTGCCATAAATAACGGTTGCGGTTGGTGACTCTAATTGAATAGGCATAAATTTAAATTTTGCAAATTGTAGTGATGTTTTTCTAGTTTTTACTTTTTCTCGCGCCTCTCTTGTATTATTATACAATATTCGCATAACAATTTTTTTCTTGATTCGCTCTTTGTGCCATTCTTCTATAAATGCGGGAATAATCTCAAATGATGACCTTGAACTGCCATAAGCGAGAAATTCTTTGATTCCAGAACGTAAAATATTGCTCATGATTGTCTTCATGCCTTCTTTTCCTTCATAGACTTCAACTCTAGGTCTTTTAGCACCTTTTATTCTTTGCAATCTCTTTAATTCTGGCAATGCTTCGCTCACGGCTTCTTCTCTTTCATGGATTATTCGAAGCAATTCTTCAGGATCGGCTGCTCTGAAGATCTTTTTGTGTGTTTTGATGGAGTACGAAATCAATCCTAAATCTATCAATCTTTCCAGAATATCATAGATCAATGTTCTCGGCAGATTGCTCTTTAAAGCGATATCGCTTGCCACAGAGTCCCCCAATTCTAAACAGGCCAGGTATACCTTTGCTTCTTTCTCTGCAAGTCCGAATTTAATCAATTTATCAATCATGTCGTAAATAATTGACAGCAAATATTTAAATGTTTCTACGGAAACATTATCACTTAGTAGTGAAAAATATGAAAACGACACTAATATGTCCAACCAATTTTTATGGTGGAAGTGCAACGAATGGAATCTATTATCCTATGGGAATTTTAGTTGTTGGCTCTCTCATAAAAGACACATTTCCATCATGGCAGATAGAGATATTGGATGGTGAGCTTTATTCTGAACAAAAACTTCAAGAAAAGATTAGCGGAACTGATGTTTTAGGACTCAGCGCTAACACCAATAATTACCAGCATTGCCTAAATCTAGCAAAATATGCGAAGGAACATGGAATTCAGAGAGTTGTAATCGGTGGCCCTCATGCTTCAGCTGTCCTAAATTTAGGAGAGAGAAGAGTGCCCATGGCAGAAATTATGCTTCGTAATAGGGGGGAGATTGATGCAGTTATTGTAAACGATGGCGAGGAATCATATTTGGAATATCTTGTCAAAATACATAGAGGTGATGTAGATCTTTCAGGCATTCAGAATCTCTATTGGAGGACTTCCTCTGGGGAAATCAGGCATAATCACATTGTTCCACCAACAAAACCACCACGTTTTACTGATATGAATCTAGAATTAATGGATTTTGAGCAATATTGGAGAGAGCATAAAAAAGAATTTCCTGCGATGGATGAGCATTTCATCGAGGGATTCACTCATGTTGGCTGTACTTGGCGTGATAAAGTTGGCTGTACATTCTGTGATATCCCATATCCTTTTAATAATTACCAAGCCCCAGGAAAATTCTGGAGAGATTTAAGAGAAGCACGACATAGGATTGGTATTAGGTCTTTCAAAGATTATGGTGATTGCCTTACAGGAAATCCAGAAAGAGTAAGGGCACTTTTAGATGGGAGACCAAGAGACATGAGAGATATAGAAATTTCTTGCTATGGAAGAAGCAGTGAAATAACTGAGGAAATGGCAAATATGCTAAGAGACTTGAATGTGAGATATGTATACATTGGATTTGATTCTGGGAGCAGAACAACATTACGCACTATGAAATCAGGTTATGGACCACAAGCAAATTATGCTGCAATAGAAAGAATGGAGAAAAGAGGAATAAATATTACGGGAAGTTTGATTCTTGGCGCTGCTGAAGAAAATGAAACTTCAATCGCTGAAACGGAAACATTTGCTCGTGAAGCAATAGAACATAGCAATGTAACTCAACTTCATTGTGCTATGTTAACACCATTTCCTGGTGCGCCGATGAATTTTGAATTCTTACAGTGTGCTCCTGCATTTGCAGAACAAGATTTGTGGGATACAGAACAGACTAAGAGATTCTGGATAGAAAAACGATGTAAAGTTCCCTATGAATATATAGAACAAAAAGCAAAAGAGATAAATGATCTTAACCCATCAAACAGAAAAAGATACTTTGGTTTGAAGAGAGAGTAGATTATGACTGAGATATATCACCATTTTTCTCGTTTACTTTAGATTTTTCAGACCTCATTGTTGTCCCTCAAGGAATGCATGCTTGAAATTTAGTATAATCCCCAGGTAAAGTAAGCTAGAACAGCCATAAGTAAGGCTCCAGCAAGAGAAATAAAGAATCCAGCCTTGAGCAAATCTTTAATGTGTACATACCCAGTGGCATGCGCCATCGCAGTTGGTGGTGTTCCCATAGGCAGCATGAAGTCTAAGCTAACGCCAATGGCTGCAGCAACAACTAAATTAGTCATATCAGTGTTCAAGACTGTAGCCAGTGCAGTGATAATGGGAATAAACACAGCAGAGGCTGCAGTATTGCTTAAGAAGCTGGTAAGAACTATGCCTATAAATCCCATGACCAAAAGAATAAGAAAATAAGGTTGAGCTAATAGTGAAGTGCCCAGCAGATGGGATAGAGAGTCATCCAATCCAGAAATATCAATGGCCATCCCAAGAGCAATGCCTCCGCCAATCAGAATAAGTGAGTCCCAGCCAATCTTATGAAAATCTTTAGTATCAATCAGATTCAAGACCGATAAGAGTACTACGGGAACTAAAGCAACAACACTGCTATGCAATCCATGCAGACTTTCTGTGATCCAAAGGAGTATAGTAATCACCAAGATTGCAGCAACTTGTATTTGTTTCGAAGTAAAAGGATGAACATGTTTTCGCATCTTCAAAAAGTGTCGTTCAGAAGGAAATATTTTCAGCAAAATATACCAGCTAATAAGCACCATGAAGATTGTAAAAGGAAACCCTCGTAATCCCCACTCAAGAAAACCAAAAATGATGCCATGTTCTGTCAGAAATTTTTGTGATATCACATTTGGGGTGCTTCCTATAAGAGTTCCGATGCCACCAATAGTAGCACCATAAGCAACTGCTAAAATCAGTGCTTTGCCAAACTGTGACTTTGCCGGTCGCATTCTATTCTTGGTTAAGATAAACAGTGCAATAGGCATAGCAATCGCAGCAGCAGCAGAATTGCTCATCCAGAGAGATAAGAAGGCAGTTGCTGTAAGGATGCCTAATAAGACCATGGAAGAAGTGGCTCCGAACTTGCCAAGGAGTTTATGTGCTAGATATTCATCTAATCTATGTTTGTGGAGCGCTATAGCTAATACAAACCCCCCAAAAACTAAGACCACAACTTTGTCAAAAAATTGGGCAAAGACTTGGTCGGCTGGAAAGCGTCCGAACAGAATGAGGAATAAGGCAACAGCCAATGCAGTCGCATGCAGAGGAATGACTTCTGTGATCCAAAGAACGAGTGCAAACCCAATGATGGCAATAGTCATCTGTGCTTGGTTAGAGAGATCTAAAGGAAGCAGAGCAAGAGCGATAAAGAACAATACTGCACTCAGAAAAATAATCCATCGTCTGTAATTTTTTCGCATATAATCCCTCTTTTTTCTGGAAAGTAAAGAGAAGTCTTTGTTTAAGAAGATTATTGTTTTTTGAGAAAAGAGCAAACTTTATATGATCATGAAGGCGTTAGAGAAGTATGTGTCTCGCTATTCCAGGAAAGATTGTTAAAATAGAGAAGGATGATGCTATTGTAGATTATATTTCTGAGAAAAGAATGGGAAAAATTGTGGAAGGGGCTTATAAAGTAGGAGATTATGTAATTATTCAAGGTGGTCTAGTTATAGAAAGAATACCGGACGAACAGGCGAAAAAATGGTTGCAAGCATTGCCAAAATGAAGCCAGAAGTACTTTTTCTTAAATATGCATTCCCCTGCACTATTGTCAAGGTTGCAAGAAAAGAAATTTCTCAGCAGGAATATGATATTCTGGAATTGGCGGCAAAAACAAATCAGCCAGTGTCAAGAGAGATATTAGAGAAGACTTACCAAGGTGCTGCCCAAAGAATGAGGGCTGTAGCGCAAGAAAAAGGGCAAGTGTATTTTTCAGAGGAGAATATTCGTGATTATTTTCTGGGAAGGCATAATGAGTTATTACAGGGAACCTTCAAACCTAATCCACAACAAGGACCTCCTCTAGACGAGGATCTTCCACAAACCATTCGTGAACTTTGTCTCATTACAACAGGAAAGATAGTGAAGAAAGGAACAACCTTTTATGTAGTAGAATTTGCTTTCAAGAACCAACAAAAAAGAAGAGCCGTAGTAAACGATCTTCTACCGGATGCACAACTAGGCGACGTAATCAGAATACATTATGGTTATGCTGTGGAAAAAGTGTCTTGATGTGTTTTCTTATATTCTATAAAATAGAGCAATAAGCTAATACCGCCGACAAGAAGCAAGCTGCCTAAGACTTCTGGGAAAGTAAGAGTGTGAGTTACAAAAATAAAGTTGAGAAGTGTTGTTATAGGGCTTCCTAATAAAAGAATTGCTGTAGCAGTAGTGATCTTCACAGTCTTGATGCCATTATACCAGGTGTAGGTATAGCCGAAGAGCAAGAGCGAGGTGAAAAAAGTCCATAAAACTTGCTTGCCACTAAGAGTTGCCAGCTGTCCTAAGTTGTTGGTGAATGTAAGAAAGATGAGAATAAATAAAGAGCCAAAGAACATTCTACCAAAAGCAATTACAGTGCCAGAGATAGTTTTGACTAAATCTTTTGAAAGAATATTTTCTGCAGCCCAGAAAACCGTCGCAATTAAAATCAGAAGTTCGCCCGTGCCAAAGGAAAAAGCCTGTAATTTCAAAACAAGGAAATTGCCAGCAAGAAGTAAGAATGCAGAGAGAATCACAGTTTTATGAAGTTTCTCTTTCAAGAAGAAGACAGCAAGAACTGCAACAAAGATGAACATAGTTTTATGCATGAAAGATCCTGCTGCGCTCGTAGTCAAAGTGAGTCCTTTGAAGAATAAGAGGAAAGGAATGCTGCCACCAACAAGACCAATAAGCACTAATCTCCCCCATTGTCGAAGAGATAATGTTTTTAATGTAGTGAATTCGCGCAAGAGCACCAAGAGAGAAAAAAGAAAGAGCGTAGTTGCTATATTTTTGAGAAACGTAAATAAGTAAGGCTGTACCATCGAAACAGAAAACTTATTCACAAAAATCGAGAAGCCACTAATGAATGCTGTTAAGAAAACTAACCATAACCCCTTTATTTGCATAAAAATGTAAAGAAGGATAAGCTTTTAAAGTTTGCTGCTTTCTAAGAAGATACTACTACTTTTTATGGTAGCGGATAATGGAAGGAGAGATGAAAAAAGAAGTTATCGTTATTGGTTGTGGTCCGGCAGGTCTTTCTGCAGCAATTTATTTGGGAAGAGCAAATATTGACACCTTAATTATCGGAAAGCAAAAAGACAGTCAGGTCATGAAAGCGCATCTTATCATGAACTATTTAGGATTCCCGCAAGGCATCACTGGCGAACAGCTGCTCAAGAATGCTATAGAGCAGGTGAAAGTTTACAAAGTTCCCCTCTTAGAGAATGAAGTAATCAATGTCGAGCAGAATAAGGAATATTTCATCTTGGAGACAGAAGATGGTGGAGTCTATGAATCTAAGGCACTGATTATTGCAACAGGCACGCCTATTAAGCTCTCAGGCATAGAAAATGAGGAAAAATTAACGAGTAAAGGTGTTCATTATTGTGTAGAATGTGATGGTCCGCTTTATCATAACAAGAATCTTGCTGTCATTGGTAATGGCAATCATGCGGCAGAAGAAGCAATACTTCTCTTATCCTATACAAAGGCAATAACAGTGATTGCGAACGCAGAGAAATTTGAGATGTCCTCAAAACTAAGAGATCAGATAAAAAAGAATAATATTCCTCTAATAGCGAAAGCAGTAAAATCATTTGATGGAGAGAAGAAAGTGGAAGGGTTAACCCTCATGGATGGTCAGAAAATACAATTTGATGGGGTCTTCATGGGCTGTGGAGAGCTCTCTGCTTTTGACTTTTCTGCAAAACTCGCTTTAACAATTGAGAATGACTCTTTAGTTGTGGACAAAAATGGTTTGACCAGTGTGCAAGGTATTTTCGCAGCAGGCAACTGTATCTCGAAGTGCAGGCAGGTTGCTAAGTCTGTTGGTGACGGTTGTAATGCTGCATTGTCTGCTATTCGCTATGTCCGCAACAAAGCAGTCTATCAAGATTATGCGACAAGCAAGGAGAGGTGACTATAATGGTAGAATATACTATCAAATATAACAGAAGTGCTTGTATTGGTGCAGCTTCCTGTGTGGCCGCATGTTCAGAGAACTATAGTCTGGACGCAGAGAATAAAGCTGTAGTAAAAACAAAGACTATAACAGATAAGGAATTGAAGAAGAATGTCGCAGCAGCAAAGTCCTGTCCAACTCTAGCCATAGAGATTTATGATGCCAAAGGGAAAAAAGTCGCTCCATAAAATCTACATCTTTGGCAATCCTTTGGTGGAAGAAGATACTTTAGCAGTTCTAGTAGGAAGGCAATTGCAGAAAAGATTTTTAGACATAGAATTTAAACATATAGATCCTACAGAAGAAGAGATTCAAGAGAAAGAAATAATAATTTTAGATGTTGCACAGAATATTGAGAAAGTGACTGTCATAGAAAATATTGATCAGTTAGAGCTTGGTCCAAAAGTGTCTCTGCACGACTTTGATGTGACTTTTGCTTTGAAATTGTTGAAGAAAATTGGGTCGATCCAGAGAGTAAAGATTATTGCTATTCCTATGAATTATAGTCTGAAACAAGCAGTCAAAGAAGTAGAGCCTTATGTCCATTTGACTTTCAAGAAATGACTTGCACAGCTCATGCAAGGATCATATGCTCTGATCAACGTCTCGCAAGTATGCTCTATCCATTGTCGTGGTTTATTGATATTATTCTGTACTAGGTCAAAAATATCATTCCTCATGTTGATCTGATTTTGCTGTGTAGGCACAATGATGGTCCCATTTTTCACTATACTGTTTTTGTCAATTTTTAATCTGTAATATAATGTGCCTCTTGGTGCTTCGACTATACCAACACCTTCACCTGCTCGTGCTGGAATAGGCTCAGGATCTTCTTTGTGAAATGTATATTTGTCTAAAAGTTCTAGAGCATGATCTATGCTATGCAAAATTTCAATGGCTTGTGCAAGATTATTATGGAAAACATTGTACGAGGGAAATATCTTCAGGTAAGCTGCGGCGTCTCGTTTCGTATGTTCATGCAGTAAGTCTTTGCTCAGATTGATTCTTGCCAGTGCTCCAACCATATAATCGCCTTCATGAAATCTATAGCCTACAGCTTCAGAATAAGGAATAACTACTTTTTTCAAGTGCTGGAAATAATCTTCTTCCTCTATGCAATAGCCTTGGGTGCTCTTGATGCATCCTTCTAAAAAGCCAAATTCCTCAGCAGCTAACGCAACAAAGTTAGTTTTTCTGATGAAGCTGAATTTTGTCTTGGCAAACAGATCAATCAAACGGAGAATGATGGGTCGTATCTCTTTCAACTCTGCAATGACTTTGTCTATCTCTATACGTTCTGGAAAATGAGTAAATCCTCCAACTACAGGATAAGGGGCGTGTACTGATCGTCCAGCAACTAAAATGGAGAGATGATTGCCGACAGCCTTGACATGAAAAGCATCATGAATCAGATCATGGTGAGACTCATTAATCTCCAAAATAGAATCTTTGCCTAGCTCATCAGGTAGTGCAAAAATATACAGGTGCAACGCATGATCTCTGATCATTAACCCATACATAGCCAGTTTTCTCAGCATGATGGTTTGCGCAGTCGGTCTGATGCCTAATGTTTTTTCTATGGCTTCGATGCAGCAGATCAAATGTGCAATGCTACAAGTCCCACAAATTCTAGAGACGTGCTGTGGCAGTCCAACAACAGGTTTTCCTCTGATAGCTTGTGTGAAAAAGCGTTTGTTCTCCGTAATCTTGAACTTGACATCTTTGACTTTGTTCTTCCTAATTTTGATCTCTAGTTCTGCATGACCTTCCAACTTGGTCAGGTTCTTAATGGTGATATCTGATTTATGCAATGTTGAACTCCTTGAGGCACTTGTTTACTATATCTAAGAATATCTTCTCATCCATAGGGCATCCAGGAACCTCATAATCTACTTTGACTAATTCCTTAAGATTAGAGACTTTTTTGCATTGCTTGAATCTGTCTATAAGAAATTGAATCTCTTGCTTAGTTTTTTCGTCAAAATAATTTCTTTGCGCAGAAGGCATGCCTTGGACAGCACAGCTGCCTATAGCTACTAATCTTTTGCAGTTCTTTCTGATCTCTAACAGTTCTTTCTTCATGGCGTTGGAAGTGATTGCTCCCTCAACAAATGCCACATCTATGCCTTTCAAAGTATTCTTGCTCTGGAGAATTTTTGCGTGCTTAAACTTGAGTAGCCTGAACCAGTCTTGATAATGATCATTAAGCAATTCAGTGAACATGATAGTGCTGTCTTCACAACACGTAAAAGAAAACCATCCTATGTTTAACTGCTTTGATTGTTTCTGCCTCTTTTTCTGCATAGAAAACAAAAAAATCTGGAAGTATATAAAGAATACGTTTACATTTGGATACTAAAGAAAAAGTCCCTGCGCATAACCAAAAGTGTAAATAAGAAACATGCCTAAAATAATGCTTAGACTTCCCGCTAATACTTGCAATCCTTTTACTATGCTGGTAATGTTCTGAAAAAAGAGAAAAGGCAATGCGAGTACCATGCTGAGCAGTAGCATGCCTAAAGTTGCGCCACTGCCAAAGACAAGAATAAGTGAAATGCCTTGCAAGAACGTCGGAGTTGAAGCTATGGCCAGCAAAGTCAATGCTGCGCTGCCTGCCAAACCATGTATCATGCCCATGAAAAAAGAAGTATGATAATGTTGATGGGATTGGGAATGGCTATGTGCATGAAAATGTGTATGTGTAGCTGAACCATGAGTATGGTGATGAACATGAAAATTATCGCGAAAGAGATCCCAGAGCACTTTAACGCCGAGAAGCACTAAGAACACTCCTACTAAGAATTCAAAGAGCAGAGCAAGACGTTCTGGTAAAGTTATTTTGAACAGTAGCAAGAGCATACCAATCAGCAGCAGAGTTAATGCATGACCAAGACCCCAGAAAGATCCTATGAGCGAGGATGCCTTAAGACTTTTTGTTCGACTAATGATATTTGTGACTGCAAGAACATGATCTGCATCAAGTGCATGTTTCAATCCAAGAATAAATCCTAGGCTTAGAGCAGTTAGTAACTCCCAAGAAAACAAGGTCATAGGAAAAAAAGTAAGAAGAAGTATTTAAAGATTGTAGTTTATGATATGCGAGTGCGTGTAAGTGAGAAATAGCCAAAAAGAAGCAGCAACAGAGTAAGTGCCTGTATTTCAATCCCTCCAAAAGGCAGGCTTCCTAAAGAAAAAGAAATGCCAAAAAAACTAAACAGCAAAGGAAAAAGTCCAGTAATACACAAAGGACAAACACCTGTAATAAATCCTCCAACGGTGCCGACACCAGTCATCGTAGCGGCTCCAGCGCACTCTTTTCGCTGTCTGTGTTTGATGAAAAGCAGAATGCTGTTCACAGCTATAAAAAAGCCAATAGCAATTGCGAGAAGAACAGAGATTGTCAGAGAGAACCAGTCAACGGTCGCAGCATATTGAAGAATCAAAGGGACAGTGTTATAAAAGCCGCTGAAAAGAATATTTAAAAGCAGATAGAGAAAGAAGATGCAGAAAAACAAAATATGGTAAGGACTCTGAAAAACGCGTTTCATACGGCGATCAAGGTGCCAATGCCCATGCCCATGCTGCAGGCAAATCTATAAGTGCCAGGCTTGGGAACTGTGAAAGTGATAGTGTCTTTGGGAGTTCGCGCGTATTGAGCGACGCCGAGATCGCGAATGGCAAAAGATCTGTAGCAACCACTGACGCTGGAGTCTAAGGTAAGCTCAACTGGTTGTCCTGCTTTGACAGTAATGATTTGAGGAAAATAATTGGAGTTTTTTTCACTAAGTGTAACTTTCTGTGCAGCGCCAGTGCCAATAATAGCAGTAGGCCGCGATGATATATTGCTAACATAGAGGAAAAGTGATCCTCCTATGACAAGAATGCCGATCAATGCAACAATTGTGGTGTTTTTCATAGGTGATTTTTTCATTTGGTATTATATAAATTTTCTGGATTAACTGAACAGTGCGCTTCTTGGTCCGAATACCATGAGCCAGGTGGTTGCTAAGGTGAGTATGGCTGTCATAGTCATAATCAGCAGATGTTCTCCTTGTCGTTGTCGTTCAGCATCTTTCATTTCAAGATAGACCATATAATTTAACGCAATTAAGATAGTGCCTCCAACCAAGAAGACAATGACAGCCATTGCTTGCAGATGATCATTAAGTAGCATAATCGCAGTCATGCCACCCATGATGCCTCCCATAAAGCCAGCCATAATGCCTTCCAAGAAGCCCATGACACCACAGCAGGAGCCCATCCAAATGCCTAAGATAGTGCCCACGAGCATGCCAAAGACGCTGCCAGAGAACATGCCATTGGTTGCTCCAACATAAAAGCCAGAGAGAAATCCAGCAATCATGCCAATAGTCATGCCTATCATCATGCCTGACATGCAAGCAAAGGACTTGTAGGCATGCACTTGATGAATGAGTGGTGTCAATAAAGCATAGCTTAATACAGCTAAAAAAAGATAGATTCCATAAGTAGCAACAAAATCCTCAATAAATCTGAGTTTGAAAAAATATAAGAGTGCCAGAATAGCAAAAGAAGTAAGTAGAGAATAGAATATAGACTTCAATAACTCTCCTTCAACGCGATTGCCATTGAGCTCTTTGAGAAATATTGTGAAAGACATGCATAATTTTGCAAAATGAGCATATAAATAGTTTACGATTTTTTGAGCTGTAAAGTAAACGTCACCTAAAATTGAGATTTAGGTTAGTTTAACATCGCGATTAAGAGAAGTTCCGAATGTAGTGAGGCATTTGGGTGGAACCAAGTGGCAGAGCAAAGGCTAAACCGTATAAGCCCTGTTAATTGCCACGAGCCGTAGGCGAGAGCGCAACGAGGAACGAACGATAAGTGAGCGAGTCTGTCTTAGCCCGATTATGACTTAATCTCTTTGATCCAAAGCGATTTTTTATCATCTGGTTTTCCGTAATTATAGTTTACAGTTATCTCTTCACCCTTCTCAATATCTCTTATCGCAACAAACCTAATGATTTGATTTTTAATGTCTTTTTTGTAAGTTGCATTGGGTTTGTAAGAATGATTATAGAATGAACCAAAACCAAAGCAAATTCCGCAAGTAATTTTGCCCCACATAAAATAGTAATTATGCAAAATAGTTTTCTTTAGTATGGGATAATCTTTGCGAGGAACTACTAAAACCGGACATTCTTCAATGATCTCATCTTTCTTGATTGACTCTCTCACAAAGATTCCACGACCAGCTTGCGGAATTTGCGACTTTCCAATTTCAATTTTTGGTGAAGAGATAACTTTCTTTATGCTCACAATATCTATAATTACGGAGAGGTATATAACTTTTCTGCTTTGAAGTACGTATTTAGCTACCTCTATCTGAAGCTAATTTGGCTTCCTTTTCGCTGAAAACTTTTAAGAAATCACAAAACAGAGGCTGAAATGAACTCTGGTTCAAAATGAGCTAAGTACGTACTGTACCTGAAAGAAAAATACGCCAATTTGGGTGACTTTAACTTTACAGCTCACGATTTTTTTCGGTAACCATATTTACCAGTCAAAGGCACAAAAAGAAAACCACCCAAGTCTTCAATAGCCCATTGTCTAGTAATTCGTAACATCCTCTGCGAAGAAGAATCACCAACTGGAGCTAACAATAAACCATCCTCTTTCAATTGCGGCAACAAATGAGTAGGCGCTTGTGGACATGCGGCAGTCAAGATAATTCTGTCATAAGGTGCTTCTGGTAAATATCCTGCGCTGCCATCTTTATGCAAGACTTTGACATTGGTATATGTTTGTAATCGCTTCTTGCTAAATCTATAAAGATCTTGAAGAATCTCTGTAGTAATAATCTTTCCTTTGTCACCTACTAAAACACTGAGAATGGCTGCCTGATACCCTGATCCAGTGCCTATCTCCAGAATTGTTTGCCCTGGTGTAACCTGCAAGAATGTAGTCATGAGAAGCACTGTAGTTGGTTGTGAAATGGTCTGCCCTCCAGGAAGAGGCAAAGGGATGTCTGCATAGCTAGACGCTCGCAAAGAACAAGGAACAAATGCTTCTCTAGGAACTTGCTGAAATGCCTCTAATACTCGCTGATCCTTGATAATTGTCTGAAGATGTTTACAAAGGGATTTTTTGGCTTGCTGGAGTGCATGCATAAATGGGGAAAGAACTAGGAGTTTAAGGTAATTTGTTATCACTATACAGTTATTACAAAACGAAAGGTTTATATAGGAGAAACACATAGGGATAGTATGTTAAAGCGAGCTTTTATCCGCAACAGGATAAGAGCACTTTGACTACTGAGACTACAAGGAGGAACTACACAATGCCAACATTAGACGAAACAAAACAGATTCGCGATATCGTTAAGACAGGCGGAGATACGCTCTTAGCAAAAATTCATGAAGGAAAACATGATGAAGGCTTAGCTGCATGGAGAAATACAGTACATGCTGCTCTTGTTCAAACAGTGAAAGGACAGGACCATGAAACAGTACGAAGACTTGCTGATGCTCTTGGATATCAAGCTGTCGAAGGCGCAGTTACTAACTTAAGAACTATTTTAGGGTCTGGAGCAGATCCAGCTGAAAAAGCTGATGCTATGGGAAAAGCATATGGGAAACTCAGTGAAGGACTTGCACAATATACAGGATTGACGTTTGGAATAGCTGCTAAGGCAACATCAGTACCGGGCGAAGATGCTAGACCTGCTGATAGGTCATTAGATAACTTCAGATTAGAGTATGTACTTACTCATTAAACTTTTTATTTTTTCTTTCTTTTTTTCTTATTCTTATACTTCTACACTTATACTTCCGCACCATAATAATTAAATACTTTGTAAACTCCAGCTGCATCTATGGATTCTTTAGAGGTGAGAGTTGATAGTCTTCCAGTAGAGGAACAAGCAATTATAGAAACCACATGGATGCCTGCTTATCAAGCATTAAAAAGAGGATTAGAAGGAGAAGCGTCTGAACTAGATTTAGAGAAACAATTTGATGCATATAAGAAGGCATATGGATCAACATGGGTTCGCTGGTATATGCATAAAGATAGAGGGGCAGATGTAAAAATGATTGAAGCAATAATGCAAAGTGCTATGGCTAATAATACCTGGTTTAGCGGTATAGAACTAGCGCTTGTAACAGCGCAAGAGCGATTGCCTACCAGTAGAGCTACCGGGCTTGCGGTATTTGAGGCATATCATAAGTATCTCTTGGACAGACTTTTAGGCATATTGCAGCCAAGAAGCGAATAATGCTGAAGAACCTACAAAAAAGCTAGACAAAAGAATGAAACAAATGGTCATTCTCGATGCTGATTTTAATGAAATAGGTCTAACATTCGATTCTTTTAGATATACCCCTTAATCAAAAGCTTTCCAAGCGTAGTTAATTGAATAGTTAGTTGCTCTTGATGTTTTTTTAAACTAATCAAGCCTAATTGTTCTAGTCCTTCAGTTTTGTAAGTGCCATGAAGATGATAAGAGAGCAAAGAAGAACCCATCTTTGCTTTTTTTCCTAGGTCTTCAAAAGTCAGCAGATGATCTTCTGCCGCAAGTAAATGTCTGAGAAGCAAAAGTTTCTTTTCAGTGAGTAAGTGATAGTAAGAGAATTTTAACACTGGCAGCATCATAGGAGTATTTCCTACAACATCAAATGTTTTTAGTCCATTAACAAAAGCAGCACTTAATGCAGCGCATCGTGAAGTTCTGTCGCCACTGCCAACATTAACAAGAATCTCTTGCTGTTTGTGTTTGCTTAAGAAACCTATGAGGCGAAATAATTCTTCCCACAAAGAACCATGAATAAAATGAATATCAACTGGGATGTTGAATTTTTGTAAATCTTGTCTTATTTTCTCTGATGCACGTCTTTTCTTCGGAGGACAAAGTAAGATAAGCTTATGTGTAGGAAATTCTTTGACTCCGAGATAAATCGCTTTGCTGTGTTCATAGAATGGAGCAATGACAGTAAAACCCATAACAAGCAAGATAGAAAGTATCATTTTAAAGGTTTGCTTGAAGCAGAAAAGAGATAGGTGCTGTTCACTTCAAGATAGTATTTATATAGGGTGATAGACTATCAAAAGAAGAACCTTGGGGGTAAATAACAATGAACAAAATATATACACAAACAATGTTACGTGTTCTCTTAGGACTCTTATTCTTAGTTCCAGGATTAGGGAAGATAATGAAGCCTGCAATGATCATTGGTATGCTAAATGATCTGGGGTTTCCAGGACCAGCGTTCTTTGGTTGGATTTTGATGCTTTCGGAAATTATCTTTGGAGCAGCACTTGTGGTGGGGTATAAAGTCAAATGGACAGTATGGCCTCTAGTAATTATTTTGGCTGTCGCCACTATTACTGTGCATTTGCCAAAATTAGGCACGCCAATGGGACCTATTAATGTCTTGTTTCATTTAGTCAGTATCGCAGGATTGATAGTTATAGCTACTTCAGGCCCGGGAGCTTGCGCGCTCAGTAAGTGTTGAGCAGTTTTTCTCTTCTTTTTTTCCTATGAAACAGATTGTCATTCTCGGTGCAGGTTTTGGAGGGGTGTATACAGCAGTGCATCTGTTGAAAAGAATAAAAAGGGAAGATAATCTACAAGTGATCCTCATCAACAAAACTAATTATTTCCTGTTTGCTCCTATGTTGCATGAAGTAGCAACTGGTGGTCTCAACAGAAGTAATATCGTTCAGCCAATCAGGGAAATTCTGCAGCATCCAAATTTTGATTTTCTTCGCTGCACAGTGCAAACCATAGATACACAGAAAAAAATAATTACTACAGAGAAATCAACGCTTACCTATGATTACCTAGTCATTGCTTTAGGCGCAGAAAATGATTTTTATGATATTCCTGGAGCAAAAGAGCATGCTCTTCCATTAAAGACGTTGCACGATGCTGTTGCTATTCGCAATCATGTTCTCGATGTGTTGGAGTATAGTGCAGCGATGCTTAAAGTGAAGAGAAATGATCCTAATCTCACGTTTGCTATTGTCGGTGCAGGTCCAACAGGAGTTGAAGTAGCTGGAGAACTGGCAGAATTTATTGACCAAAATCTCAAAAGGAATTATCCACATTTAAGAGAATATGGAAGAAAAATTTATTTGATACAAAAACATGCAGGTATCATGCCTTTCATAGCGAATAAGTCTCGTGAAGCAGCTGTAAAGAGACTCCAGAAAGAAAAAGTGTCTATTATTACTAATGCGGCAGTCACCAAAGTAACCAAATCAGGCATAGAAATAAACAATAAAGAGAAGATAGCAACCAATACAGTTATCTGGACATCAGGAGTCAAGCCAACATCCATCACGACAAAACCAAAGACAACCAATGATAGAGGATATTTTCCTGTGAATGCACAGCTTCGAGTTGAAGGAGTCCAAGATATCTATGCTTTAGGAGATTGTGCGCTGTTAATAAATCCTGCAGATAATAAACAAGTCCCTGCTTTGGCGCAGGTAGCTGTCCGTCAGGCAGAAATCACAGCAAAAAATATTCTTCATGAGATCAGGAAAGAGCCTCTGGAATCATTCATCTTCAAGCCTTCAGGATTATTAGTCTCTGTAGGAAAACGCTTTGCTGTTGCAGACATCTACGGTATCAAGTTTAAAGGCTTTGTTGCTTGGTGGCTCTGGAGAACCATTTATCTAAGCAAGTTAGTGGGTTGGAGAAATAAGCTTCAGGTAGCGTATGACTGGACATTGAATTTATTCTTTCCTAGAGATACAACACAGATTTAACGGCATCTATGCAACAAGAATAGGGAAGCTAAGCTTTAAAAAGCATTATTCTGTGAAAAAAATATGAGCTACATAGGGATTGTACGAGAAAGAATACTGCAACAAGCAACGTGGCAAGAACCTTTCAATAAGTCAAGTTATGTTCTAAATCTAATAGATAACCTAGAAGCGGAGCTTGCGCGAAGCCAACCAGAAAAATACGTAATAAAAAAACCAGATGCTTATCCATCAACTCATGGTGAAGCGAGTGGTTTTCGACAATTAGTCAGGCCTATAGACTTCGTATTTAAAGAAGTACATTGGAGACTGGGCGATACAGAATTACATCTACGCGAGGCAAACCAACCAAAGAATCTTCAGTCACTCGTTGTAGTCTGTACAGGAACTGAAGCGCTAAAACGTCCTTCTGAGGGAAGCGTTGTTCTTCAGAGCACTGCAGAATTAGTATCAGTATGTGTGCATGAGAATGGTGTTATCTCAACAATATTGTTAGCGCCAGGAAAAGTAGAATCTATTGAAAGTTGGTACGCAGATAGAGCATTAACACTCGGTTCTAGACCTCAAGCGCAGACAAAGGGGCATTTTGCATCCATAATTGCCGGATCGCTTGCAGATGATGTACAATGTCCAGAAGGAGTTAATAAACTTTGGACGATGTACTCTCTTGTAAAAGCAGTTGTTATAAAGAGTTCAACGTAACTTTTTAGTTTCAATGAAAGTGCGCATTTCATCAACAAATGCATGTGCTTCCTTTCTATAGAAGTCATAATCCTTGCCAGAGACTGATTTGATGTCTCTATGAGTTATCTTTTTGAAAATAGCATACAAGTGACGCATAGTTTTTGCAGCTCGATGGCGAATATGGCGTTCTGCATAGAGCTTTTGGTCAAGCATGTCTGCCACATGATCTGGTGATGGCGGAATCTCTCCAAGAACCATTAAAGCTGCATGTGCAGAGTCTACTGCTGCCCAATAGAGATCAACCATGGCAGTCAGCAAGTGTTGGTCAGCCCGATGCAATGAGGCAGGTGCTAAGGTAAAATAAGTCCAGATAGATTCATCACTAGGTCGTATGCGTCCTTGGTCTAAAAGTGTTTGTAACGGGTCAAAAAAACCTGTGTCGACTAAAGCAACGCCAGAACGCAAGATATTAATGGCCACAGGATCGCCTGCGCGCACATATTCCCAGAAAGCAGTTAGTCTCATGGATTGAATATGTAACCGTTTTGGATCGACTTGTGCCATAGCTCGTTCAGTCAGGATGCGATAGGTTTCTATGAGCTCTTCAGTGAACCGAATGCGGATATCATCGAGAATAATCAAGACATCAAGATCGCGTTTTGGTGAAGGGTTCTGTTTGGTTGCTGAGCCAAAAAGGACAATGGCGGAAAGAAATTTTCCAAACTCATTGTACATGATTTTCGCAAATTTTCGTGCTATTTCTATGTCTTCTTGTAAGTAGAGAGAAACATTCTTTTGTGGATTTTTTTGCACCTCAAATTTCACAAATATACACCTCTGATGCATAGGAAAGAGTTCCTGGCTATTAAATACTTTGTGGTCTAATATTATTCTCCGCCTATAATACCTCCCTCACAAAAGCAAGGATCAGCAGACTTATGAATATGAAAGCAAAGACTTTCACTGACATGGTTTGGAGGAGTTCTTAAGTGAATTTCCACAGGATTTGTGCCAGCAAGAGCATAGACATCAACTGTCTGAAAGGTAAGAGTGACAACATTGTTATATTGGGAAGGGATGCTGTTGTCTTGGATATAAGGTTCTGAGAAAGGAGTAAGATCTGCGCCAGCTATAGTAACGATAGGATAAATCTCAAGCTCTTCTTCTAAGATACATTGTGGAGTGATGGCCAGGAGTAAAGGATCATTGCCTATCTTGATAGTAGTGTCGTTGATTTTGGTCACAAACAGCTGTTGTAATCCGACAGTCAGATTAAGTTTACCAACAATATCTGTCAGCGTATCTCTTGTCAAGATATATTGTTCTCCATTGGATCGCAGAAGAATGAGTGAGATGCGTCGTCCTGAGAAACGGATGTCCAAGACTCGTGAGGTCAGCTCAATCCAGACACTGTCACGTGTTCCTGTTGTTAGAGTAGCAATTTCATTTGCCTTTTCCGCAAGATGATCGACAGCATCTTCTGCTTTCGCAATCTTGTTGCTTTCGCTGATGTGCTGCGCGCCATAATAGAAAAGAGCTACAGAGAGAATGATTAATCCTCCCATAAGAATCATCAGTTCAGTGCTGGATTGTCCTTGTCGCATCAGCATCTACTCAAGTGGTGTCTCAGACCATAGGGTCCAGTCTTTGGAAGGGACAATGTCTCCAACCAAGAATCCAGGTGATTGTGGTACATTTCCGAAATATGATTGTTCAATGTCACTCCATCGAGCATAGTGTCCATCAACACGATACATGGGTGATCGTAAGGTGTTCAATGCTCCTGTCCAAGCAGTATGGTAAAATCCTTCTTTCTGGCCGCCAGGTTCACCAATATATTTTCCTTTATAGCCCCATTTTTCTAATTTTTCTACGAACTTTTCTATAGGTGCATTGCCTTGTCCAGGTGCTAGATGTTCATCATGGTAGCCAAAGTTATCAGATAAGTGGACATTGCCGATAATATTGTCATCTTTTAACTGGTCAATCTCTTTGTCTACCCATGCTCTGAATTCTTCATCTGCCTTTTTTGGATTGCTGGGATCAGAGGGTTTGAAGTATTTTCTCCAGAAATTCAAGTGCCCAACATCAAAAGTTCCACGGATATGGTCTTCTGCTATTCGTTGCGCTTCTTTGGATTTAACACCTTGTTCTTCTAGTCGCTTCTGCATCTCTGCGCGCGATTGGACAATGATCTCCTTATACTCTTTCGGATGGCTGCCATAACTCTCAGGACTCCAGTTTTCAGGAGAGATAAACAGAGGTTTTTCCAGTCCGCGGCTTTTCTCCATATAGTAAGCGTCCAATGCTACTTGTGCAAGACTTTCTTTGATTTCTTTGAGAACATATTCTTGTGCAGGTTTTAACTCCTGTGTTTGTTGTTTCAGTTGCCCAAGTTCACGGTCGCGGGAGATAGCAATCTCTTCATGTGCCTTATAGTTGTTCTCAATTTCTTTTAACCTATCTTTCAGATAATCTTCTGGTTTATCTCTATATTGCTCCCATGCTTCTTTATCATAAGGACCTTCACTTTTAGGCATCATGCCGCGTAATTCCAATTGTCCACGAACATAGGAGCGTAAAGCTTCAACATCAGTCCCATCATCTTCAAGTTTCTTGATATAATTGTCATAGACATTCTTGATGCTGGTATACTTTTGTTTTTCCTCTTTAGCTATGTATAAGAAACGATTTTTTTCGCCTTCGAGCAGTTCTTCTTCCCGTCTGCGATAGAGTCCAAAAATATTCTTGAGTTCTATGGGTCGTTTTTCTTGTTCAGCAGTTGTTTGCTCTTCTTCATACAGGTCTTTGAAAGTCTTTGTCTTTCGTGTCATTTCCCCTGTTTTCTCATCGATACTGGACTCAATAAATGTCTCATTCATAGGAATGCTCATCAATTGTCCTGTGCGTTCATGGATTAACTGAATAGGTCGTCGTTCTTCTTCTCTTGGATGCAGGCGAAATTGCTTGTCAACTTCAACAAGCGCCCTTGGTAATTCTCCGTTTCTGGAACCAATATGTACGACAACAGCTCCGCCTCGCGCAGTGTCAGCAGCAAAGTTTAATGCACGTCTGACTTCTTGCAAGGCAGCTTCTTTCGCTTCTCGACTATACCTTTCACCAGTGAAGCCAGCCAAAGATCCTATATCGGGCGCTGCATGTGTTGACAATTCCACTTCATTGATTCTTGCTAATTGACGAATATCTTCACGTTCTGTCGTGCCAAAGCTTTCTGGTGTTGCACCTGTCGGCTGTGATCGAAATCCCTTGCCAGTCCCAAAAAATCCTAGCTCGACTGTTTTCAAGCCACGAAAAATATTAGCTTTAAGTCCTTCTCCAACATCACCAATACCATGAGAAATACCTATGCGTAGAGGATCAATCTCTAATTCTCCAGCGTTTCCTAAGCCTCGTCTGTCTAAGGCATGCCAGTAGTTGCTTGTTTCCATCTCTTTTCCTCGTCATTATGAGTATAGGGCATCTTTTATAGTTTTCGATAAAAACAAAGTCTTTTTTAAGAAGTAAAATAGCAGAAAGGTATGCAATATGAAGTGGATCGTCGCGATAAACTCTGGCAGGAATTAGAGAAAGAAATCTGCAGGAGAGCAAAAGATAAGGATTTTTCTTTAAGGTTAGAAGGTCCATGGAAAATATTTGTCAGAAAGCAAGGCATCTATAAAATTTATGCAGTTGATGGTAGGTGGATAAGGAATAATCTTTGTGTCTATTTTGGTCACGGAGGACATCATCTAGTGCATGAATTTATTCCCAAATATGAGCTGTGGATCAGCACTTATCATTATCACGAGAGCAGTGCAAGCATAGCCCAATGTGGTTGTAAGACAAGAACCAAGAATCAAAAAGTCTCAAAGGCATGTTTCGAAAGCACGATTATTCATGAACGAGAAGAATGTGAGTTGATGAAAAAAGGTATGCCTTTCTGGAAGGCACATCAACGAGCAAATAAAAAGGAAAAAGAAGCAGGATTTCCGCAAGATCCGTATGATGATACATAGAAAAAAATAGCGCGGGGTGGATTTGAACCACCGACCTTCGGGTTATGAGCCTTCCGCATCTCTTCTTTTCGAGACTCGACGGACACTCCTGATTGGACACCAGGATGTATAACCCTAAGTTCTGTCCTACCGCGCTAAATAGACTGACTCTAACGACGTTTTTAAAGGTTTCTTGTGGTCATTTATATATAAGAGATGAAAAAATCCGAAAAAGTAAGAGTAAAATTTCGAAAGAATTACGGAAAAGAAAGAAACATTTCCGGAAAAATCGCAGTAAGAATAATGAAGAGTCAAGTTTTGTCTAGAAGAAAGAACAATATTTATATAGGAGTTAAACATGTTTAAACATATGCAGCACATGAAAACTAAAGTCAAGAAATGGGGGAATTCATTTGGGGTAATGATTCCTAAAGATCTAATGAAAAAAGAACATTTACGTGAAGGATCAGATATAGAGTTAACGTTCAATACAGCAAATAAAACAAAAGTAAAAGACATTTTCGGCATATTGAAAGGAAAACTGAAAAAGGACCCACAAACATTAATGGACGAAGTAGACAAAGAGCTTTGGGGAGAAGAATGAACTATTTTTTTGATGCATATGCTATTCTTGCCATTATACAAGGAAATGAGAATTACAAGCCTTTTGCAGGAAGATTATTAGTAACAAACACACTGCATCTGGCGGAAGTATTTCATATTTTATTAAGAGATATTGGTGAAGAGAGTGCTATGAATATTATACTAAAGTTGAACTTTGAATATCTTGAAATTTCGCCAACAATTGCCATAGCTGCAGCAAAATTGAAATATACAAATAAAAAAGCAAATCTTTCTTATGGTGACTGTATCGGATACGAAACAGCAAAATATCATAATCTACTGTTTCTCACAGGCGACCAAGCTTTTGCAAACTTTGAGAATGTGGAATTTGTAAAATAAAGAGTACGCCCAGGGCAGGATTTGAACCTGCACATCCTTACGGACACAGGATTAGCAATCCTGCGCAATACCAGGTTATGCGACCTGGGCACAGAAGAAACAAGCTCAAAAATTCTTTAAAAACCTTTGCGTGAAGTGAAATAAAAAGGAAAATACTGGTAGTTTCGAAAGAGTTTCGAGAAATCACTAGAAAAGTATAAAAAGCGACAATACATCAATTGCTTCTATGGCAAGAACGTTTCACGTGATCATTGAGCAGGATGAAGACGGAGGATATGTAGGCAAAGTCCCAGAACTTCAAGGTTGTCTTAGTCAAGGCGATAGTCTAGACGAGCTTATGAAGAATATCAAGGAAGCTATTGAACTCTGCTTGGAAGTGCAGGCTCATGAGAAGCAAATAGTCAAAGAAGAACAGATCAAGTTCGTTGGCATCCAAGAAATAACAGTCTAATGAAATTACCATTGCTTTCTGCAAAAGAGGTTTGCAAGTTTTTAGAGAAGGAAGGATTTGTAGCGCTGCGCCAGAAAGGAAGCCATAAATTTTATTGTCATCCAGACGGCAGGACAACAGTCGTTCCAGTCCATAGCAACAAAGATATCAAACGAGGGCTGCTTAAAGGTATTTTAGAAGAGATTCATATGAGCAGAGAAGAATTTTTCAAGAGATGGAAGTAAGAACATTTTTATAGAGAACAAAGTTCTAGATATTATGCTAACTAAATTGCTTATCGCAATCATTGCGTTCTCCGGCCTGTTGATAGGATATCTCTTGACGTTCTTGGTCAAAGAAGAAATCAAGCCAGGTCAGAAATATTTTCTTTGGCTAGAGAGAATACTAAGATTGGCAATCATTGCAGTGTTGTTGTGGGTTGTTGCCACGCCAAAAGCGATGCTATTGCCATTTATTATAGGTATTATAATTGGTTTGTTTTTGAAGATACGCTACTTCTATTTGGGATTGGTGCTTGCTGCCGCAAGTAGTCTGCCGATGAATCTGTTTGTCGTGGTTGCTGCGCTTGTCTTTGTCTATGGATTTCCCTATGGAAGCATCTCGTCAAAATTGAAACTCCCATTTCATGCGCTGTTATTTTTTATACCAGTGTTAGTGATGCTTTTTTTTAACCCAATAAACACAGAATCAATGCTGGCTTTTGTGGCTGGCGCTTTAGTGTTGCAGAAGTAAACATCGCAAGAATTTCAAGAAATATTCAGTAAAGTTTATAAAGAACAAAAGCATACTAAAATGTAGTGAAAAAGTATGGATATAAGTAACTACAGAATATTACCTAGCAAACATTTCGTATTGGGATGGATGAGAAAATGGGATTACAATGAAGAAGATCTCAAAAATCTATTGGAAGCAGCTTACAAGATTGAAAAAGTAGGGAAATATAAATATGAGGCATATTTTAGAGCAAAGGGAAAAAGTAGAAAGCTTATCTTCATAAAAGATGATGAAATGAAACAAATATTGATTATTACAGGAGCAGAAGGAAGATGAAACGATGTTTAGTTTGTGAAAAAGGAGAGTTAAGTAAAGTTCAAGATATTATTATGGAAGTAGAAGGATATGCCTTTGTAGTGAAAGGACAGCGCTGCACACATTGCCGTGAAGAATTCTTGGACGAAGGAGAAACACAAAAAGTAATCGATGCTGCAAGAAAGTTAGGTGTATGGCCGGAACCTCTCAAGCTCTATAGACATCTCTCGAGAAATAGCGGAGGATTAGTCCTGCGCATACCTTCTGATCTGGAAAAGCAGCTCAAATTAAATGAGAAGACCGAGATTGCCATAAGTAAGGTAGGCAATAAAATAGTCATAGAAGCGGAATAATTATCTCAGAGTGTGAAATGTTAGAACAATTAGTGAATAGATATATTGCGGAATAAGTTCTATAGTTAGTATAACGCCAAAAGCTTTTAAACCATATTCTTCAGTATATAAGTATGAAAAAGCCAGTCTACACTATCTTAGATTGCTATACAGATGAGCCAGCAGGCTTGGGTGTTCCACCATATTTAGGCACATATCCGAGATACTTAGCAGGAAAACTCCATCCAGAGAAAGTCAACTACATTACAATAGATGATCTGCGCTTAGTCAAGAATTATCATAATCGCAAGCCGCAAAATGAGATAGTCACCAACATCAAAATCTATAACACAACTAATCAAAACATTCCAGAAATTCTCGAAAACACAACACATTTGGTAGTAATCATCGGAGTTCAGACACCAGGAAAATATTTGTCAGCAGTCCCAGGAACGATGAAAGAAGTAGTCTCTCTAATCAAAGATCTACACTGCAAAAAGATTCTCACTGGTCCAGGCATCTTTGGAACGCAATTGATTGGTGGTCGTAAGGCAGAATCCATCCCTCTGGGAGTTTTCGATGAGACATGGAATGCTCAGTATAATTTCAAGGAGATTAAGAACTATGCAATCAAGGGAGCATACATTGTCAAATCCATTCTGCAGAAAAGAATTGTAGAAATTGAGACTGGTCGTGGCTGCACCTTTGGAAAATGTTCTTTCTGTACTGAACCTATCAAAAATAAGGTAGAGTTCCGAGAGCAAGAAGATGTCATAGAAGAAGTAAAGTTATTGCATTCTTATGGCTGTGAGTTCTTCCGCCTGGGAAAGGCAACCTGTACCTTAAGCTACAAGAATGGTGACGTCAAGGAACTAGAGAAATTGCTCAAGCCATTGTCAGAATTAAAGCTCAAGGTCTTACATATCGATAATGTCAATCCAGTCTATGTCAATGAGGAGCGAGTAAAGTTAATCACCAAGTATTGTACAGATGGTAACATTGCTGCCTTCGGCGTCGAGTCGTTCGATAAAAACGTGGTCAAGGAAAACACATTAAATTGTACACCAGAAAATGCTTACAGAGCAATCAAAATCTTGAATGAGTTCGGCTCCCAAAGAGGTCCAGATGGCATGCCTTACTTTTTGCCAGGTATCAATATTATTCTCGGCTTGAAAGGAGAGACCAAAGAAACACTCCAAGAGAATTACAGATGGTTAAAGAAGATCTATGATGATGGTTTAATGATCAGAAGAATTAATATAAGGCAAGTCACTATCTTCGAAGGAACCATGATGAATGAAGTCGGTTACAAGTATTTCAAGAAAAACAAAAAGTTATATTTCTCGTTCAGGAAGAAAATTCGCGAAGAGATTGATACACCCATGTTACAAAGAGTGATTCCTCTAGGAACAGTCTTGCATAATGTCTACACAGAGACACATCAAGGCAATGTCACGTTTGCTCGCCAATATGGCACATATCCTATTATTATAGGCATTAAAGGGCGTTTGCCTCTGGGAGAATGCATCAGTGTGAAAGTGACAGGCCACATGTTCCGTTCCATCACAGGAGAGCCATTGACTCCAATACAAACTATTTCTCTACATCAGATAAAGAAAAATAATTAAGGTAAATCATAGGATTCTTCTTCTGCTTTTTTTATATCTTTGAGAGTGATATTTTTCTTATATCTCTTACTAAGTGAAAAAAACTCTTCTAAGAATTGTTCTACCTTTTGATCTTTGTTGTTTTTCATAGCTTATAATGCTCCAAAGAGGTCACTTGTATTTCCTTCACTTTAGAAAAATCAGAATCATTAGAGATTATTGTCGGAATTTGTTTAGTAAGTGCGCTTGCAATATGAATGGCGTCTCTTGGATCTAAAGTATATTTTTCAATAAGTTGTTGTGCTCGAGACAGAACAGCTTCATCTGCAGGTATAAATTCTAAATTAAGAAAATTGAGCAATTTTTCTCCTTGATCTCTGGCAGCTTCTCTTCCAAATAACTTTCTCAAAGTATGAACAAATTCATCCCAAGTTAAGTAAGAAGTATAACCTGTTTCTTGTTTTTTTACTATCTTAGCTGTCAATGCTCTTGCTTTTTGTCCTAAAGCTCCTTCATTCAAAGTAGCGCAAAGAAAAATATTGGCATCAAGGTAAATCATAAGACTCATCTCTGATTTTTTTAAGTTCTTTGAAGGTAATATCTTTCTTTAGGCGAGGAAAAGAAAAAAAGTCTTTGAGAAATGCATCTGCATCTTGCTCTGCTTTAATAACTACTTCATGATCTCTTGCCTCAAAAATGACCTTTCTTCCGCGTTTTAAGCCTAGTAAATGCCTAATATCTTTAGGAATGACTACTTGTCCTTTGGCGCCTAGTTCACGTTCGATTTTCATAGCAAGAGAAAGTAGGAACTACTATTTAAACCTTTCCATACTTGAAAGTAGGAATAAAAGAATAGCCTTATCTATTTAAATAATGCGCAACAAAAGCAATAATCATGGTAGAATGGCATCGTATTGGTCGTCCAAAAGCAATTGGAAGTAGAAAAGAAGAAGTTGTAAAAAATTGTGATACTCTCTACGGAAAAGATAATTGGAGATGGGTATGGAACCACGATGGGCAATCCTTAGATCTGCAACAAGTATTAGCACTATATGAACAAGCGTATACTCGGTATTTTAACCAACATCCAGAAGAGTTACAATGGATAGCAGAAAATTTTGCAAATGTCTATGATAATCATCCATCAAATGTACATTCTGGTATAGACTATACTATACAAGAATTTGGAGGACATCATTTTCAAGATATTGCTATTAGAAGAGTCATGGCGAAACAAGGTCTTAGATTTAGGGGTACTGGATTATTAGAGATTAGAATGAAAGCACCAGGCAAACAATGGAGTCCAGGAGAAATTCCTTTTCATGCACCTGATTCTATTCATCAGCCAGAATTAGTCGGTTGGTGGAAGCAAGGATCTCTAGAAAGTTGGTATCAATCAGCACGTTATTTGGAGATTTCTAGAGAAGATATAGATTTTAGTTATGATTTATTTTTTGTAACATCGAACAAAGGAAAAGTTGAATCAGCAAAAAGATCTTTAGGAAATGATGTTTCTTTAGGACAACTAACATTAGATATTGCAGAAGAACAGGGTACTATTGAAAAAATAGCAAGTCATAAGGCAAGAGTAGCTCATGCTGTAATCTGTAGACCAGTTATTTGTGATGACTCTGGTTTTGTTATTTCATCAATGGATGGATATCCGGGCGTTAAAGTAGGTCGAGAACTTGCAAGAATTGGAGTTCAAGGATTTATGGATCTTGCCAGAGTTAAACCATTGGACGCTTGTTTCGTTATGGCTGTCACTTATTTCGACGAGAAGACGGTTAAGCCAGAAGTCTTTGTCTCAAAAACAAAAGGTAAATTAATAAACGAGTTGCGCGGTGATATGAACAAGCCATTTGTAAAATCTCCCCTTGCTGGGTGTTTTATTGTTGATGGTCAAACGAAAACCATTGCAGAAATGACAGAAGACGAATATAAAGCGCATGCCACAACCAATAGGTGGGGAGTGCTTTTAGAATTTCTTAAACAACACAGAGCAGAAAGCAAATGACACTCTACTTAATCGGTCTAGGCTTGCATGATGAGAAAGACATCACAGTCAAAGGTCTAGAAGCTATCAAAGTATGCAAAAAAGTCTACTTCGAGACCTACACGTCTAAGTTAAACACAGCACAGCATAACATGGAAAAGTTCTATGGAAAAAAGATAACAGCTATCCAGCGTTCCTTCGTGGAAGAAGATGCACAGAAACTTTTACAAGAAGCGAAGAAAGAAGATGTTGCTGTGTTGATCATTGGTGCTCCTCTCGCTGCAACGACACACATCGATTTATTCTTGGAAGCAAAGAAGCAAAAGATTCCAGTCGAGGTTATAGAAAATGGTTCAGTCTTGACTGCTATAGGTATTACTGGATTATTCTTGTACAAGTTTGGCAGAACAACGACTATTCCTTTGAACAATGAAAAAATAACAAGTCCTTATGATGTAGTCATGGCAAATAAAAAGAATAAGCTCCATACACTCTGTTTGTTAGACATCCAAGAGACAAGAATGATGACAGCTCGAGAAGGATTGGACTATTTGATCAAGCAAGGATTAAAAAAAGATGCAATCGTTGTCGCTTGCGGTGCTCTTGGTGCTCCAGATCCAGAAATTAAAGTGGGAAAGGCAAAAGATCTGAAAATCACACGGTTTCCACAATGCATTATTATTCCAGCAGATCTTCATTTCAAGGAAGAAGAAGCGTTAGCGATATGGAAATAAAACTATAAATATTCAGGAGCATCAACATCATCGCCAGATTTTTTTCCAAGTTTCTCTTGAGCAGTCTTCACAATAACCGCAGCAACCTTGCTTGGGTCAACACCTTCAAAATTAGTCATTTGTGTAGCAGTAAAACTAGGATTGATGGAGTATGTTTTTATATGTGATGGTAGTTCCAAAGCTAGAGATTGAGTAAAACCACGAACACCATATTTAGTGGCGCAATAGGGAACAATTTCATCTCCTGGAGATTTACCTGCGATACTAGCAACATTCAAAATGAGTCCTTCTTTCTGTTGTTCAAGGAGGGGTAGAAAAATATGAGTTACTTTTATAAGACCTGTTAAATTAACTGCAATCTGGTATTCAATATCATGAAAGGTTTGATTTTTAAAAAGTTTCACAACAACAATGCCAGCATTATTTACTAGAATATCGAGCTTGCCATATTTCTTTATAACTTCTTTAGTAAGATTATTAAGTGAAGTATCATCAGAAACATCAAGATGGATCAAATGTGCCTCACTATATTTTTCACACTCTTTAAGTGTTGCTTCTCCTTCCTTTTTGTTAGTGTTATAGGTAAGAATAACTTTGTTGCCAGCTTTTGCGAATGCTAGAGCTGTTGCCCTACCTATGCCTATGCTGCTCCCTGTGATTAACACAACTTTGTTCTTGAGTTCCATACAATTTAAAAAGAAGCGAATTATTTAAAGCTTATGCTCCTATGAAAAAAATAATTTATTTGACAGTTAGAACCAACGCTCCAGAAACAAAAATAACTAAACAAGAAGGAGATCAATGGCGTATGGACGTGCACGCTCAACCAGAGAATAACAAAGCAAATCTAGAGATTATTAAGTTTTTAACAAGAACCTATCAAGTAGAGATTAAGATTCTCCGTGGTCACACCAGTAAAAAGAAAACGATTATGATGCTTGTTGATGGCCAAAGTCAAACAAAGGTACAATAGAATCTTCTAATACATCGCCTGTCTTAGCATCAACACGGATATTTACTAATTTGAAAGAGTTCGTCAAAAAGCTAATATTCCACAACGTTCTGCGGATATTTTGCAACAAGACAACAGTCTTCGATGTTTTTTCAGTCTTATATTTCTCTTTTTGCAGTTCTTGCGCAACATGCAATGCTTTAGTCACATCCACATGCACCGTAGTCAAGTCTAAAGCAGGAACAGTATCTTTCTCTTTTTTGAAAATAGCAGCATCTTTCGTAGCTAATTTTACTTTATCATCAACAACAAAAGAAGTAATAGTGTCCCCTTTAGGATAGTAGAAATCCACTTGCCACCAGTCAACGTCTGTTTTCTCAATGATTTTGAAGAAACTAGAGAGATAAGCATTTGGATGGTCTTCAAGCCAGGATTGATAGATAGGAGACTTTTGAACATGCTCTAAAGTCTTCTGCAAGTTATCCATCTAATGACCTCGCATTAATCTTTGTTTGTAGCTCTTTGATAAACACATCTACTTGAACACCAAACTGCACTTTGCCGCCTCGCGAGCGTACTGCTAAAGTTTTCTTTTCAAGTTCTTTGTCGCCTATCGTAACAGTGTAATTAACTCTCTCTAATTCAGCATCTCTGACTTTTTTCGGGAGTGTTTCTGGCTTGTCATTGAGTTCTACGCGAATGCCTGCTGCAAAGAGTTTGTCATACACTTCTTTGGCAAAGGAAATGTGCTTGTCTGCTACTGTGATCAATTTAACTTGCACAGGACTCAACCATAACGGGAATTTCCCAGCAAAATGTTCAGTAATAACTGCTATAAAGCGTTCTAATGATCCTAAGATAGCACGATGAATCATGATTACTGGGTGTTTCTTACCATCAGACCCTTCATAGACTGCGTTGAATCGTTTTGGTAGTTGGAAGTCCAATTGAATAGTGGCGCATTGGTGTGATCTCCCTAGAGCATCTTTCATATGAATATCGATTTTTGGTCCATAAAATGCTCCTTCTCCAGCAGATACTTTGTAAGGAACAGCACTTTTCTCTAGCACTTTTTTCAAGATGGCTTCTGCTTTGTCCCATAACTCTTTGTCTCCCATAGCGCTTTCAGGTCTAGTGCTTAATTCTAAAGTAAATGAAACTTTAAAGATATCTGAGTAAACATATTTAATGAAATCTAGCACTTTTTCCATTTCTTCTTCAACTTGCTCCATCGCAACAAAAATATGACCATCATCTTGAGCCATTTTGCGAACTCTAGTCATGCCTCCTAAAGTTCCACGAATTTCATTTCTATGTAAGAAACAAAAATCTGCAATGCGTAAAGGCAAGTCCCTATAAGAGTGAGCAACGCTGGTATAAATCAATAAATGTGAAGGACAGTTCATAGGTTTTAAAGCATAGTCAGTATTGTCCACAGGCAAGACAAACATATTCTCCTTATAATGTTGCCAATGGCCGCTGGTTTCCCATAAGGATTTATTGAAAATTTGAGGTGTAATAACCTCCTGATAACCACGTTTTCTGTATTGTTCTCGTAAAAAAGACAAAAGTTCATTATAAATAACAGTTCCTTTAGGTAAAAAGAAAGGACTTCCAGGAGACAGTTCATCAAATTGGAATAGCTGTAATTCCTTAGCAATTTTTCTATGGTCTCGTTCTTGCGCTGTTGCTAGTTGTTCTAAAAATTCTTTAAGATCTTGTTCAGATTTGAACGCATGGCCTAGAATTCTCTGCAGCATGACATTGTTGCTGTCGCTTTTCCAGTACGATCCACTGATATTTTCAAGGCTGAATGCTTTTACTCCTCCACTAGTCAGCATGACTGATCCCGGAAGCAATAAAGTGAACTTTTCATGGTTGTAAGCTTTCACTTGTTTTTTATACGCTTGCACTAATTCATTGTGGAATGGATGTTCTGCTTTGACAACACTCTCTTTGATGGCATAATTCTTCTTGACAAACTCATCCATCTTCTTGCCTATCTTCTGCAGGTCAGTGTGTATAAATTTGACATTGATAAAATCAACAGTAAATGCGTCTTTCTGTGACAAGGCTAAAATAGGAATGGCATTAGGAAACAGTTCATGCACTGCCCACGCTAAGATAAAGGCGCCAGTGTTCTGCAAGGGAGTATTGTGTTGTAAATCAAGCTCTAATGCTTTTGGCGCAACTTTTTCTTTGGTGAAGACTGCTCCAGGTTGGCTTAAGTCAATGCTCCTCGATAATTCAGAAAGTGGATGTCCTTTGCATCTCCATTCAAACGACTTGTACCAGCCGAAAGGTGCTCGAATCACTTTGTAGTTCTTTTTTTCCAGCTGGTGTTTTGCATCATCGAGAATTTGGACAGCGACGTCTGGTTTTCCCAGTTCAGAGCTTAGGTGTGCATAGGGATAAATGACTAGATTCTGTGCCTTGACTTGCTTCGCAATGTCTTCAGCTTCAGCAACTAATCGTTCAGAAACTTCCTTGGCATGAGCCTCATCTTTCTTCTCAATCGAAGTCATCAATACTAGACATTCTTTGACTTCTACCTCTTTCTCATCAACCTCTTCCGCGTTCTTCAGAGCCTTTTTTGTAGGCTTGAACTTGAGATAATCCGCATGAATTGCTAATATCTTCATAAAGAAAAGGCTTCAAAGAAACTATTTAAACATTGCGTAGGCTTAAAGTTGTAAAGTGTCATAGGAGCTCTGCACAAGAGTTAGTTTAGGGTTTGTTAGAGCGTCATAGCATGTTGTCAGATCTTTCTTTTTTTCTAGAACATCAGGAGATCATGGAAGACCGCATGAAGTTAGTTTTAGTTTTACCACGCCGTGCTTTTAGCTCTTCGAGTCTCAGAGTGTATAATAATAGCTGAAGGAGCAAGAATTATTGCTACTCATTAGAAATTACAAAATAGAAATGTTTATAGATACATCAAATTTATTTAGGAGCTGGCTCGAGAAGTAGTTATTTTTCACTTACTTGTTTAATATCTTCTAAAGTTATATCTGTGAATATTCTAGGATCTCCTTCAACCGAAAAAAGAATCTCATACAATCCACGCTTTCCTTTTATTACATATGGAACATTCTTTGGACCAATATTATCTCCATGAGAACCATTTGGATTTTTTCTCAAAAACTCATCAAGACAATATGCTAATTCTTGGCCTAAATTTCTTCTCCCTAACGGTTTGAATCCACTCATATGTCTTTTAGGAGTTTGTCCATCTCTATTCCCATAAAAATGAATTTGAGGTTCGTTTAATCCCCTGAGAATAAACACGAATTGGGATTGATCTCCATTTCTATATCCTTCTAATGGAGGAGGAGCAATGCCTGCTTGTTGAAAGTGCTCTCGCAATTCTTCTGTGTGCATGAAAATATCTCTTAAAAAATAAACTCCATTTCTACCACTGAATAGTCTTTCATCTCCATGACAATATAACATTAAATCCAATGGTTCACCAGAAGTTTGGACACAATCTCGGGGATTCAGATAGAATGCTCTTTCTTCTTTAGCTATTAGGATTTCACCACCTTCTAATAATTTTTGTTTTCTGGCTTTCCACCCATCAAGTCCTCTTTGATACTCTTCTCTTCCGCCTTTCATGAATGGACTAACTGTTCCATCTGCTATAATCCCGCCTTTATCCAAACACTCTTGATAAGTTGCTATCTGTTTATCTGCATGAGCAACTTCTTCTCTCAAAGTTTTGCCTTTGCCTTGAAGTCCTTGAGATACTCGATGAAACAAACCATATACTTCAGGACCAATATTGTTTGCTGTTATCGTCATGTATATCAGAATAATCTTAATATTTATAAACCTTTCGTTTAGTAACTACTAATAAGTTACTAAAAATAGCTCATAAGCCCCTATTTTTAAATATAGTCCCAACGACTTTGAGATTTTTCCTCTAAACGTTGCACTAAATTTCAGCCCTTCAGGTCACTTAACAGTTGTTAATCAAATTTGCACTTGCTAGAGAATGGTGTGTGAGGTTGCCTGGTGTTTTTATAGATAAACAGAGTTACATATTCAGGAATAGAAAGTTGGTTTCTATGAGATAAATGAGAAAGAAGGATGAGATATATTATTAATCTCTTTTGAACACTGCTACTAGTGCTGGATATTGTCCAATAGGATTCTTGAATTTTGAGAAGCCTTGAGTAGAGATTATTGTTTCACGATTAATTCAAAAGTAATTATAAACATCTAAGTATATGCTCTTCAAGTGGTCCATCTTCAGGCAAATCAGGCATCAGTTTTATATGTCGCATGGGAATAGGTGTTCTCAAGAAAGTTATCTTGATTCTGCTCCAGGAGTTAAAGATCTATACCAATTAGTGTCTTGTGCTTGTGCAAACCCTAGTCGTTGAGCAACAGTATCATATTTTCTTAGCGCATCTTCTAAGGGGAGATGAATGACTCTAAATCTATCTGGTTCTGTCCATGGATTTTTATGTCCGCTTCTTATGCCAATTCTTGAATATCCGAATGCCTTTCCAATATCTTCAACAACTTGAACAAAAAGTTTTTGCCAATCAAATGGTGCAAGGCCTCTCGAAGAGCCATGAAATGTCTTTAGACCTTTATGATCTAATTGTGCAGGCCTTATTCCTTGCATCTGAAAGATAACCAGATCATCAGCTGTCTTTGGAAAAAATCCTACAACTGCATTGGGTTTTCCTTTATACTGTAGTGCAAGTGCAAGAGGTGAATCAAGATAAATGAGTCCATTATCATTTCTGCCAGTCTGACCAGGTTCAAGGTCCCGTGCATATCCTCTACTGTTTCTTTCCTTGGTAGATAATTGCATGAGCTTATAGTCTCTTATTCTCTCTGCAGACAATGAAACTCCGGGAAGGGTGCTTTGCTCCAAAAGTTGAGGGAGATAATCAGGGTCACTGACGCTTTCAAGCATGTGTGCATGAAGATCATGGACCTTCATAACTAAAGGTATGTTGTGGGAAAAGTTTTCTCTCCAGACCCAGAGTCTAGCATCGCTAATCTTACAAACATCTTTTCCAGTGAGATTGAGAAATTGTGCTCTAAATGCTTCCTCTTCTTCTTCATCGATAGGGCCGTTTACTATTCTGTAGATGACCCCCTCGCTTCCGAGTCTAGCATAGATAGTTTCCAGTGGGAAAACAGACAAAAAATACTGGAGTGCTACACGTTCTGGATACTCATCTAAAGTTTCCAGTGAGCTGTCGGGAGAGGGAGGATTATCAGTTATGGACCTCCAGCAGTCTATAGTTCTGTTATGAGCCCATATAGTAATATCAGTCCTAATTTCATTCTCTCTGAATCCTCTAAGTCTGTCCATTAAAGTCATAGCACGTTCGTCCATTTCTGCTTCATAATCGACGTTGAGAGATGTTTGTTTCATTGTTTTTTCTTATTCTTTGCCTATGGTCACATAAGTGAATCTGAATCTAATATGTGCGCCACTATTTATATGTCCAGGTCCGCAGTTCCAATATTCTGTTGGACACTTGCTTGGAGCTGCTAGTATATCTGCTTGACCTTCAGAGACGTCCACATTATATTTATTTCCAAAGTGTTGGAATGCCGCTGTCAAACTTGGATCGCTGCTGCCTATGCTTACTGGTTTTCCTGTTACTTTTGCTAATTCTGCCGCTTTCTCTGCTAGACTTCCTAGAAATGCAATGCCATAATCATCGCTCCATTCTGTTGCATCAAAGTCGTCAACTATTATGGCTGGACCATTTTTATACTCAATTAGTCTTGTCATTGGAGTTGCTATTGCTTTTCCGTCTCCATTAGTGATAACATACATTTCCTTGTTAGCGTCTGCTGCAAAACTTAGGAGTGAATCGTTGAACCCATCTCCTCTGTGATGCTTCCAACCTTGGCAATGTGGCACTGGTGTTTCTCCAAATCTCAACAACTCTTCTAGATCATCAGTGCTATAAATTTGAATTTTTCTTGCATTTCTATAGACTGGTTGATCTAATGTTTCTCTCATCCAGACTGCTGCATCATACAAAGGATGATTTGTTCGCTTTCTTGCTAAGGTTTCTGCATGTTCTAAGAATTCTGCATATTTTTCTTGGTCTAACTCTTTTGCCACTAAAACTAATTTTGCATAGTCTACTTGCTCTCTGAGCTTGCTTGTTTGATATCCTAACTCTCTTCGTGCTGCTTTTGAAAGACCTTCTTCTTTCAATTGAGCTTCATTTGTTACTATATTTCTTTCTAATTCTGCAAGACTCTCTACTGTGCATTCTTGGTTATAATATCCTTTATAGGTTTCTTGTAATTTTTCTGTTGTTTTTCTTACTGCTTGAATATGAGCCTCTAAAGCGTTTAACTCTCCTACAATTCTTGTTACTCTGCTTCTTTCTTTCCATACTGCAACTGCTTGTTCATCCTCTACGCCTCCAATAGGCTGCAGTTGTATATCTGCTAGATCATGACTATATTTCCATTCCTGAAATTTACCTGCTAATTCTGCCTGAGCTATTTCTCGTAATAGATCTATTCTCTGTTTATCTTGATGATAAGAATATCCTGCTAAAGTAGTGATGATATTACTAATCCTGCCAAATCGTTCGTCTTTTTCTATTCTTTCTAGATAAGTTTCTAGAGTATCTGGATCTAATTTTAATCTTCTTATGCTTTTGTCTACTAAGTGTGCTCGTAAATGGTTTACTATTTCTCGTTCTTCTGTTACTTGGAAAGGATAAACAAATTCTGGATCTTTATACACTTGTTCTAGTGCTGCAGTAATTCTTCCAAGTCCCTTAACATCTTTAGCATGCTTAACTATATGTGCTAAGATACGTTCTTGTTCTGGTAAGGTTTCTATGAGCGCTAACCCGGCATAGACTCTTCTTTGCACTTCTCTTTCATCTGCTAAAGTTTGCATACCTGGCAAGGCCATGAATGCATTTCTTGTTGCTTGATCTGTTACAACACTATCAGCCATAACTTGCAGAGGCAATGGTAAGGTACTTTCAAGCACTCTCTGAATTCCATAAACTCTAATAGCTTCTGCTATTTTTTCTATGCCTCCAGGAATATTGAGTGTTCTGTCCAACATGAATAAATTATCTACTATACATTCATACAATCCTTGAGTTTCTTGTCTTGTTAATGCACTTGCTCCTTGCAGAGAACGGAAAACCGGAGTTAGAATTCTTTGTGCAAAGGGAACTAATCGTTTGTCTTGTTCTGCATAGCGTGCAACTTGCTCTAGCGATGTTCTTACTAGCGCTGGTTGTTGATCTACTCTGCTTGCTTGACCTACAACTGCTATGCCGCTTGCTATGTCTGCTTCTTTATTGCCTAGATGTTCTACGAATCCAAGAATTTCTTTTTGTTTTTGCTCTTTACCAAAAACACTATGTTGCGCAACTGTTGCCCAAGCATCTGCTATTCTTCCAGGTATATCCTTTTTATCTGCTTCTTTCTGTGCGCCAAGAGCTACGAGTATTCTTTTTGTTACTGTTTCATCACCCTCATATACTTTCATTAATGACGCAAGGTTGCCTGCTAATCTTCCCAATCGTGCTTGCAATGGATTAGTGAATATTGCTCTGTTTGTTTCCAAACCAAAGTGTGTTGGATCAAAAAATTCTCCTCTTTCTATAATACCTAAAAGTTTTTGGAGTATATCATATTCTGATATTCGTAATTCCTCTCCCGCAGTTCTGAATGGAGTCACAGCTAATTCTGTTGGTGCTAACATTTGTCGCATCTCTAAACGTTGCTCTAAACGTAGTTGTTGGCATTGTCCCAATCCCATTCTTAAATGTGGCATGTTACACTGTCTCTCCTAACCAAGTATTGATCATCTTTACAAAGTGTTCTTTCTGCTTAACGGTAAATTTAGCCACTGATATTACATCTTGCGCTTCTTGTCTTAGCTTTACTAATTCAGCAGGTCCTACATTAGGTCGTGCACCTGTTATAGCACAATAAGCATATAAAGGAAATCTGCTATTACGATGTCCTACTTCTTGATTAGATTCAGTATAGAGAAGAGTTGCTCTTTGATTTGCTTGTGCTTGCCTATTGCCGTTTACATAAATAAATGATAAGTCTTCTATGCATGTTCCAGTTCTATGTTGTGCTTTTATACGATTTCCTGTAAATTCTCTATCTATAGCATCTGCTACAGTTGTTAATTCTGTTGGACTAAGAACATCTGCTCGTCCATAAATATTATTGAGCCAATGCATAAATGTGATGATTCTTTTATTATAAGATCCATATGGTTCATTACAATCTCCATAAGATTTTAATCCCAGATCTTTAACTTTTACTGCTATAGCATCTTCTACAGGCAAGTTGAGTTCTCTTAATCGTCTAACAATATTTAGTAAATGCAGTTCGTTCACAGAAAACCAACATCCATAGTCTAGTTTTGATAATTCTTGAATTGATGCTTGGTAAATTCTTGTTGCTGTACTTTGTTCTGGTGGAACACTATGTGTTGTTAATAATCCTAATAAAGGACCCCATCTTGGCCATGCTCCGCTATCATTCCCATTTACTTCTGCTTCAACCCTTTGTTGTAGATCTTTAGGCTCATATTTTATACCCGTATTATTCATCAATCTTTGTACTGCTTTTATTCTTTCTGGATAAGAATAAGTTATAAGCCCAAAACCTTCGATAGATTCATCTTTTAATAATGCCTCGTATCTTTTTCGTATCTGATCTGGGTTGAGTTGTGCATGAAAGAATCTTGCAATATGGTTCGGATGCTCTGCATTGCTTCCTCCTTCAAAATATTTATTTACCATAGCTTCTAATTCTTCTGGTGTTGCTGTAAATGCAATTTCTGCGCGAGCCATAATAGCATCTAATTGACTATGATCTACTGCTTCTCCTCTTATTAGTAATTCAGCAGCTTTATCTCTAATAGATTTTGCTTCTTCAGGAGTTGGTGGTCGTTTGATAGATGCTACTGATTGCAGTTGATCATATCCTTCAACATCTCCAGTTCCTAACTTGCTCATACTTCTTGCGTGCACTAGTTCTTGGAATTCTTCTGGGAGCGTTCTATTTCCGATGAGATTTTTAAGATATAAAATTCCTTCGATATCTGCCCCATATCTTCTTCCTAATCTTTCAAGTACAGAACCTCCTATTTGATTAATTTGTGCATCATTTAATGTAATTAATACTCCTGCTTTTTGTGCGTTTTCCAATACTTTTCTTGCATCTTGTCTTCCACGATTTCTTAGGATGTGGTTTATTAACGCTCTATTTACAGCATTTTCATCCATAGGTATACCAACAGTCTGCATGAGCTGTGGTAAATTTACAGTTTCTTCATCCGTAGCACATTGTGTCAAGAATGTTTCTAAACAGGCTGTGTAGGTTTCTTGAATGAATCCAGAACCTGTCCCAGTTTTTTGCAGATGTTGATCTACAGAACAATCTGGGTGTGCTTCCCGTATGGTCTGTAAGTCTCTAATATGTTTTCGAACTGCTGTTCTTGCCGCTGTTGAATATTGCCGCCATTCCTTCATATTCATTCCTTTACTTGGCTCGAGCGGGCTTAGATTCCATCCCTCTTTAGTATGTTTATGCACTAATCCTCTAAGAGTAACTTCTAGCTCTTTTACACGTCTTTCAAGTTTTAAAGCTGTTATTGCTTCTGACGGCTTTACTCCGAGCTTAGTAGAGAGTCTATTTACTACTCCAATTCTTCCTTCTAAACCTCTATCTTCTTCTCCTGCTACATAACTCTCCAGATATATTTGACATGCTCTCTCTACATATTCTTCTGCAATAGTACTGCCTGCTTGATGAATTAAATTTGCAAATTCAACGAATGGTTCTAGAGAATCTCTCAGTTGAGCACTTGCAAATGTATGTCTTCCTTCGCTACCTACCAAATTTCGTGCTGTTGCATCAACTGTTGCGTCATCAAATCGTGGAGTTGTGGAAGTTTTTGCTGATAGTTCGTTCATGCGTGCAAAGTCGTTTACTTCCAATAAACGCGAATATAATTTCGTTAAAGTTTCTCGTCTTGGTGCAATGCCCGTTTGTATAGCTCGATCAATGATAGTATCTATTGCATCTCTTGACACTAGTTGGGCATATGCAGCATGGACATTGTTTATTGGAGAACGTGCTCGCGGACCAACTCTTTTGTAAATATCAAAAAAAGTAGCTACTTTTCCACCACGTAGTGCTGCTGCTTGTAGTGCTTTTGCAAGAGCGTTATTAGTCGTGATGTTTAGAACAGCATCAAGTCGATCCAATGTTGTCTTTTCAACATCTTGTGTTTCTATGTATTTGATTAGACCTGCTCTAAGCGCAGTTGTTTGTTTAGGTTCTATTCCTGTGACTTCTACAAGTTGTTTCATACTTTCAGCAGATCCATTGCCCACTAAACGTTCATATGCCATTTGAACAAGTGCTGGTGGAATAGAAATTTTTGTTTCATCTTGCACTGCTTTAACTCCCTCTATATTTCCTTCAGCTAATGCTCTTGCATATACTGGCTCTACAAGTTCTCGCGTGTAGTGTGGCTCTCCAAATTCTGCTCTGACAGTACTTGGAGTATCTCCTTCTTCTCTTGTTGGTCTTCTAAGCAGAGCGTCAAGCACTATAGTTTCTAAGCTTCCTTTCTCTAATCTCCCTTCCTCTGTTAAACTTACAACCGTATTCAACAGCCCCCAATCTCTTTGATCTATTGCTTTCTTTACGTAAGGCTGCATTTGCTTCAATTCTGGTCTAACACCCAATGCTCCTATTGCTGTTCGTGCTTGATCCAATTCATAAGCGACTAATGCTCTTTCTGATAATTCTGGAATTTCTATGCCTTCATCAATATCTTGTGCTTGTGCAAGCATTCTTTCTCTGTGAAGTTGTTCTGCTCTTTCTCTAAAATCTTTTGACCTGAGTTGCTCGAGGAATCTGCCTAAAAGCGCTTTAGCAAACAGCTCTTCCATTTGACCAAATTGCACTGTTTCTCCTAGTTTGATTCTTTCTAGTAGTCCATCAAATTTATTTTTTGCTTCTTTCATGATTCTAGTTCTTCTATGAGCTTATTGAGGGCATATTCTACTACATGACTTTTATTCCTGAACTTGCCTGTATTCACTATAGTTCTCAGTTTTTCGACCAGTTCCATGTCTACTGTAACGCTCAATTTGTCTTTCATCTTACCTAGTGGGATACTATCTTCCATTTATATGCCTTTCTATTTGTTACTACTTAATAGTGTTTAAAAATAAGCAATTGTAGCTCGTCAGGTAGTTTTCAGAGTAGAGCCTTGAAAGCAACAAGAACACAAAACTCGCAGGCTCCAACAAAACCTTAATAAACTGCTTTTAGCATCAGGAAATGATGGAAAAAAGAGGGTTCATGCTGTTACTTGGAATTCTTTTTTTAGCCTGGTTGCCTGCAGCCACAGCAGAAATAACTCTTGCCGGCCCTGAGCAGACAACGTTCAATTTTGGTGATCAGGTATCTATTGAAGGAACGATTCTAGAAACAGCAGATTATGTTGGCTTCTTGAGATTCGAACTCCATTGTGGAGAGTCAGAAGTCTTGGCAACAAAGTCCATGACGCTTCGCGCGAATAATGAAAAGACATTCACACAAAAATTTACAGTTCCACAAACTTTGACTGGTACCTGTGCTATTAATACAAAATTTGAAAGTAATGGAAATACAGTTGCTGAAGCAGATTCTCAAACATTTACCATAGCAAATACACTCAATGCACCGATTATCATAGACAAGGAATTAGCACAATTAGGAGACAGTATTACGCTTGAGGGAACTATCACAAAGTTGGATGGAAAGCCTGTTGATGGCTTGGCAAAAGTGTTTTTTAGGCAGGAAAAAAATATTATCGTGCAGGATACTGTTGCGATCAGTAGAGGAAAATTCTCCTATACCTATGAAACAGAGAATAATCCGGCAGGTGACTATAAAGTTGAGATAGAAGTTACTGATATTAATAATAATAAGCAGGCAGTCGAATTTGAGAATGTCAGAATCTTGGGAAATATCGGTTTAAACATAATATTGAATGATCAGGAATTCTTGCCAGGAGACAAAGTAAAGATTGAAGGGACTGCACGCACTGGAGAGTCTAGGATCACTAAGGGGAAAGCATATATCACCCTAGATGAGCAACGAGAAGAGACAACTATTTTATTGGGAATTTTGCGTCATACCATAACGTTGCCACCAACCATCAAGACTGGCGAGCATACATTGATCATAGATGTGGAAGATGATTATGGCAATACAGAGACACAGCAATATACTATTACTACTATCGCAGTCCCGACACGTCTGGAACTAGCGCTGAATCAGGAATCCTTTATGCCTGAGCAACAGATCACGATCAAGCCAACGCTCTATGACCAAGGAGATGACATCATTGCGACAGGCATAGACCTCAAAGTGTATGATGCAGAAAAAGATCTCGTCTTTGCAGATACAGTGCAGAGCACAGAGCAGACAGCATTCACGTTTCCACGTGCAGCAGCTCCGGGAGAATGGAGAATAAAAGCGACAGCGTTGGAGATAAAGTCCTTAGTGATGTTTGATGTCGGTGAATTCAAAGCACTCGATGTTTCACAAGAAAGTTCTACAATCACATTTGAGAATACAGGAAATATTCCTTTCAAGGAGAAACTTACAATAACCATGACTGATAAAAACGATCCAGCAAGAGTCATCACCAAAGAGAAGAAAGTATCACTAGGCGTTGGAAAAAACAAAATTTATGATCTTGCTTATCTAGCAGGGCAGGGAGCATACACGGTGCAGATAGGTGATAAAGCATTTGATACTGTTGAGATTACCAGAAGAAGATGGGCTGTTATGCCTTATCTTGCAACTATCTTAGGTGTTGTGATTGTCTATCTGCTGTTCAAGCTCATCAAAAACCATGTGCCAAGAAGACGAAGACATCACCGCATACAGCATGCTCACCAGCAAGAGCAGCATCATCTGCATAGATCAGAGACGCAGATCAGAAGAGAACAAACACAGGAATATTATGAGGAAAAATTAAAGCGAGATCTAGCAGAGCGCATGGAAGCACAGCGAAAGAAAGTGCATTTTAGTTTCAAGAAGAGAAAAGATGACTATGTCATGGGGTTGCCAAAGAAACGTGCAAAAGCAGCTACAGAATCTTTAGATAAAACGCCGGTATATGGTGGATATACAACGTCTGTAGAGAAAAAAGACGAAGTTATTAGTAACAACCCGGATTTCTTTGATCCTTGGAAAGATGAGCCAGCACAAGAACAGAAGAAAGAAGAGAGGAAGAAGGGCGGCTTATTTGGTATGTTCGATTAGATAAAGAAAGTCTTGGTGTGCTTCTGTTTTATAATAATCATCGAAGAAAGTGTTTAACAGACGTTCAAAAGTCTTAAGTTTTGGAGATGTACGCAAAAAACTAAGAGCTATAACTGCTTTCGGTTTTGCTACACGCTTGATTTCAGATAATGCTTGTCGCAAGTCACAATGATGCAGTGCAGTCAAGGAAATAATACCATCAAATGTCTTGTCAGCAAATGGCAAATGTTCTGCTTTCGCCACATATCTCTCTCCAATGCCTTGATCCAGCATCTTCTTGCTTGGGTCAATAGAAGTAATAGTTATTTTTGTGCCTTTGAGATGTTTAGCAACAATGCAAGTCCCTGCTCCTATGTCTAGAATCTTGCCGTGAAATCGTACATGCTGTAGAAGTATCTGTAATTTTATTAGTTGTTCTTCTTGATAGAGCTTGTCATAGCCTGAAGCGAGAGCATTATAGTAGGTCATCAGTTATTCACCTAAAATACTGTTTCACTAATGCGTAGAGAGCGTCAAGAGATGGTGGTTTAAGAAGAAATCCTGTAGCTCCAACTTCTTGTGCTTTCCTTTGTACTGCATCACCAGTAAGAAGATAAATGGGAATGGTGCCATTAAATTCACGTATAGCTCGAATAGCTTCTAATCCTCGCAATTGAGGCATTTGATTATCAGTCAGCACCAAATCATAGTGGCCTGTTGCAACACGATTTACTAAGGAACGACCATCTCCAACAGAATCAATACATAAATCTGGAAATTGTGTTTGTAGTAATGCAAGAAGCGTTTCTCTAAGTGCCCTATCGTCTTCTGCAATAATGAGCTTCAAAGGCATAAAATGAAGAGTGAGAAGAATATTATAAACCTACCGAAAAACCTTTAAAAACAAGAAAAAGGAAGGAAACAAGATGAACTTTAAGACATTTAAGACTATCTCGCTCTATAAGTATATTTCTATCGAGCAGCCAGAAGTGCTGAAAGAGAAGCTTCGTAACTACTGTAAGGCCTTAGATATCTTGGGAAGAATCCTCATAGGCAAAGAAGGCATCAATGCGGCGATCTCAGGAAAGAAGGAACATATAGAGCAGTTTAAGCGTCTGCTCAAAAAAGACAAGAGATTCTCAAATTTGACGTTCCGCGAGCTAGAGGCAGAAAAAAATACCTATCATAAGCTGGTCGTCCGTGTGAGAAAAGAGATTGTAGTCTTTGGAAAGAAGGTCAGCTTCAAGAATAAAGCTCCTTATATCACTCCAAAAAAACTCAAGATATTATTGGATAAAAAAACTGATGCCATTCTCATAGATGCAAGAAACAGTTATGAAGTAAAATTAGGTCGATTCAAAAATGCAGTCATACTTCCTATAGAAACTTTCAGAGAGTTTCCAGATGTCATCAAAAAATTAAAGTTACCTAAAGACAAGCCTATTATCTCTTACTGTACTGGAGGTATTCGTTGTGAAAAAGCAGCAGCATATCTCAAAGAGCAGGGTTTCAAAGAAGTCTATCAGTTAAAAGGAGGCATTATTCAGTACATGAATGAATTTCCCAACACACATTTTGAAGGCAATTGTTTTGTCTTCGATGATAGTCTAACGCCGAGCTTCAAGGTCAAGCCCATAACCAAGTGTGAAATCTGTGATGGAACATCTGATCTCATGATCAACTGTCATAATCTGGATTGTGATAAATTGTTCATCTGTTGTCCTACATGTCAAACAAAGACTAAGAAGCATTGTTCTGAGAAGTGTGAAAAAGCACTAAGACATCGTCCACAAGAGAAGATATAAAAAATTAGGAAATATCATTCAGCTTTCGAATTCTTACTTTACCCTCAGTAACAATAATAAAACTTGTAGAGAGTTTACTAGAAAAAGATGTTATAACTTCTAGAAGATGTTGTTGACGATGGAGAAGGGTATCATTTCTTAAACGAAGGAAAATAATGCCTGCGGAAGGAAGTCTCAAGCGGAATAATAACTCGCCAAAGTCTTTATCATTAGTAACTAAAACTCTCTCTTCATTTTTTGCATAAGCAAGAACATGTTGATCTAAAGTGCTTGGAAATATATCGCCAACGAAAAGAGCATCAAAACATTTTTCACGGAGAAAGATACAGAGTTTACGACCACAGCTTTCATCAATAAGAAATTTTGTCATGCTATATGTTTAACGCATCTTTTTAGCAACAAGTGGATAGACATTTTCTCCCTGAACAAGATCAGCGCCATATTCAAGTGCAGCCTTAATATCTTCCTTGGTTAAACGAGGATACTCTTCAAGAATTTCTGTCTGAGTCATGCCTTGAGCGATGCAACGGAGAATAGTATCTACTGGAATACGAGTTCCTTTTATAACAGGTTTTCCAGCCATAATCGCCGGATCAACAATGATTCTTTTAGCAGTAGTTGTCATATTTTAATATAGTCTCTCTTCCTATTTAAGTCTTTCTTCAAACTAATCATTTTCTACTTTCTTGTGTCCTCGCAATAAGCTCTTCTAGAACTCCATCACACAAATGTGTATAATAATATTGATCAAAATGAATGACAGACTCATAAGCATGAATCACATCATTGAACTTCTCTTTAATTAGCATCAAGAAATCACGTAGATCTTTGGCATTAACAAAAAACATCATCAATGACAAGTCCCAAATGCCTATTTGATCCATAAGCGCATAGAATCGCTCATCAGCATAGAGAAAGTTCAAAAACTCCTGTTTTCTTTTCTGTGATACAGTTCTAAGCTTCATCAAAATGCTAGTGTATTGAAAATTCAGCAGATGATAGTTCAAGCGAAGAATAAATCCTTTAATAATGCCTGCTCCAATCAGTTTTTTAATTCTATAGTCAACAGCGTCATAAGAGATACCTAATTGTTTACCTAAGTCAGTCAGAGATATTCGTGAATCTTCATGCAGTGCTTTCAAAAGTAAAAGATCCTCTGTATCATAATTATAATACTCTTGTTTGTTGTTAGTAAGCTCTTTATCATAGGGAAATCTAATAGTTTTCTTATACATTTCTTTTCTTTTCAAGTCACGAATATATCTTTGACTGGTATGGACGAAGTTTTTGACAATAGTTACCATAGAATCGTTGATAAATTCTTTAATGGGTGTAATAATACTCTCAAGAATAGTATCATACTTGTCTTCAGAAAGAGTTTCAAACATAAGAATTAATTCCCATTTACCTCCAGTCTCAATAACCCAGTTGATATACTTATGTCGTAGAAGATCATCAATAATACGCCTCATGTTTTCTTGGGAAAGCGCACGGAATTGCAAGTAGACAGCATATCGATGAATGCCCAGCATCTTAGGATCAAGAACTGTAAAAACATCAGTAATGATATTATTTTTGCGAAGATTGGTGTATCTATAATTGATCACTTCTGTGCTGGTATGAAGAGCCTTGGCTATTTGAGAGAGAGGTGTTCTACTATTGAGAGTAAGAATATTAATAATCTCTCTATCTTTTTTATCTAGTGTTATCACTTGTTTCTTCTCCGGTGCTATAACTTCTGCCAGTTTTCTCATAATCTATAAGATACGCATACTATTTATATATTTTACGTATTTATCAAGAAAATATGTAGTTAATTTTATATAGTATGTTATTACTAAATAGAGTATGAAAGACGATAAAACTCAAGAAACTCAATTTTTAGAATCTATTCAATCTTTCTATGACCTAGGATCTGGAGGGCTAAACGCAAGACGGACATGTAAGACGCAAAGATATATGGAGTTATTCATGCCTGAGATCGCGGGGCTGTTTTTACCAACAGTAGATCAATCAGATGAATCATTTCAACGTTTTATTCTCAATCATTCACCCATAACTTCTCCAAGCATAGAAGTTGCAGGAAGGACAAAACAGGGCAATGTAGTTGTCGTGTATGCACACATGCCTGTTTCTTTTACAGATTTAGATCATCTTGAAGGTTTGAAAAAGAAAGGAGTAAGGGGGTGTATTCCAGTAACAGATAAAGAATTTCAGGACTTAATTAGTGCTGATGGGAAGACTGATGAGGTAGGAAATAGGTTAGTTTGGGTCGATGATTATGATAAGTTAAGAAAAGCAAAAACAGGCTGTATGACTGTTACAGATATTTTAGATCAAGATCATCCTCGTATAGTACCTTTTTTCGGAGGAAAACTACAAGCTGAATTTTTGCGTAAATGGGCTGCTCATAGGGGTTTAAGTGAGATTGTACTAAAAGAATGGTTGTCTGTAACTGATAAAGTATTTAGTGAATCACCGAGTGCTTATTTTCTTTCGCTACAAGAAGTTTTTACAGATTTGCGCCCACCTGAATTACAAAAAGTTCCAGGACCTATAAATCCAGATCAATATAAACTCTCTGCAGAGCTTTATTATTTAGGCATTTGTGGGAGTGCTAATATCTTTGGAATTAAGGAGACTACTATACCAGGAAGTACTCAAGCCTCATAGGAGAGAAACTTTTATATGTGCACTGATTAAAGCATAGTGAATGACTTGGAAAACCGAAAAGAACGGATTAACAAAAGAATTTGAATTCAAGGATTTTGTTGAAGCAGTCGCATTTGTAGATAAGATAGTGCCTCTTGCTGAAGCTATGAATCATCACCCAGACATACTCATTTATGGATACAAAAAAGTAAAAATAACTTTATATACTCACTCTGAAAATAAAATTACAGAAAAGGATTATGATCTAGCTAAAAAAATTGATGCATTATGAGCTTTCTCCAAAAATATAAATTGAAGTCTAATCTCTTCTTCTCACCTATGGAAGCCTGCTCTGACGTAGCTATTCGTACTCTCTGTTATGAACAAGGAGCAGCGTTAACGTATATTGAAATGATCCGTGCGTATGCCTTAACTAAAAAGAAAGAACGATTCTTAGAAAAACTCGATCCCTCTCCAGACATCCGGCAAGGTCTCCAGCTAGCAGCAGTCAAAGTGAATGAATTGAAAAAAACTCTAGTCATGATTAAAACCAAACAGCAAGAGCAAGATCCACGATTTATGCACATAGAGACCATCGATTTGAATTTAGGTTGCCCTTCTCCTGGCTTAATCAGTGAAGGTGGTGGTCCCGCATTAATCAAACGAACTAATAGAGTCAAAGAATTATTTGAAACATTAAGATCTACATGGGAAGGTCCAGTCTCAGCAAAAATGCGTTTGGGCATGAATCAGGCTGAAAAAGAAAAGAAACTCTATCTAAAAATACTCAACATCGCAGAAGAAATAGGAATTGATTGGATAACCATGCACCCTAAAACAGTCAAAGACCCCTCGCATGATCCTATAGATCTAAAAGCATTGCAGGAATGTGTTGAGAATACTTCAGTGCCTATTATTGGAAATGGTCTGGTAATAAATGAATCTTCAGCGCAAGCTATGTTGCAAACAGGTGTCAAAGGCATTATGATTGCACGTGCAGCCGTAGCAGATCCTTTTATTTTCAAACGACTCAGATCATTTATAGAAACTGGAAAAAAACTATCTATGCCAACAAAACCAGAATATGAGCAAGCCTTCAAAAAATATCTAGAGCTGGCAGCCCAAGCAAAAATTCCGCAATATTACGTAGATTATCACACGAGAATGTTCAAATTAAAGATCAACAACCAATGGGATCACTTCCACTCGCCAAAGACTATAAATCAGTGGACATAGAATTATTTTCTGAGAACAAAAAAGTAGTGCCTGGAATTCAACAAAGGCTGAAATTCCCGTTCAATAGTGAAATAATGTCGTAACAGTCTTCTGATGCGTCGCTTGGAATAGTAGCGTCTGCCCATTTCCCAGTAATGTTCCTTGTTCTTGCCACCAAAGATAATCTTAAAGAGAAAATAAGGAATGCGAAAGGCAAACCGAAATTGTTTATGCAAGAAAGGAATAGAGATTGCAAGGACGTTTTCAACAAAAGCACAGGAATAAGGAATAGAAACAACTACTGCATGCTTCGTCACACGCTGTAATTCCTTTAGTGCTTGTACGACATCAGAGAAAGGAATATGTTCTAGAATTTCACAAGCTAATACAGTATCAAATTGGTTGTCTTTAAAAGGCAATGTGCGAATGTCGCCAACCTTGTCTGGCTTGAGACGCGCATCAAAATCACAGGTGGTAACAGCATAGCCAAGAGTGCGTAGATAATTGCAGACTGTTTTGTTGCCAATACCGATTTCAAGAATGGTCTTCGGTTGCGTTCTTTGAGCAGCGTCAATCTGTGCGTAATACGAAAGAAACCGCTCAGCGCTATCATAGTCGTGTACATAATGTGAAGGGTCTACTTGGATAGGAAATGAGGTTTTTTTCATGATGAGATGAGGAAAACAATACTTTATATCTCTTTAGTAGATGAGAAAAGCCTTATAAATAAGCTACACTAGCTTATGAAACTGCAACACAGATTAAGTGGACATAGACAAAATAAATAATTATTTGCGAAGAGTCTCATCTATTTCTAAGGTACGTGCTCTTTGTTGTATTTCTTCTAAGGGAATACCTAATCTGACATAGTTAACAACATCTTCTAAGTCTATCTTAATAACATCAGTATTCATATTAAAAAACTGGACCATTTGATCAGGAGTTACACCACTACGATGTAAAAATGCAATATCATCTATAGCCTCACTTTTTCTTATAGCTGCGTCTCCTTCCATTTTCCAATTCAAAGAGAATCTTAGGAATGAAGCATAGCCATTTGCTTGTTCTGGAAGAAGATTGCGTGCATAAAGGGCAGTAAGAGCAGATATGCTTTTAGGTGAGGTAGGATCCGTAGTATCTAAAAAGCGTGTGTCATAGCCAACAGCAACAGCTTCTGGTATTGCATCAAAATTACGAAGGAAGTCCATACCAGTGCGCGTAAGTCTGTAGTCTAGTATGCCATCTTTAAGAAAATTATTAAGAAGATTACCACTAGGTTCAATATAGCGTAATGTATTCTGTTGCTTAGCTTCTTGATTAGTATGATCACAACCAACTAAAGCTGCTAATCCAGCTCCTGCCAATACGAGGGAACGTAATAATTTCATAGAAATAGATTCATCAATGGTACTATTTAAATGTTTCTATTTTTTAACTACTAGAGAGTTAAGACTATAAAAGAAGAAAAGCCTTATAAATAAGCTACTAATTAGTAAGATATATGAAAAAACTCATTAGCCAACAAACTCTAGAGAAAGGCCATAAAGTAAGCAGACAATGGCTTTTAGGCTTCATAGAGAGCTCTGCAACCTTCAGCATTATTCTCAAGAAAAGCAACAATAACTTTGGTCAGCAAGTCGTTGCAGATTTCACCATCAAGTTGCCAGGATCAGAAGTAGGTACTTTAGAGAAGATACAAGAAATCCTGCAGGCAGGCAACATCTACTACAGAAACAAAGAGACAAAAGATGAGGCAATTCTCAAAGCAACAAAATTAGAGGAGATAAAAAACATAATTACTCTGTTTAAACCAAGTGATTTCATCTCAGAGACAAAACAGAAGAAGTTCCAGATCTGGTCAGAATGCATAGAACTTATTGACAAGAAACAGCATCTCACAAAAGAAGGATTTCTCAAGATTGCATTATTACGGGACGTCTTGAATCACAAAAAGAAACAATGGAATAAGAAGAAATATTGTCATATTAGGTTGGAGATTGATCCTTGTCACATCTATCAAAAAGAAAAGAAATTGCCAGACACTTGTCAGCTCTGTTTTAAGGGGCATCTCAAGGAGAACAAACAATGACTAACTGCAATGCAGCAATAGTGGAAGCAAGTCATAGCAGGGATGCAGTAACAATCTGTAGGTTAGTTGAACTCACCGTCCCAGTGCGGACGACACGAATTCATGATGAAAAACATCAGTTTAGCCTTAAGGGTGTTATAGTTGATGGAAGAATCTCTGAATCTAGACCTTATTATCAGCAGGTGCTGGCAGTTAATGATCTGGATTTGCTTCCGGGAGTAGTATGGCCTCTAAAAAGAAATTATCCAAGCAAGGGATTAGAAATTCCTAAAGTTCTTTGTTTGAGCGACGGTACGTTCTTTATAGATAAAGGAGTAGCCGGTAGGTTTGGTTATGAAGAGAGTAGGCTCAGCAGTGTTGTTGCACAAGCCGTAGCATTAATGAGAGATCCATCTGTTCAAGCAGAATATCAAAGAATTAGAGCGCAACAGCAACAAGGAGTACATAAATAAAATGACTGCAGACCAGCAATTTTGGAAGATTGATGCAGATTATTTCGAGCATAAGGTGAATCAGAAGTATGAGCTGCAGACTGCTCCAGGATTGACAGAAGAAACTATCAGGCAAATATCCAAAGACAAGAAAGAGCCGCAGTGGATGTTAGACTTCAGGTTGAAATGCTTCGAGATCTACCAAAAACTCCCAATGCCTAATAGCTGGCCAGACGGTCCAGATCTCAAGGAACTAGACTTAGCCAGTATTTCCTATTATATAAAGCCAGGAACAAAAACAGAAAGCGATTGGAACAAAGTGCCAGCAGAAATCAAGAAAACATTCGAGCGTCTAGGCATTCCAGAAGCTGAGCGTCGTTCATTAGCTGGTGCTGGTGCACAGTTTGAATCAGAAGTCGTCTATCATAATCTCAAGAAGCAATGGGAAGATCTGGGTGTTATTTTTACTGATTGTGACGTCGCTCTGAAAGAGCACGAAGAATTGTTCAAGAAGCATTTCATGAAGTGCATCCCTCCAACATTGCATAAGTTCGCTGCTTTGCATGGTGCAGTCTGGTCTGGTGGTACATTCATTTATGTTCCTAAAGGTGTCAAAGTAGATTTGCCTTTGCAGGCATATTTCAGGATGAATATTTCAGGTGCAGGACAATTTGAACACACACTAATCATTGTCGATGATGGTGCAGAAGTAAGTTATATCGAGGGCTGCAGTGCGCCAAGTTATACAGAAAGTTCCTTGCATGCTGGTTGTGTAGAAATATTTGTCAATAAAGGAGCTCGCGCTCGCTATTCATCCATGGAGAATTGGGCAAAGAATGTCTTCAATCTCAATACGAAGCGTGCAGTCGTCGATGATGATGGCATTATAGAATGGGTCAACGGTAACATGGGCTCAAAGACAACCATGCTCTATCCTTGCTCTATTTTGAAAGGCATTGGTGCGCGTTCAGACTTCTTAGGCATTGCAGTTGCTGCCAAAGGCCAATTCCAAGACACAGGCGCTAAAGTGATTCATGCTGCTCCCAACACAACTTCCACTATTCGTTCAAAATCTATCAGCAAAGACGTCTTTGCTGATAGATTTTGAACG